>Ga0306922_10000083_pt1 | contig 62447 bp, 64 predicted proteins | sample sta12Cox44000082_FD_203758 | JGI IMG/M metagenome (GOLD analysis project Ga0306922, IMG submission 203758) | Lab enrichment of tropical soil microbial communities from Luquillo Experimental Forest, Puerto Rico - statoxic.12C.oxic.44.000.082 (v2)... | ecosystem: Environmental > Terrestrial >... | reverse complement strand
CGTGGGCGTGCTCTGCTACGGCGTCAGCATCGTGCTTCACGTGCGCGCAGCTCACGAGCTCGGTGCCACGCGCGCGCAAGGCATCTTTGCGAGTGCGCCGTTCGCCGGCGCCGCAATTGCGTTCGCGTTACTCGGCGAGCCGATCCGCGCGGCGCACGTCGCCGCCCTGCTGTTGCTCGTTCCTTCGATCGCTGCGCTCTTCTGGAGCCGGCACGCGCACCCGCACGCGCACGCGGCGATCGAACACACGCACAGCCATCGCCACGACGACGGCCATCACTTCCACGAGCATCCGGGTCAGCCGCTCGCCACGCGACACAGTCACCGGCACCATCATGGACCGCTGGAGCACGCGCATCCGCACTGGCCGGATCTGCACCACCGGCATCCTCACTCGCGGTAGCATCGGCTCGGAGGTGCCTGCCATGTCCCACTACCACGACGAGAAAGATCTTTCGCTGCTGAAGGAAATGCGCGCGCTCGCGCCCGAGGATTTCAAGGCCTGGGCGAATCTGGACGCGATCGTCGGCCGCGAGAACGGCCAGATCCCGCGCAAGTACCGCGAGCTGATCGCGGTCGCGGTCGCGCACACCACGCAGTGCCCGTACTGCATCGAGGTGCACACCAAGAACGCGAAGAAGGCCGGCGCATCGAAGGCCGAGGTGGCCGAGTCAGTCCTGCTCGCTGCGGCGCTGCGCGCGGGCGGAGCAGCCGCACACGGCACGCTCGCGATGAAGTTCTACGACCAGGGGTGAGCGGCTGCCGCCTCGCTCAGAAGTGCCAGCCGAGCCCGAACTGCAGCGTGAGCGTACCCAGCCCGTGCGTCGAGGCCTCGCCCAGAGCCGTGTTGATCGCGATCTTGGCTGGCGAGAGCACGCCTTCGATCCCCAGATTGAAGAGCAGGTTGTGCGTGAGATACAGGTCGAGACCCAGACCGACGCGGCCAGCGAACGCGGGATCTTCGACGGTCAGCCGGTTGAAGTGACCGCTCGTGTGCGAGACCAGAGCGCCGGCGCCCAGCAGGAAGTATGGTTGGAAGCGGGAGAGAGGCACGATGAAGACCATGTTCGCGGTGACGGACTGCATGCCGAGTGAGCCCACATCCGCGTTGCGCAGCTTGAAGTTGAAGTCGTTGAGCCATTCGTACTCGGCTTCGAGCGCGAACCACGACGTCAGGTGGTAGCCCGCGCGCGCGTTCACGCCCCAGCTATCGCTGACCTTGACGTCCTCGAGGATGGGAGTCCCGGAAAGAAAGTCCTCGATCACGTTGAAGCTGCGAGACGCGCCGACACCGATGTAGGGTCCGGAGCGGCCGAAGCTCACGTCGTCGTCCGCGCGGGCTGCGGAAGCGGCAAGACAGACTGCCAGGACAAGGACGGTCGAGAGACCGGGGCGGGTTGATTTCATCGGCGCAGCCTACGTGGCTCGCCGTCCTGCGGCAAGCGCGGCGTGGCACGGCGCGATCCCACGAACAGGAGCAGCGCGCCCGCCACGACTGCGAGATCCGCCACGTTGAAGATCCCGGTTCGGATCGGCCCCAGCCCGACACTCACGAAGTCGGTGACGAGTCCGTGATGCGCGAGCCGGTCGAGCCAGTTCGCGATCCCGCCTCCGGCGAGCAGCGCCGCCGCAAGGACGAAGCGCACGCGCGCCGCGCTCTCGCGCAAGGCCAGGATGCTCGCCGCCGCGATCAGGAGTGGCACGAGGCCGATCAAGAGCGGCATGCGGAGCCAGTCGGGAAGCGCCGCGCCCAGGCTCATGAACGCACCGGCGTTCTGCACCAGCTCGAGCCGCACCCAGCCCGCGGCGAGCCACAGCACCGCGCCCGGGTCGAGCAGCGCAGTGGCGGCGATCTTGGTGGCGCGGTCGCAGCCGATCGTGAGCATCGCGACCGCGGCGAACAAGAGTGCGTGGCGGCGGGTCATCGCGCGCGAGCGTGCCACAACGGGACCATCTTCCGCACGCGCGTCTCTTTGCCTCACACCGGCGAACGGACAGGGCGCGACGCGCGGCACGGAGCTTGCCCTGCATCGCCACATGAGAGCTCACCAGATCCTCCTCGCGGGACTGCTGACCTTCGGCCTGGCACAGGGCCCCCCGCTCCGGACGGCGCCGAGCGACGACGAGCTCCGCGAGCTCGAAGCTCGGCTCGACACGCTGCAGCAGGAGATCGACCAGCTCGCCGCAGCGAAGGAGCCGGCGCAGCGCGAGAGCATGATGCAGAAGAGCTGGCAGAGCATGCAGGACTACATGGGCTGGATGCACCAGCGCTGGGGCGCGGGCGGCCCGTGGATGATGGACGGCGGCATGATGGGCCCCGGGACTTCGAGCTGCCCGATGCTCGGCGGTGCCGGCGAGCCCTGGCCCCCGCCTGCAGGAGTCACACCCGAGCAGTACGCGCAGCAGCTGGGCCCCCACATGCAGCGGATGCGCGAGCAGATGCAAGCGATCGCGCGGGCGACGAAGCCCGAGGATCGGGAGCGCCTGTTGCAGGAGCACTGGCAGACCATGTATCGCGACATGGAGAGCATGCGCGGAAGAGGCTGGATGTCGACCCAGGCGCCGCTGCCCGACGCCAGCTCGACGGGCGCCAAGCTCGTCGCCGAGTACTGCACGAGCTGTCATGCGGCGCCGCCACCCGCCCTCCACACGAGCCGCGAATGGGCCGACGTGATCGGCCGCATGGGCGCGCACATGGCGGACGCAGGCGCAGGCGTGCGCATGCCCGACGCGGAGCAGAAGCGGGAGATCCTCGCCTACATGCAGGCGCAGGCGCGCTGACTCGGCGCCGCTAGCGGCGCCCGATCGCGTCGCGCTGACGGACGCAGTCCTCGGGGTCGTTCGTGACCGCGATGTCCGCGCCGCGCCGGAAGGCCTCGTCGCAGGATGCCGTCCGAGGCAGGCCTCCTGCGGGCTCGATGCGCTCCTCGGTCAGCGACCAGGCATTGATCGAGGCGAATTTTCCCGCCGCATGGATCAGTGACAGGTTCTCCGCGTTCAGCGTGTCGGGCCGGAGCCCGATCACCCTGAGCCGCGCATCGCCCAACCCGAGCAACTCGCGCAGCCCGGCCGCGCCCCGCTCGCGTTCGGGCCCGACCTGCACTGCGATGCGCGAGTCGGCGGCGCGGATCTCGCGGTAGAGCGGAAGGCCGTCGCCCGCCTCGAACACGATCCACTCGTAGGCAGCGAACCGGCGCACCAGCTCGAGCGCGGGGACCACCACCTCACGCGCCTTCAGGTCGGCGTCGATCACCACGCGGCCTGCATCCCAGCGCAGCATGTCCTCGAAGCGGTCGGGCCCGCGGTCGAGCCCGTGCAGTGTGCAGCGCTCGATCTCGGCAGCGGTGTGACTCGCGAGCGCGCCGGAGCAGACGGTGTTCGGCGCGAGGTCGCCGTCGTGGAAGAGGAACACGACTCCGTCCTTCGACAGCCGCAGGTCGGTCTCGATCATTTCTGCCCCGGCGCGCCGCGCCGCCTCGAAGCGCGCGACCGTGTTCGAGTCGGCGTAGCGGAAGCCGCCGCGGTGTGCATCGACGATTCGGCCGGAGAATCGCTGCGAGAGGTCGCGCTCGCCCAAGCCGAAGCTCGAGCACGCGGTGAGGAGCACCAGCGCGGCGAGCAGGCGCGCTCTCACCCCAGCAGCGCGCGGGCGCGCTCGAGCAGCGGGACGATCGACTTGCCCGTGATCTCCCACAGCGGGTCGTGGCGCTTGCCGCGCCGGTGCAGGCCGAGGTTCAGGCCGGTGATGATCGAGAACTTGTAGGCGGCGAGCGCGCGGAACCAGGCGACGTCGGGCAGCGGCTCGCCCCAGGCGCGCTCGTAGAGCGCCACGAGCTCGTCCGCGGGGATCAGCGTGGGAGCCGGCGAGCCCTCCGTGGCCCATGCGTCTGGGTCGCTGAAGGTCGCGACCCAGCCGACGTCGTTCAGTGTCGCGCCGATGCCGCAGAGCTCCCAATCGATCACCGCGAGCAGGCGCCCGTCCTTGGACCAGAAGGTGTTGCGCCAGTTGTAGTCGCCGTGGAACAGGCCGATCGGCGCGCTGCGCGGGATGCGCGCGAGCAGCTTGGTGCGCACCTCGGGGACGAGCGCCATCGATTCCGGCTCGGCGGCGCGCTCCACGAAGCGGTCCCAGCGGGTGACGTCCTCCTCGAAGGGCAGCGGCTCGCCCAGGTACGCGAGCTTCGCGCGCCAGTCGACGCGGTGGATGTTCGCGAGCGCGGTCATCGCTTCGGCGGCCATCTCGCGGCGCTTCGCGAGCGCGAACGGCTCGGCCCACATTCCCGGTCCGAGCTGCAGCACGTCGCCCTCGAGCAGCGGCACCACGAAGTACGGCCGCCCGAAGAACTCGAGCTCCTCGCCCGCCCACCTCACGCTGCAGTGCGGCACGGGCCCGCCGTCCAGCGCGCGCAGCGCCGCGACCTGACGCAGCACGTCGGCGGTGCCCTTCCACTGCACTCCCGGCGGCGGAAGGCGGAGGAACCAGCGTTCGGTGCGGCCGCGCGAGCGCACGGTGAAGCCGTACGAGAACCCGGCGTGGCCGGGCATCTTGTGGACGTCCATCACCTCGGCCGCGGGATCGCCGTACTTCGCACGTGCGAACGGGCCGAGCCGCTCTTCGAGTTCGGGGAGCTCCATCACTGCCTCCGGGCGCGATTCTACCCGAGCGGCGCGCGAGTCACTCGCCTAGATCTGGACCCGTCGCAGCCGCAGGGCATTTGCGATCACCGACACGGAGCTCAGGCTCATCGCCGCGGCCGCGATCATCGGGTTCAGCAGCAGCCCCAGAGCCGGATAGAGGATCCCCGCCGCGACCGGCACGCCCACTGCGTTGTAGACGAAGGCGAAGAAGAGGTTCTGCCGGATGTTCCGCATCGCCGCGCGGCTGAGCTGGCGCGCGCGCAGGATGCCGCGCAGGTCGCCGCGCACCAGTGTGACGCCGGCGCTCTGCATCGCCACGTCGGTGCCGGTACCCATCGCGATTCCGACCTGCGCCTGCGCCAGCGCGGGCGCGTCGTTCACGCCGTCGCCCGCCATCGCCACCACGTGACCCTCCTGCTGGAGCTGGCGCACCACCTCTGCCTTCTGCTCGGGCAGCACCTCGGCACGGACGTCATCGAGCCCCAGCCGGCTCGCCACTGCCTGGGCAGTGGTGCGGCTGTCGCCGCTGAGCACGACCACGTGGAGGCCTTCGGAGTGCAGGCCGCGCACGGCCTCGGGCGTCGTGGCCTTGATCGGATCCGCCACGCCGACGAGCCCGGCGAGGCGGCCGTCGATGGCCACGTAGATCGCGGTCTGCGCCTCGGCGCGCATCGCCTCGGCCGCAGCTGCGAGCGCGCTCGCATCGACCCCGAGCTCGTCGAGCAGCTTGCGGTTGCCCGCGGCGGCGCGTTTGCCGTCGAGCTCGCCCGCGACGCCTCGACCGGTGCGCGAGTCGAACGCCTTCACTTCGGCGAGCGCGATCCGGCGCTCGTGCGCGCCGCTCGCGATCGCCTGCGCGAGCGGGTGCTCGCTCGCACGCTCGAGCGAGGCGGCGACCCGCAGCACCTCCGACTCGCCGAAGCCCGCCGCGGCCGCGATGCGCACCAGCCGCGGCTTGCCTTCTGTGAGCGTGCCGGTCTTGTCGACGACGATGGTGTCCACGTCGCGCAAGAGCTCGATGGCCTCGGCGTTGCGGAACAGGACGCCGACGGTCGCGGCCTTGCCGGTCGCCACCATGATCGACATCGGCGTCGCCAGGCCCAGCGCGCACGGGCACGCGATGATGAGCACGGCCACCGCGTTGATCAGCGCGTAGGCCATGCGCGGCTCGGGACCGAGCCAGGCCCAGGTGACGAAGGTCAGAACGGCGGTCGCGATCACCGCGGGAACGAACCAGGCGGCCACCGTGTCGGCCAGGCCCTGGATCGGAGCGCGGCTGCGCTGCGCCTCTGCCACCCGCTGCACGATCTGCGCGAGCAGCGTCTCGGCGCCGACGCGCTCCGCGCGGATCACCAGCGTCCCGGTGCCGTTCATCGTGGCGCCCGTGACGCGGTCACCCGCCGCCTTCTCCACCGGCATCGGCTCGCCGGTGAGCATCGACTCGTCGACGGCGCTGCGACCCTCCAGCACCGCTCCATCGACCGGGACCTTCTCACCCGGACGAACGCGCAGACGGTCGCCGACGTGCACGTGCTCGAGCGCGACGTCGACCTCCGTTCCGTCGGCGTTCACGCGCCGCGCGGTCTTGGGCGCGAGCCCGAGCAGTGCGCGGATCGCGGCACCGGTCTGGCTGCGCGCGCGGAGCTCGAGCACCTGGCCGAGAAGCACCAGGGTGACGATCACCGCGGCGGCTTCGAAGTAGACCGCGATCTGGCCGTGATGCCCGCGGAACGAGTCGGGGAATGAACCGGGCGCGAGCGTTGCGAGCACGCTGTACGCCCACGCCGCGCCGGTCCCCAGCGCGATCAGCGTGAACATGTTGAGCCGCCCGGTGCGCAGCGAGACCCAGCCGCGCACGAAGAACGGCCACCCGCCCCACAGCACGACGGGCGTGGAGAGCGCGAGCTCGAGCGCGGCGAAAATCCCGGGCGAGGCGAGGCGCATCAAGGGCATCCCCGGCAGCATTTCGGCCATCGCGATCGCGAAGACGGGGAGCGTCAGCGCGAGGCTGACCCGGAGGCGCCGGGTCATGTCGGCGAGCTCGGGGTCTTCTTCGTCGGCGACGCCGCTCATCGGCTCCAGCGCCATGCCGCAGATCGGACAAGTGCCGGGCCGGTCGCGCACGATCTCGGGGTGCATCGGACAGGTGTAGCGGCGCACCGCATGAGCCGCCGGGTACGCGGGAGCGGGAGGCGCCGCGCCGACGGCAGCCAGGTACTTCTCGGGCTCCGTGCGGAACTTCTCGAGGCAGCGCGCAGAGCAGAAGCGATGGATCGTGCCGGCGTGCTCGTGGCGATGCGGGCCGTCCGGCTTCACCGTCATGCCGCAGACGGGATCGCGCAGCGGGTCGGCCATCAACGCCCCCCGATCTCGGAGAAGCGCGCGAACACCTCCATCAGCTCGGCGACCTTCTTGGCCCGCTCCTTCGGACGGCCGGTCGCGATCGCCTCGCTCACGCAGCTGCCGACGTGCGCCTGCAACAGCTGCTTGCCCAGGCCGTCCAGCGCCGCGCGGGCCGCGGCCACTTGCAGCAGCACGTCGACGCAGTAGCGGTCGTCCCGGATCATGCGTTCGATCGCGGCCACCTGCCCGGCCGCCCGGCGGATCCTCTTCAGCGCTTGCTCGCGGGTCTCGGCGTTCATAGGGGACAAGAACCTATACCCTGTATTGGTATAAGGCCAGGAGGAGCGCCCATGGGCGACGCGAGCTTTCCCCACCATGCGGAGAGCCAGGGCCGGATCGAGGCAGCGCCGAAGCGGGTCTTCGAGCACCTGGACGACCACCGCCGGATGTCCGCACACATGACCCGGCGGACCTGGATGATGGCCGGCAGCCGGATGGACCTGCGTCTCGACGAACGCATGGGCCGCGCGGTCGGCAGCCATATCCGCCTCGAAGGCCGGGTCCTCGGCGTCCGCCTCGAGGTCGAAGAGGTGGTCGTGGAGCGCGAGCCGCCGCGGCGCAAGGTCTGGGCGACCGTGCGCCAGCCCCGGCTGGTGGTGATCGGGCCCTACCGGATGGGCTTCGAGCTCCAGCCGCTCGAGGACCAGCCGCGCCCCCGCACGCAGCTCCGGGTCTTTCTCGACTACGCGCTCCCGGCCGGTGCGTTGGCGCTCGTGCTCGGGCCCCGCCTGGGCCACGCCTACGCGCGTTGGTGTACCCGGCGCATGGTCGCGGACGCGGTTCGCGCGTTCGCCGGCTAGCGCTGGGACTGCGGGCTGTGCCCCGGACCCCGGCGCGCCCCGAGCAGGCCCAGCGCCGCCAGCGCCGCGAAGGCGGCGCCGGCGAGGAACGTCGCCTCCGGGCCGATCGCGCTCCACAGCGCGCCGGCGATCGTGCTCGCGAGCAGCAGCGCCACACCGCTCGCCAGGTTGAACACGCCGAACGCGGTGGCGCGCAGCTCGGCCAGCGCGGTGTCCGCGACGAGCTTGGCGAGCAGGCCCTGGGTGAGCGCCATGTGGACGCCCCAGAGCGCTGCGCCCGCGAACACCGGCCAGGGAGAGGACGCGGCCGCGAGAACGAGGTCGGCGGCGACGAGCAGCGCGAACCCCGCGAAGAGGAGCGCGCGCGCCCCGACGCGGTCCGCGGCGGCGCCCGACGGGTAGGCGAGCGACGCGTACGATGCGTTCATCGCGATGATCACCAGCGGGACGTGTCCAGCCGAGAGCCCGACGCTCTGCGCGCGCAGCACCAGGAACGCTTCGCTGAAGCGCGCGAGCGTGAAGACCGACCCGAGCGCGACCACCCCCCAATAGCGCGCCGGCAGGCGCGCGAAGTCGCTCCGCCGCAGCGCGGACCGGCTGCCCCGTCCTTCCTGCCCGCGCGCGGGCTCGCGCACGAACACGACGAGCACGACCACGGCGACGAATGCGGGCAGCACCGCGATCCACATCACCGTGCGGATGCGGTCGTCCAGCCACGCCATCGCGACGACGGCCACGAGCGGCCCGAGCACCGCGCCGAGGGAGTCGAGCGCCTGGCGCAACCCGTACGCGGCGCCGCGCAGGCGAGGCGGCGCGATCTCGGCGACGAGCGCGTCCCGCGGGGCCCCGCGAATGCCCTTGCCCACGCGGTCGACGAAACGCGCGGCGAAGATCGCGCCCACCGAGCTCGCAAGCGGGAACACCGGCTTGGTGCAGGCGCTGAGCGCGTAGCCGAACAGCATCACCGGCTTCCGCCGCCGCAGCAGGTCGCTCAGCGCGCCCGAGAAGACCTTGGTGATGGACCCCGTCGCCTCGGCGACACCCTCGATCGCGCCGACGGTCGTCACCGCCGCACCCAGCACGCCGGTCAGGAAGAGCGGGAGCAGGCTGTGGATCAGCTCGGAGGAGACGTCCATGAAGAGCGCCCCGATCCCGAGCGCCCAGATGCCTCCGGGCATCGCCCGGGCCTTCATCGCACCTCCCGCACCATCATGAGACCATGGCGGGAACGATCATCGGAGGTGAGCGTGGAGCGACGCAAGCTGGGCCGGTCGGGGCTCGTGGTGTCGAAGCAGGGCCTCGGCTGCATGGGCATGTCGGAGTTCTACGGCGCCGCGGACGAGGCCGAGTCGATCGCGACGGTCCACCGCGCGCTCGAGCTGGGCATCGACTTCCTCGACACCGCCGACGTGTACGGTCCCTACAAGAACGAGGAGCTGCTCGGCCGCGCGCTGCGCGGTCTGCGGGAGCGCGTGGTGCTCGCGACCAAGTTCGGCATCGTGCGCGACCCGAACAACCCGCTCGCGCGCGGGATCAGCGGCAAGCCCGAGTACGTGCGCGCGTGCTGCGAGGCCAGCCTGCGCCGGCTCGCGACCGACCACATCGACCTCTACTACCAGCACCGCGTCGACCCGTCGGTGCCGATCGAGGACACCGTCGGCGCGATGGCGGAGCTGGTGAAGCAGGGCAAGGTCCGCTTCCTCGGGCTCTCGGAGGCGGGGGCGGAGACGCTGCGGCGCGCGTCGAAGGTCCACCCGATCAGCGCGCTGCAGAGCGAGTACTCGCTGTGGAGCCGCGACCCGGAGGACGAGATCCTCGCTTCCTGCCGCGCGCTCGGCATCGGCTTCGTCCCCTACAGCCCGCTGGGGCGCGGGTTCCTCACCGGCCAGCTGAGGCGCTTCGAGGACCTCGCGCCGGACGACTACCGGCGCTTCTCACCGCGCTTCCAGGGCGAGAACTTCGCCAGGAACCTCGAGCTGGTGAAGCGAGTCGGGTCGATCGCGCGCGAGAAGGGATGCACACCCGGCCAGCTCGCGCTCGCGTGGGTGCACGCGCAGGGCGACGACGTCGTGCCGATTCCCGGCACCAAGAGGCGCAAATATCTCGCAGAGAACGCCGCGGCTGCGAGCCTCGCGCTCACCGCGTCCGACCTCGCGCGGCTCGACGAGGTCGCTCCGCGCGGGGTCGCCGCAGGTGAACGCTATCCCGCCGCGATGATGGGCTCGGTCAACCGCTAGCGCGCTCCGTGCGCTCGAGCGTGTCCTGGATCGTGCGCATGCCCTGGTCGATCATCTCCGCGATCGCGGGTGCCGCCTCGTCCGGCAACAGATCCGCGATCCACACGAAGCGACAGCCCCCCGCGCCGTCCGGGAACACCTGCGCCGACGCGTTGTGATGGGACAGCCGCTCCGTGCGCGCGGACCAGGCGACGCGGCGCGCCTCTTCGTCGACGTCGACGATCAGCTCGCGGACCACCATGCCGTTCCCGAAGGTGACGATGCGCGCGCCCTCTTCCAGCCGCGTGTCGACCACGAAGCCCGGAACGAGTCGGTGGTGCAGCGCGCCGACGTCCCGCAGCGCCGCCCAGGCGGTCTCCGGGCGCGCCTGGATTCGAGCCTCCCTGCGAATCGATGCCATCTCCCGCTCCTCCTCTGCGAAGGAGCCTACGAGGCCGCGCGATCCGGCACTTGGAGAAAGTTGCGCGAGCTCAGCGGTACACGAACTCCTCGGCGTCCAGGTCGATCGCCGGGATCGCGACCTTCTCCGCCCAGTAGTCCTGGGTGTGCTGCCACTCGGGCTTGTCCCCGCGCTTGGGCAGCAGGTGCATCGCGCGCATCAGATAGCCGGGATTGAAGTTGTTCGGGTCGATCCAGGAGAGCAGCGACATGTCGCGGTCCTCGCGGCGCAGCCGCACCTCGACCCGCTCGGCCCGCTTCTCCTTCATGTGGTTCAGCAGCCGACAGACGAAGTCGGCGAGGAGGTCGGCGCGCAGCGTCCAGCTGGCGCGGAAGTAGCCGAACACCCAGAGCAGATTGGGCACGCCGGTGAACATCATCCCGCGGTAGGTCACGGTGTCGTGCAGGTCCAGCGGGCGGCCGTCGACGGTGAAGGCGATGTCGCCGAGCACGCTGATGTCGAAGCCCGTGGCGGTGACGATGACGTCGGCTTGCAGCTCGCGGCCGGACTTCAGCATCACGCCCTTCTCGGTGAAGCGGTCGATCTCGTCGGTGACCATCGAGGCCTTGCCGGAGAGGATCCCCTTGAACAGGTCGCCGTCGGGCACGTAGGCGAGCCGCTGCTGCCACGGGCGGTAGCGCGGGGTGAAATGTTCGGCGACGAGCTCCTCTGGCAGGTAGGCGCGCACGCCGGCGAGCAGCTGCTCCCTGGCCAGCTCGCCCTGCTCGAGGCACACCCGCGTCATCAGCTGCTGGTCGTGCAGGATCTTGCGCCGCACGATCTCGTGGATCCAGCTCTCGTCGATCTCGAGCTCGCGCAGGCTGTCGGCGAGCTCGTTCTTGTTGGGTGCGGGATAGAAGTAGGTGGGCGAACGCTGCAACACGGTGGTGTGTCGGGTCGCGGCGGCGATCGCGGGCACGATCGTCGCGGTGGTCGCGCCCGAGCCGATCACCAGCACGTTCTCGTCGCGCAGGTCCAGGTCCTCGGGCCAGGTCTGGGGGTGGACGATCTTTCCCTTGAACAGCTCCATGTCCTTCCACTCGGGCGTGTAGCCCTGCGAGTGGCGGTAGTAGCCCTGACACATCCACAGGAAGCGCGTGGTGAAGACGAGCTCCTCGCCGGTGTCGCTGCGGCTGGCGTGCACCGTCCACAGGTTGTCGCGGCTCGACCAGGACGCCGAGCTGATCTGGTGGCGGTAGCGGATGTGCCGCGCCAGGTCGTTCTCGGCGATCACCTCGCCCATGTACTTGCGGATCTCCTCCGCGGTCGCGACCGGCGGGCCGATCCACGGCTTGAAGCGGTAGCCGAAGGTGTACAGGTCGCTGTCGGAACGGATGCCCGGATAGCGGTGCGTGAGCCAGGTGCCGCCGAAGTCCTCCAGGGCATCCAGCACCACGAAGCTCGTGCCGGGACACTGCTCCTTCAGGTGATACGCGCCGCCGACGCCGGAGATCCCGGCGCCCACGATCAGGACGTCGAAGTGCTCGCTCTTCTGCATGTCGCCTGCGGGGTGCAAGCGACGTGCCCCGCCGCGCAGCGCGCTGCGACACGCAGCGGTGTCGGCGGCGCGCCTCGGCGGCACAGCGTGTGGCGGAGCGTCACTCCCGCACGACGTAGCTGTGGAACAGGATCCGCCCGTCGACCCGCTCCTGGAACACCCCCTGCACCTCGTAGTTGAAGCCCGGGAAGCGGTTGAACGACTCCTGGAAGGCGAGGAAGTAGTCGAGCATCGGCTGCGCCCGCTCGTCCCAGCGCTCTCCCGGGACCACCACGCCGATGCCCGGCGGATAGATCAGCGCCAGGGTCGCCGCGACCCGGCCCTTCACCTGGTCGAGCGGCAGGTAGTCGACGTCGTTGGCGACCAGCGCCATATACGCGTCCTGCGCCGACATCGCCTGCTCAGGGAAGCTGGTGGCGCGGAAGCAGAGCCGCTGCAGCTCCTTGATGTTGGCCTTGCGGTAGAAGTCGTGCATCTCGCCGCAGACCTGGCGCAGCGTGTAGCCGGCGTAGCGCTGGGGATGGGCCGCGGCGATCGCGGGCAGCACCTCCGCCAGCGCGGCATCGCGGTCCCACAGGTCCTTGAACTTGACCAGCTTCGCGATCAGCGTGTTGAGCTTGCTCTCGTCTTCCGCCGGCGTCATCAGGAACAGCAGGCTGTTCAGGTCGCACTTCTCGGGCACCACGCGCTGCTCGCGCAGGTAGTTCGCGACCACCGTCGCGGGCACGCCGAACGAGAGGTAGTCGCCGGTCTTGCGGTCGATTCCCGGCGTGAGCAGCGTCAGCTTGTTGGGGTCCACCATGGCGTAGCCTTCGGCGTAGCCGGAATAGCCGTGCCAGCGCGCCTCGGGCTGGAAGTTCCAGCACTGCTGCTCGCGTTTGATCAGCTCGGTGGGCAGGTCCTCCCAGCGCGCGCTCGCCACGTCGGCGTGGAAGCGCGAGCCGCGGATCGTCACGAAATCGGGCACGAACGGGTCGAAGAACCAGCGCTCGCTCTCACTGGCTCCGCTGCGCTGGTAGTGACTCCCGATCTCGCGCAGCTTCTTGCGGGTCTCGATGCCGAGCTCGATGCAGCGGTCCCAGAGCACCTCGCCACTCTTGCCCTCGTGCACCTTGGCGTTCACGTCGAGCGACGCGAACAGCGGATAGAACGGCGAGGTCGAGGCGTGGATCAGGTACGCCTCGTTGAAGCGCCGGTGCTCGACGTGCCTGCGCTGGCCGCGGATGTGCTCGTCGCGCTTGTGGATCTGCGACGCCTGCGAGAAGCCGGCGCCCTGCTTGTGCACGGACTGGGTCGAGAATAGGCCCGGCAGCTCGGGCCCGAGGCCCTCGAGCCGCATCGGGCTGTGGTCGGCGAACAGCGGGTGGAAGGCGTTGTAGCCGATCCAGGCCTCGTCCCAGAGCACGTAGTCGCAGAGCCGCCCGATCTTCTCGAGCACCTTGCGCACGTTGTAGACGGTGCCGTCGTAGGTCGCGAGCTGGATGCAGGCGAGCCGGAACGGCCGCTCCGCCTCGGCGCGGCGCTTGTCGGAGACCCGCGGGTTGGCGCGGATCTGCGCGCGGATCGCCGCCTCGTCCCAGGCGTCCCAGTCGACCGCGCCCACCATGCCGAACGGATTGCGCGCCGTCGGCAGGAAGACCGGGATCGCACCCGCCTGGACCAGCGCCCCCTGGTGCAGCGACTTGTGGTTGTTGCGGTCGAACAAGACCAGGTCGTCGCGCTTCAGCAGCGCGGTCGTGACGATCTTGTTCGAGGTGCTCGTGCCGTTCAGCACGAAGTAGGTGTTGTCGGCGCCGAACACCCGCGCGGCGTGCTCCTCCGCGCGCGCGGCAGCGCCCTCGTGGATCAGGAGGTCGCCGAGGTCCACGTCGGCGTTGCACAGGTCGTTGCGGAAGATCCCCTCGCCGAAGTGCTTGAAGAAGAGCTGGCCCGCGGGCGACTTGCGGTAGAACTGGCCGCCCTGGTGGCCCGGGCAGTCGAACGCGATGTTCGCCTCCTGGTCGTACGCCACCAGCCCGCCGAAGAAGGGCGGCAGGAGGCTGGTGCCGTACTCGATGATGCTGGCGATCACCTGCTTCGCGTAGTAGCCCGGCGTCTGCTGGCCGAGGTAGATGTAGCCCTGCACCTCGCCGATCCGCTCGGTCGCGCCGACGTCGGCGATCCGGTGGCTGTCGGCGAGCGCCCAGAGCGGCGTTCGGAAGCCGCAATCGCGCACCGCCCGCGCGAACGCGCGCGCTCCGTCGCGGCGGTCGCCGTCGACCAGGGCGATGTAGGCGCCGACGTCCGCGTCCTCGGACGCGTCGCGCGCGAAGTCCTTGCCGACCTCGACCTCCCAGCCTTCGGCGCGAATCCGCTCGAGCAGCTCGCGGGTCTGCGCGTTCTCGGCATCGACGATCGCCACGACCTTGAGCAGCTTCGGGAACGGGATCGGAATGGTGGGGGCTTGCACGGCGGGCCTCCTCTCAGGAGTGGAAGGTCAGACCGCTGAAATGGCGGTCGACGAGCGTTCCCTTCTCGCCGCGCACGATCGCGCCGATGTCCGACAGCGCGCCGATCGCCGCGGTCTTGCCGGTCGTGAGTGCGAACTGGCAGGCCGCCTCGACCTTCGGGCCCATCGAGCCTGCGGGGAACTCGTGGCGCGCGAGGTCCTGGGGATGCGCGCGATGGATCCCGCGCTGGCTCGGCTTGCCCCAGTCCAGGAAGACTGCGTCGGCGTCGGTGGCCATCACGAACAGATCCGCGGCGATCTCGCGCGCCAGGATCTCGGTGCAAGCGTCCTTGTCGACCACCGCCTCCACGCCGACGAGCTTCCGCTCGGAGCCGGGCTCGTACATGGTCGGGATGCCGCCGCCGCCTGCGCAGATCACCACGCACTTCTGCTCGAGCAGCCAGCGGACCGGGCGGATCTCGAAGATCTGTTTGGGCCGCGGCGACGGCACGACGCGCCGCCACTTCGCGCCGTCCTGCTTGAACACCCAGCCCTTCTCGGCGGCGAGCCGCTCCGACTCGGCCTGCTCGTACACCGGGCCGACGAACTTGGTGGGATTGCGGAAGGCCGGGTCGTTCGGATCGACCTCGACCATGGTGAGCAGTGTCGCGAACGGCACTTCGAACGGGAGCAGGTTGCCGAGCTCCTGCTCGATCATGTAGCCGATCATCCCTTCGGTGTTCGCGCCGAGCAGGTCGAGCGACGCGGGCGCCTTGGGGTTGAAGGCGGAGCTGATCAGCGCGAGGTGACCCACCTGCGGGCCGTTGCCGTGGGTGATCACGAGCTCGTTTCCGGCCACCAGCGGTGCCAGCGCCTCGGCCGCGACGCGCACGTTCTTGCGCTGCACGTCGGCGGTCATCGGCTCGCCGCGGCGGAGCAGCGCGTTCCCGCCGAGCGCGACCACGACGCGCATCTCAGTCGCCCAGCGTGGCCACGAGCAGCGCCTTGATCGTGTGCAGGCGGTTCTCGGCCTGATCGAACGCGACGTTCAGCTCCGACTCGAACACGTCGTCGGTGACCTCGAGGCCGTTGGTCATGCCGTACGTCTCGGCGATCTGCTTGCCCATGGTGGTCTCGGTGTCGTGGAACGCCGGCAGGCAGTGCATGAACTTCACCTTCGGGTTGCCGCTGGCGCGGATCAGCTTGGCGTTCACCTGGTAGGGCGAGAGCATCCCGATCCGCTCCTTCCACACTTCCTTGGGCTCGCCCATCGAGACCCAGACGTCGGTGTGGATGAAGTCGACGCCGCGCACTGCCGCGGCCGGATCGTCGCTGACGGTGAGCTTCGCGCCGTAGCGGGCCTCGAGCTCGCGCGCGATCTTCACGTAGGCCTCGTCGGGCCAGAGCTGCTTGGGACCACAGATGCGCACGTCCATGCCCATCATGCAGCCCGCGATCATCAGCGAGTGACCCATGTTCGAGCGCGTGTCTCCGACGTAGGCGTACTTGATCTCCGACAGCGGCTTGTCGCTGTGCTCGCGCATGGTCATCACGTCCGCGATCATCTGCGTGGGGTGATACTCGTCGGTGAGGCCGTTGTAGACGGGCACCCCCGCCCACTTCGCCAGCTGCTCGACGCCGCCCTGCGACGAGCCGCGGTACTCGATCGCGTCGTACATCCGGCCCAGCACGCGCGCGGTGTCCTTGAACGACTCCTTGTGCCCGATCTGCGATCCCGCCGGATCGAGGTAGGTCACGTTGGCGCCCTGGTCGTGGCAGGCGACCTCGAAGGCGCAGCGGGTGCGCGTCGAGGTCTTCTCGAAGATCAGGCAGATCTCCTTGCCCTCGAGGTGCTTCTGCTCGGTGCGCGCGTACTTCGCCCGCTTCAGGTCGCGCGCGAGGTCGAGCAGGTACTTGAACTCGCGCTGGGTGTAATCCTGGACCGTGAGCAGCGAGCGGTTGCGCAGATTGAAGCTCATCGAGACTCCTCCTTCTCAGTCGACGCGGTCGCGCGAGATCGGACAGGTCATGCAGTGACCGCCGCCGCGCCCGCGTCCCAGCTCGGAGCCGCGGACCGTGATCACTTCGACCCCGGCCTTGCGCAGCCGCGTGTTGGTGTAGGTGTTGCGGTCGTAGGCGACCACCACGCCCGGCTCGAGCGCCACCACGTTGTTGCCGTCGTCCCACTGCTCGCGCTCCGCCTGGTAGGCGTCGCCGCCGGTCTCGACCACGCGCAGCTCGCGCAGCCGGAGCGCGTCGCGCACCACCTCGAGGAACGGCTGCTCGTCGCGGCGCACCTCGATCCCGCCCTCGGCGTCGCTGGGGTGGGCGCTGTAGCAGCGGATCTGGTCCACCACCTCGCGGAACACGGTGACCAGGTCGCGGTCGCAGAAGGTGAACACCGTGTCGAGGTGCATCGCCGCCCGGCTCTTGGGCATGAGGCAGCCGATCACGCGCTCCGCTGCGCCCGCGGCGAACAGCGCGCGCGCGACCTGGAACACCGCCTGCCGGGTGGTGCGCTCGCCCATGCCGATCAGCACCACGCCGTTGCCCACGGGCATCACGTCGCCGCCCTCCAGCGAGGCGTTGGCGAAGTCTTCGTCGGAATCGCCCCACCAGATGCGGAAGTCGCCGCTCTTGAAGCGCGGATGGAACTTGTAGACGGCGCGCTGCAGCAGTGTCTCGGGATGCCGCGCCTCCCAGAACATCGGGTTCACCGTGACTCCGCCATAGATCCAGCAGGAGGGATCGCGCTGGAACAGCGTGTTCGGGATCGGCGGCAGCAGGAAGTCCGGCTCGCCGAAGGCGTCGACCAGGTGGCGGCGCACGTCTGCGTCGGGCAGGTCCGAGATGGCGATCCCGCCGATCAGGTGCTCGGCCAGCGTGCGGGCGGGCATCTCGTCGAGCCAGGGGCGCATCAGCTCGGCACCGCCCAGGCCCACGCTGTTCGCCGACACGCGGCGGTCCAGCACGAACTTGCGCCCTTCGGGCGATTCGAGCGTCTGGGCGAGGACCTCGTGCAGCTCGAGCACCTCGACGCCGCGCTGCTGCATCTTCAGCGTGAAGTCGTAGTGGTCCTTCTGGGCCTCCTGGACCCAGATCACGTCGTCGAACAGGAGCTCGCGGCAGTTGCCCGGCGTCAGCCGCTGGTGCGCGAGGCCGGGCCGGCAGACCAGCACCGTTCGCAGCTTGCCCACTTCCGAGTGGACTCCGAATCCGTTCACGGCTCGCCTCCCCTGAGGGCGCTCAACCATCGACGTTCGAAGGCGGCAAGAGCATCGATGGCGAGAGCAGCTCGATTCGCTCGCGACACGAGCGAACGACCCATTCTATCAGCGGGGACTCACCAGCGGGCGGTGCGGCCGCGTACGTCCAGGTGGACGAAGGGGCCGTGCGCAGGATTCGCGGCGTAGTATCCGGCGCCGCCGATCGACCAGTCCTCGGGCGGATTGCGGTCCAGCGCGTCCGCCAGCGAGTACAAGAGCTCGGCGTCCCGCGCGTCGACCACGCCGTTGCCGTCCAGGTCGTCCATGCGGCCGTCGCGTGGAGATTCGTCGACGAATACGTCGGCCGCGTCGCCCCAGAGATGGCGGCTGAAGCTGGTGGAGTTGCCGATCTCGCGGTTGTAGGCCGGCGTCCGATACCCGCTCATGATCTCCAGGTTGTGGGCGGCGATGCCGCGCTGGTGCAGCGCGTCGAGCAGAGCCTCGAGCTTGGCCAGGAGCCGCGGATCGACCAGCACGTACTTGGGGAAGCCACCGGCCTCCTTGCACAGGAATTGCCGCAGGCGAAAGTGGGGCGAGACGGCGGTGTCCGCGTTGTGTGCGGTGACCTCGATGAAGCCCGGCGGAGGATCGACACGCGTGCCCTGCACCACGGCCGAGGCGGGATAGCCGCCGATCTCGTAGCCGTGCAGTCGGCCGTGTGCGACCTGCGCGCGCGGCACCAGCACGAACACGTTGAGGGCGATCTCGTCCTGTGCGTCGAGGCTGGCGACCCGCAGCGGGACCAGCCCCGGCCGAGAGGGCGCGGTGAAGGTCCATACACCGGAACGTGTCTGGCGCAGCTCGAGCGAGCCCGTGATCCGGAGCGGGAGCGGCGTGTCCGTGCGGTCGCGCGCCGCGAGCTCGAGGGTCTCACCCGGAAGCACCGTGGCGAGCGCGACGCGCAGACGCGACGACACGTCGCCGTGGCGCAGTGCGAAGCGCGCGCGCACGGGGGTCGCGTCCCAGAAACGCCCGGCGTCCGGAATGCCCGCGAGCGCGGGCACCGCGGCGAGCGCGAGCGCGAGGACGAGCGCGCGGAGGGGTGTCGCTTGCATCCCGGAGAGCCTTAGTAGACTGTGCGTCCGCAGTCCGCCAGAGAGGCGCATGACCCGCTTCCTCCTCGCGCTCGTACCCGGTCTCCTGCTGGCGCAGATCGCCACGGCTCAGGCCTCCGATCCCGAGCGCGAGCTCCTGCGCGATCGCATCGAGCAATTGCGTGCGAATCCTGAGCAGGCGCTCATCGCCGGCGTGCCACTGGCGGCCCCGCAGCTGGTGGCGGAGCTGTACGAACGGCGCGGCTTCGCGCTGGAGTGGAGCGCGGCCGGAAAGGCAGACCAGCTCGCGCGCGCGGTCGACGCGAGCGACGCGGACGGCCTGGATCCCGAGGACTACCTGAAGACCCCGCTGGCAGGCGCGCGCAGCGCCGCTGCGGCCGCGAACCCGGCGTCCGGCGCGCGCATCGACCTCGACCTGCTGCAGACCGAGGCGTTGGTGCGGCTGCTCTACCACCTCATCCTCGGCAAGGTGGACCCGGCGAGCTTCGATCCGGATTGGAACTTCACCCGCGAGCTGCACCTGGAGGACCCCGCCGCGTTCGTGCAGGAGGTGATCGACGCAGCGGACGTGGCCGAGCGGGTCGAGCAGGAGAAGCCGCAGCTGGACTTCTACCGCAATCTCAAGGCGGCCTACGCACGCGCGCGCGAGCGCAGCGGCGCGTGGAAGCGGATTCCCGCCGGGCCGGCACTCAAGAGTGGAGTCACTGACTCGCGCGTTCCTCTGCTGCGCGAGCGCCTGGTGGCCGAGGGGGACCTGGATCCGAATGCCGCTGCCGCGACGGACACTGCGTACGATCCCTCACTCGGGGCGGCCGTACGCTCGTTCCAGGCGCGCCACGGCCTCGCGGCCGACGGAGGGGTCGGCGCCGGGACGCTGGCCGAGCTCAACACGCCGCCCGCCGCGCGGCTCTCGCAGCTGCGCGTCAACCTCGAGCGCGCGCGCTGGCTGCTCCACGACCTGCCCGCGGAGTTCGTGCTGGTGAACATCGCCGGCTTCCAGGTCTATTTCGTGCGCGACAACGCGGTGGTCTGGCGCGCCCGGGCGCAAGTCGGCAAGCCGTTCCGCAAGACCCCGGTGTTCCGCGCCGAGATGACTTATCTCGTGCTGAACCCGACCTGGACGGTCCCCCCGGGGATCTTCGCGAAAGACATCCTGCCCGCGCAGCGCCGCGATCCCAACACGCTCGCGCGCAAGGGGCTCGAGGTGGTCGACATGCAGGGGCGTGTGGTGCCGGCGAGCTCGATCGACTGGTCGACCACCACGCCGCGCAACTTCCGCTACATGCTGCGCCAGCCGCCCGGACCCACGAACGCGCTGGGCCGTGTGAAGTTCATGTTCCCGAACTCGCACTCGGTCTACCTGCACGACACGCCGAGCAAGAACCTGTTCGAGAAGAGCGACCGCGCCTTCAGCTCGGGCTGCATTCGCATCGAGAATCCGCTCGAGCTGGCGGCGCTCTTGCTCGCGAAGCAGTCGGGCTGGGACCGCACCGCGATCGATGCGGCGATCGCGGCCGGAACGACGCGGACCATCACGCTCACCCCGCGCGTTCCGGTGCTGCTCTTGTACTGGACCGCCTGGGTGGACAAGGACGGTGGGCTGCAGCTGCGCCGCGACCTGTACGGGCGCGACGAGAAAGTGGCTGCGGGGCTCGCCCAGCCGTTCCAAGTCCGTCCGCGTTGAGGGCGTAGGAGGCCTGGCGGGCGCATGGAGCCGCTCGATCCCGAGCTCGTCGGCGCGCTGCTCCGCCCCGAGGCGTACCCCGCGGACGCCCGCGCCGGCGAAGGCATCGCGCACGTGCAGACGCACCTGTCGCACGTGTTCCTGCTGCGCGAGCGAGTGTACAAGCTGCACAAGGCCGTGCGCTTTCCCTTCGTCGACTTCTCGACCCGCGCGCTGCGCAACGAGGACTCGCTGCGCGAGCTGCGGCTCAATCGGCGGCTCGCAGCGGAGGTGTATCTCGGCGTCGCCGCGCTGCGCGATGGCACCGTCGGCGCGCCGGGCGAAGAGCTCGCGCCCGCCGGCCGGGACGGTGCCGTGTTCGAGCACGCGGTGGTGATGAAGCGGCTCACCGCGGGCCGCGACGCGCAGTCGCTACTCGAACGGGGCGAGCTCTCGCCCGCGCACGTCGACGCGATCGCGGGGCGGATCGCCGAGTTCCACGCCGGCCACGGCCTCGGCGCCCCTGCGCCGTTCGCACCGGCGGAGTGGCGGGAGCGCGTGCTCGCGCCCGTACGCGAGACGTTCTCGGACCTGGCGGCGAGCGGCCCGCTCGCCCCGCGCGCGCGCGCTGCGCTCGCGCGCAGCGAGGCGATCGCCGCAGCCGAGGGACCGCGCTTCGAGGCGCGCCGCGCCGCGGGGCGAATCGTCGACGGGCACGGCGACCTGCACCTCCAGCACGTCTGGTTCGAGCACCCGGGTGAGCCGCCGCTCATGATCGATTGCCTCGAGTTCCGCGACGACTACCGCCAGATCGACGCGGCCGCCGAGGTCGCGTTCCTCGCGATGGACCTGGCCTACCGCGGGCGCCGCGACCTGGGCGAGCGCTTCCTGCGCCGCTACGCGGAGGCGAGCGACGACTTCGACCTCTACGGGGTGGTGGACTTCTTCTTCGCCTACCGCGCCGCCGTGCGCGCGAAGGTGGCGAGCCTGGCGGCCCGCGACCCGGACGTCGCCGAGGCGCAGCGCAGGCTCGCCGCGGAGAGCGCGGATCGCCATCTGGTGCTGGCGGAGCACGCGCTCGCGCCGCGGGCGTCCGGCTGCATCGTGGCAGTGGGCGGAGTCGTCGGAACCGGCAAGAGCACGGTCGCGGCGGCGCTCGCCGACGCCACCGCCGGCGTGGTGATCTCGTCGGACCGCGTGCGCAAGCGACAGGCGGCGCTGCCCGCGACCGCGCGCGGACACGGCGAGCTCTACACCGAGGAGCGGAGCCGCCAGACCTATTCCGGCCTCGCCGAGCGGGCGCTCCCGGTCGTCCGCTCGGGGCGGACCGCGATCCTGGACGCGACCTGGGCGCGCGCGGCGCTCCGCCGCGAGCTCGTCGGGTTCGCCCGCGAGCGCGGGCTGCGCGCGTTCCTGGTGGAAACCGTCTGCGATCCGTCGGTGGCGCGCGCTCGCCTGGCCGCGCGCGCTCGGGAAGGCACCGACCCGTCCGACGCCGGGCCCGAGCGCTACGCGCCCAGCGCAGCCGGCTTCGAGCCGCCGCGCGAATGGCCGGCCGAGACGCGGGTGGCGATCCCGACGGATCGCGCCTCGTGGCGAGCCGAGCTCGAGTCACTCGCGCGCCGGCTGCTCCGCTTGTAAGCGCTTCCTCTCCCGCGGCGGCACCGTTCTTGCGTCGTCCGAGACCAACACGAGGAGGAGGACGGCAACATGTTCGTTCGTGAGCTGATGAGAAAGGATGTGGAGAGTTGTCTCGCCGACGCCGCGCTGTCTGATGCAGCGCGCATCATGTGGGACCGCGACTGCGGTTGCGTTCCCGTGATCGAAAGCCTCGAGAATCCCCGGCTGGTCGGCATCGTCACCGACCGTGACGCCCTGATGGCGGCCTACAGCCGGGGCAAGCTCATCCCCGAGCTGAAGATCGCTGAGGTGATGTCGCGCACGCCGAAGACCTGCTCGCCCGAGGACCCGCTGGCCTCCGCGGCCGCGACCATGACGGGCGCGCAGGTGCGCCGGCTGCCGGTGGTCGACACCGCGGGGCAGCTGCTGGGGATGCTGTCGCTGGCGGACATCGCCCAGGAGTACCGCCGCCGCCGATCCGCCAGGGGCGGACCCAGCGCGAGCGAGGTCACGGAGCTCCTCGCCGGCATCTGCGCCCCGCATTCGCCGCTCGCCGCCGCCGCGAGCATCTGAGCGGTCGGCGCGGGAAGGCGCGCTAGACTTTCGTCCATGCGCTCCCCCCGCGCCGCTCTCGCTCTGGCGCTGGTGCTCTTCGCATTCCGCGCTCGGGCCGAGGAGCCGCCCGAGATCACGCTCTCGCTCGACACCGTCGACGTGGTCCATCCGCCGACGAGCGATCCGGGGGTCGGCTTCCTGTCGGGGAAGGCCTTCGCGCACCACGGACCGGTCGAGCTGTTCGACGTGGTGTTCGTGATCGACACCTCGGGCAGCACCGGGATCTCGTCCGGCCTGGGCAACGAATCGAAGAGCTGGCTTTCGCGTCTGCCGGGCGTGAAGGTCCGGCGCGCGGACAGCGTGCTCGGCGCCGAGGTGGCGGCGATCGAGTCGCTGCTCGACGGCTTCGATGCGCGGGTGACCCGCGTGGGGCTGGTGAGCTTCGCGGGCGACCTGAATCCCTACTCCAACCACGCCTGGGTCGACTCGCCGCTGACGTCGGACTTCCAGGCGGTGCGCAACGCGTTGGCCGACCGGCTGCTCGTCGATCCGGAGGGTGGCACCGATCTCGCGGCCGGGCTGCTGCGCGGGGCGATCGAGCTCTTGGGAACGCGCAGCGCCGAGAGCCAGCCGCGCGCGCACGCGACCAGGAACCTGGTCGTGCTGACCGACGGCCTGCCGACCCTGCCCGAGCGCGACCCGGCCGAAGCCGCGATCCGCGCAGCACGCTCGCTCGAGAAGCGCGACATCCGCGTGCACGTGTTCGCGATCGGGCGCGAGGCCGACGGCGCGGGCCGCGACATCGAGCCCGTCGCGGAGGTCACGCACGGCGAATACCACGCGGTGCGCGACCTGTCGAAGCTGGCACCGCTGCTCGCCAAGGTCCAGTTCCGCTCGCTGCGCGAGCTGCGCGTCACGAACAAGACCACGGGAGCGCATGCGACCCAGCTCGACCGCGACGACTCCGGCGCCTGGTCGGCGCTCATCCCGTTCAAGCAGGGCGTGAACCAGATCGAAGTCACCGCCGTCGCCAGCGATGGACGCGAGCGCAGCGTCGAGCGCGACGTCACCTTCGGCAACATCACCCTCGACGCCGAGCAGCAAGCGCGCCGCGACCGCCTGATCCAGATGCAGGCCGAAGCGCGCGCCAAGGCCGCCCGCGAGAAGAAGCTCGCGATCGAGCCGGAGCAGCAGAAGAGCGCGAACTAGGCGAAGCGAGCGCCGTGCACGCGGAGCCAGTCGGCGACGGCAGCCCGGGAGCGCGCCCCGATCTCCTGCAGCCGGTCGGGCCGGCGCTCGAGCGCCCAGCGCACGAGGTCGAGCCGTGCCAGGAGGTACACGTCCGCAAGAATCGCGCTCAGCCCCAGAGGCGCCACGCCGTATCCCCGGGCGAAGGCAGCGAGATCCGCGGGCGAGAAGCCTTCACGGGCCTCGTCTGCCTGGATTCGGAGATGGTCGAGATAGGGCACCGGCCCGACCTGCGCGCTTCCCCAGTCCAGGATCACGGGCGAGCCGCGCGGCGGGAGAAGCACGTTGCGCGGCACGAGATCGCCATGTGCGAGGCCGAAGTCGCTCACCCGCTCGGCCAGTGACTCGACGGCGGAACGCAGCCGATTCCGATCCGGCGGCGCATAGATGCCGAGCTCGAGCAGCGGATCGTCCGGCGCCAGCCGAACCGCGTTGTAGTGGACGTGAGCGAGCCAGGCCGCCTTGGGGTCGCGGCCGAAACGTCCGAACAGCTCCTCGGGCGCAGACGAATCGAGGGCGATCTCGTTCACCTCGTGCGCGATCCGGCCCAGCGTCCGCCACAGCTCGGCGCTTCGACGGCGGTCGGCGTTCTCGCCCGCGACGAAGCTCTGCACGAGAAATCCCACTCCGGCAAAGTCTCCGGTCGCCAGCACGTCGGGCACGGCCAGTCCACGGCGCGCGGCGGCGCGCAGGCACCACGCCTCCTTGGCAGAGCAGTCCGGGTCGAGAGGATTGCGACCGAAGCGCACGATCCAGCGCGCGCCCGCTCCGAGGTCCACCGCAAAGACATGATTCACCGAGCCGGCACCGACGATCTCCAGCGCCACGATCGGCTGTGCGCCGAGCGAGCGCGCGATGGCGAGAGCGAGGCGGGCATCTCGCGGATGAGTCATGCAGGGGAGGCTAGCGCGGTGCAGCCGGACCGCTGCGCGCAGCGGCGGCGCTGCGTTGTCGCGCGCGGAGCCGCGGCGTACCGTCCGCGCGATGGCGAAGGCGTACAAGGGCATCGGGATGGAAGGCGCGATCGCGCGCTGGTACGCGCGGAACACCCGAGGGGACGCGCGCGAGTACCGGAAGATCGCGCGCGCCGTCGCGGATCGGCTGCCGGCGGGTGCGCACGTGCTCGAGCTCGCGCCGGGACCGGGCTATCTCGCGATCGAGCTCGCGAAGCTCGGGCTGCGCGTGACCGGACTCGACATCAGCCGCACGTTCGTGCACATGGCCGCGGAGAATGCGCGCGCCGCGGGCGTCGACGTCGACTTCCGGCTGGGCGACGCGGCGCACACGCCGTTCGCCGACGGGGAGTTCGAGTTCGCGCTGTGCCGCGCCGCGTTCAAGAACTTCTCGGATCCGCTCGGAGCGCTGCAGGAGATCCACCGGGTGCTCGCGCCGGGCGGGCGCGCCTCGGTCTTCGATCTGCGGCGCGACGCCTCGCGCGATGCGATCGAGCGCGAGATCGCGGCGATGCAGCTCTCGCCGTTGAACCGCTGGCTGACGCGCTGGACGTTCCGCCACATGCTGCTCCCCCGCGCGTACTCGAACGACGACCTGGCGCGGATGTGCAGCGAGAGCCGCTTCGGCCGCGGCGAGATCGTCGCCGACGGGATCGGCTTCGAGCTCAGGCTCGCGCGCTAGGCGGCGCGGATCAGCCGCCCGGGCAGCGCGCCCGTGGCCTCGCCGCGGCGCGACACGAGCTCGCCCGCCACGATCGTCGCCTCGTAGCCGCGCGCGCGCTGGACGAAGCGCGCTCCCCCCGCGGGCAGGTCCTGCACCATCCGCGGCGGCTCGAGCTGCACCGACGCGAAGTCGACGAGGTTCAGGTCGGCGCGCTGGCCCACCGCCACCATGCCGCGGTCGCGCAATCCGAACAGCTCGGCGGTGTCGCGCGTCATGCGCCGGATCACGAGCTCGAGCGGAAGCGTCGGTCCGCGCTTCCGGTCGCGGGCCCAGTGGCTCAGCATGAAGGTCGGAATGCTCGCGTCGCAGATGATGCCGCAGTGCGCACCGCCGTCGCCGAGCCCGAGCACCGCGCGCGGATGGAGCAGCATCTCGCGGATGGGCTCGCACGAAAGCTGGCTGTAGTTCAGCACCGGCACGAGCAGGAGCTCGCGGCCGTCCTTCTCGAGCAGCCGGTCGTACAGCACGTCCTCGACGTCGCGGCCGGCGCGGCGCGCGATCGCCTCGAGCGAGGCTTCGTAGGGCGGCTCGTACTCCGGCGGATCTCCGATCGGGAACGTCTTGCCGTACTGCGCGGCGAGCATCGACGGCACCTGCACGCGCTCGGCGAGGATGCGCTGCTTCACGCCGGGCTCGCGCAGCTTCGCGACGCGCGCGTCGAGCGGCAGCGCGCGCACCGACTCGAAGGTGGGGCGGCCTGCGAACGGGTGGATCTTGGTCTGGTGGCCGATCAAGAGGCCGAACGGGCGCCCGGCAACCTGCGGATAGACCTGCGCGCCCTCGCGCGCCGCGGCCGCGGAGACTTCGAGCAGCTCGCGCCACAGCTCCGGCGCCGCGTCGAACTGCAGCATCGCGAAGGTCACCGGCCGGTGGATCTCGGCGGACAGGCGGCGCATCCACTCGATCTCGCGCATCGGCCCCGCGATGTCCTCGCCCGCTGCGCCCGCGCCCGCGACCTCGAACACGCCGCGACCCAGCTCGCCCAGCGCGCGGCCGATCCCGAACAGCTCGTCCTCGGCGGCAAACGTGCCCGGCACCGGCTCGCCGGTGATCGCGCGGTGCACGATCGTGCGCGAGGTCGAGACGCCGAGCGCGCCGGCGGCGAGACCGCCGCGCACGAGCGCGGCCATCTGGGCGATGTCCGGCGGCGTCGCGGGCTCGTTGCGCGCGCCGCGCTCGCCCATCACGTACGCGCGCACCGCACCGTGCGGCACCTGCGTGCCCACGTCGACCGCGAAGCGGCGGCGAGCGAGCGCGTCGAGATACTCGGGGAAGCTCTCCCACTCCCAGGCGATGCCCTCGTGCAGAGCGGTGCCGGGGATGTCCTCTACGCCCTCCATCAAGCCGATCAGGAAGTCCTGCTGGCCGGGCCGGACCGGTGCGAAGCCGACGCCGCAGTTGCCCATCACCACGGTGGTGACGCCGTGCCACGACGAGGGCGTGAGGCCCGGGTCCCAGGTCGCCTGTCCGTCGTAGTGGGTGTGGATGTCGACGAAGCCCGGCGTGACCAGGAGACCGTCGGCGTCGAGCTCCTGCCGGGCCGCCCCCGCCACCCGACCGATCGCGCTGATGCGGCCGTCCGAAACCGCGACGTCGGCCGTGCGCGCAGCCGCGCCGGTGCCGTCCACGAGGGTTCCGCCGCGGATCACGAGGTCGTGCGCCATGCCGCAAGCCTACACCACCGCAGCGCGGATAGAATGGCTGCTTGTTCCCGCAGAGCTTCGTCCGCTGGATGTACCGCGGGCAGCGCCCGAACGCGCTCGCGCAGTTCCTGAACCGCGGCTCGGCCTGGCTGCACCGCCTGGGCGTGGCGCCAGACTATCTCGTCACGCTCGAGGTGGTGGGCCGCCGTTCGGGGCGCGCGATCTCGTTCCCGCTGGTGATGGCCGTGGTGGAGGGCGAGCGATACCTGGTCTCGATGCTCGGCCGCGACGTGGCCTGGGTCCGGAACCTCGACGCCGCGGGCGGCCGTGCGCTGCTGCGCCATGGGCGCGTGGAAGAGGTTCGGCTCGAGCCGGTGCCGGTGGAACGCCGCGCGCCGATCGTGAAGGCCTACCTGAAGCGCGCTCCGGGCGCGCGCCCGCACATCGCCGTCGACAAGGACGCGCCGCTCGCCGAGTTCGAGGCGATCGCCGCCGAGATCCCCGTGTTCTGCGTGCGCAGCGAGTAACGATCCGCCGCGGCGGCGCGTTATCCAGGGCATGCAGGCTGGAGTGTCCTCGAGCATCGGGTTGGTTCTGGGTGCGATGGCGCTGATTTCGCTTTGCGAGGCCTTCGCGCCGCTGCACCTTCGGGGGCGCGAAGGTCGCGCGCACCTCGTCCCGAACCTGGCGCTCACCGCGCTCACTCTCGCCTTGAACGCTGCTCTGGTGATCCCGCTGGAATGGCTCGGCCGCGCAGGGGGAGGACTTCTCCCCGCGCTTCCGTTGTCCGCGATCGAGCGGACCGGGCTCGCGGTCGTCGCCCTCGACCTCGCGTTCTACTCGAGCCACGTCGCGCTGCACAGGATTCCCTGGCTGTGGCGCTTCCACGCGGTTCACCACAGCGACGCGATGGTCGACGTCTCGACCACCCTGCGCATGCACCCCGCGGAGAGCCTGTGGCGCACGGCGTTCGCGCTGCCGGTGGCGCTCGGCTTGGGCATCGATCCGGCGAGCTTCGCCGCCTACCGGCTGCTGAGTGCGCTCTGCGGCCTCTTGGAGCACGCGAACCTGCGCGTTCCGCATCGGCTCGATCGCGTACTCTCGTCGGTCACGACCTGGCCGAGTCTGCACAAGATCCACCATTCGCGCGAAATCGCCTGGACCGACTCCAACTACGGCAACCTGCTCTCGTTCTGGGACCGGTTGTTCGGGAGCTTCACGCCTTTGCAGCCGGGCATGCGCGTCCGGTACGGACTGAGTGGCTTCGAAGACGCGGGGGCTCAGACGCTGGTCGGGCTGCTCGCGCTGCCGTTCCGGAAGACGCGCTCGAGCTTGCGCGAGGCGAGCAGCGCCTGCACCAGCTCGATCTTCCCGTCGCCGTCGAGCTCGACGCGCAGCACGGAGCGCGGCGCCTGACGCCGCAGCGGCCTGCGCAGCGCGATCAGCGCAGCAGGCAGCCCGTTCAGCGTTCGGAGCTGCACTTCCGGCTCGCACTTCGCTCTTTCGGCAGCCGCCGCGAGATAGAAGCGCGCGACCCGCGCGCGGCCGACGAGCGGCTGTGACAGCGCGCTGAACTCGCCCGCAGAATCGGTGATGGTGCGGACGGACTCCGCGAGCAGCGCCTCGACACCCGGTGTGTCTCCCGCCATCAGCCGCGCGAGCAAGCTCGCCAGCGCCTGACGGTGGCGCCCGTGCAGCTCCGCTGTGGGCAGACAGCGCTGCTTGTCGTATCCATCGAGCGCGCGCCGCGCGCGCAGGTGGAGCACTCGGACACTGCCCGCGGACGTCGCGAGCACCGCCGCCGCTTCTTCCGCCGAGTAGCCGAGCACGTCGCGCAGCAGCAAGGCGGCGCGCTGGCGCGGGCCCAGCGCCTCGAGCGCAACGAGAAACGCGTAGGTCGCGCTCTCGGCCAGGCCGTACCGTGCCTCGGGATCGTCGTTCGCTCCATCGGGCCGCTCGATCGGCTCGGGGAGCCACGGACCTGCATAGGCTCTGCGCTTCCTGCGCCGGAGGAGGTCGATCGCGAGGTGGGTCGCCACGCGCACCATCCAGCGGCCGAGCTCGGCCTCGGAGCACGCCGGCGGATCGCGCAGCAGGCGAACGAACGCCTCCTGCACCGCGTCGTCGGCGTCCTCGGCGCTGCCAGTCATTCGATAGGCAAGCCGCCACAGCCGGCGGTGCTGCGCCTGGAAGACCGCCTCGATCCGCTGTCCGCTCGCCCTGTCCGGCATTCTGTCCGACATACAGAACGCCGACGCCCCGCGACTCGTTACGCGCCGGCTACTCGGCCTTGCGCGTGGTCTCGTACAGGAACCAGACCCGTCGCTCGGCCTCGTCGATCCAGACCTCGATCAGGCTCGCCGTCGCCACGTCGCCGTGCTCGTCGCAGACGTTGTGCGCCTCGCGCATGCGGCTCACCAGCTGCTGGTTGTCGTCGCGCAGCTCCGCCAGCATGTCGAGCGGGGTCACGTAGTCGGCCTCGTTGTCGAGCACGCGCTGCAGCCGCGAGATCTGCCCGATCGAACGGAGCGTCGTGCCGCCGAGCTTGCGCACGCGCTCCGCGATCGGATCGGTCGTCTCGTAGATCTGCGTGGCCTGCTCGTCGAGCAGCAGGTGGTAGTCGCGGAAGCTCGGACCCGAGACGTGCCAGTGGAAGTTCTTGGTCTTCAGGTACAGCGCGAACATATCCGCGAGCAGCGCGTTCAGCGCGCCCGAGATCTCCTTGCTGGCGGCCGAGCCCAGGTCGGTGGGGGTCTGCAGCGGCGCCATGCGCCGGGTCTTCGCGTCCGACTTCGACTCTCGCTGCGCCATCGGGTTCTCCTCTCGGCTGGTTGGATGTGCACAATGTGTACCAGTTTCGATCGCGTCCGGGCTATCGTGGCGTGATGCCGGAAATCACTCGCGAGGAGCTCGCGCAGGCGCTCGTCAACGCGATCTACACCCTGTTCGGCGACAACCGTGCGCGGGCCGTGCACACCAAGGGGATCCTGCTCGAAGGCATCTTCACGCCCGATCCCGGCGCTGCGGAGCTCTGCCGGGCACCGCTCTTCGCGAGCGGCATCGTTCCGACGTTGATTCGTTTCTCGAACACCACGGGCGTCCCGACGATTCCGGATTTCGTGCCCGACGCGAGCCCGCACGGCCTCGGGCTGAAATTCCGTCCGCCGGGTCAGCCGGAGGTGGACGCGGTGGCGCACAGCTTTCCGGGCTTCCCCGTGCGGAGCCCGGCGGAGTTCCTTTCGTTCCTGCTGGCCGCCGCGGCGAGCGGCCCGGACGTGCCCTCCCCCAAGCCGATCGAGAAGTTCGTGAGCGAGCGGCCGGCCGCGCTCGCCTACGCGACGCAGCAGAAGGCGCCGCCCGCCAGCTTCGCCACGCTCACCTACTACGGGGTGAACGCCTTCCGCTTCACCAACGCCGCGGGCGTGTCGGTCGTCGTGCGCAGCCGTTTCGTGCCGCGAGCGGGAGAGCAGCTGCTGGACGCGGCCGCGGTCGCGACCCGGACGCCGGACTACCTGCACGAGGAGATCGCGGCCCGGCTCGCGGCCGGGCCTGCGCTGCTGGACTGGTGGGTTCAGCTCGCGGAGGGCGGCGACGTGGCGGACGACCCGACCGTCGCCTGGCCCGAGAGCCGCAAGCAGGTGCGCCTGGGCGCGATCGAAGCCACCAGCGTGATCGTCGATCAAGCCAAGGCCGATCGGACGTCCTCGTTCTCACCCGGGCGGCTGCAGGACGGCATGGAGCCCGCCGACCCGATGATCCGCGTGCGCGACGCTGCCTACGCGATCTCCACGCGCAACCGGCAGGCGCCGCGCGGCGGGCAGATTCGCTAGCCCGCCAGGCGCGAGAACACGCGGTCCGGCGAGTCGGCCTTCGGCTCGTCGCCGAGCAGGGCGAGCGCGTCGCGGACCTTCTCGCAGGTGGCGGGGATGTCGGCGACCTTCTGGCTCTGCAGCTGCTTGGGCAGCAGCCGGTCGACCACCACCTTCATCTGCGCCGCGGTCACGTTCGCGGCCTCGAGGCCCGCGTCCATCAGCGCGAGCTGGAGCGCGCCGCGCGCCGTCCAGCGCTCCATGCCCGCCGAGCGCTCGAGCGCCCCCTGCGCCGCTTCGAAGGCGGAGCTGGCCACCGCTACACCGTCGCCAGCGCGCCGCTGCGCGCCGAGCGCTCGACCCAGCGGACGTACGCCGCGGGCGGCATGAAGATCAGCACCATCAACACCGTGTTCAGGATTCCGCCCGCCGAGGTCACGGTGACCGGGATCGGATCGGTGCCGAGATTCGCGCCGATCGCGAGAAAGAACGCAGACACCGAGATCCAGGCCAGCGAGGTGAGTCCCGAGAAGCCCCACAACAGGAAGCGGTTGGTCACCACGGCGTCGGCGAGGTCGAGCGCCATGCGCTTGCGCATCATGCGGTAGTAGCGCATGCCCTCGAGCGCGGTCCACACGTAGGAGAGCATCAGCATCAGCACCATCGCGGCGAGCGGGGTCTTTGCCAGCTCGGCGACCTGCTGGGGATTCGACGAGGACAGGAACGCATGGGTGATGCCGACGCCGGACCAGACCATCACGGCGGAGCCGAACGCGGCGCTCCAGATCGCCCATTGCGCTCCGGGCCGGAACACCTTCACGGTGAAGAAGAAGAAGCAGCAGCAGCCGGAGACGAGGAAGACCTCGCCGGTCACGTAGACCGGCACCGCGATCGCGCGGTCCGAGATCATCGGGGCGGAAATGCACATCGGGTAGCCGAGCGCCGGCGCCGCGACATAGGAGAGACCGGCGAGCAGCTCGGGCACGCCGCGCGAGTCGAGTGAGCGGAGAATCAGCTTCACGCCGACGATCGCACTCACGATCGTGTAGCCCACCAGACACAGCAGCGGAATCGAAGCCATCGTTTCGCCCTTCGTCGTCGGCCCCCGTATCGGTCGAAAAACCCAGGAAATTGATGGGAAAACCCCTTGGCGGGAACGGCCCCTGCTGTCGCTGCCCTCCACGCCGGGCGATTTTTGGACGATGGTGTCCCCGGTGAGGAAGCGATCCACGGCCACTGCCCTGCTCTGGACACGGTTCGCTGCGCGAGCCGCTCGCGCACTCTTCGCGGCGCTGCTCGCCGCCTGCGCGCAGCCGGGTGCAGAGAGCGCGACGCCGTCGGCGCCCCGCCGCGTCGCCGACGCGATCTACCTCGGCGGCGACATCCTCACCATGGAGGGCGATGTGCCCGAGTACGCGGAGGCGCTGGCCGTCCGCGACGGCCGCATCATCCTGGTCGGCTCGCGCAGCGATGCGCAGCCGATGCAGGGCCCCGCGACGCGCGTCGTCGACCTGAACGGCCGGCTGCTCCTGCCCGGCTTCATCGACGACCGCGGCGACCTGTTCGCGACGGCGTTCCGGGCGAGCGTCGCCAACGTCGCGCCGCCGCCCGACGGCACCGCGAGCTCGGTCACCGCGGTCACCCGCGCGCTGTACGCCTGGAGCAAGACGGACCCCGCGAAGCGGCTCGGCTGGATCGTCGGCGCCGGCCTCGACGAGACACAGCTGCGCGAGCGGCGCGTGCCGACCGCCGACGAGCTCGACGAGGTCTCGCGCTCGGAGCCGGTGGTGGCGCTCCACCGCGGCGGCCGCTCGGCCGCGCTGAACGGCCGTGCGCGCGAGCTGCTCCACCTGTCGGGCAAGGGCTCCGGCAAGGGCCTGGTGTCGGGTGCCGCCTTCGCCGTGCTCCTCGCGGCCATGCCGGACTTCGATCCGTTCGAGCAGATCGACAAGGCGCAGGCGATCTACGCTTCGCTCGGCTTCACCGCGGCGCAGGAGACCGCAGCATCGCGCGGGCGGCTGGCAGCGCTGGCCGCCGCCGCGGACACCGGCAAGCTCTACGTCGACGTGCACAGCTACGCCGACGTGAGCTCCGACGCGCTCGACGTGGTGAGCTCGCGCTACCGGACCGGCAGCTACCGCAACCACTACCGGATCGCCGGCTGGACGCTCGCGCTCGACGGCGCGGCGGACCCGGCCTTCGACGCGAAGGTCGACCAGGCGCTCGCGCGCGGCGAGCAGCTGTGGGTGCGCTGCGGCGACGCCGCGGCGCTCGACGCCTTCACCAGCGCGCTGCGGAAGGCAGGCGCGGAGCACGCAGCCGCCGATCGGCGGCCGGTCGCGGCGCTGGGCTTCGCCGCGCGCGACGAACAGCTGGCGCCGCTTCGCGCGCTCGGCGGGATCGCGCTGCCCGACGCGCCGGTCTCGCTCGTCGAGGCGATGCGGGTGACGTCTCGGACGCCGACCTACGCGACGCTGCGCGCGCTCACGCTCGACGCAGCGCGGGCGTCGTTCCAGGAAGAGGACCGCGGCTCGCTCCGCGTCGGCAAGCGGGCCGACCTGGTGATCCTCGAGGAGAACCCGCTCGGCAGCCCTGCGAAGCTCGCGCGGCTCGAGGTGGTCGAGACGGTCAAGGACGGGAGGTCGATCTACCAGCGACCGCCGCGCTGAGCGCTCGGGTCAACTCGCCGGCGGCGAGATCAGCTCGTCGAAGGAGCTCACGCGCACGACCGTGTCGAACCTTCCGCCGCGGGCCGGCGCCGGTCGCTCCCCGCGCCCTCGCTCCTCAGACGACCGCGGCGCGCCGCGGCTTCGGCTAGGATGGCAGCGAGGGAGACCCCCATGCCGTCCGACCCGGATTCCAAGCCCTACGTGGTCATCTCCGCGGACACGCACGCGGGCGCGAGCATCCAGGCGTATCGCGAGTACCTCGACGCGAAGCATCAGCAGCTCTTCGACGAGTGGCGCGGCGGCTACAAGAACCCCCAGCGCGAGCACATCGGCTCGAAGAAGCACAAGAACTGGGATGACGGCGAGCGCATGCGCGACATGGAGACGGAAGGCGTGGTGGGCGAGATCGTGTTCCCCAACACGGTGCCCCCGTTCTTCCGCAGCAGCGTGCTGATCTGCGGCAACCCGTCGGTCGAAGACTTCCCGCTGTGGCGCGAAGGCATTCGCGCGCACAACCGCTGGCTCGCGGACTGGTGTGCGGAGTTCCCCGAGCGCCGCGCCGGCATCGGGCTGGTCTACCTGAACGACCTCGACGCCGCGCTCGAGGACGTGCGCTGGATCGCGGAGCACGGCCTGCGCGGCGGCGTGCTGCTGCCGCACGTGCCGCCCGACTGCACCCACCTGTTGCCGCTCTACGCGCCCGAGTACGACCGGCTGTGGGCGCTGTGCCAGGACCTGGGCGTCGTGGTCAACCACCACGGCGGCACCGGCTCGCCCGATTACGGCCGGTACAAGGTCGCGCTGCCGATCCGGCTGGTGGAGACGGGCTGGTTCTCGATCCGCAGCTACACACATCTGCTGTTGGCCGGAGTGTTCGAGCGCTTTCCGCGGCTGCGCTACATCGTGACCGAGTCGGGCTGTGCCTGGGTGCCATCGACGCTCGAGAACCTGGACAAGCTGTGGGCCCGCATGCGCACCGGCACGGTGGGCGAGTTCCAGTTCGCGGAGGGCGCGCTGCCGCCCCAGCCCCCGAGCTTCTACGCGCGCCGCAACTGCTACTACGGCGCGAGCTCGCCCTCGCCGCGCGAGCTGTCGGGCCGGCACGAGATCGGCGTCGACCACCTGCTCTGGGGCAGCGACTACCCGCACTTCGAGGGCACCTATCCGCACACCCGAAAATCGCTGCGCCACACCTTCCACGCGATGGACCGGCACGAGGTCCGCGCGATCCTGGGCGAAAACGCCGCGCGGCTGTACGGCTTCGAGCTGGGGAAGCTCGAGCCGCTGGCGGCGAAGTTCGGCCCTCGGCCCGAAGAGATCGCGGTGCCGCTGGCGGCGGACGAGTTTCCCAGGGACGCCGGGACCATGGCCTTCGCCTGAGCGCGGGACGGGCGCGCGTGCGCGGAGTTCGCGTGTTCGCAGCGGTGTTCGGGGCGTGTGCGCTCGCCGCGCTCGCGCTGGCGGTGCTGGTCCGGCCCTTCGTGCCTCGGCTGCTCGAGCGCGTCGAGAGCTCGGTCCGAAGCGAGGGCGAGCGCACCGCCAGCGAAGTGAAGGAATTCGCGAGCCGGCACGAGCAGTCGGAGTGCGTGCCGGAGTCCTTTCGCCGGCTGGCCCGCTGTGGCGGCTTCTGGTGTCAGGTGAGCGCTCCCGTCTTCACCCGAGGCTGCCTGCAGGCCGCGTCGCGCAGCCCCGACCTGTGCGACGAGGTGCCCCGATCACAGGTCCGGGCCGCGATCTGGCCTACACAGAAGTGTCTCACCACGGACGCAGAGCCTCAGATCTGCAGGCGGATCTACACCGAGCTGGTGCTGGCCTGCGCGCACAGCTGACTTCCGCTGAGGGAACTCTCATCGGGGTCTTGATGCGAGGGGAGGCTTGCAGTCTACTGTGAGGATGTTGCGTGCCCGAGTCGTCGCGATCGTCTGCCTCGTGGCCAGCGCCGTCTCGGCAGCCTCGGTGCGCGCCGAGGAGCTCCCGCTCGCCGAGCGCATCCGGCAGCATCCCATCGTGGCCCATCGCGGGGGCTATCCGTACGACGACTCCAACACGCTGAGCCGCTTCGAGAAGGCGCGCCAGAACGGGTCGCAGATCGTGGAGATGGACCTGCGCGCCTCGAGCGACGGGGTGGTGTTCCTCTTCCACGACAAGGACCTGCGCTACGCCACCGACAACTGCCGCGGACCGTTCGAGTCGCTGACGGCCGCCCAGATCGACCACTGCCGGCTGAACGGCCTGCAGTCCGGGCCGGAGCGCTTCGAGCGCGTGCTGCAGTGGTCGCACGGCCGCGTCGTGCTCGACGCCGAGCTCAAGACCGCGTCGGTGGTGCGCCCCGCGATCGAGCTGGTGCAGCGCTACGGAGCATACGAATGGGTGTACTTCCAGGTGCGCAACGGCCTCGCCCTCTACCGCGAAGTGCGGAAATACGACGCTCGCGTCGCGCTCGAGGCGGCGCCGGTGGGCCCGCACGCGAAGCTCTACTTCGACCAGCTGCTGGCGCTGAACGACCCGAAGCTGCTGATCATCCAGCTCCACCCCGAGACGCTCTCGGCCGAGAATCTCGAGCGGCTGCACCAGACCGGCAAGCTCACTTCGATCGACGCCTGGCGGGTCGCGCCGGAGCGCACCTGGTCGTTCTGGCCGTTCTCGCGCACGGCGTCGTGTCTCGACGTGTGGCGGCAGGGCATCGACATCGCGATCACCAACGATCCCGAAGACTGCATCCGCCAGCGCAGCGAGCTCCCGCAAGAGGCGGCGCGTTGACGCTCGGCCCGCTCTGGGCCCGCCTGCTCGCTGGAACGGTGCTGGTCGGCTGTCTCGCCGGCAGCGCCCGGGCGGACGAGCCCAACGCGCCGGAACGCGAGTTCAGCTTCGAGCTGCGCGCGACCGGCTTCTGGGGCCCCGTCGACGGCTACGTGCAGGTCCCGGCCGGCGGCCACCCGGGCTCGAGCAGCTCGCGGCGCCCGACGCTGCACGAGCTCGGCATCGACGACGAGGCCTCGTACGAGATCGATGGGCGGTTCTGGTGGGGACACCTCGGCTTCTTCGCCGGCTACAACGCGCTCGACATGGAGGGCTCGTCCACGCTCACCCAGCCGCTGGTGAGTCACAACGTGCTGTTCCCCGCGGGCTCACCGACGAAGTCGACGGTCGACCTCGACGTGCCGAACTTCGGCGTGGGCTGGCGCTTCGACTTCGACGACCGGCGACTCGAGCTCTTTCCCAAGCTCAACCTGGTGCTGCTCGACTTCTCGTACTCGCTCGATGCGCCCGGCTTGCACGCCTCGCGCAGCTACACGGATTTCGGCGTCGGCCTGGGCGCCGAGGCCCGCTATCGGCTCCCGCACGGGTTCTCGCTCGAGTTCGACGGCGTCTTCCCGCTGCCGATCTCGCACACCGCGCAAGTCGCAAACGTCAGCGGCCGCGTCGCCTACTCGTTCCTGCAGTCGAGCCCGGTGCGGCCCACCGTCTTCCTCGGGCTCGGCGGCCGCTGGATCAACTTCAAGGACTCGCAGACGCTGCCCAACCACACGGCCGTGAGCTATGGGCCGCTCTTGATCTTCGGACTCTCGGCCGACTTCTAGCGCGCGTTCGCGAGCGCCGTCTTGAAGCCGCTGTAGCTCGGCTGGTCGATCGCGGCCTGGTTGACCACGCTCTCGCGCAGGGTCTCCGCCAGCCCGGGATGGTCGAGCGCGATGCGGTTCTCGCGCAGCCGGCGCACCAGGGACCAGCGCAGCGACTCGAGGTCGCCTCCCTCGCCCAGGAGCCCGCGCAGGCGATCGAGCTGGTGCGCGCGGTGGCGCTCGCCCACCGCGAGCTCGCGCAGCGCGATGTCGAGCGAGTTCCCGGCCACGCGCGCGAGGAACTGCGTGCGGCCCTGCGTCGCGTTCATCACGTCCGCGCGCAGGAAGTCGCGGACGCTCTGCACCAGCTCGTCGAGCCGGGGCATGTCCACGTGCGAAGGCTGCGCGTCCGGCTGCAGGAGCTCCACCTTGCCCGGGATGAGCAAGTTCACGCAGTCGACCTGGCACTCCGAGCTGCGCCGGCCGATCGCGGGCCGTTCGACGGTCTTGTCCGGGCCGGTGCGGTAGTGCTCGGCCATGCCGAGGCAGCCCACGGACCACCAGAACGAGCCGAACACCTCCCAGAACTTGACCCGCTCGGGGTCGACCGCAGCGCCGGACGCCTGCTCGTAGCCGCGGAACAGATCGGTGTAGTGGCCGAAGCCCCCGACGGGCAGCTCGCTGCGCCCGAAGCGCCACGAGTTGGTGCAGATCCAGCCCAGGTCGCGCATCGGGTCGCCGACGTGCGCGATCTCCCAGTCCAGCACGGCCACCACGCCGCGCTCCGGGGACATCATCAGGTTCCCGTTGCGGAAGTCGTTGTGCACCAACGACGGCTCCCAGCGCGCGGGGAGGTGCTCGAGCAGCCAGCGCGCCGAGAAGTCGATCATCGGCTGCGGCGTCCCGAGTGCCTGGTAGCGCTGCCAGGTCTGGCGCACGAACTCTTCGGGCGTGGTGTGCGCGAGGCGCGCGTCGAGGCCGCTCTTGGCCAGGTCGATGGCGTGGATGCGCGCCAGGATCTCGCCGCACTGCTCCGCGAGCCGCGGCCGGATCGCGTCGAAGGCCGGGTCGCGGGTGATCTTCGCGCCCAGCGCCTCGCCCTCCAGCCACTCCATCACGAAGCCCTCGCCCAGCCCGTCGGCGGGCTCGAGCACCCAGAGCACCTCGGGCTCCGGCACGCCCGCGGCGCGCGCCTCGCGCATCAGCAGCGCCTCGGTGGAGAGCCCGGGCTGGCCGGACGTCGCTGGCAAGGCGATCCCGCCGGGCGCGCGGCGCATCGCGAGCTTGCGCTCGCCGCCGTCGCCGCGCACGACCAGCCGATAGGTCTCCTGGCTGGCACCGCCGGAGAGGCGCTCAGTCGACACCAATCCGTGTACCCCCGCGATCCGCTTCGCCAGGACCGCGGACAGCGTGTCCTCGAACTGGGTCAACCTATGCGTCTTCCACGACGCCCTTGGGCGCGCGCTGCTTCATGAAGCCGAACATGTAGCCGGCGATGCGCCGCATCTGGATCTCCTCGGTGCCCTCGGTGATGCGGTAGCGCCGGTGGTGCCGGTAGATGTGCTCGAACGGCTTGTGCCGCGAATAGCCGAGCCCGCCGTGGACCTGCATCGCGCGGTCCGCCGCCTCGCAGCAGAGCCGATTCGACCAGTAGTTGCACATCGACACCTTGTCGGAGACCGAGAAGTTGCCGTGCGTGTCCATGCCCCACGCGGTCTTGTGGATCAGCGCGCGCAGCATCTCGCACTGCGTCTGCAGCTCGACCAGCGGGAACTGGATGGCCTGGTTTGTCGCCAGCGCCTTCCCGAAGGGCTTGCGCTGCTTCGCGTACTCCACCGATTCGTTGATGCAGAACTGCGCGGCCCCGAGGCTCCCGGCCGCCTGCCGGATGCGGTTCTCGTTGAAGAAGTGCTGCACCACCTGCAGGCCGCGCCCTTCGCCGCCGAAGATCGCTGCGTCGGGCACCCACACGTCCTTGAGCGAGATGCGCGCGTGGTCCGTCGGCATGTTGAAGGTCCAGAGGAACTCCTCGACCTTGAACCCGGGCGCGTTGGTCGGCGTGAGGAAGGCCGTGATGCCCTGCCCGTCGCCGGCCTTGCCAGACGTGCGGGCCATGATCATGTCGTACTTGGCCTTGTGGATGCCGGTGTTCCAGGTCTTGCCGCCGTTGATGCGCCAGCCGTTGCCGTCGCGAACCGCGACCGTCTCCATGTGCGTCGCGTCGGAGCCGTGATTCGGCTCGGTGATGCCGAATGCGAAGCCCTTGGTGCCCGCGAGCATCCCGTCGACCCACTCCTTCTTCTGCTCGTCGGTGCCGTACGCGAGCATGAGCAGCACGCCCACGTTGTTCGCCACGATGGAGTGCTCGTTCTGCAGGTCGTTGTGCAGGCCGAGGCCCTTCGCCGCGAGGTGTTCGCGGATGATCGCCATGCCGAGGTTCGTGCCGTCCTTGCCGCCGTACTGCTTCGGCAGCGGGTAGCGGTAGTGACCGGCCTTGTCGGCGATGGTGCGCGCCTCGAAAAGGAGCTGCTCCCACTCTTCGTTCGGCAGCCCGCCGCGCTCCCAGTCGGTGCGCGCGTCCTCCCGGCGGTGGTCGAAGAAGCGGATGTTGTCGTTCGAGTTCTCCAGCGGCTTGATCTCGCGCTCGATGAACTCGTCGAGCTCCAGCAAGTAGGCGGCGATGTCGCGCGGAATGTCGAAGTTCATGGGGTCTCCCTGCTCTCCCTCTGGTGCAAATCTTACCTCCGGGGGCCCCCGGTTTCTCGGACCCAATCCAAACCGCCCCGGCCGGTGTACTCCCGTGCATGAAGCAAAAGACGGCCCCCCTGATCCTGGCCCTGGCCCTGTTCGCCGGGCTCGCGTTTCCGGCGCGCGCCGGCACCGGCCCTTCGCAGGTGCGCATCGAGAACTTCTCGTTCCACCCGGAGACCCTGGAGGTGCCGGCAGGCACCACGGTGGTCTGGGTGAACGACGACGAGGAGATCCACGCGCTGTTCGCACTCGACCAGAGCTTCCGCTCGCCGGGAATCGACAGCAAGGAGACCTTCGAGCACCGCTTCACCACACCCGGCACCTACGAGTACCGCTGCTCGCTCCATCCACAGATGAAGGGAACGATCGTCGTCCGCTAGCCGGGCGCGAGGAGGACACGATGTTCGAGAGTAATCGACGCGAGTTCATGCAGTGCATGGCCTGGGCCGGCGCGGGCGTGGTGTGGACGCTCACCAGCGGAGGTCTGGCGTCGCGCTCGCTCGCGCAGGCCCTCCGGTCGGCGGCGCCGAGCGAGGGGCTGCACTTTGTGCAGATCAGCGACACCCACATCGGCTTCGACAAGGACGCGAATCCCGACACCACCGCCACCGCCCGCGCGGCGATCGCGCGCATCAATGCCCTCGCCGACCGGCCGCAGTTCGTGCTGCATACCGGCGACCTGACCCACGCGCAGAAGCCGGGGACGTTCGACACGGTGTCGGGGCTCCTGCAGGAGATCCACACCGACGCCGTGTTCACCGTCCCGGGCGAGCACGACGTGTTCGAAGACGGCGGCAAGGAGTATCTCGCGCGCTTCGGCAAGGAGACCTGGGGCAGCGGCTGGCGCAGCTTCGATGCGCACGGCGCGCACTTCGTGGGCCTGATCAACGTGCTGTCGTTCAAGACCGGCGGCGTCGGCAGGCTCGGCGACGAGCAGCTCGAGTGGCTGGAGAAGGACCTGCGCGGGGTCTCCGCGAGTACGCCGGTCGTGGTGTTCGCGCACATTCCCCTGTGGGCCGTCTATCCCGACTGGGGCTGGACCACGGACGACGCGCAGCGCGCGCTCGCCTACCTGCAGCGCTTCGGCTCGGTCACCGTGCTGAACGGCCACATCCACCAGGTGATGCAGAAGGTCGAAGGCAACGTGACGTTTCACACCGCCTACTCGACCGCCTATCCTCAGCCCGCGCCGGGAACCGCGCCGGGGCCGGGACCGCTGAAGCTGCCGGCCGCGGACCTACGCAGCCACCTGGGCCTGCGCGAGGTGCGCTGGAGCGGAAACGCCGGTCCGCTGGCGCTGGTCGACACTTCCCTGGCATAGCGGAGATCCCCGAACGCCCGTGGCCCGCGAGCACCCAAACGGCACCGATTCCGCGAGCGCGTCCAGCGACGAGGCGCTGATGCGCGAGCTCGCCGCAGGCAGCGAAGACGCGCTGCGCGAGCTCTACGCGCGCTACGCGCCTCTGGTGTTCGGGATCGCCACGCGCTCGCTCGAGCGGGCCGCCGCCGAGGAGGTAGTGCAGGACGTGTTCCTCTCGCTCTGGCGGGGCGCGGAGCGCTTCGACGCGGAGCTCGGCTCGCTGCGCGGCTGGCTGCTGCAGATCGCGCACCGCCGCATCTTGAACGAGCTGCGCGGGCGGCGCCGCCGCGTGCAGCTCGAGCCGGAGCCCGAGGGCGACGGCGCGCTTGCCGACCCCGAGCCCGGGCCGCAGGGCCTGTTGTGGCTGTCCTTCCGCCGCGCCGCGGTGCGCAACGCGATCGACGCGCTCCCCCCCGCGCAGCGCCAGGCGCTGTCGCTGGCCTTCCTCGAGGAGCTCACCCACGAGCAGGTGGCCGAGGCGCTCGAGCTGCGGCTCGGCACCGCGAAGACGCGCATCCGGGCGGGCCTCGCGAAGCTGCGCACGAGCCTCGCGCCGCTGGTCGCGGTGCTCGCGCTCGTGCTGGGCGGCGTCGTCGCCACGCTGGTGGCGCGCGAGCACGCGGCCGAGCGCACGCTCTCGCTCGACTCGCGCGCTCTCGACCTCGTGACCTCGAGCGAAGTGACTCCGCTGCGGCTCGAGTCGACGTCGGGACCGGCCGAGATGCATGCGACCTACCGCGCGAAGAACGGCACCCCGCTCGCCGTCCTCACGCTCACCCACTTCCCGCCGCCACCCGAGGGCCAGAGCTACCAGGCCTGGATCCGCCACGGCGAGCGCTGGAGCTCGCTCGGCACGGTGCAGCCCGACGCGAGCGGCCGCGCGCGCATCGTGGCCGAGGGCGCCGACTACGCCGCGGCACCGGACGAGCTCGAGCTGACGCTCGAGACCGCGGCGGGCAGCGCCGCGCCGACCGGACCGGTGGTGGCCGCCTGGCCGGCTAGATCCGGTCGCTGACGCCGCGCACGAACAAGGGCTCGATGCCGAGCTGCGCCGCGTCGCCGCGCATGTCCGCGTCCGACGGCAGCTTGGCCGGCTCTGCCGCGGCTGCGAGCGTCGCTCGCAACAGCGTCACGTCGCTCGAGCTGTTCAGGAAGAAGCCCGGCCGGCTCAGCACCCAGTGCACCGCCCTCCGCAGCGCGGCCTCGTCGCGGATCGGCTCGTACCAGCTGAAGCGGCGCGAGTCGTCGCCGGGGGTCCAGCGCCGGCGCGCGATCGATTTGATCGTCTGCACCGCCACACCGCGCTCGGCGCAGAGCGCGACCAGCGACTCGAACTCGGCGGCGTACTCCGGCGAGGCCATCATCGAGTGGTTGTACGGGAGCAGCACCGAGTCGAACGGGAAGACCGAGAGCGAGTGCAGATGCGCGCGGGCGACCTGGGTGCCGTGTCCGGTCACGCCGATGAAGCGCACCAGGCCCTGTGCGCGCGCCTCGACCAGCGCCTCGAGCGCACCGCCCGGCCCCAGCGCAATTGCCTGCTCATCGGGCTCGACCAGGTTGTGCATCTGGATCAGGTCGACCTGCTCCAAGCCCAGCCGCTGGAGCGAGCGGTGGAGCTGCTCGCGCGCCTTGTCGCGCGTGCGCTCGCCCGTCTTGGTGGCGAGGAAGAAGTCGCGGCGGTGGCGGCGCAGCCACGGCGCGAGCCGCAGCTCCGACTCGCCGTAGCTCGCGGCGGTGTCGATGTGGTTCACGCCGAACTCGAGCAGCAGCTCGAGCACCGCGTCGGCGCGCTCCTGCTTCATTCCGCCCAGCGCCGCGGCGCCGAACAGGATGCGGCTGCTGTGGTGGCCGGTGCGCCCGAACGGGATCTGCGCGATCCGTGCGCTCACGGCCGCGCCGTCACGCGCGGCAGCACCTTGGTCCAGAACTGCTCGATCGAGCGCAGCTGCAGCGCGTTCGGGATGAGCGAGACGTAGTTCCAGGCGAAGATCCACTGCGCGGGCAGGCGCTCGGTGAGCCGCTCCAGCTGACGCGTCACGGTGTCGGGCGAGCCGACCAGGGCGAGGCTCGAGGCGAGGAAGTCCTCGACCGGCGGACCGCCGTCGGGATCCGCGAGCCCGTGGTAGAAACCGAACGGCTCGAACCAGGCCGCACCCGCGAACGCGCTCGACTGCCGCCACAGCGCCTGCGCCTCCTCGTCGCTGTCGGCCACGATCACGTCGCGCAGCACGCCCACGCCGTCGCCCAGCGGCCGGCCCGACACCTCGGCGTAGAGCTCGAACAGCGCCAGCTCGCGCTTGGGGTGGAGCGGCGGCAGGATCGCCGTGACGCCCTGCTCCGCACACCAGCGGATGCTGCGCTCCGACGAGGCGAAGGGCTGGAACAGCGGCGGGTGCGGCTTCTGCAGCGGCTTGGGCACGACTGCGACGGCGCGCACGATCCCGTCGCGCACGCCGCCGCCGTAGCGCGCGGTGGCCTCGAGCGTCCACGGGGTCTCGCCGGCCGGAACGCGCCAGAACGTGCCGTCGACCTCGAGGAAGTCCTCGGTCCAGGCGCGCCGGACGATCTGAAAGCACTCCTCGAAGGCCAGTCGGTTCGCCTCGTCGATCGCGTCGTGCTGGTGCGGCAGCGCGCCCCGGATGCCGTGGGTCTGCTGCGCCATGATGTCGACCCAGCGGCGCTGGTAGCCGCGGGCGAAGCCGGCGTTCGCGCGGCCGCCCGTCATGTGATCGAGCATGGCGATGTCCTCGGCGACGCGGAGCGGGTTCTGCGACGGCAGCACGATGCCGAGCTGGCCGACGCGGATGCGCTTGGTCTGCATGCCGACGTACAGGTCGAGCAGCACCGGGTTGTTGGAGAGCTCGAAGCCCTCGACGTGGAAGTGGTGCTCGGTGAAGCTGATCGAGTCGTAGCCCAGCGCGTCGCCCAGGATTGCCTGCTCGGACAGGTCCCGCAGCATGCGCGCGTACGGCTCCGGCCGCAGCCCGACCCGGCCCGCCTCGATCTCGGCGCGCGTGCCGACGGTCGGCAAATAAAACAGCGACACCTTCATCGCCGCCGTATTCTACGCCAACCCCATCACAAGGAGCTTCCCATGACTCGGTCTGCCGCCCGAATCGCCTGTTCGCTCATGGTTCCGTTCGCGCTGTGCGCGCCCGCGCTGCCGGGGCTCGCCGCGACCAAAGCCAAGAAGCCGGTCGACATCCACGCGGCCTGCGACAAGCACGTGAAGACGAAGTTCAAGGAGGCGCATCCGATGGCGCACACGATCACGCTCACCGAGTCGCGCTCATGGCAGGAGTCGAGCACGCTCAGCGGAATCGGCGGGACGGCGCAGGTCGTCGGCACCGACAAGAAGACCAAGGAGTTCGAGTGGACCTGCATCTACAACACCACCGCGAACAAGGTCGAGCACATCGACATCGGGAAGGAGTCGAAGGCCGAGCCCGCCAAGAAGTAGGGGAGCCCAGACATGTCGAATCTCCGCTTCGCCGGGCGGCTGCTGCTGGCTTTCGGGCTGGTGGCGGCCGCCGGCTGCACCCAGGAGAGCCAGAACCGCTTCGGCCGCGCGCTCCAGAACTGGACCGGTGACAACGGCGTGCTCGACGTCTACGCCGGCGACCGCCTCGCGATGCGCTTCATCAAGATCGACAAGCTGACGACCAGCCTCGGCACCGCGCATGGCGATCATCCGCGACCGTACCGGTTCGGCTACGGCTACCTGGACGAGAACCAGAACTACGTGGTCGATCCCGGGGAAAAGAAGGTCTACTTCGAGATCAGCGACTACTCCACCAACTACGTCTTCTACGAGAACCCGCACTAGCGCGAAATGTGCTAACAGGCGGTGTTCGGCGCCCGGTAGCGGGAGAGGAGTGAGGGAGTGGCCGGTCTCGATCTCTGGGCGATGGCCTTCGTGTTCATGCTCGCGACGTTCATCGGCTTCGACGTGATCCGGAACGTCTCGCGGCTGCTGCACACGCCGCTGATGTCGCTCACCAACGCGATCTCGGCGATCGCGGTGGTGGGCTCGCTGATCATCGCCGGCGAGGAGAAGAGCACCTTCTCCACCGCGCTGGGCACGGTCGCCGTGGCCGCGTCGGTGACGAACATCGTCTCGGGCTTCCTCATCACCGACCGGATGCTGCGCATGTTCAAGCGCCGGGAGCCCGGCAAGTGACCCCCGAGCAGATCTACAACGTCACCCAGGGCAGCTATCTCGCCGCCGCCGCGCTGTTCATCTTCTCGCTGCGCTGGCTGTCGCGGCCCGAGACCGCCCGCCGCGGCGTGCTGGCGGGCGTGCTCGGAATGGTCGCGGCGATCGTCGGGACGCTGGTGCATCCCGACATCGCCCACTACGAGTGGATCGCGGTCGGCGTCGTGGTCGGCACGGTGATCGGAGTCCCGCTCTCGCGCGTGGCGCTCACCGCGGTGCCGCAGCGGACCGCGCTCTCGCACGCCTTCGGCGGGCTGGCCGCGGGACTGGTCGGCACCGCGAAATACGCGCTGTGGCTGGCGGACGGCGAGCTCACCGCCTTCCGCATGGGGGCGATCGCGGTAGAGATCATCCTCGGGTTCCTCACGTTCACCGGCTCGCTGATGGCCGCGGGCAAGCTGCAGGAAGTGATCCCGACGCGGCCGATCACCTACCGCAACCAGAACTTCATCAACCTGACCCTGCTCGCGATCGCGGTCGGCGCCGGACTGTGGCTGGTGATCGATCCTTTGCGCTGGGAGCTGTTCCCGGTGATCGTCGGGCTGTCGCTCCTGTTCGGGGTGCTCTTGATCATCCCGATCGGCGGCGCGGACATGCCGACGGTGATCTCGCTGTTGAACTCGTACGCGGGCCTCTCGGCCGTGGCGATGGGCTTCGTGCTCGAGAACAAGGTGCTGATCATCGCCGGCGCGCTCGACGGGTCCTCCGGCTTCATCCTGTCGGTGATCATGTGCCGCGCGATGAACCGCTCCTTCACCAACGTGCTGTTCGGCGCGTTCGGCCAGGTGCAGGCGGCCGCCGCGGCCGGCGAGCAGAAGGCGGTGAAGAGCGCCACCCCGCAGGACGCGGCCGACCTGCTCGAGACGGCGAGCCAGGTGGTGATCGTGCCCGGCTACGGCATGGCGGTCGCGCAGGCGCAGCACCGCGTGCACGAGCTGCGCGACCAGCTGGCGAAGCGCGGCATCGGCGTCAAGTTCGCGATCCATCCCGTCGCCGGGCGCATGCCGGGACACATGAACGTGTTGCTCGCCGAGGCCGAGATCCCCTACGACGAGCTGGTGGAGATGGACGACATCAACCCCGACTTCCCGCAGACCGACGTGGTGCTGGTGGTCGGCGCAAACGACGTGGTGAACCCGGCCGCCCGCCACGACAAGTCGAGCCCGATCTACGGCATGCCGATCCTCGACGTGGACAAGGCCAAGTCGGTGATCGCGATCAAGCGCTCGATGAACCCGGGCTTCGCCGGCATCGACAACGAGCTCTACACCGCGGACAACACCGTGATGGTGTTCGGCGATGCCAAGGCCGTGATCGGCGACGTCGTCAAGGCGCTCACCGGGGGCAGCGGCATCCACTAGGCGCGAGCTCCCGGGTTGTAGAAAGCTCCCGTGCTCGCGCTCGTGCCCTGCCCTGCGCTGCGTTCCCGCGCGTCCGGCACGCGCCTTGCTCCCTCACCGGGCAGACGCACTGGAGACAGGAGCAGAGCGATGGAACGCTCGGTGATGTGCACGGCGGAATCCACGGCACGCGCGGAGCAGCTCGCGGATGCGCACCGACGCGCGGGCTTCTCGCGCGATCGCATTTCTGTGTTGCTTCCCGACGAGAGCGAGACCGGCGGCCGCGTGCCCGAGCGGCACACCAATGCGCCCGAGGGCGCGACGGCCGGAGGCACCACCGGCGGAGTGCTGGGCGGCATGCTCGGCTGGCTCGTCGGGGTGGGCTCGCTCATGCTCCCCGGGCTCTGCCCGCTGGTGGCGGGCGGCCCGATCCTCGGCGCGCTGTCGGGCATCGGCGTCGGCGCGACCGTGGGCGGAGTGGCCGGCGCGCTGATCGGCCTGGGCATCCCCGAGTACGAGGCGAAGTGGTACGAGGGCAGGGTGCGCAGCGGCAAGATCCTGCTGTCGGTGCAGACCGTCGACGCGGTGGAGCGCAAGAAGGCGCGCGAGATCTTCGAGCAGCACGGCGGCTCCGACCTGCTCACCGTCGGCGAGGAAGGTGGCTTCCTCGACGAGTCCGGCGCCACCGGCTGGGTGCTGCTGTGGCTGCTCGGCGTGCCGGTGCCGGTGCTGCTGGCGCTGTTCGTGCTGCGCGGCGGCAGCTGAGATAGTCTCGGCTCGATGATCGCGGTGATCCTGGCGGCCTTGTCGCTCCACTCCTCGGCGTTCGACGCGAACGCGCAGATCCCGGCGCGCTTCACCTGTCAGGGAACGAACGACACGCCGCCGCTCACCATCGCCGACGTGCCCGCGGCGGCGAAGAGTCTGGCGCTGATCGTCGACGACCCGGACGCGCCCGACCCGGCCAAGCCCAAACGCACCTGGGTACACTGGGTGGTGTACGACCTGCCGGCGAAGGCGGGCGAGCTCGACGCGGCCGCGGGCCGCGCGGGGACCGGCGACGCCGGCAACACCGGCTGGAAGGGCCCCTGCCCCCCGATCGGCCGGCATCGCTACTTCTTCAAGCTGTACGCGCTCGACGCGATGCTCGGCGACCGCGGCGCGATGTCCAAGGCGGAGCTCGAGAAGGCCATGCAGGGTCACGTGCTCGAGAAGACCGAGCTCGTCGGCACCTACGGCGAGAAGTGAGCGTTCTCCGCTAGCGCAGCCGGTCCGTCAGGTCGGAGAGGCGCCGCGCCAGGATCTCGTTCAGGTTGCGCATCACCGTCGAGGCGATGCGCGGATAGCGGCGGCGCAGACGCTGCAGGTTGTTGGGCGTGAAGCGCAAGAGCCGCGCGTCCTTGGCCACGTCGGCATTGGCGCTGCGCTCGCCCGTGAACAGCCCGACGTCGCCGATCACGTCGCCGCGCTCCGAGGTGCGCAGCTCGATCGGCCCGCTCGGCCCCTCCTTCCACACGCGCAGCGCGCCGTCGACGATCACGTACATCTCGCGGTCGGCCTCGCCGACGCGCATCAGCGCCTCGCCCGCGGGGAAGTTCCGCAGGCTCGCCATCAGCGCGACGATGCGGCACTGCGCCTTCGACAGCCCGCGGAACAAGGGGATGGCGACCTGCGGATCGTCGCCCAGGTCGAGCGTGAGCGTGTCCCACAGCGTGACGATGCGCAGCCCCGAGCACAGCGCAGGCGTCAGCGTGACCTCGACCAGCAGCGAGAAGCCCAGCGTGAACGCTCCCATGCCGCCGACCTGGCGGTACGAGAGCAGGTCGCTCCACGACAGCATCAGGAAGCCGATGCAGAGCGAGATGGTGGAATAGAGCACGGGCCTGCCGACGGAGCGCAGCACCGCGATCGTGGCAGCCCGCTCGTCGGCCAGCTTCTTCGCTTCGGTGTTGAAGCGGACGAAGTAGTGGACCGTGTCGTCGATCGCGACGCCGAGCGCCATCGGCGCGATGATGCTGGTGGCGAAGTTGAGCGTGATGCCGGTGAGCCCCAGCGCGCCGAAGTACACCGCGACGGGAATCACGTTCGGGATCAGCGCGATGATGCCGAGCCGCGCCGACAGGAACATCACCCAGAGCAGCAGATAGATCAGCACGATCGCGCCGATGATGCTCTGCACCTGGCCCCAGATCAGGTTGTCGACCACCTGGGTCATCAGGATGTTGTTCCCGGTCACCTGGCCGTGCAGCTGCGGCGGCAGCTGCTTCAGGCGCTGCTCGATCCGGTCGACCAGCGCGATCACCAGCTCCGTGTCGAAGATGGTGGAGCGCACCTGGATGTTGGTGAGCTGGTAGCGCGCGTCGACGAACTCCTCGAGCTCGTCGCTCGCGCCCAGGAACAACAGCTGCCCGGCGAGCCGCTCCGTGTCGGGCACCGCCAGGAAGTTCGGGTCGTTCTCGTGGAACGCGCGGTTCAACAGCTTCACGAAGTCGACCAGGCCCGTGGTGCCGCCGATCTCCGGCTGATCGTCCATCCACTTCTGCAGCGACTCGAGCGCGCGCAGGTTCTCGGGGTCCTTGAAGGTCGCCGGTGAGTCGGCCTGCACGACCACCTGGAACGAGTTCGCGCCGTTGAGCTTGTCGTTCACGGCGTCGAAGTCGACCCGCTGCGGCGCGTGCACGGGCAGGAAGCGCAGGCTCTCGTTGCCGACCACGACCCGGGTCGCGAGCAGCACCGAGACCAGCGTGACGACGCCCCAGAAGATGAAGACGCCGCGCCGGTTGCGCAGGTCGAATGCCGCGAGCCGCAGGATCGCGCGGCCGAACGCGCTCTCCTCGGCGACCTCCTCGGCCGCCGCCAGACGGCGGGGACGGCCGAGCACCGCGAGCAGCGCCGGCGTCAGCGAGAGCGACACGACCAGCGTCGCCAGGACGCCCACCACCGACATCCAGCCGAAATCCTGGATCGCCTGGATCGGGGTCAGGATCTCGGAGAAGAAGCCCGCTGCGGTGGTGAGCCCGGTGAGCCCGGTCGCGAGCGCGACGTCCTTCATCACGTGCTCGACGGTGTGGTGCGGAGACGCGCTGCGGTCGTGGCGCATTATGTCGTAGTACTCGGACACGATGTGCACCGAGTAGGCGACGCCCAGGATGATCAGCATCGGCGGCACCAGCACCGTGGTGATGGTGAGCTGCTTGCCCATCCAGGCCTCGACCCCGAGCGTCCAGATCAGCGCCACCCCGACCGCGAGCAGCGGCAGCACCGTCCCGCGCACCGTGCGGAACGAGAGTGCGAGCACCAGCGCCAGCGCTCCCACCACCAGCGGCGTGCTGTGCAAGAGGTCGCCGAGCTGGTAGCGGACCTGCGCGACCTTCAGGTGCGGGCCGCCGGTCACGTAGACGTCGATGCCGGGGCTGGCCTCTGAACGCGCGATCTGGTCGATCTGGTCGTCGATGCCCTTGTCGATGAAGTCGCGGTCCGAGAAGTCGAGGAACTCGACCACGATCGCGGCGGTCTTCGCGTCCTTCGAGATCAGGTTGCCGGCGTAGATCGGGTTGGCGAGCGCCTCGTCGCGCAGCTTCGCGAGCTCGGCGGGGTCGCTCGGGATGTCCTTCACGAAGGGGCGGACGTCGATGCCGTCCTCCGTGCCGCGCACGTTGGCCACGTTGGTGATCGCGACCACGTGGTGCACGCCCTCGACCCGCTCGAGCCGGTCGGTCATGTGCGCGATGCGCGAGAGGACGTCGGGGGTGAAGACGTCGTCGGCGTGGATCGCGACGACCATGGTCTCGTCGCTGCCGAAGGCCTTGCGCACGTAGTCGTAGAACTGGCGCCCGGCCTGGTTCTCGGGCAGGAGCCGGTTCGTGGACATGTCGATCTCGAGCCGGAGCCGCCGGTGCTGCAGGTCGACCAGCGGCGCCGCCATCACGACCGTCACGAACGCGATCGCGCACAGGACCCACCAAGGCCTGTGCGCGATCAGCCGGAAGACTCGTTGCAAGCGCTCCTCCCCCCTCTAGTGGTGCGCGCCTTGTGGCGCGCCCACTATAGGGGAAGTCGACGCGATCCGAGTCGCGATTACGGATTGACGGTGAGGGAGACCCCGAACCCGAACCCGGAGTTGTCGTTCCACACGTGGGACGGCGGCACGGGCGCGATGATCAGGAAGGCGGCACCGGCCGGAATGGTCACGGTCGGGCTGTTTGCGATCGCGAAGTCCTGCGGGATGTCGCTCGGGAAGCCGGTGTTGAACGCCGGCGCCCCGCTCGCAGCGATCGCGCCCGGGATGCGGTTGTGCTGCGACGACGCGTTCACGGTGTTCGACGAGCTGAACACCGCTCCCGCCGCGGTCTGGTTGCCGTCGCGCAGCTCGGAGATGTCGTCGTAGGTGCCGACGCGCGCGATCTTCAGCGTGTCGCCCGGCTTGGCGCCGATGTCGGCCAGCGGGATCACCAGCGGCGCGGCAGTCTTGTCGAGCGGGCTGCCCTGCAGGTAGCTGCTCTTGGAGTTCAGCCCGTAGAAGATGTCGCGTCCCTGCTCGGCGAAGTGCGGTCCGCACTCGGCGAGGATGTCGGCGTCGAACAGCGGTGGCGTCGACCCGTTGTCGACGGCGAGGTCCAGGGAGAACGTCGCGGGGTTGTCGAGCAGCGTGGTCGTGCCGCTGAACGAGGCGCTGGTCGCGAACAGCCCGTCCGCCGAGCCGGTCGACGACGCGTTCAAGAGCTGCGTCAGCCCGATGTTGTTCAGCGGGAACGTCGCCGTCTGCGAGAGCGACACCGGCGGGACGCCGAGCAGATCGACGATCGCAGCGGTTGCGCGCAGGTTCAGCGTCAGCGTGGTCGAGCCCTTGCTGCCGAGGATGTCGAGGTGGATGGTTCCGGACGACGGCGCGTTCGGGTCGCCCCAGACGCACACGATCCCGACGATCGAGAACGCCTGCGGACTGTTCGTGTCGCCGGCGATGCGGACGTCGTTCACCGCGACCGTTCCGTCGAGCGGCGCGGGAAGCGTCGTGGTGTTCAGCACGATCGCGCCCTGGAAGCCGCCCTGCAGTCGGACGATCGGTACCGGCGCCGTCCCGAGCAGATCGCTCTGGAGCGAGCCCGTGCTCTGGGCCTGCACCACCTTGACCCAGCTCTCAATCGTGAGTTTCCCGCACCCGGTGGCCAGGAGCGCCGAAGCGCCGAGAACCAGACCGAGCACTCGCATACGAGTCGTCATCCGAAATCCCTCCTGCGGGTCTTTTACACGAGGACTTTCGGAAATGGAAGAAAAAAGAAGACGATGTTTTGCGAAAGTCGGCTAGTAGCCGGTGGCCCGCAGCAGCAGCTCTCGCATCATGGGCTGGAGCTTCACGAACTCGGCGTGCCTGCCCTCGCTGTAATAGCGGATCGACAGGCCCTCGATGCCCGTGACCACGAGCTCCACGCGCGCGCGCTCGGGCGCCGTCGCGATCACGCCCATTCTGCGCAAGCGCTCGATTTCACTCATGATTCCATCGGTGATCAGGTTGACGCAGCGGCGCCGCTCGTCGCGCACGCGCTCGCCCGCGGCGCCGCCCAGGCGCTCGAAGTCGATGATCGTCGCGGCGGGGAAGAGCTCGCAGTAGGCGCGCAGCGCGCGGTCGGCGCGGGCCACCGGTCCTCGGGTGGTGCGCGCGATCTCCATCAGCTCGGCGATGAAGCGGTTGGCCTGGCTGGCGAAGATCTCCGCGACCAGGTCTTCCTTGGTGTCGAAGTGGTCGTAGAACGTACGGGACGACATGCCGGCTTCGCTCACGATGTCGGCGACGGACAGCTTCTCGCCGTTGGTGCGATCGAACACGCGGATCGCCGCGTCGACCAAGCGCTGGCGCTGCCCTTCGCGCGGCAGCGGCGGACGTCCTCTGGGGCGCTTCGCGGGCTCGCGGTCACTCATCGCGTCTCACCATACCGTGGTTGCCCTGAGGTGCGAAGCATCCGGGCGCGAGCGCAGCGGAGAGCGCGCGCGGGACCAGCAACGCCAGCGCCGCGCCGCCGGCGACGAGGAGCAGCGTCATCGCGTAGTCGCGGGGGCTCGACGGCGACCAGATGCCGAACGAGTAGTGCCCCACCAGCGGGAACCAGGCGGCGGCCAGCAGCGGCAGCGCAATCGCGAGCGCGCGCCCCGACAGCTCGAGCGCGGGCACGATGCGCGCGAGCACGAGCCAGCTCGCGAACGCGAGCACGAGCTCGGGCAGGAGCGCCTGCGTGGCGATGGTGGAGTACACCAGGCCCAACGCCTGGCGCTGCACGTCTCCGGGAAGCTCGCCGCGCGACGCAATGCTGGGGATCAACAGCAAGGCCGCGAGCAGGGCGAAGCCCGCGAGCAGGAGGCCGGCCGAAGCCGCGAGCCAGAAGAGAGCGCGAGCCAGGAAACGCATCGGAGTCAGCGGCAGTGCCGGCCCAGCTCGCTGACCTGGAAGCTCCGGCTGTCTACCTCGCCGTCCACCTCCAGGTCCTCGATCGCCACCGTCGTGCGCGTCTGGTCGCGCACGTCCTTCATCTCCACCTCGGTGGGCGCCGTCACGCCGTTCTCGCTGTACATGGAGTCGGGCTTGGCGGTGAGCACTTTGCGCAGCCGGTCACCGGTCTCGTACTGCTCGCTCTTCAGCACCACGCAGGTGCTCTTGTCGATGTAGCTCAGCACCTTGCTGTACGACGACTTGGTGGTGTCGGTCGGCAGGGCCTGGACCACGAACACCGCGCGCCCGTCGAGGTCGGAGTCGGCCAGGCGCTGCGCCGACTCGGGCCGGTTCAGCTGCATGAAGCGCTGCAGGTCCTCGTAGGTGAAGTCGGTGCCGAACAGGCTGCCGCCGGCGCCGTCGCCGGAGACGCGCTTGGCTTTGCGCAGCTCGGTCGTATAGAGGAAATTCTGCGGCGGCTCGCCCTTCGACTCCATCGAGAGCACCTCGCTGCCGCGCATCTCCTGGGGCTGACTGATGCACAGCTTGGCCCTGCGCGTCCCATCTTCCATGGTCTTGCCGAGGATCTTGCCGCGGAACTCGCGCGTGCCCCCGATGCGGTCGTACGAGGTGAAATGCACGGTCTGCACGCTGGAGTGCTTGGGCACGTTGCGCAGCATGCAGTCGCGCACCTCCTTGAGCGGGTCGCTGGCCTGAGCCGACGCGACGAGCGGAGACAGGAGTGCGAGCAGAAAAGCGGCGGCGCGGCCGGTCGACATCGGGCGCCCATCTTAGCCGATCGAAGCTGGGGCGAACGCGGGCTGGCGCGCGACGGTGCGCGAAGCTAAAAGGCAAGCCTCCGGGGGAGGTCGGGTGAGAGGCGATCGGAACGGCGTGCGACCGCGCATGCTCCTCCGCGGTCGACTCACGATCGCAGCGGGAATCTTGATCCTCCTCGCTGCCGGCCGCGCGCTGCTGGCCGACGAGCGCGGCCCCGAGGTGGACCCGGGGAAGCCGCCCGCCGACGTCGCAGCGTTCCCGCAGCCGCAGGCCGACGACGACGGCGAATCCTCGGGCCCCGACGCCGTCGAGCCCTCGCTCCCCGAGCCGACCCCGCCTCCGCAGCCGGCGCACCCGGCTCCGGCGGAGGCGCCGAGCCGCGAGCCCGCGCCGCCGCGCGGCGCGACCGCCGCCGTGCCCGAAGCGATCCTGCGGCGCATCCCGATCCCACCCCCGGGCTCGCGACGCGGCGCGCTGCCGCGGCTGGTGTCGAGCGGCGGCTCCATGCAGGTGACCAGGGCGGAGCGCCTGGTCGAGGTCGTGCCGGCCCCGGGGGGCGGCGTGAGCGGCCCGCTGCGCGTCGAGTACACGCTCGACGCCGGCCTCACCGACGCGGTGTACGACATCTTCGCGCGGGGCCGGGTGAAGCTCGGGCTCGCGGTCGTGCTCGATCCCGCGAGCGGCGAGGTGCTGGCCTATGCGGGCACCGACGCGGAGCGGCTGCCGCCGAGCGCGCTCTACCCCGCCGCGTCGCTGGTGAAGGTGGTGACCGCCGCTGCCGCGCTGCAGAACGTGCCGGGCGTCGCGGGCCGGACCTGCCACTTCGTGGGCAGTCCGTATCGGCTGACGCCCCGGCGGCTCGATCCGCCGCGGCGCGGGACGGAGGTCACGCTCGAACGGGCGCTCGCGACCTCGAACAACCAGTGCTTCGCCCAGATCGCCGTCAACGACCTGGGTGAGAACCGCCTGCTCGAGACTTTCCGGCGCTTCGGGCTGTTGCAGTCGCCCGGCCCCGGCCACGCCTCGGGCGAGGCGGACTCGGCCGACGGCGACCGCTTCGCGCTGGGAAAGCTCGGCTGCGGGCTCGCCGGGCTGCGCATCACGGCGCTCCACGCGGCCGACATCGCCGCGGCGCTGGTGGACGGCCGCCGGATCGCGCCGCACTGGATCGCGCGCGTCTCGGACCTCGCGGGGCACGACCTGCCGCTGCCGCCGCGCGCGCGTCCCGAGGTGGTGCTGCCCGCGGCGACCGCCGCGCAGCTGCGCGACATGATGATCGAGACCACGCTCAGCGGCACCGCGCGCCGCGCCTTCCACGGCGCCTGGGGCCGCCCGCTGCTGCGCGAGATGACCGTCGCGGGAAAGACCGGAAGCCTCTCCGGCACCACGCCGCCGGGCCGCTACGAGTGGTTCATCGGGCTTGCGCCTGCCGACCGCCCCAAGATCGCGATCGCGGTGCTGGTGGTGCAGCAGCGCCATGCCCACCCGACCGGCGCACAGGTGGGGGCGCAGATCCTGAACGCGATCTTCTGCAACGGCGAGGTGTGCCGCGCCGACCGGGCCGACCAGTGGCTGGCGGCTCGCGCCGGATCTACCAGGCACGGCTTCGATTGAGCTAGCATCGGGGCGTGGCGGTCACCGAGGGCAAGAAGGCGCCGCCGTTCGCGCTGCTCGACGCCGACGGCAAGAAGGTCACGCTCGCGGACTTCGCGGGCCGGAACGTCATCCTCTATTTCTACCCGCGCGACGACACGCCCGGCTGCACCAAGGAAGCCTGCGGCTTCCGCGACCTGTGGAAGGAGATCGGCAAGAAGAACGCCGTGGTGCTCGGCGTCTCGCCCGACCGCGAGAGCGCACACCAGAAGTTCCGCACCAAGTACAAGCTGCCCTTCCCGCTGCTCTCCGATCCCGACCACGGCGTGATGGAGACCTACGGCGCCTACGGCGAGAAGGTGCTGTACGGCAAGAAGACGCGGGGCGTGATCCGCTCCACGGTGTGGATCGGCCCCGACGGCGTGGTGCGCAAGCACTGGAAGCGCGTGCCCAAGGCCGAGGAGCACCCGGCGCGCGTGCTCGAGGCGCTGGAAGGCGCCGAGGACTGATGCGCGCGGCGCTCGCGCGCCTGCTCGCGCTCGCGGCGCTGATCGCCGTGCTCGACGACGGCGCCGCCTGCCTGGTCGCCCTCGTGAGTGCACCTGCGCCGGGGCCCGCCAGCGAGCTGGCCTGGCGCGCGCCCTGCCCCTGCGGCTGCGGCCAGCACGCGCCGACACTGATTGGTGTCGGATTGAACCAGCCGGCCGCGCCGCAGACGCTCGCGGCCGTTCCGCCAGCGACGCGCCAGGATGCGCCGCCCGCCGTAGCGCTGCGCTTCGCGAGCGCTCCACCCCGCGCGATCGACCACGTCCCCATCGCCCTCGCCTGACCGAACGAACGCGTTCTCCCCGAACCGTCTTTCGCCAGGGAGGTGCGAGCATGTCCTCGCGTTCTTCGTGCGCGGCGCTCGCCGCCGCGTGCGCCGTGTTCCTTTCCCAGTCCCAGAGCCGCGCGTGCTCGGTGTGCCAGTGCGGCGATCCGATCTACGACCAGCAGGGCGCCGGCTCCGTCGAGGTCGAGCGCTTCAGCTTCTATCTCGAAGGCTCTTCGTTCACCAAGTCGAGCGGCGTGCTGGCCGACACGCCGGGCGAGGTGCCGAACCCCGGCGACCGCGACCACAGCGTCGACCGCTCCCTCACCGCCTACGCGAGCTGGACGCCGACCCCGCGGGTCACGCTCACGGTGAGCGCGCCGTTCCGCTGGATCACGATCGACACCCACCACGCCGAGGGCGGAACCGATACCTCGAGCAACCGCGGCTTCGGCGACACCTCGTTCTATGTCACCACCCGGTTGTGGAGCGACGTCGAGCACCATCCCACCACCTGGCTCGAGCTCCGAGTCATGATGAAAGCGCCGACCGGGGACAGCGACAAGACCGTGGACGGCGGCCAGGATCCGCACATCCAGGTCGGCACCGGCTCCTGGGACTTCGGCCTCGGTCTCTCGGCCGGCCACCACTTCGACCGCTTCGCGCTGTACACCAACGTCTATTACCGGCTGAACACGCTGGGCTCGCTGCACTACGAGTACGGCGACGTATTCCTCGCCAACCTGATCGCGACCAGCGAAGCGCTCCCGCTCGACGGGCTCGGCGGCGTGCTGCTGCGGCCCGGCCTCGAGGTCAACTACCGCTATTCGGGCCACGACCAGTTCCGCGGCGACTTCTACCGCTCCAGCGGCGGGTCGATCGTGAACCTGACCCCGTTCCTGGAGCTGCCGTTGACGCTCGACGCGGAGCGGCCCGCGCCCTGGCTGCACCTGGCCGTGCGCATGCCGCTCTCCAGCGGCGGCTTGTTCGGCGCGCAGCACGAGAGCTTCACCTATCTCGTCGGAATCGGCGTGCCGTTCTAGCGGAGCGCTACGGCACCGTGAAGCCGAACAGGCGGGCGGCGTTCAGGCCGAGGATCTTGGCGCGCTGGACGTCGCTGAGTCCGCCCATCGTCCGCTCGATCGCCTCGGCGGAGTGCGGCCAGGTGCCTTCGTGGTGCGGGTAGTCGTTGGCCCACATGAAGCAGTTCTCCAGCCCGAACCGCTCGACGAGCTCCAGGCCCGGGGCGTCCTCCTGGAACGACGCAAATCCGTGTCGCCTGAAGTACTCGCTGGGCAAGGCCTTGAGCTTCGGGAAGGCCCACATGTGGTGCTTCTGGTAGGCCTCGTCCATCGCGGTGAGCGCCCAGGGCACCCAGCCGATGCCCGCCTCGATCGAGGCGAAGCGGATGCCCGGGAAGCGCTCGAGCACGCCCGACGCGCACAGGTTCGCGACCGGCTCGATCGTGGGCGCAAGCGAGTGCGCGACGTAGTTGATCACCGCGCCGCCGTTCCCGCGCGCCGCGCGCGGGTCGCGTCCGGTCGAGACGTGGAAGGTGATCGGCCGCTGCGTGGCCTGCACGCAGGCCCACAGCCGGTCGAACTCGGGCAGGTTGTAGTTCCGCGCCTCGGCGTCGTGCGCGCCCCAGTTCGGCTTGCACGGCAGGGTGAAGCCGCGGAAGCCCTGCGCCGCGGTGCGCTCGATCTCGGCGATCGCGCCGTCCAGATCGCCGGTCGCGACGGCGGCGAGCGGAGACATCACGGCGTTGTACGGGCCGAAGGTCTCCCAGGCCCACTCGTTGTAGACGCGGCACATGGCGTTCGCGAACACGGGGTCGGTGGTGGCCCACATCGACAGACCCTTGTTGGGGAAGATCACCTCCGCGTCGATGCCGTCGGCGTGCAGGTCGCGCAGCCGCTCTTCGGGTTCGGCCCCCGCCTTCGAACGCACCAGGTCCTCGCCCTCGAACCGGGACTCGCGCAGCTTCTGCGGCCGGAAGCCCTCCATCACGCTCCAGCGCACGCCGCTGGCGTCGACCTCGATGCGCGGCAGGCGGTCGCGGTACTTCGCGTCGATGCGCTCGCGCCACAGCCCCGCGGGCTCGTTCGCGTGGGTGTCGGCCGAGACCATGAAGTACTTGTCCGGGTCGCCCGCGCGCGCGGTCCGCGGCCAGCCGACACTGCCCGGTGTCGAGGCGCGCCAGGCGTTCGGATCGGAGATCGCTTGCGCACTCAAGATCGCTTCCTCCACTGCACGAGCGTGTGCTGCTCGTGGTCCTCGAAGAGCGGCTCGACCTCGGCGCCGATGTCGACGGGCGCCCGGGGGTCGCCGGCCAGGTTGCCGATCATGCGGATTCCGCCCGCCCCTGGCAGCTCCACCAGCACCACCAGATAGGGTACCGCGCCCACCAGCGCCGGGTGCACCGGGTGCCAGACGCGCTCCCACGAGAAGATCCGCCCGGGCAGCGGCACCTGGGCCCAGCCGATCTCGAAGGAGTGGCAGGCGTGGCAGATCCACTCGGGTCCCCACTGCCAGGCCGTGCAGGCGTTGCAGCGCTGCGCCACCAGCCGGTGTCGGCGCGCGGCGTCCCAGTAGGGGCGGTCGAGCCCGTCCGGGAGCGGCGCGGGCGCGGGCAGGCCGACGGGCAAGAGCGTCACAGCACGTCCTCCGAGCCGACCAGCATGTCGGAGACCGGCGTCACCATCGGGCCCGAGGCGACCAGCGCGACGCGCGCGCCCGGGACCTGCGCCGTCGACTGGCCACGGATCTGGCGCACCGCCTCGAGCTGCAGCTCGAGCCCGTGCATGTAGCACTCCGCCAGGTTCCCGCCGCTGGTGTTGAGCGGCAGCCGCCCGTCGGGCGCGGAGAAGCTCTCGAGCGTGCAGAACTCGTTCGCCTCCTCGTAGGAGAAGAAGCCGTGCTCGACCAGGCTCATCACCACGCCGCCGGTGAAGTTCTCGTAGCTCTGCACCACGTCGACGTCCGCGGGACCGATGCCTGCCATCGCATACATTCGCGGAGCGACGGTCTTGAAGCTCGCGGTCGCGTAGTCCGGGTTGTTGTGCGCGCCCGCGCCCGCGCGGCGCTCCGAGCCCTGCGCCACGCCCAGGAGCAGCACCGGCGGTTGGCGCAGGTCGCGCGCGCGCTCGGCCGCCACTAGCACCAGCGCTGCTGCGCCGTCGTTCTCGAGGCAGCAGTCGTACAGGTGGAAGGGCTCGGCGATCCAGCGCGACGCGTCATAGGCCTCGGCGCTGAGCGGGCGGCCGTACATCACCGCGCGCGGGTTCGACTGCGCGTGCCGGTAGCTCGCCAGCGCGACCGCGCGGAACGCCTCCTGGCGGATGCCGTGCTCGTGCATCAGCCGCGTCGCGCGCATCGCGAACATCTGCGCCGGCGACATCAGCCCGTAGGGCAGCCACAGCGCCGGATCGCCCGACACCCGTTCGCGGCGCGCGCCGGCGCCGAAGCGGCCGAACTGGCCCTGCGCCAGTGCGCGGTACACGACGACCGTCTCGGCCAGGCCGGCCGCGATCGCCGCCGCGCCGTTGGCGACCGCCGCGGCGCCGCCGCCCCCGCCGCCGCCCCACTGCATGTTCGAGAAGCGGAGCTCCTTGCAGTCGAGCGCCGCCGCGATCCGCGACGGCTCGTTGCGGTCGTTCGAGTACGAGGCGAACCCGTCGACGTCGCGCGGATCGATGCCCGCGTCCGCGCAGGCCGCGAGGATCGCGCGCAGCCCGAGCACGAACTCGGGTTCTTTGGCCTCACCGCGCTTGCAGTACTCCGACTCGCCGACGCCGGCGATCGCCACCCGCCCGCGCAAGCTTCGCGCGTTCATGAGCCGGATGATGTCACGGGCGCGAGGCGGATTTCAGCGCCTCAGCGCAGCAGCGGCGGCTCGTCGTCGCCGCCTTCGGGCAGCTCGAACAGCGTCGGACCCGCACCCTGCGGCAGCTCCTCGACCGCGCGGAGCTGCTTCGAGATGGCGCGCGTGCGCACGCCGGTCTCGTCGATGGTGTTGCTCGCGGTCAGGAGCTGCTTCTTCACCCGGTCCAGCACCTCGCCGAACTTCCCGAACTCCGACTTCACCGCGGCGAGCACCTTCCACACCTCGCCCGCGCGGCGCTCGATCGCGAGCGTGCGGAAGCCGAGCCGCAGGCTGTTGAGCAGCGCCGCCAGCGTGGTCGGCCCGGCGAGGATCACGCGCTGGTCCTGCTGCAGGGCCTCGACCAGCCCCGGCTGGCGCAAGAGCTCCGCGAACAGCCCCTCGGTCGGGACGAACAGGATCGCGAAATCGGTGGTGTGCGGCGGCGCCAGGTACTTCGCGCGGATCTCCGACGCGGCCAGCTTGATCGCCCGCGCGAGCGCCACGCCGGCTGCCGCCACGGCCACCGGGTCGGCGGCTTCGACCGCGCTCTGCAGGCGGCCGTAGTCCTCCTGAGGGAACTTCGAGTCGATCGGCAGCCAGCACGGGCTCTCGCCCCCCGCATCCGCACCCGGAAGCCGCACCGCGAACTCCACGGTCGCCCCGGAATCGGGGCGGGGCCGCACGTTCCGGCCGTACTGGTCGGGCGTCAGGATCTGCTCGAGGATCGCGCCGAGCTGGATCTCGCCGAAGGTGCCGCGCGTCTTCACGTTGGAGAGCACGCGCTTCAGATCGCCGACGCCCTTCGCCAGGCTGTGCATCTCGCCCAGGCCACGCTGCACCGCCTCCAGCCGCTCGCCGACCAGCTTGAAGGACTCGCCCAGCCGCCGCTCCAGCGTACCGGAGAGCTTCTCGTCCACGGTCTGCCGCATCTGGTCGAGCTTGCGCTCGTTGCCTTCCTGCAGCTCCTTCAGCTGCGCGGCCACGCCCGTGAGCGTGTCGGTGAGCGCGTTCGCGCTCTCCGCGAAGCGCCGGGCGACCTCTTCGCGCAGCTCGGCCGCCGCGCGCCGGGACTCCTCGCGCGCCTGCCGCAGCTCCTCGCGCGTCAGCCGGAACAGGGCCAGCGCGCCGGCGCCCACGATCGAGGCCAGCAGCAGCCAGGGAACCGCCTCTCCCACCACGCCGGGATTCTATCGCGGAGCGTGGTGTACGCTCCCCTCGCCTTGGTCGACTTCTTCATCGGACGCCCGGTCTTCGCCTCGGTGCTCGCGATCCTGATCACCTTCGCGGGAGCGGTGTGCATCCCGCTCCTGCCGGTGGCGCAGTTCCCGCGCATCACCCCGCCGACGGTGAGCGTGCGCTCGTCCTACCCGGGCGCCAGCGCGGAGGTGGTCGAGGGCAGCGTGACCATCCCGCTGGAGCAGCAGATCAACGGCGTCGAGGGCATGCTCTACATGTCCTCGACCAGCAACAACGACGGTAGCTCCTCGATCACCGTCACCTTCGAGGTCGGCTACGACCTGAACATCGCCGCGGTCGACGTGCAGAACCGCATCGCGGTGGCGCTGCCGCAGCTGCCCGAGGAGGTGCAGCGCGCGGGCATCACGGTGCGGCGCGTGTCGACCGACCTCACCATCGTGGTGAACCTGATCTCGCCCGACGGCTCGCGAGACGACGTGTTCCTGTCGAACTGGGCCGACATCAACATCAGCGACCGGGTGAAGCGCCTGAACGGCGTCGGCGACGTGGTGCTGTTCGGCGAGCGCCGCTACTCGATGCGGGTCTGGCTGGACCCCGACAAGCTCGCCAAGCTGGGCGTGACCTCGCAGGACGTGGTGAGCTCGCTGCGCGAGCAGAACCAGCAGGTGGCCGCGGGCGTGCTCGGCCAGCCGCCGGCGCCCAACGGACTGGCGTTCCAGTACGCGCTCACCGCGCGCGGCCGGCTGGAGACACCCGAGGAGTTCAGCCAGATCGTGCTGCGCACGCGGCCGGACGGCTCGATCCTGCGCGTCGCCGACGTCGCGCGCGTGGAGCTCGGCGCGCAGAGCTACGTGAACTTCAGCCGGCTCGGCCTCTCGCCGTCGACCGGCGTGGCCGTGTTCGCG
>Ga0306922_10000082_pt1 | contig 63083 bp, 37 predicted proteins | sample sta12Cox44000082_FD_203758 | JGI IMG/M metagenome (GOLD analysis project Ga0306922, IMG submission 203758) | Lab enrichment of tropical soil microbial communities from Luquillo Experimental Forest, Puerto Rico - statoxic.12C.oxic.44.000.082 (v2)... | ecosystem: Environmental > Terrestrial >... | reverse complement strand
GTCGAGTATAAACACGGCTCGTTTCAACAAGGTTTGGCTATTTACGAGAAGAACTTTCAGCCGCTCTGGAAACCGGAGCTGGTGAAAGCCTACTTCGACCTTTTGCGCCAAACCCAGGGATTGCGGAAATTCCTGGATGAAGCTCGTCGAGCGTTGAGCAAGAATCCCCAAGACCTCAATGCGACGGCGCACGTTTTCTACTACTACCAGCAGCAAGGAAAACTCCAGTCGGCTCAGCAAGCGATCACCGATTTGAGTTTGCGAAAGGAAGCGGCGAACTCGGCCTGGAAGCCGGAGGAACTCTACGTCTGCGGACGACTGCTCGAGGAGATTCACTCGTATCCAGAAGCGGCCCGCTACTACTTCGCTCTGTACAACAGCAAAGGCGCCGATGATTCTCAGGAACGCGCACTTTCCCGCCTGACCGACATACTGCTCACGGCGCCCGAATCGCCCGTTCGTTTCGGCAGCGGCGAACTGACGATGTACAAAGACATCGCCACCATGGACCAGGGCCCGGGCTACTTCAACGGAATTCTCTCGCTTCTGCTCAGCAGCACCGAGCCGCAAAGCAGCTATCACGAAGAAGAACAACGCGGCGTCGCCTACTTCCATCGTTCGCGCGCCGCCCTATTGCTTGCGCTGCTCGACAAGAGCTTCCCCGGCGCCGCGAGCCGACCCCAACTGCACGCCAAATTGCTCGAATTTTATGCCAATAACGGCCAGAGCGAAGCCGTCTTGCAGGGTGGCCAGGCGTTTCTCGCGGCCTTCCCGAAGGCGCCGGAGCGCACCCAAGTAGCCCTGCTCGTGGCCGATGCCTACGAACGCCTCAAACGGCCCCAGGATGAATTTGCGAGCTACGATGCGGTGTTAGAGGAACTTGCCGCACAGGCGGAAAGGATGCCATTGGGCGGCGTCGCCGGTGGCACAGACGCGCATAGTGATCGCTTGGCGCAGGCTTCGGAGCGATCGAGTCCCGACGCGGACCAGGACTACGAACCCGCTAATACCAACCGGCAAGGCGCTCCGGCCGGCAATGGAGCATTCGAAGTCGTGAGAAACCTCGCCGAGCAAACGGGCGGTCCGCGCTCGCCCGAATATTCCCGCGTGCTCGAGCGCTACTTGGCGCGACTGGTCCAGTTGAACCAGATTCCTCAAGCGCTCGGCGTGTTGCGCCGCGAAATCGATCACAATCCTGATGACCCGGGCCTATACCAGCGTCTTGCTGGGTTCTTGCAGCAAAACAACCTGACGCAACAGGAAGAGGACGTCTATCGCCGCGCTTTCGCACGTTTTTCCGATCCCGGCTGGTACCACCAACTCGCGCGGCTTTATCTGCGTTACCGGCGGCTCTCTGAACTCGAACAGCTGACCCGGCAGGCGGTCAATCAATTTAAAGGCAGCGTTCTTGAGGGTTATTTCGCTTCCGCCGACGGCGGAAGCGAATTGTCGCTGCGTTTAAACCTCTACGCCAATGCGCGCTTTCCTCATGATCTCTATTTCGTTCACAACCTGTTGTTGGCCTATCACGTTAGGCCCACCTACGACGACGCTGCATGGCTTGCGCTGATCCGCCAGCACTGGTTTGAAGATGCCACGCTGCGCAGCCAGTACTTTGAATACCTGTCGTCGCACAATCTGTTGGAGGGAGAGCTCAGCGCACTTCGCCGCGAACGAGCCGGCCCCGGCGCGGGTAACTGGAGCGAAGCGGCAAGGAAGAATCCAGCCGCCGTCACGGAAATCGCGGACGCCGAACTGTGGAGTTCGCACTTTGAGGAAAGCGCCCCGGCGCTTCAGGCGCTCGCGGAACTCTACCCCACCGAGCGGCAACTCGACCGCACCGCGTCTTCCGTCCTTCGTTCGCTGGCTTACTTCGACCCATCGAAGACCGCGGTAGCCGCAAAGATCGAAGACAATTTGCTCGCCGCTAACCCCGGCGATACGGAAATTCTTGCCCGCATCGGCGACATCTACGCCGACAGGGAATTGTTCGTGCAGGCCGCGCCCTATTGGGAACGCATCCCCAAAGTCGCTCCCGGGCAATCGAGCGGCTATCTGGATGCGGCAACCATCTATTGGGACTACTTCGATTTCAAGAATGCGCTTCGCCTGTTGGAGGAAGGCCGCAAGCAGCTTGGCAATCCCGCGTTGTATGGTTATGAGGAAGGCGCGATCTATGAAACCGAGCGCGATTACCCGCGGGCGATCGAGGAATACGCAAGCGCGGCGCTCGCCTCCGGAGTCGAATCGCCGGCAGCCAGCCGCCTTTTGCAGCTCGCGCGCCGACCGACGTTCCACGACCTGATCCATGATGCGACGGCGAAAATCGCCGTCGATCGAAACTATTCATCCGCCGCCGTCAACCTTCGACTGCGCGTGCTGGAAGCGCAGAATGGCAAGCCGGAAATGACGGACCTGCTGACGTCGGCGCTCGACCACGCCACCACTATCGAGCAAGCCGCCGAGATTGAGTCCATCGCCCAGCAGCAATCGATCGAACTCATCCGCCAGCGCGCCCTGGAGAAACAAGCGGCTCTGGCCGCCGACCCTGTCACTCGCATGCAACTGCGATACGCGCTGGTGCGGTTCTATGAAGGCAAAAAAGACCTGGCCTCGGCGCAGCGCAACATCGAAGCACTCTACCAGGCCAATCCCAAAATTCTCGGCGTTGTACGCTCCACCGTTGATTTTTACTGGCGTGCCAAAATGTATCCACAGGCGATCGCCGTGCTCCGCCAGGCCGCCAAGGACAGCTATCCGCAGCTCAGCTCGCAATTCACATTTGAGGCCGCGCGGAAATCGACCGAGATAAAAGACGTACAGCAGGCTAGGACGCTGCTGGAGGCATTGCTCAAGGAATCGCGCTACGACAGCCAGTATCTTGCCGCCATGGCGGACACCTATGCGCGTTTGGGGGATGTACAGGGTCTAAAGCAGTTCTATCTCGATCAGCTTGCGCTTTTTAAAAACGCACCGTTTGCGCCAGACGAGCGCAAAAACCGCGTGGCGACGCTGCGGCGCGGCTTGATTCCGGCACTAACCCAGCTCCAGGAGTATTCCGGCGGCGTCGATCAATACGTCGAGCTGCTCAACAATTTCCCCGAGGATGAGGCGCTTTCGACCGAGGCGGCGCTCTACGCTCATCGCTATCAGCGCGAAGGCCAGCTGCTCGACTTTTATCGCAAGACCGTCCAGCAATCGCCGCGCGACTACCGCTGGGCGATGGTTTTGGCCCGCATCGAAACCGCCCTGGAGGATTTCTCCGCCGCCATCGATTCCTATGGAAAGTCCATCACCATTCGGCCTGACCGTACGGATTTGCAGATCGCCCGGGCCAATCTGGAACAACGCCTGCTGCGTTTTGACGACGCCCTAAAAGACTACGAGCGCTTGTACCAGCTGACTTACAAAGATCCCAAGTATATGGAGAAAATCGCCGAGGTGCGCGCCCGGCAGGGAAGAAATGCGGACGCAGTGAGCGCGCTCACTACCGCCTTGATCGATACGGCGCCCGAGCGCCCGGGAAAGTATTTCGAAGCCGCCAGAAGGCTTGAGGCTTGGAACATTCTCGAGCCCGCCCGGAACTTTGCCGAACTAGGCGTCGCCTCCGCTGGCGACGAACTCCTGGCCTCGGTGGAAAATCACGAAGGCGCAAGGCTTTATGCGCGCGTCCTGACCCGCCTCCGCCAGAGCGACAAAGCGTACGCCAGGCTTCAAGAAGCTCGGAATGCCGCCTCCAATTCCTTGCCGGTGCTAGAACAGCAAGTCGCCAAACAGGGAATCGCCGCCATCTCTGACAAACAATGGCGCGACCACGTGCTCGAAACGCGCCGGCAAAATGCACATGCCGGCATGCGCGCCGCGCTAACGGAGATGGGTTCGACCGTCGCTCGTTACTACACGCCGGAGGAAAAAGTCGAGTTCACCGGCTTTGCCGAAACCCTCCGGAGCGGAATGTCCGGCCCGGATGCGCTGGACCTTGCTGTGCCGCTGGTGACCGCTGCCGAGTTGGCCGACTTGGAAGCCAAGTGGCGCTTTGCGTGGCTTATGAACGCCAGCAGCATCAGGGCCGACTACTGGGGCCAGTTCGCCGCATTCGTGCAGCTAGAGCGTCGTCGCCTGAAATTCAGCGAGCTCGGCGGCCAGTTGGAGCGGCTTGCGCAGCATGTGCAACGCGATTTTTACGTCAACGTCATGACCAACGCGGCGCAAGCCTACGCTGCCGGCGGCGACACCGATGACGAACTCCGGCTTCTCGCGAAAATCGGACCCTCCAATCTCGGCGGCGACAACCTGACGCGGCTGTTTGCTTTGTCGCTCAAGAGGAATCCGCAGCAGCTCGTGCAGTATGCCGCCCAGTGGACGACGTGGGGTCAAGCTGCCGCGGACTACGCACTGGTGAACGGCGGTCCGGAATTTGCTCACGCGGTGGTAGCCGCGAGAGGGCAAACGCGTCCTCCCGTTTGGACACAATCGTATACGGCACTTGCCGGCTTGTACCTTGCCGAGAATCAGCCGCAGGTCAATTCCGCTTTTCTCTCCGCGCTTGGCGACGGAACCATCGGCGACCGCATCGGCAAAAAAGGAAATCGCGCCGATCAACTGGCGGGAGATGTTTGGTTCTACTACGGTTCCCGCTACGGCGAATATCTGCGCTATACCAAGCAGGGTACGCCGGAGGATTTCCTGCCGTCCGAACTGGAGCACAGCCCGGCATCGGTCGACGGCTATATGACGCTCGGGGACTTCTATCTGGATCAATCCGAACCGCGCAAGGCCATTCAGCAATATCAATATGTTTCTGACCTTTCGCCCGGGCGAATCGAAGTTCACGACAAGTTGGCAATGGCCTATATCAAGGACCAGAATCGCGCCGAGGCGGTTGCGGAATGGAAGCGATTCTTCGCGGCCGAGCTCGCTCTGATCAACTCCGGCCGCTTGCCGGAAACATTCTGGGCGGACTTCGGCCGCGCCTGTGACCATGTGCGTGCGCGCGGTGTGTCCGCCGACGTCAATAGCGAAATCGAGCAGCTGGTTCGCGCGTATCTGCGGCGCAACGGCAACTATCGGTCGAATGCCGTCTTGCACAGCGCATACCTGACCCAAGCGGATCCTGCCGCGGCCAGCGAGTGGCTGATCAAGCTCTCAGAAGCCGCTTCGGATCCGGCGACCGTTCGGGGAGACATGGCGGACGCCAAGTGGATTCCACAAGCCAATCGAGGGCCGCTCTATGAACGGGTGCTGGACGCAAAGCGGGCGGCTCTGGCCAAGGCCGAAGGCTTGGAACAAGAAAACGCCAAGGCCGAACTGTGGAATTGGCAAATTCGCTGGCTTGGCTATTTACTCGAGTCCAAGCAGTTCACGCCAGCAGCCGAATTGATTCTGGCGCTGCGCAAAAGCGCAAGCGCTATCGAGTCGGCCACGCTCGTACCATACGAAATCCAATGTGCCGCGAAACTGGCGACTCTCGACGCCATCCTCTCCGGGTATAAAGCAGCGCCGGAGACTGCGCCTGTCGCCGAGAGCCTGCGCAACGCCGCGCGGCAGTTGGCCGATCACGGCGATCACCGATCGGCCCGTAAGGTACTGGAATTCGTCTTTGCCCGGCAATTGGAGGAGCACCAATCGGATGCGCCGAGCTTCCTGGGTCTTGCGGAAATTCGCCTTGCCGACGGGGATTCTGCAGGTGCCGTGGCGTTGCTGAAGCGAATGGTGCTTACTGTCGGCGACCAATACCAAAATATGGATTCCGCTGCGGCACTGCTCGAAAAAGCCAATCATCCGGCGCAAGCGTTGAGCTTTCTCGAGCCGCTCGCGGAAGCAACGCCTTGGGACAACTCCTTCCATCTACGATTGGCAAAAGCGCAGCTTGCGGCGAATCAAGAGAAGGCCGCCGGTGCGGACACTCTGGCGACCATCGCCGCAAGTGGCGCAGCACCCTACGCGGTACGCGTGCAGGCTGCCTCGGCCTTGACCAGTCTCGGCCAACCTCGCGATTTGGGCAGCCAGGAATTGAAGCTGCTCGCCGCCGGCGACGCCAGCATCGCTCCGGCCGACGCCGACCATCCCTTCTTTTACGACGCGCGGCTGGCTGCCGCGCAGAAGGTGTCGAGCCGGGAAGAGCGGCTGCATCTATTGAGCAATGCGCTGGCGGATCAACCGTCAAGGAGCGATGCCCGTGTACCCTTCTTCCGCGCGGCTGCTTCACTCAAACGGGACGAACTTGCGCTGGCCTCGATTGAACAAATGCTGCAAGCGGGCGTTGTCGACCGCAGGTTCGAGGAAACCACGGCGGACGAGGACGTTCTGAGAGAGACCGACGGAAGCGATTCTGGCGGCGAAGCTCCACCGGGCGCCGCACTGCCCACGCAGCGCCCTCTCGAACGAGCGCAACTCGCGCATGAGGTCGGGACGGTCATGACGCGACTCGAACGCTGGCAGCAAGCCCAGGCGTATTTGAAGGCTGCGCAAAACCTGGAAAAGTCGCCGGCAGAACTGAAACGGCTTTCGGCTGAGTTGGGCGATGTCAGGACGCGGCTGCGGCGGCAGCGCGAGAACGCCGCGCGACGGCCGATTTTTCATGAAGCTCTCGAGCAAGACAGGCTGGTGCGGCCGCAGATCCTCGTCCGGGCCGCAACCAAACCGGCAGTGAAGACAGGAGGCAAGCCATGAAGCGCATGCCGTTCCTCCCGGCGCTCTGCGCAGTCGTTTTGGCCGTTAGTTGGGGCGCCTACCGGGCTTCGATGCCTGCCGAACCCTCGCTCTCGCGCTACGTCCCGTCTGGAGCTCTCTTGTATCTCGAGGCGCGTGACTTTTCCTCCCTGCTTTCCGATTGGAACAAAAGCGATGAAAAGAAGACCTGGGTGAAGAGCAAGAACTACGATCAGTTCTGCAACTCACGCTTGTTGCTTCGTCTGAAGAGTGCGGGCGAGCAGTTTGCGGCTGCCGCAGGTGTTCCAGCCGATGCCAACCTCTTAGAGCAGGTGGCCGGGAAGCGGACCGCTTTTGCCCTGTACGATATCGGAAAGCTCGAATTCCTCTATGTAACGCGAGCTTCCTCCGACTTCGCAAATTCGGCGCTGTGGCAGATGCGGAGCAAATTCGAATCGCGCACCGCAGCCGGCCTCAATTTCTACTACCGTAAGGATCCGGAGTCGGAACGCGAGGTTGCGTTCGCATCTACGGGCGACTACGTGCTGCTGGCGACGCGCGGAGATTTGATCGCCGGCGCCCTCGAAATGATTGCGCAGGGCCAAGGGCATTCGATCGAGGAAGACGCCTGGTGGCTGCGGACCGTTCTAAGCGCGGGAACGCCGGGCGACCTCCGCATGGTCCTGAACCTGGAAAAGATTGTGCCTAGCCCGTACTTTCGTTCGTACTGGATTCCGCAAAACATCACCGAGATGAAGCAGTACAGTGCGGTTATTTCAGACCTGACGCGGCAAGGCAGTGAATTTCGCGAGGACCGAACGCTGTTCCGCAAAACGGCCGCTCCGCCCGATGCGACCGCTGCAAAAGGAGCAGCCGCCGTAGCCGATCTGCTGCGCCTCGCTCCCATTGACAGCGGAGTGTACGAAGCCAAAGCCAGTCCGAGTCCGGAGAGCAGTCTGGAACTGTTGACTGCGAAAATCCTGGCGCCGCATCGAGGACCGGCCGCGCCGCAAGAAATCGCGCCGCAAGTGCAGCTCGGAAACGGCGAGACCGGAGCGGCATCCGACTTCGAAACACGGATCGACCAGCCGCCCGTCGCCAACGCTGGCGCCGCCGATAGCCCCTCCGCGCTGCAAACTCTTCTTACGACCGGACGCGTGTTAGCGCAATTGCATGTGCAACGCACGGATCGCGATACCGCAGGCGTTTTCATACGCATCCATTCCGGCGTCGCGTTGCTTGGCGAGTCGGAGTGGGACGAGCACGAGGTGCAATCGGCCCTCACGGAACTTATACGTCCTCGACTAACCATCGGGCAACTCGGCGTGCAGTGGAAGGATGGCTCCGGCTATCGGATGCTCGACGGCCTCTGGCCGCTCGGCGTGGCGGTTCGTGGAAAATACCTGGTGGTTTCTGACGACCCCGCTACTCTGACCGCCATGCTGGCCGGTTTGAACAAAAAGACCGAAGCTGCGCCGAGCGCGTTCTTCGCCGCATTCCACCACGAACGGGAGCGCGTCAATCTGGTTTCCTTGGCGAAATTCCTGGATCGAGAGTCTGGACCGTCCGGCAACGGTGCCAGTCCGGCGTTCTTCTCGGAAAACATTGCCGGCCTCAGTTTTTCGCTAAAGGATGTGTCATCGGAAAGAGTCACCATTCGTGATTCCGCCGACCGCCAGCTGCAAACCGTGGTCTACGCATGGGGTCGCTGATTCAACGCGGGCCCCTCTGCGTGGTGGCTGCGATCCTGTTCGCGGCGCCAGCCGTCCCGCAACAGAGGAAAGTTGAAAATGGAAGGCGCACTCTGTTTTCACAGTCCGCCGTCACGACGCTCGAGCACAAATACGGCAAAAGCGACGCGTCCTATCTGCTCGTCGACGCCAACTCTGGGACGATCCTGGCAAGTCACTGGGATGGACCCGACAAGGCCATTCCGATGGGTTCGCTGGTGAAGCCGTTTACCGCACTGGCCTACGCCGAAGGGCACGACTTCCGCTACCCGAACTATGTGTGTCATGGAAGCGCAAGCGGTTGCTGGCAGAGAAAGCCGCACGGAGAATTGGACCTGACGAGCGCCATCTCTGTCTCTTGCAACGCATACTTTGCGCGCCTTGCCGAAAGCGTCTCGAATGAACGCGCGAGATCAATTGCCAGCAGCTTCGGGCTCGAACTCCCTGGCGAAAACGCGGGGACGGAAGATCTGGTCGGGCTCGGCCAACAGTGGCAAATAGCGCCGGCACGGATGGCGCTTGCCTATTTGGAGCTGTTCCGGCGAAAAGATGCGCCGGGTGTCGCGCCGATCGTTGAAGGAATGCGGCAATCCGGCCGGCAAGGAACCGGAGCAGCGGTTGGCCGTCAGCTGAAGCATTCAGAAGCGCTTGTGAAAACCGGTACAGCCCCGTGCACACACGCACGCTGGGCTCCGGAGGACGGCTTCGTGCTCGCGCTCGTGCCCGCGGAAAGACCGGAGATCCTGTTGCTGGTTCGTATGCACAGCGTTACCGGAGCCAAGGCCGCAGAAACGGCCGGGAGCATGTTGCACGATATGCAAGAATGAACCAATGCGATGGCTTTGCCCAGTGCTGGTTGCTCTCGGTTGTGCATGCGCCACCGCTGCACAAGATCTTACCGTGCGCATCGGCGTGCTCGGCATGTTTCATCCCCGGTTCCTGAGAATTGCAAACGGCAAGGATCGCGATCTTGTGGTGTTTTTCGAGAATCGGCGATTGTTTGTGCGGCCGCGTTCGTCTTGCAGCATTGTGGAGTTGCGCGCCGCGGGCGACCAGTTGCTGTTGCACTGTGGGGAAGTGCAGATTCGGGCGGCGGAACTGCGTGCCGCGGGCCGCAATCAGGAATCCACGGAATTTGTAATGGGAATTCCGGGACAATTCGACCGCCGCTATGATGGCGTGCTGCGCGTAAAAGCAAAAGGCGGTGAAATCATTCCGGTGGTCGAAATGGATTTGGAGACCGCCGTCGCTTCCATCGTGCGGGCAGAATCGATGCCGGATACCGGGCTCGAAGCGCTAAAGGCACAGGCCGTCGTCAGCCGATCGTATTTGGTAGCGGGTCGCGGGCGCCACGCGAATTTTGATTTCTGCGATCTGACGCATTGCCAGCTACTTCGCGAACCGCCTGCCGCTCAAAGTCTTTCGGCACAAGCCGCCGAGGCTACGCGAGGGCTGGTGCTTGCTTATAACGATGGGCCGATCGTCGCGATGTTCACGCGCAGCTGCGCAGGCGTGACGCGCGTGCCGACGGAAAACGACTCGCCTTCAACCGCTTACCCTTTTTACGCAGTGCGTTGCGAAATTTGCTTGAAAGACCCGATTCGCTGGACGCGCACCCTGTCCAAAGAGGATGCCGCGATGCTGGCCTCACAAGGCGAAACCGGCAGAATTGCCATCGGCAGAAAGCTTGGTTGGGATGCTGTGCCGAGCTACACCTTCACAACGCGCGCTCAAGGAGAGCATGTGGTCCTCAAAGGCGTGGGACAAGGTCATGGAATCGGTTTATGCCAGCGCGGCGCGCGCGGCATGAGCGAACTCGGCTCCGATTTCCGAACCATTCTCACCCACTACTTCCCGAATACAACGCTAAGACTCCTCTCGCCCAAACGATAGTCCTGGCGTTTCGACGTTCGGAGGCAAGGGCAACTACGCCGAATCCGTCCACAACAACACGTATCCACCCCGCGGACAGATGGCACCTTCCGCTTTGCAGTCCGATGACTGAGCTGGCGATTCCTTTCTTCGGTGCGCTTTCCTAGACCGCGGCCGTAATACGCAGCGCCGAGAGAAATCTCCTATCCGCGGCGATCCCTTAGTGTCAGGCGCTTCCGGCTTTGTGGTTTCCGCGCTATCCTTGCGAACGCTTCATAAAGGGGGCGCCCTTGAAAGGGACAAAGTTCGTTCTTGCGCTGTTGCTTCTGTCGCCGGTCGCCGGCTCGCAGTCCGACGTCTGTGAGGTTTCGGCAAGCAAAGCGGTCTTCTCGATTCCTTACGTCAAGCACGCTCCCGAACTCAATACGGATCCCACGTCGGCCACTTGGGCCCACGCTTCCACGGCGTGGATTGAAATGGATTGCACGTCAAAGAAGAGCTATCCGGACTTAAAGACCGAAGTGCGTGCCTTCTGGACGGACAGCGATCTCTACCTGCTCTTCGTGAGCCCCTACCACGAATTGAATTTGTGGCTGCCGGCCGACAACAGCAAGGACCGGCTGAAGCTTTGGGACCGGGACGTCGTGGAGTTCTTTCTGGGCGACGACTGGAAGGACATCAAGCACTACCGCGAATTCGAGGTTGCGCCGACCGGCGACTGGGTGGACCTGGCGATTGACATAAACAAGGACAAGTACGAAGCAGACTGGAATTCCGGTTGGCTGCGCCAGGGCCGCATCGACCAATCGAAGCACATTTGGTACGCCGCGGCACGGGTACCTCTAAAATCGGTGAGCGAACAGCCGGTCAAGGCGGGAACGAAATGGCGCGCGAATCTCTATCGGATTGACGGGCTGGGGGAAGACCCGCAACGCCATTTCCTGTGCTGGCAGCAGACTTGTACCCCGAATCACGACCCCAATCACGTGCCTGAGAACTTTGGGACCATCGTTTTTTCTCACTAACCTACCCCTTCTATCGTCATTACTGGCCGCCAGCTGGGAGCGGAATGCGCAGCTGTCCGGAAACGGACAGCTGAGTCCACGAGCGGACGACCTTCCTAGGGAACAATCCGGCGCGCCTCGCGTACCTTCTTAGTTCTGAGCGAGTTGCGCGGCACCGCAGTTGGCCGGATGCTTGCACCAGAGGTGGGCATGGACATTGCACGGCCAGAATTCAAAAAGCAAAAACGCCGCAAGCAGGTCATTGTCGGAGCCGTCGCTTTCGTAATGCTGGCGGCGGCGACCTATGGCGTGTCTCGGCTGAAACCAGCCGCTCCTTCCGTGGAGCGGAGTACGGTATGGACCGACACGGTCAAACGCGGACCGATGCTGCGGCAGGTACGCGGTTTGGGCTCGCTCGTTCCGAGCCAGGAGTTCATTCGGCAGATTCCGGCAGAAACCGACGCGACCGTATTGCGGATTCATGAGCTGCCCGGCTCGCAGGTGAAAGCGGACACGATTTTGGTCGAGATGAGCAATCCGCAGGTCGAGCAGGCAGCTTTGGATGCGCGGCTGCAACTGAGGGCGACCGAAGCGGCGCTCGAAAGCATGCGCGTCAAGCTGCAGAGCGATCTGATGAACCAGAAGGCGGCTGCCGCGACCGTTACCTCCGACTACACCCAGGCCAAGCTGCAGGCGGACATGAACAAGGAGTTGCGCGACCTGGGCTTGACTCCCGAAATCACCTACAAGAATTCGCAAACCAAAGCGGAAGAGCTGTCGATTCGAAATTCACTCGAGGGCGAGCGCCTGGACATCAATCGCAAAGCCATCGATTCGCAGCTGGCCGAGCAGCGAGCCAAGGTCGATCAGATGCGCGCCCTGGCCGACTTGAAACAAAAGCAGCTGGAGGCGTTGCGGGTGCGTGCCGGGATCGAAGGCGTGTTGGTGGATTTGCCGCTGCAGGTCGGGCAGCACGTTCTGCCGGGAACCATGCTGGCAAAAGTCATTCAGCCGAACCACTTGATGGCGATGTTGAAAGTGGCGGAGACGCAGGCCCGGGACGTCCAGATCGGTCAGCCGGCCATGGTCGATACCCACAACGGCACGGTGGCCGGCACCGTGATGCGCGTCGACCCTGGCGTTCAAAACGGTACGGTGACGGTCGATGTGAAACTTACCGGCGAACTGCCGAAGGGCGCCCGGCCGGAGTTGAGCGTGGACGGGACGATCGACCTCGAACGGCTTGAAAACGTGCTGTACGTGGGCCGCCCCGCCTTTGGGCAAGAGAGCAGCACCATCAGCCTGTTCAAGCTGGATCCGGATGAAAGGGGCGCGGTGCGCGTTCCGGTAAAGGTCGGGCGCGCATCGGTCAACTCCATTCAGGTGCTCGAGGGTCTGCGCGAGAAAGACACGGTGATCCTGTCCGATATGTCCCGTTGGGACAGTGCGGAAAGAATTCGGTTGGACTGAAAACACGAGGTGAAAAAGCATGAGCGAATCGGGCCAGGCATTGATTGAAATCGAAGGACTGACCAAGGTTTTTTATACCGATGAAATCGAGACCCACGCGCTGTCGGGCGTGCACCTCACCATACGAAAAGGCGAATACGTCGCCATATCGGGGCCATCCGGCTGCGGAAAGTCCACGCTGCTTTCGATTCTGGGACTGCTCGATTCGCCGACGGCGGGGAAGTACCAGTTAAACAGCCAGCCGGTTGAGAGTCTCGATTTTGCGGCGCGGGCGCGGATTCGCAATCGCGAGATTGGATTCATTTTCCAGAGTTTCAATCTGATCGGCGACCTCACGGTCTATGAAAACGTGGAGCTGCCCCTGACCTATCGGCAGAAAATGCCGTCTTCAGAACGCAAGCCCAGGGTGATGGAAGCCTTGGAACGCGTCGGCATGGCGCACCGACTCCGGCACTACCCCTCGCAGCTTTCCGGCGGTCAGCAGCAGCGCGTCGCCGTTGCGCGCGCTCTTGGCGGCCATCCTTCGATTCTGCTGGCCGATGAGCCTACCGGAAATCTCGATTCCCACAACGGCGAAGCGGTGATGAAGTTGCTGCACGAGTTGCATCAGGAGGGCGCCACGATCTGCATGGTGACCCATGATCCGCGCTTCGTGCAGATGGCGGAACGCGAAATCCGCCTTTTCGACGGAAAAGTGGTGGCGGAAGAGGATTTGCAGAAGCAGGAAGCGACGGTATGAGCGGGTTCGTCCAAGACGTACGCTACGCGCTCCGGCAGTTGCGCAAAAGCCCGGCATTCAGCGTGGTGGCAGTGCTCACGTTGTCGCTCGGGATCTCGGCCAGCGTGGCGATTTTCGCCTTTGTGGACGCGGCGCTGCTGAAGCCCTTGCCCTACCGGGATGCGTCGCGCGTAGTCGAGGTCACCGAACGAACCACGTTGTTTCCCCGCAACAACCTGTCTTACCCGGATTACGTCGACTGGAAGCGGATGAACACCGTGTTCAGCTCGATGGATGTGTGGACCGGAAGCGGTTATTTGTTCCAAATGCCCAACGGTTCCGTGCCGGTTCCGGCGGCCCGAGTGAGCGACGGGTTTTTTCGCACGCTCGGAGTGAAGCCGGTGCTGGGGCGGGACTTCTATGACGGCGAGGACAAGCTGGGCGCTCCGGCAACCGTGCTTTTGAGCTACTCCACGTGGCGAGAGCGATTTGCATCGAGAGAAGATGTGGTTGGTCAAACCATTCTGCTGAGCGGCAAGCCATTTACGGTAATCGGAGTCTTGCCGAATGAATTTCAGTTCGCTTTGCGCGGCCGCTCGGAATTCTGGACCGCGCTGCAACCCACCTCGGAGTGCGAAAAGCGGCGCAGCTGCCACAATCTGTACGGGATTGCGCGATTGCAGGATGGCGTCAGTGTGGCCAGTGCCGACGCCAATATGAACACCATCGCACGGCAGCTCGAAGCCGAGTATCCCGACTCGAATCGCGGCCAGGCCGCCGCCGTCGTGACACTCAGCCAGTCGGTTGTGGGTAACGTACGTCCGCTCCTGCTGATGCTCCTCTCTGGGGCGGCTCTGCTGTTTCTGATCGCCTGCGTGAATGTCGCGAGCCTGCTGCTCGTTCGCTCGGAAGGCCGCAAGCGCGAAATGGCCGTGCGCGGCGCGTTGGGCGCCTCGCCCGCTCGTCTCTTCCGGCAGTTCGTAACCGAAGGGTTCACGCTGGTTCTGGCCGGCAGCGTCGTGGGGGTATTTCTTTCGATGTGGGCGGCACGGGTGCTGCTGGGTTTGATTCCCGCGGATATGTTGGGCGGAATGCCCTATCTCGCGGGCCTCGGATTGAACTCCCGCGTCGTGCTGTTCGCAGCTCTGGTGGGGCTCGCAGCAGGCATCGTCTTTGCGGTGACTCCGGCTCTCAGGATTTCCTTTCTCGAGCTGCGCGATGACTTGGCCGAAGGCGGACGCACCGGTGCCGGGCGTGTCTGGCGCAAGTTGGGTGCGAATCTTGTCACCGTCGAACTCGCGACGGCGGTGATTCTGCTGGTCGCAGCCGGTCTCCTGGGCAAAAGCTTTTTCCGCTTGTTGCACGTGGACCTGGGCTTTGAACCGGAGCGCGTAGCGTCGCTGATGGTGATCGCCCCCGATGTCGGTTACGAAAAAGAACCCCAGCAGATTGCCCTGGCGGAAAGAGTTCTCGACCGGTTCAGGCAGTTGCCCGGTGTCCAGTCGGCGGCTTTGTCCAGCACGCTCCCCGTGAGCTGCAACTGCAATACCAACTGGATCAGGTTCGTCGGAAAGCCGTACAGCGGCGAGCACAATGAAATCAACTATCGCGCGGTCTCGCCGGATTTCCTTTCTACGATTCACGCCCGACTGCTGGCTGGAAGATTCCTCAGCGAAACCGATGACGGTTCAAAGCCCCTGGTCTCTGTGATCAACAAGACTCTGGCGGAAAAGTATTTCCCCGGAGAGGACCCGGTCGGGAAGAAATACGGAGACACGCAACTGTCGCCTAAATCCATCCGGGAGATCGTCGGCGTGGTCGACGACGTGCGCGACGGTTCGCTCGACGCCGCGCTGTGGCCGGCCGAGTACGTTCCTTTCAAGCAGAACACCGACACCGCTTTTTATGCCGTCGTCCGGACTTCGGGCGACGACCGCGCTTTGCTTCCGGCTCTGGTGTCCGCGGTGCGCCAGGTCGATCCCGCGCTGGGCACCCAGGAAGAAATGACCATGATCGACAAGATCAACAACTCGCCTACCGCCTATCTGCACCGTTCCTCGGCTTGGCTCGTCGGCGGATTTGCATCCCTCGCTCTGGTTCTCGGCGTCGTTGGCCTTTACGGCGTCATCGCGTATTCGGTCAGTCAAAGAACACGCGAAATCGGCGTGCGCATGGCGCTTGGAGCACAACGAGGGTCGGTGCACCAGATGATCCTGAAGGAAGCGGGACGCCTGACGCTGGTCGGGATACTGATGGGACTGCTGGGAGCGGTGGCTGCCGCGATGCTGATGCGCAGCCTGCTGTTCGGCGTGAGCTCCTGGGACGTTCCAACCCTGGCCGCTGTGTCGATCGGTCTTGCCGCAGCTTCTTTGCTGGCAAGCTACATTCCCGCGCGTCGCGCCGCCCGGGTCGATCCGATCGTTGCGCTGCGCTGCGAATAGGAGGCCGCTCATGGCTGGACTGCTGCAAGATCTCCGCTACGCTCTTCGCCAAATCCGCAAGAGCCCGGGATTTGCGGCAGTTGCGGTGCTGACGTTGGCGTTAGGTATCGGCGCGAACTCGGCGATTTTCAGTGTGGTGGATGGCGTTCTCTTAAAGCCGCTCCCGTACCGCGAGCCCGACCGCCTGGTCAGAGTGTGGCATGTGCCGCCTGCCAAGAGCTTTCCCGGCATTCCGACGTTTGCCGTTTCGGCGGCCAATTTCATCGATTGGCAGAGCCAGAACCACGTCTTCGACCAGATGACGATCTTCAGCTACCGCGGCTTTACCGTGACCGGAAACGGAAAGCCCGAACAGGTAGACGCCTGCGCCGTGTCCCCCAACTTCTTTGCGCTCTTGGGAGTCCAGCCGCTCCTCGGACGCACGCTGCTGCCGGAAGAGGACGTCCCGGGAAAAGCCCATGTCGTGGTCCTGAGCTACCGCTTCTGGCGCGAACATTTTGCGGCCAGCCCGGCGATCGTCGGGCAACACATTCATCTCGACGGGCAGAGCTTTCTCGTCGCGGGAGTCATGCCGCGCTATTTCAGGACTCCTGATTTCGCCAAATTCTGGACGCCCATGGCTTGGACCGATCGGGAACGCGCCGTACGCGGAGAGCACCACTACGTGGTCATGGCCCGGCTGAAGCCGGGAGTCGACTTGGAGCAGGCGCAAGCCGAAATGAACACCATCTCCACCCGCCTCGAGCAGCAGTACCCCGAGGACGACAAAGGCTGGGGAGCGGTCGTCCGCCCGTTGCACGCGGATATGGTCAGCGACGTACGGTCGGCTTTATTCATTCTGCTTGGCTCGGTGGCGTTCGTGCTGCTGATCGCTTGTGTGAACGTCGCGAATCTGACGCTCGCGAAAACCTTCAGCCGCCAGAAGGAGATCGCGATCCGTGCCGCGATGGGCGCTTCTTCAGGGCGTGTTCTGCGCCAGATCCTCGTGGAAAACATGCTCCTTGGTCTCATGGGCGGAGCCGTTGGCCTCGTCTACGCACATTTTGGCGTGCGGTTGATCATGGCCTTTCTCGCCGACAAGGTGCCGCAGTCGGTCGATGTGGGCCTGAACGCTACGGTGCTTTTGTTTACCGTCGTGGTTTCCCTCGCGACCGGAATTCTCGCCGGCGTTTTGCCGGGAATCCGCTTGAGCCGCCCCAATGTCAATCAGGCGCTGAAGCAAGGGTTAGGCCGCACCGATTCTGACTCTGGCGGGAGCCGCACCAGGACCACGCTTGTGGTGGCCGAAGTTGCTCTGTCCCTGGTTCTGCTCTTTGGCGCCGGGCTGATGATTCGCAGTTTCCGGCAGCTGCAGCGCGTCAATCCCGGATTTGATTCCGACAACGTAATGACCATGACGCTGGCCGTGGCGCGATCCAAGTTTCCCACGCCGCCACAGCAGACCGCCTTCTACCAGCAGGTGCTCGAGCGGGTGCGAACCTTGCCGGGCGTTCAGTCGGCCGGTGTGATCGACGACGTTCCGCTCGACGGTAATGGCTCGCACCAGCCGATCGCCATCGAAGGGCGGCCTGCCCTGGCCATGGCCGATCAACCCGAGGTCGATGTGCGTGTGTCGAGCCCGGGCTATATGAACTCGATGCGCATCCCGATTGTTCGGGGACGCGATTTTAACGATTCCGACACGGCGGGAAGGCCGGGTGTGGTCTTAATCAGCGCGACCATGGCCCGCGAATTCTGGCCGGGCGAAGACCCCATCGGCAAGCATCTGACCCTGACCTTCTTTCCGGGCATGGTGCGCGAAATTGTTGGCGTGGTGGGCGACGTCAAGATGGACGCCTTGGACCAGACACGGCCATCATCGTCGCTTTACATGCCGCTCGCCCAACTGACGCCTCCGGCGACGGGCGCATGGCAATCCTTTCCCATGGTCCTGGTCATGCGCACCGTGAATGCGCCGGGCAGCGTCGTAGCCGCCGCGACGAACACCGTCCATGAAATCGACTCGGAACTCCCCGTCCGCGACGTCTTGAGCATGAATGACGTCATGGCCAACTCGGTCGGGCAGCAGCGCTTTAACATGCTCCTCCTGGGCGCTTTCGGAGTTCTGGCGCTTTTCCTCGCCGCCATTGGAATTTACAGCGTTCTGTCCTATAGCGTGCGCCGGCGCGGGCAGGAGATCGGAATCCGGCTGGCGCTTGGCGCGAAGCTCCATGACGTCTTGCGCATGGTGGTTCTCGAAGGCATGAAACCGGTGGCGATAGGCGTTGCGTTGGGGATTGCCGGCGCCTTTGCGCTCGGCCGCCTTTTGGCGAGCCTGATCTTCGCCGTGAAGCCGACCGACCCCTTGACGTTTTTGGCTGCTGCCATGCTGCTTGCCCTCATCTCCCTGCTCGCTTGCATGATTCCTGCCTACCGCGCCACTCGCGTCGATCCGATTGGCGCCTTGCGCTATGAGTGAGAGGTGAGCGATGGCCACGCTATTTCAGGACCTGCGTTACGCCTTGAGGCAGCTCCGCAAGAATCCGGGATTTACTCTGGTCGCGGTGCTGACACTGGCCTTGGGCATTGGCGCTAACACGGCCGTATTCAGCGTGGTCGACGCGGTCATGCTTCGCCCTTTGCCTTACTACCAGCCGGAGCGACTGATTGAGGCGCAGTCGGTTAACAGCCACAACCCGCAGCCAAGCGCTATCTGCTATCCCGATTTCTTTGACTGGCGCTCGCAAAATCACACCCTCGAACGCCTGGTTTCCTACCACGACAACCAATTCACCCTGACCGGCCTCGACAGGCCGGTCGAGGTCGACGCCGAAGTCGTTTCCTGGGATTTTCTTCCGGCGCTTGGCTTAGAGCCCGAACTCGGACGCGGCTTCCGACCGGAAGAAGAAAAAGGCGGCACGCGCGTCGTTTTGATCAGCCACGCCTTGTGGACGTCAGAATTTGCGGGCGACAAATCCGTCATTGGCCGGGCGATCCACCTGAGCGGGGATCTCTACACCATCATCGGGGTCATGCCGCCGTCGTTCCGCTTTCCCGTCAACCAGGCTCGTGTCGGCATCTGGGCCACTCTCGCCGTGGACGATGATCCCCGCGATCCAAAGCCCAACACAAAGAATCGCGGTTCGCACTTCTTGGGTGCGTTCGGCCGCCTCAAACCGGGAGTCACGGTCGAGCAAGCAGACCAAGATCTCCGAGCCATTGCCGTCAATCTCTCGAAGCAATATCCCAACTCCAACACCAAGCACGATTCCGCCCGCGTGGTCACGCAGATTTCAGCCCTGCTCGGCGAAACGCGAGTGGTCCTGCTGGTGGTGCTGGGTGCGGTTGCTCTGGTGCTGCTGATCGCCTGCGGCAACATCGCCAACCTGCTCCTTGCCCGTATGCGCGAACGAGCTCGTGAGCTGGCTTTGCGATCGGCCTTGGGCGCGGGCCGCCGCCGTATCGTGCGCCAGCTTCTTGCCGAAAGCGTGGCATTGGGGGCGCTCGGCGGGTTGGCGGGCAGCACGCTGGCTTTTCTCTCTACACCCGCGATCCTGTGGCTCATCGGCAACGGTGTGCCGCGCGTGGCAGGTGCCGGCGTTGACCTTCGCGTGCTTGGCTTCGCCGCCGGTCTATCCCTCGTCGCGGCCATCGTGTTTGGGCTGGTGCCCGCGATTGCAGCCGCCAGCACCGATCTTGTCTCCACCTTGAAAGAAGGTGGCAGAAGCGAAGTGGCCGGGCACGACCTGTTGCGGTCCTCGCTGATCGTGGGACAAGTGGCCCTGGGACTTGTGCTCACCTCGGGCGCGGGACTCCTCATCACGAGTTTTGTGCACTTGCTCCGGGCGCAGCACGGATTCAATCCCGACCATGTCACCACGCTGTTTTTCGAAACGCCCGACGCGCACTATGAAAAGACGCGGCCACAGTTCTATCGCGACTACTTTGAGCGCGTGCGCGCGCTGCCCGGCGTCGAGTCGGCTGGCGGCGTACTGATTCTGCCCATGACCAACAATGGTGCGGTGGTTTCGTTTGAAAATCCCGAGCGCCCGGTGCCCGAAGGCGACCAGCCCGGCGCCGACTTGAACCTCATCACGCCCGGCTATTTCGGCACCATGCAGATTCCCGTGCTCGACGGCCGCGATTTTACCGAACGCGACGACACGAATTCGGCGCAGGTCATGATTGTGAACCGGGCCTTTGCGCAAAAGTTCTTCCCCGGCGAAAACGCGCTGGGTAAGCGATTGAAGCCCGGCGCCGGCACGGGCGACCCGGCCGGTCCCCCGTGGCGCGAAGTTGTCGGTATCGTTGGCGACATCCGGCTGGCGGCGATGCAGCGGGAGCTTCGCCCGGCGATGTACTTGCCGGCCGGTCAGGTCTACACCTGGTGCTGCGTCTACACGGCGGTCAGGACGTCTCTGGACCCGCAGAGTGTGAAAGGCAGCATCGAGAAAATCGTCGCCGGTATGGACAAAGACATTCCGGTCACGCAGCTCCACACCATGAACGAATTGATGTTCCTGCAGTTGGCACAGCCGCGCTTTGCCATGGTGTTGCTGAGCACCTTTGCGGGACTTGCGCTGGTGCTTACCGTGGTCGGCCTGTACGGTGTGATGACCTATTCCATCGGGCGCCGCACGCGCGAAATAGGCGTGCGCATTGCGCTCGGAGCGCAGCGCGCCGCAGTACTCAAGATGGTGCTGCGCGATGCAGCGATTCTGCTGGGGTTGGGAATTGTGGCGGGAACTGCGGCGGCGCTCGCTTCGGCTTCCGTACTCGAAAGCCTGCTCTTTGGCACGGGCTCGCGCGATCCGTTAGTTTTGGGTGTTGTCTCGTCCGCCGTGGCCATCGTGGGTATGACGGCGGCCTACATTCCGGCAATCCGCGCCGCCGGAGTCGATCCGATCGTCGCGCTGCGCTGCGAATAGCGTCGCGGAACGTTGTCAAGAGTTCGAGTGGTTCTAGCGAGTGGCCGAAAAAGGAAGAGCGGCGTCCCGCCGCTTCTGGGGGAAGTATGCAAACGATTTGGCAGGATGTTCGTTTTGCATTTCGGCAAATGATCGCAAGCCCGGGCTTCTCGCTCACGGCCGTTCTTTCGCTGGCTTTGGGAATCGCAGCCACGGTGGCCGTTTTCAGCGTGATCTACAGCGCTGTCATGACTCCCTGGCCGTACAAGGATTTCGAGCGCGTCTGTTCGGTGTGGACGACGGACAAGGCGGGGCATGAAGGCAGCCCCGGGCTTACGGGACCGGAGATTCGCACGCTTCGCGCGGCATCGAGTGTGGAAGACGCCGTCGGATACGATGACTGGAATCTGATTATTACCGGCAGCGACGTTCCCGAGGACGTGAAAGCTGTGACCTTCACAGGTAACGCCTTTCCGTTTTTTGGCATGCCGGCCATGCTGGGGCGCTACTTCCTTCCCGGCGATGCGCCGGACAACCAGGATCCGCAGCCGGTCGCGGTCCTGACCTACCAATTCTGGAGGCGCCATTACAACAGCGACCCGGAAATCGCCGGCAAGACCATCCAGCTCGATCATAAAAGCTATTCGATCCTGGGCGTCCTGCCGCAGCGCTTCACCTGGATGGACGCCGACGTCTACCTGCCCATGCAAATGTCGCAGGACCCGACCCGCCGCTATGGCTATCTCCTGAAGCTGAAGCGCGACGTCACGAGCCAGGCCGCTGTCGCCCAATTCGAGCCGCTGTTCCGGCAATTTGATAAGGAACGCCCGAACTATTTTCCGCCGCAATTCAAGCTGAGCGTGCGCATGTTTGCGACCGAATACGTGCGCGACTTGCGCAAGACGCTTTATCTATTGTTTGCAGCGGTGGCGCTGCTGCTCGCCATCGGGTGCGGCAACGTCTCCATTCTTTTGCTGGCTCGCGGCACGGCCCGCCAACATGAGTTCGCGGTTCGCTCCGCGGTGGGCGCAAGCCGTTGGCGCATCGTTCGCCAACTGCTTACCGAGTCGCTCCTGCTGGCGGTCTCGGGCGCAGCCTTGGGCGCCGTGCTGGCGCAAAGGGCTGTGGCGTATCTGGTGGCCCGGCTTCCGGAATATTCTTTCCCCCATGAAGCCGACTTTCGCTTGAACATCCCAACCCTGCTTTTTGCCATTGCCGTGGCAATTGTCTCCGGCGTCTTTTTCGGGATTTTCCCGGCGTTCGACTCCGGCCGCCGGGAAATCAACGAAGCCATGCAAACCGGCTTGCGCACGGTCGCCGGCAGCATTCGCGGGAAGCGCGTGCACACCGGTCTGATCGCGGGGCAGATCGCCCTTACCCTCCTGCTGCTTACCGCCGCCACTGCCGCCATACGGGGCTTTACCAGCATGATTGCCCGTCCGCTCGGCTACGACCCTCACCATGTCATGTCCGTCGGCGTTCCCATTCATGAAAATACGCTGAAGACCTGGGCCGAGCGCTCAGCCTACATCACGCAATTAAGGGATCGCGTGGGCGCCATGCCCGGCGTGGTTCAAGCCGCAATCTCTACCAATGCCACGCCGCCCAGTAACGGTTGGCGGCTACAGTTTGAAACTCTGGGAAAAACCGCAGGCGAATATCAGGAGGCGCGCGTCAATTTCATCAGTTCCGAGTACTTCCCGATCCTGCGCATTCCGCTCGTGGCAGGACGTCTCTGGCAACAAGCCGAACTTTCGCGCGGCGCCACGCTGGCGGTCGTAAACCAGACCTTTGTCCGCCAGTATTTTCCCGGCGAGGATGTCTTGGGACATTCGGTCCGCATTCCGCGACTGACCGGCAGTCCGCCCATGCAACTCACCGTAGCCGGCAGCGATGGGTGGCTCGAGATCATTGGCGTCGTCTCTGACGCCTTGGACGACGGCTTGAGCAAGCCAATCGTTCCCGGCATCTACCTGCCCTACTCGGTGAACATGTGGATGGGTACGCAGATCCTGGTCCGCACCGAAGGCGAGCCGCTGGCCATGCTGCATAGCATTCGCAAGGAAATTGCCTCCATGAATCCCGACCAGCAGGTCTTTTCCGAGGTCGACGACCTGGAAACCTGGATCACCCGCGCCCAGGAATGGGCCCGTGCACGGCTTGTTTCCATCTTGTTCGCCGCGTTTTCTGGGCTGGCCCTGACCCTGGCTGCCGTTGGTCTGTACAGCGTTGTTTCCTACGGCGTGGCGCAGCGCACGACCGAATTTGGCATTCGCATGGCGTTTGGCGCGCGGCGCCTGGACGTCTTACAACTGGTGGCGCGGGCAGCCGCGGCCAGCGTGGGTCTGGGGTTGATCGTGGGCGCGGCGCTCAGTTTTTCCTTAAGCCGCTTTGTGACGCGTTGGGTCGAGACAGGATCCGTACATCCGCTGATGGTGCCGGGAGTTTCGCTCCTGATCATCGCAGTGGCCGCGGTGGCTTGCTTTGTCCCAGCGCGCAAAGCCGTTTCGGTCGATCCCATGAGCGCTCTGCGCGAGGAGTAACAACATGATGATCGCTTCCTCTACATCCGCGAGCCCGTTCCTGCTGGTTTCTGCGCTGCTGGTGCTGACGGTCCTCGCAGCGACGATCGCCTGCTACTACTTCCTGTAAAGGAGAGAGAAGATGCCGACGTTCCTTCAGGAAATTCGTTTTGGCCTGCGGGTTCTACGAAAGAACCTCGGATTTACTCTGGTCGCCGTTTTGACGCTGGCTTTGGGAATCGGCGCCAATAGCGCCATCTTCAGCCTGGTCAGCGGAATTCTCTTCCGCCCGCTGCCTTTTAACGAACCCGACCGGCTCATGAGTATCCGCGCCTCCTATCCGCGGGGCGCCTTTGTGGCCATGCGCGACCAGGTGCGCACGCTCGATGTGGCAACCTATGCCGAGGGGCATGAGTTCAATCTGACGGGGGTTGGCGAACCGGTGCGCTTGACCGCGACCGAAGTCTCGGCCGAGTTCTTTTCCGTGCTCGGCGCGACACCGGAACTCGGACGAGTGTTTCATCCCGGCGAAGACGCCGCAGGGAAGGATCGCTTTGTGATCCTGAGCCAGGCCCTCTGGAAGGAACGTTTCGCCGGCGATCCGTCGATTGTCGGGCGCCTCATTCAGATCGCGGGCCAGGGGCGCGAAGTTCTGGGCGTCATGCCTCCGGATTTCCGCTTCCCATCGGCCAAGACAGAGATCTGGCTTCCGCTCCACAACGATCCAAGCGACACCATGGCCTACTGGGCCGGCGATTTCATGCCGGTGTTTGGCAGGCTGCGTCCCGTGGCGACCTTGCCCCAAGCCAATGCCGAGACCCGTTTGTTCCAGTCGCATGTCGGGGCTCTTTTTCCTTTCCGTATGCCGCCACAGTGGAATGCCGATATCACCGTGCTGCCTTTGCAATCGAGCCTGGTCGCGGACGTACGGAACCGTTTGCTGATGCTTCTGGGCGCGGTCGTGCTGATACTGCTGATCGCCTGTGCGAACGTCGCGAACCTGATCCTTTCCCGTGCCGCGACGCGCGAAAAGGAATTTGGCCTTCGCGCCGCCTTGGGCGCCGGCCGAGATCGCATCGTGCGGCAGTTGCTTGCAGAAAGCGTCTTGCTCGGCGCCATCGGCGGAACGTGCGGCCTGCTGGTGGCGGATTTAGGCCTGCGCATCCTCAAATTTGCGCTGCCGCCCGACACGCCGCGCCTGGCAGACGCCAGCATCGATTGGCGGGTGCTCCTCTTTACGGGCGGCTTGAGCCTTGTCACCGGCGCTATCTTCGGGCTTGCTCCCGCGCTTCAATCCGTTCGCTCCGGGTTCACCGAAGTGCTCAAATCCGGCGCGCGCGGTTCGACCCTGTCCGCGTCCGAGCGCGTTCGCAGTTCGCTGGCGGTGGCCGAGATCGGCTTGGCGGCCCTGCTCATTATTGCCGCCGGCTTACTGATCCGCAGCTTCTGGGCGCTCTCGCACGTGAATCCGGGATTTGAGTCGGCTCATGTGCTCACCGCGCGCATTACTCCCAACCAATCCTTCTGCAGCGATGCGGGGCGCTGCTTGGCTTTTTACCGTACCGTTCTCGACCAGGCCCGCTCTTCTCCCGGCGTAGGCGGGGTGGCGCTCGTCAACACGCTGCCACTCAATGGCCGAGTCAGCAAACGCTCGCTCGAGTTCGACACTTTGCGCAGCGCCGCGGGCGATACGCTTCCGCTTTTCTGGCTGCACATCGCGACGCCCGACTACCTCAAGGTCCTGCAGATCCCGCTTCAGTCGGGGCGTTGGTTCACCGAAGCGGACGAATCGGGCAACGCCGCGGTCGCCGTGATGACCGCGGAATCGGCCGAGCGTTTCTGGCCGGGACAAGATCCCATCGGAAAGCACATTCGCTTCTCGCGCGAAGCCGAATGGCGAACCGTGGTGGGCGTGGTCAGAGACGTGCGCGGCTACGACTTGCAGCATACCCTTCCTGACTATATGACCGGCGCCGTCTACGTGCCGTATAACCTGAAGGCCACCGCAGAGAGCGGCCAGGTGCCGGCCGAAATGACCATCGCCATCCGCACGGCTGGAAGCGAATCGCAGATCGGGACTACGTTGCGGGCGATTGTGTCGGGCGCCAATCCCGAAGTCCCTCTGAGCGAACTGAAACCGATGCAGGCGCTGCTGGCCGATGCGGTTGCTACGCCCGCGTCCACCGCATCCCTGTTTGTCGCCTTTGCCGGGCTGGCGCTGGTTCTGGGCATGATCGGCATTTACGGCGTCCTGGCGTTTCTTGTCTCCCGGCGAACGCGCGAAATCGGCATTCGGCTGGCCATGGGCGCCAGGCGGCAGGACGTTTTCTGGATGGTTTTAAAGGAGGGCGCGAAGTTCTATGGCGCCGGAGTTGTATTAGGCCTGGCCGGAGCTTTTCTAGCCACGCGCTTGCTCTCGAGCGAGCTCTACGGCGTCAGCGCTCTTGACCCTATCACGTATGTTGTAGTGCCGGCGGTGATGGCCGTCGTCACGCTCGTCGCCTGCTATGTGCCGGCACGCCGGGCCATGCGCGTCGACCCATTGATCGCCTTGCGTTACGAATAAAGGGGAGATTATGGACACTTTGCTCAAAGACATACGCTACGGTTTCCGCATGCTGCTGAAGGCGCCGGTGTTCGTCTTAATCGCGGTTTTAACGCTGGCCTTGGGCATCGGCGCGAATACCGCCCTCTTCTCGATCGTGAGCGGCGTTCTTTTAAACCCGCTTCCTTTCCGGCAAGCCGATCAATTGGTGGCTCTCTATTCGCACACCAAAGATTTTTCACAATCGTCGATTTCCTATCCCAATTTTCTCGATTGGGTGCGGAACAACCGCAGCTTTTCTGATCTTGCTGCTTTTCGCCAGGACACTTTCGAGCTCACCGGCATGGGCGAGCCGGAACGCCTTCGGGCGGAAATGGTCTCCGCCAACTTCTTTCCCCTGCTTGGCGTCGACCCGCTGATCGGCCGCCACTTCCGCGCCGAAGAAGACCAGGTAGGCGCCGCTCCCGTCGTTTTGATCAGCGCCGGCCTCTGGCAGCGCAAACTTGGCAAAACACAGGACCTGGCCGGCAAAACGCTCAATTTGAATGGCACTGCCTATTCTGTAGTAGGCGTCGTTCCCGCCAACTTCCACTACTACGGCGGAAACTTTTATCGCAATACCGATGTTTTCGTGCCCATCGGACAGTGGAATGACGCAACGTTCCGCGACCGCCGCACGGGAATGGGAATGAATGCGGTCGGCCGTCTGAAGCCCGGCCTTACCCTAACCCAGGCCAAGTCGGATATGGATGCAGTCGCCGCCAACCTGGCTGCTGCTTTTCCCGAGGTCGACCGCGACTCCGGGATCACTTTGATTTCCTTACGGCAGAACGTGGTGGGCGAGATCCGTCCGTTTCTGCTGGTTCTTTTTGCCTCGGTCGGATTCGTTCTCTTGATCGCCTGCGCCAATGTGGCGAACCTTTTGCTTGCGCGCTCGACCCGACGCACGCGCGAATTCAGCATCCGGACCGCCTTGGGCGCCGGCCCTATCCGCATGATTCGTCAGCTGCTCACGGAAAGCGTCCTGCTCGCGCTCCTCGGAGGAGCACTAGGCTTGCTGCTCGCCGCCTGGGGAACACGCGCGGGTCTCGCCGCGCTGCCGGATGCTCTGCCGCGTGCCGAGGAGATCCGCTTGAACACGCCGGTGCTCCTGTTCACCGTTGTTCTTTCGGTCTTCATCGGCATTCTCTTTGGGCTGGTGCCCGCTCTGCGCACTTCACGCCCGGATTTGCACGATACGCTCAAAGAGTCCGGCCGCGGCATTAAGGGAGGGCACCACCGCATCCAAAATATCCTCGTCATCGCCGAGATGGCGCTGGCGCTTGTGCTGCTCTCGGGCGCAGGCCTCATGCTGCGCAGCCTCGCCGCTCTATGGAGCGTCAGCCCGGGGTTCGAACCGCAGAATGTCCTCCATTTTGAACTGGCGGCCCCGCATCCTCTGGGTCCTACTGCGGCTTCCTCCCGTGCCGCGATGCTTCGTTTGCGCGATACCTTTGCGGCGACTCCCGGCGTTACCTCTGCTTCGCTGATGTTCGGCGGCATGCCGTTCATGGGAGACTCCGATCTGCCTTTCTGGCTTGAAGGGCAGCCGAAGCCGGCTTCCCAGGGCGAGATGAAGTCCTCGCTTTTCTACGCCGTCCAGCCGGACTATCGAAGCGTGATGCAGATCCCCCTGGTGCGCGGGCGATTTATCGAGCCGCAGGATGACGATCGCACCCGCCCTGTCACTGTCATCGACGAACGCTTTGCGCAACTCATCTTTGGCAAGGAAGATCCCCTGGGCAAGCGCGTCAACTTCGAGATCCTGGGTGTCACCGCAGAGATAGTCGGCATCGTCGGGCATGTCAAACAATGGGGCCTCGATGAGGGCTCGGACACCCTCATCCAGCCGCAGTGCTACTTCGCTGTTGCGCAAATCCCCGATCAATTCCTAACGCTCGTTACGCAAAATATCCGCGCGGTGGTGCGCACCGAGGCCGCCCCCGAAGCGGCGGTAACGTCTGTGCGCAAGTCGCTCCTGTCATTCGACGACCAAATGGTTCTCTTTAACCCCGAGGGCATGCCCCAGATCATAAGGGACTCGCTCGCCCCGCGGCGCTTCTCCATGATTCTTCTGGGTGTTTTTGCCTTGCTGGCGCTGGTTCTTTCCGCCATCGGCATCTACGGCGTCATCTCCTACATGGCGGCCGAGCGCACTCAGGAAATCGGCGTGCGCATGGCTTTGGGCGCCCAGCGCATGCAAGTCCTGGGTATGGTTGTGGGGCAGGGCATGCGCGTAGCGAGCATTGGCGTCGCGATTGGCGTGACTGCGGCGCTCCTGCTTACGCGTCTCATCGCCAATCTGATCTACGGCGTGAAGCCCCACGACCCGCTCACCTTTGCAGGCGTGGCGGCGCTGCTTACCATGGTGGCCCTCGGGGCTTCGTGTCTTCCGGCATTGCGGGCGACGCGCGTCGACCCGGTGGTGGCGCTACGCTATGAGTAAGAGCTCTCGATTTTCGCTTTCTGTGCTTTCTAATTCGCACTGGTGTGAGGCTTCGTGATCCGCTTACGCAATCTTGAACGCAGCTATAAGACCGCCGCCGGCCAATTCTGGGTGTTGCGTCGCGTCAACCTGGATATCGCCGAAGGCGAATTCATCACCGTCATGGGCCCGTCGGGAGCCGGGAAGTCGTCTCTGCTGAATGTCCTGGCACTGCTCGACGACAGCTGGGCCGGCGAATACTGGTTTCGCGAGGCCGCGGTGCACGCGATGAAGCGCAAGGAGCGCGCGGAACTCGCCAAGCGCAACATCGGAATGGTTTTTCAGAGCTATCACCTGCTCGATGACCTGACCGTACAGGAGAATATCGATCTCCCGCTTTCCTACAAGGACATTCCACGGCATCAGCGGCAAAGCATGGTGGCGGACACGCTTGATCGTTTTCAAATCGTGGCCAAGAAGGATCTTTTCCCGAGCCAGCTGTCGGGCGGCCAGCAGCAGCTGGTCGGCGTGGCGCGCGCCGTGATTCACAAGCCCGCGCTGCTGCTGGCCGACGAGCCTACGGGAAATCTGCACTCTTCGCAGGCCAAGGAAATCATGGAGCTCTTCTGCGAGTTGAACCGGCAGGGAACGACCATCGTTCAGGTCACACATTCAGAAACCAATGCGGCCTATGGTTCGCGAACCATTCAGGTAAAAGACGGGTGGATTGTGAGCGATACGGAGCACCCGGAATTGAAGCCTTACGAGGCGGTCAAGCCGTGAGGACCTAGGAGGGTTGCCGATGAACACGTTGCTGCAGGATCTTCGCTTCGCGCTGCGCCAGCTGCGCAAGTCTCCGGGCTTCACCGTGGTCGCCGTACTGACGCTGGCGTTGGGCATCGGAGCCAACACCGCGATTTTCAGCGTGGTGAACGCACTGCTGCTCAAGCTGTTGCCGGTCCCCAATGCGCATACCCTGGTGATTTTAGGCGATCCGGAAGTGGCCAACAGCCGGTCGAACGGCACGCCGCGAACGGACACCTTTTCCTATCCGCTCTATAAGGAACTCCGCGACCGCAATACCGTATTCAACGGACTTTCGGCCGCTGCAACCGACCACCGCATCGAGGTGGACCAAGGCCAGGGAGAGCGATCCACGGAACAAGTGGTCGGCCGCATGGTCAGCGGGGACTATTTCGCGGTGCTGGGTCTTAACGCCGCGGCCGGCCGCCTGTTCTCGGATGCTGACGATACGGCGGAGAGCGCCAATCCCGTGGTTGTGCTGAGTTATACCTTCTGGCGGGACAAATTCGCTCTTTCGCCTGCGGCCATCGGAAGCCAGATTCGTCTGAACGGCTACCCCTTCACCATCGTCGGGGTGACGCCTGCGGGATTTGACGGCGATGTGGTCGGCGAACACATGGCGCTCTTTGTGCCGCTGAGCATGCAGCCCCAAATCGTGCGCGGTCGCCATTGGCGCAATGCGCCCAACACCTCCTGGCTCGCGCTCACTGGGCGCTTGCCGCGGGACACTACGCTGGCCCAGGCCGAAGCCAATGTGAACCTGGTCTTCCGGCAGGCGATGAACGGCGCCTATGGAGCCTCGATTTCTTCTGACGACCGCAACGCGCTTCGCAATGCCACCATCAAGGTGTCCCCGGGTTCGGGCGGCCTTTCTGAACTCCGCGCCAGCTTTCGCACTCCGCTGCTGCTCTTGATGGGAATCGTCGGCCTGGTGTTGCTGATCGCGTGCGTGAATGTGGGGAACCTGCTGCTGGCGCGCGCATCGGTACGCGGCAAGGAGCTTGCCGTGCGTATCGCGATTGGCGCCAGCCGCCGCCGCTTGCTGCGGCAACTTCTGACCGAGAGTCTGCTTTTGGCGCTGCTTGGCGGAATGTTCGGCGGGTTGCTCGCGACCTGGGCCGTCCCGGTGCTGGTCCGGCTTTTTGGAACCGACACTTCACTGCCGCTGTCACCTGATCTGCGGTTGCTCGGCTTCTCCTTCGCCGTGACGCTCGTCACCGGGTTGCTCTTTGGGCTGATCCCGGCGCGCCGCACGCTGGGCGTTCCGGTTTCCCCGACGCTCAAAGACGCCGCACCGGGAAGGCTTTTGCTGTCGCGCTTCAGCTGGAGCAAGGTGCTGATCGCGGGACAAGTTGCGCTGTCCTTACTGGTGCTGTTTGCGGCCGGCTTGCTGGTGCGAAGCCTGCAAAAGCTGATGGCCCAGGACTTCGGATATCCTCGCTCCCATCTGGTCATCGCCCGGCTGGATCCCACGGCTGCGGGCTACAGCAGCGAGAAAATGAAGCTGCTCGCCGACCGGCTCTCCAGCCAGCTCACGGGCAACGCAGGAGTGCGCACCGTGACCTATTCGACCAACGGGCTGTTTGCGAACAGCGAATCTGGCGACGCCATCCTCGTTCCCGGATTCGAAACGCAAAATACCGGAGACCGCGTGGCCTACGAGGACTACGTCGGTCCGGGCTATTTTGAAGCGGTTGGCATTCCGATTCTGGTGGGGCGCGGCATCGAAGCGAGCGACACTGCTTCCTCGTTGCGCGTGGTGGTGGTGAACGAAGCGATGGTACGGCATTTCTTTGCCGGGCAGAATCCCATCGGGCGCCAGTTCTTTATCGACGACCCGGACTGGCGCGACAAGCCGCTCACCATCGTCGGTGTGTCGCGCGACGCCAAAGACCATGGCAGCGGCCTGCGCGAGCAGGTGCCGCCTCGCTTCTACCACGCCTTCCAGCAAACGGCCGACCCCAGTCAGATCGTTCTCGAAGTGAAGACCGATGGATCTCCGGCAGCCCCCATAGCGAGCGTTACCAGCCAGATCAAGTCGGTCGACGCCAGTATTCCGATCCCGTTTGTTAGCACGCTCGAGGACCGGGTCGCGCGGAGTGCACTCAACCACATCGCGTTTGCGAAGCTTTCGGGATTCTTTGCGGCATTGGCGCTGGCGCTCGCTTGTATAGGGCTCTACGGGTTGATGTCGTTTTCAGTCGCCGGGCGTACGCGAGAGATCGGTGTGCGAATGGCCTTGGGAGGGCGACGCCTTGATGTCCTGCGCCTTGTTTTAAGCGAAGCGATGGTCCTGGTCGTCTTGGGTCTTGTCGTCGGCGTTCCTCTATCGCTCGCCGGCAGCCAATTTCTGCGTAGCTTCTTGTTTGGTGTGAATGGAGCGGACCCCTTGGCCTTGCTGGCGGTCGTCGCGCTGCTGGGTGCAGTTGCGACCGTTGCGGGGTTCGTTCCCGCGCGGCGGGCTTCCATGGTCGATCCCAATGTGGCGCTGCGGTATGAGTGACAGCGGCTGACGGGAGGAAACCGATGTCTCTGCAGAATGTGCGATACGCGCTTCGGCTACTGCGCAAGAACCTCGGCGTAACTGCAACCGCCCTCGCGACGCTGGCCATGGGAATTGGCGCGACCACTGCGATTTTCACCGTGGCCTATGCCGCGCTCCTCAAACCGCTTCCCTACGAGCAGCCGGATCAGCTGGTCAGCCTGCGTGAAGTGACCGGTTCCGGCCATAACGCCAACTTCTGCGATCCCAATTTCGAGGACCTCCGCGCGCAGAGCCGGTCACTTGCGGGCGTCGCCGAATATGGCGCCGGACTGGAGTCGGTTTCAGGCCTGGCGCAGCCACTCCGCGTTCAGGTCGCCTCCGTATCCGCCGACTTCTTGTCTCTGATGCGAGTGCAGCCGGTTCTCGGACGCAGCTTTTCGCTGGAGGAGGAACACTTCGGCGCCGCGCCGGTAGCTCTGGTCGGTTTCGCTTTCTGGCAACAGGTCCTCGGCGGCGCACGCGACCTCAGTGGACATAAGCTCACCATCCTGAATCAGTCTGTTTCCATCGTGGGCGTTCTGCCCGCGGGCTTCGATTTTCCGGAGCGTTCGCAGGTCTGGGTTCCGCGCGAATTGTTTGAACGTTATCCGTCGCGTACGGCGCACAACTGGCAGGTGATCGCGCGTTTGCACGACGGCGTCTCCCCGGCTCAAGCCCGCGCCGAGCTTGCTGCGATTGCACGGCAAATCCACCAGCAATACGCTCCGGATGTGGATATGACCGACGTCGCGGTGATTCGCCTCCAGGATGAACTGACCGCTCCTGTGCGGCCTGGGTTGACGATTCTATTGGGCGCCGTCGGGTTTCTTCTTCTGGTGGCGTGTCTGAATGTCGCCAACCTTTTGTTAGCACAGACCGCCGCGCGCCAAAGCGAGTTGTCCATCCGCGTCGCGCTCGGAGCGAAGCCCGCGCAACTTCTTCGCCAGTTACTGCTGGAGTCTCTCTTGCTTTCTCTGGCCGGTGGAGTTCTTGGAGTCCTTGCGGCACGCGCCGCTGTGGCCGGCTTACTGCGGCTTGCACCTCCAGAGCTTCAGGCCATCCGTGGAATTTCCGTTAGTCCACCGGTGCTCGGAGTTGCGCTGGCGACTACGGCCGTGGTTGCCATCGGGCTCGGAATCTTCAACGCCCGGAGGGCCATTCGGAGCAGTGGTTCAGCTTTGACGGAAATCAGCCGCTCGCATCTTCCTGCGTTGTCGACCCACCGCGCGGCCGGCTTGATTGTCGTCAGCCAGCTTGCCATTACGCTGGTGCTTCTGACCGGTGCGGGTTTGCTCGGTCGCAGCCTCCTGCAGGTTCTGTCGGTGAATCCGGGCTTTCAGACGGAACGCGTTTTGACGATGGACCTGGCTCTCTCGTCTGTTGAAAAACCTGAACAGAAGACTCGTCGGATTGCTTTTTTGAGCGAGCTGCTTTCCGGACTGCGGGCGATCCCAGGTGTAAGCGACGCCGGAGGCATCAGCTGGTTGCCACTCTTTAAAGGCGGCGATAATGCAAATGGGGGCTACATCGTCCTCGCCCCAGGCCAGCGCGCGCCCACCATGGATGAATTTGAATCGTTTTATCACCACGCGTTCGACACGGGCGATGCCTCGTATTCTGTGGTCAGCGAAGGTTTCTTTACGTCGCTCGGTGTACCGCTGCTGCGCGGTCGTCTCTTTGAAGAACGCGACCGCCTGGATGCGCCTCATGTGGCCCTGATCAGCGAGTCGTTGGCCCGCGAAAAGTGGCCGCATGGAGAGGCATTGGGCCGAACAATCGAGTTCGGCAATATGGATGGCGACCTGCGCCCGCTTACGGTAATCGGAGTGGTCGGCGACATCCGCGCCAACACGCTGGAATCGCCTCCCCGGCCGACCATCTACGTGACGTACCGACAGCGGCCGCAGGCTGCGCGCTACTTCTTTGCGGTAATTCGTTCGAGCGGCGAATCGTCCGCGTTGATCGCTAACGCCAGGGAGTTGGTGCGCCGCCTCGATCCCGACATTCCGCCGGAATTCGGTTCGTTTACCGCTGTGGTTTACGGGTCTCTCCGCGCACGCCGGTTCAATCTGACCCTGGTTGGATTTTTTGGGGCGGTGGCCCTGTTGCTGGCGGTTGTGGGTCTCTATGGAGTCATGGCGCACAGCGTAGCGCGGCGCACCGGTGAGATTGGCGTGCGCATCGCCCTGGGTGCCACGCGAGCCAACATTTTGCGGCTGGTGTTTGAACAAGGCGCGCGAGTCGCGGCAATCGGTGTGAGCCTGGGCCTTGTGGGATCGTTCGCTGTGACCCGCGCCATCCGGTCGCTGCTATTTGGTTTAAGCCCGGTCGATCCGGTGACGCTTGCCTCGGTTACTCTGACGCTGCTTGCGGTGGCTCTGCTGGCGTGTTACGTACCTGCACGTCGCGCGGCGCGAGTCGATCCGAATGTGGCGCTGCGGTATGAGTGAGGTAAAGCTAGGCGATGCAAAAATTGTTTGAAAAGGAAGAAAGGTCCAGCTAAAGATCTCACACATGCCCTTTTCTACGACCAAGACGCGCGACGCTGGAGCTGCCGCAGGGACGGGAAACCGCGGCGAAGCTCCGCGCATTCTAGCCGCGGATGACCAGCGCGACATCCTGCAGGCACTGGAGCTGCTGCTGAAGCCCGAAGGGTACGAAGTGGATTCCGTGCAGTCGCCGGTGTTGGCGCGCGAGGCTTTGGCTCGCGGCACGTATGATGCGGTGCTGATCGATTTGAATTACACGCGCGATACCACATCTGGCCAGGAAGGGCTGGACCTGCTTTCGGAAATTGTTGCGCTCGACAGCGTATTGCCGGTGATCGTGATGACGGCATGGGGCAATGTGGAGCTGGCGGTCGAGGCCATGCGGCGCGGGGCGCGCGACTTCATACAGAAACCGTGGGAGAACGAGCGGCTGATTTCAATTTTACGGACGCAGGTGGAGTTGCGGCGCGCGTTGCTGCAAGCCGAGCGCCTCGAGGCGGAAAACCGATTGTTGCGGGCGGAGGGCCGGCCCGAATTCATTGCCGCGGCGCCTGCGATGCAGCCCGTGCTGGAAATCATTTCGCGCATCGGGCCATCCGACGCCAATGTGCTGATTACGGGTGAGCATGGCACTGGTAAAGAGGTTGTGGCCCAGACGTTGCACGCGTTGTCGAATCGGGCGTCGCGGCCGCTGGTCGCGGTGAACACCGGGGCTTTGCCGGAAACTCTGTTTGAGAGCGAGCTGTTCGGCCACGTCAAAGGCGCGTTTACAGATGCGCGTACGGATCGCATCGGGCGCTTCGAGTTGGCCGATGGCGGGACGATTTTTCTGGACGAAATTGGCAACGTGCCGGTACGCCAGCAGGCGAAGCTGCTGCGGGTGCTCGAAACGGGCGAAATTGAACGTCTGGGAGCCATGCGGTCACGGCGAGTCGATGTGAGAGTGGTCGCTGCGACGAATACCGACTTGCAAGCCGCGTGCGCCAACGGCACGTTTCGCGAAGACCTGCTCTTCCGGCTCAATACCGTCGAGGTTCACCTTCCGCCCCTACGGGAGCGGCGCGAAGATATTCCGGCGCTGGCTGGCCATTTCCTCGTCCGCTACGCCGCGCGATACCGCCGGCCGATTCAAGGTCTCGATCCGGCAGCCATGCAATCGCTTCTGCAATACAGCTGGCCCGGGAACGTGCGTGAACTCGAGCACGCCATGGAGCGGGCCGTATTAATGTGCCGTACCGACCAGCTGCAGTCGGCTGACTTGGGAATCGGCGTACAGCGTCTGCAGGTGCAGAATCTAGAAGAATTGAGTTTGGAGTCTGTCGAAAGTATTCTGATCCGCAAAGCGCTGCAGCGCTTCCAGGGTAACGTGAGCCAGGCGGCCGAAGCGCTTGGCTTGAGTCGCGGAGCCCTCTACCGGCGGATGGAAAAATATGGGCTCTCGCCCAGCCGTGAATGAAACTGCGAAGCGCGCCGCAAGAATTTCGCGGCGAACCCGGTTCGAGCGGCGCGTCATTGCTTTCACAGCGCTGCTGATGGTTCCCGGCCTCCTGGTCAGCGTCATCCTGCTCCTGCTAGTGCCGTGGTCTAGCGAAAGCAAAGTTGCCCTGATCGTGGCAGAACTCTTCGCTTGCTTGCTACTGGCGCTGGCACTGCACGAGCACATCGTTCGCCCGTTGCAGACGCTCGCCAACGTCGTAGGTGCGCTGCGCGAGGAGGACTACTCCTTCAGGGCCCGCAATGCAGTGCCAAACGATGCGCTCGGCGAACTGTCGCTCGAGCTGAACGCACTGGCCGACCTGCTTTCCCAGCATCGCATCGGCGCCATGGAAGCGACGGCGCTGCTGCAGCGCGTTGTAGAAGAAGTGGACCTGCCCATTTTCGCCTTCAATCCGGCCAATACCCTGCGCCTCGTGAATTCGGCGGGCCAGAGGTTGCTGCAGCAGGGCTCAGCCGAGGTGCTAGGCCGACCAGCAGGCCAGCTGGGGCTCGAGCCGTGTCTCACGAGTGAAAATGAGACCCTCGTTTCCCTTGGGTTTGGCGGGGGAGCGCGCTGGTTTGTGCGGCGCAGCACCTTTCGGCAGCAGGGAATTCCACACACCCTGGTGGTACTTTCCGATGTGAGCCGGGCCTTGCGCGAGGAAGAGCGACGGGCGTGGCAACGGCTCATTCGCGTGATCGGCCATGAGCTCAACAACTCGCTGACGCCGATCAAGTCGATCGCGGGAACACTAACGGCGCGCCTTGCGGAAACGGATTTAGATTCCTTACAGCGCGAAGATTTTGCGCGCGGCCTCGGAATCATCGAGACTCGCGCCGCGTCCCTCAATCGTTTCCTGCAAGCCTACCGGCAACTGGCCCAGATGCCTTCCCCTGCGCTGCGCGAGTGCTCGATCGGCCAGCTGGTGCATCGCGCGGCAAGCTTAGAAACTCGCGCCAAAATCGCGATAAGCCCCACCGCCGACGTCACACTCCTGGCGGATCCCGATCAGCTCGAGCAGATGCTGATCAATCTCCTGCACAACGCGGCGGACGCCGTGCTTGAATCGCGCCCGCAGGGCGAGAACGGTCCCGAGCCTGCGGCTAGGGCTGGGGCGGATCCTGAGATTCGTGTGAAGTGGGAACGAAGCGCCAACCGTCTGGTGCTGACGATTGAAGACAACGGGCCGGGACTCATGAATCCGAGCAATACCTTCGTGCCGTTCTATACCACCAAGCCCGAGGGGAGCGGAATCGGTCTGGTGCTTTCGCGGCAGATCGCCGAAGCCCATGACGGTTGGCTTGAGCTTGCAAATCGCTCGGGCGAACCGGGCTGCGTGGTGACGGTCAACTTGCCCATTAAGGCGCCGGCGCGAGTCCTGGCTGCAGCGAAATTCACTCGAACTGAATGAGGACGATCTCGGGGCGGGAGCCAACGCGCAGCGGCGGACCCCAGGTACCGGCGCCGCTCGAGGTGTAGACGAGCATGTCGCCGAATTTTTGCAGACCGTAGACGAACTGCTTGTAGATAAGGCCGGTGAACCAGGTCCATGGAAAAAACTGTCCCCGGTGGGTGTGACCTGAAAGCTGCAAAGAAATCCCGGCCTGCTCCGCTACCGCCAGTTGGTCCGGCGCGTGGACGAGGAGAACGCTCGGCAGCGCGCGATCGATGCTGGCGCGCTCGAGCACCTTGCTAAGGCGCTCCGGGCGGGCCGCGTCATAGTGGTGGACGCCCACGATCTGCAGACCGTCCACGATGATTTTTTCATTGTTGAGCAGCCGCAAGCCGGCATTTTCTACCGCCCGCAGATGTCCGTCGTGGTTGTGCATCTCCTCGTGGTTGCCGGCGACAAAGTAGTTTCCAAGCGGCGCATTGAGCGATCGCAGCGGCCCGGCCAGCTCGTCCAAGTCGGCGAATGCGCCGTCGTACAGGTCGCCCGCGAGAAAGACGATCTCCGGCCGCAACTGCCGGATCGTCGCCACCAGATTCCGGGCAAACTCCGCACCGCGCACATGCCCCAAATGGAGATCGCTGATCATGGCCGCTTTGCGGCCCCGCCAGGCTTCCGGCAGATTGGGCAAGCGCACCGTAATGCGACTTACGCGCGTCAGGCTCGCATTGATCATGCCCCAGAGGGCGGCGGCAATGGCGACGCCAAACCAGGCCGCGACCATCGTTTTGTCGCGCCCCGCAAATCCCCCAAGAGCGGTTATCTCGGCCGTCATCCAGACGCCAATCGACGCGAAAAACAGAAAATTGGCGACGCCCAACCAGGCCGCCGCCAGACGATAAAACGTTCGCGTGAACGCATTCCAATAGCGGAAAGAGAGCAGGGAAGCGAGCAGGAAGCTGAAGGCCAGCACGACCGTGGCGATCTTTTCAGCGAGCAAAATACGCGCCGAAGGAGCGCCCCAAAAGTGCAACCAGGTCCCGAGGACCAGCAGGTGCGCCGCCAGGAGAACCGATTGAAAGATGCTTAAAAAGGCCAGGAATCCGCGTCTCATACACGGTTAGATGAACGATTGGGGCTGTTTGTGTATATCGGTTGAAGCGATCTTTCCAGGGGACGACAGGCCCCGGGGTTAATTCTTGTTGGCCGAGACCGGCGTTTCGCGAGCTCCGCCGGTCAATTCAGTCTTCACCGCCGGGCTGATCTTATCGGCGTTTTTCACCAGTACCGCCACTTGCCACATCTGGGTCTCCGAAAGATGGCTCTTGAATCCAGGCATGCCGGTCATGCGAATGCCCCCGGCCACCTTCCAGTAGCTCTCCCACGCTTCATCGTCGGTCACGCCCACACCGTTAAACAGCTGCGGCGGCTTCGGGAACATGCCTTCGGCGATGGCGGTTTTCGCCACATCGGGTACGCCGTGGCAAACCGCGCAGTGCTCCCTGTAAACTTTTGCACCGGCCAGCAGGTTCCTTTCATCGGCGGGTACGGTCGGCGCCGGGTGCGGCAGTCCCTCGAGATAGGCGTCAAGACCCAACCTGACGAGGCGCCGTTCAAAGGGCATTTCGGGAGCCGTTACGGCTACCGGTGCGCGCCCTGACGAAAAGTACCAGTAGGTGCCGGCGGCGACGCCTATGACACCGGCCAAAATGCCCAACAAAAGTCCCTTGATCATCTCTCGCCGTTCCTCCCCCAGCCAAATCGAGCCTTCAGACGGGCTCCAGTTTAATCGATCCTGGTAGGTAGATCGTGTATTTCCCGTAACGTCCTATAGGGTCCCCGCAAGCCGGCCGGGCGTAACCATTTCTCCTCCCCAATCGTCATAATGATGCGTGACATACGGTTGTTGTCGGACTGCGTCTAGAGAGTAGAGAAGCCCCGAATCGCACCCGGCGATGGATCTACGGCAGGCTCTCTCGCGTACTCGCGACCCACTTTGAGGAGCTAACATAAGGATGGGCCACTTGAAATCTATGGGTTTACCCGAACTCGATACCCACACGGCGGAGCGGGCGCGGACAGGCGGGCACGGGCGCGCGTGGATTTGGCTGGTGGCAGCGGCCGTGGCCATTGGCGGTTGGTACTATCGCTCGTCGCATGCAAACGATCAACAGAACGCGGCGGCGGCACCTGCGGGCGGCGCCGCAGCCGCCAAAGGCGGTCGTGGAGCGAACCTCACGGTTCCCGTGGTGGTGGCGACAACGACCAAAGGCGACCTTCCTGTCTACCTGAACGGCCTCGGCACGGTAACGCCTTTGAACACAGTGAGTGTGCGCAGCCGCGTGGACGGCCAACTCATCAACGTTGTCTTCAAAGAAGGGCAGTACGTGAAAGCGGGCGACCTGCTCGCTGAGATCGATCCGCGCCCGTTCCAGGTTCAGCTCGAACAAGCCGAAGGACAGCTGGCCAAGGACATGGCGCAGCGCAAGGACGCCGAAGTCAATCTCGAACGTTACAAGCTCCTCTTTCAGGAAGGCGTGATCCCCAAGCAGCAGCTCGACACGCAGGCTGCCTCGGTCGGCCAATTCGACGGCGCGATCAAGACCGATCAGGGCCAGATCGATAACGCCAAGCTGCAGCTCACCTATGCCCGAATCACTTCACCGATCAGCGGCCGCGTCGGCCTACGCTTGGTTGACCCCGGCAACATCGTTCACGCCACGGACAGCAATGGCCTCGTCATCATCACGCAGCTGCAGCCCATCTCGGTCATCTTCACCTTGCCTCAGGACCAGTTGCCGCAAGTGTTCGAGAAGATTCATAAGGGAGCGCAGATGGGTGTTGAAGCCTACGACCGCGACAATACGCAGAAGATTGCCGGCGGCAAACTGCTGACCATCGACAACCAGATCGACCCCGCCACCGGTACCTACAAGCTCAAGGCCGTTTTCGACAACGAAGACAACATTCTCTTTCCGAATCAGTTTGTGAACACCCACTTGCTGGTTGACACTAAACGCAACCTGAGCCTGGTGCCGGTCGCAGCCATTCAGCGCGGGCCGCAGGGAACCTATGTGTACGTGGTAGGCGCCGGGAACACGGTGAAAATCCAGCCGGTGACCGTCGCGCAAACAACCAGCGGAACGGTCGGCATCAGCGAAGGCTTAGAGGTCGGCCAGACCGTGGTCACCGACGGCCAAGACAAGCTACAGGATGGCACCAAGGTCGTTCCGAACACGTCGCCTACAGGTTCTGCCGTGGGCACCGTCGGCACGCGGGATGGAACCTCCTCGCCCATGAACGCTGCGACGCCCGCGGCGGTTCCCCAGCAGAACACGCCGCCTAAACCGCACGCACCCGCCCAGACCCGCAAAGGCTCTAAGAGATGAGTCCTTCACGGCCGTTCATTCTGCGGCCAGTCGCCACCACCTTGCTGATGGTTGGCGTTTTGCTCGTGGGCTTTGTGGCCTATAGGCAGCTTCCCGTTTCGGCGCTGCCGCAGGTCGACTACCCGACGATCCAAATCCAGACGTTCTATCCGGGGGGAAGTCCCGAAGTCATGGCCTCCTCGGTTACCGCGCCTCTCGAACGTCAGTTCGGCGAAATTCCTGGTCTCAACCAGATGACCTCGATCAGCTCCTTCGGCAGCTCGGTCATCACTCTGCAGTTCGACCTGAACCTGAACATCGATATTGCCGAGCAGGAAGTGCAGGCGGCGATCAATAGCGCCTCGAACCTTCTGCCGCAAGGCCTGCCGAATCCTCCGATCTACAGCAAGGTCAATCCCGCCGACGCCCCGATTCTTACGCTGGCGCTGAGTTCGAAGACGCTTCCGCTGTCAAAAGTCGAAGACCTTGCCGATACCATGCTGGCGCAAAAGATTTCGCAGCTGCCGGGCGTCGGCCTGGTCAGCATCAGCGGGGGACAACGCCCCGCCGTGCGCATCCAGGCAAATCCTACCGCGCTGGCCTCTTACGGATTGAGTCTCGAGGATCTGCGCACCGCGCTCAACAATGCCAACGTCAATCAAGCCAAAGGCACGTTTGACGGCGCGCAGCAGTCCTACACCATCGGCGCCAACGACCAGCTCATCACCGGCGATACCTATAAGCCGATCATCGTCGCCTATCGCAATGGCGGTCCGGTTCGCGTGGTAGACGTCGCCACAGTCAGCGACGGCGTAGAAAACGTTCTGCAAGCCGCCTGGGCCAACCAGAACCCCGCCGTGCTCATGAACATTCAGCGCCAGCCCGGAGCCAACATCATTGGCGTGGTCGATCGCATCAAGAAGCTGCTGCCGCAGCTGCAAGCGGCGCTTCCGGCAGCGGTCGAGCTCAATATCCTCACCGACCGCACCGGGACGATTAGGGCCTCGGTAGAAGACGTTCAGTTTGAGTTGATGCTGACCGTTGCGCTGGTGGTGATGGTCATTTTTCTTTTCCTGCGCAGCTTGCGCGCCACCATCATCCCGAGCGTCGCGGTTCCGCTTTCTCTCATCGGCACCTTTGGCGTCATGTATCTGCTGGGTTACAGTCTCAACAACCTTTCGCTCATGGCGCTCACCATTTCGACCGGTTTCGTCGTCGATGACGCCATCGTCATGATCGAGAACATCAGCCGCTATATCGAGCAAGGGGATTCTCCGCTGGACGCCGCGCTCAAAGGCTCCGAGCAGATCGGCTTCACCATTTTGTCGCTGACGATTTCGCTCATCGCCGTGCTCATACCCTTGCTCTTCATGGGCGACATCGTCGGCCGGTTGTTCCGGGAATTCGCCATCACCCTCGCGGTTACGATCCTCGTCTCCGCGGTCGTCTCCCTGACCCTGACTCCGATGATGTGCGCCAAACTCCTTCGCCACGTCAAGGAAGAAGAGCAAACCTGGTTTTACCGCAAGTCGGAAGACGCTTTTAACGCCATCATCGCTTTTTACGGCCGCACGCTGAAGTTCGTTCTGCGCTTCCGCACCATCACCCTGCTCGTCACCATCGCCACGCTCGTGGGGACCATTCTTCTCTACATCTACGTTCCCAAGGGATTTTTCCCGGTACAAGACACGGGCGTGATCCTGGGCGTTTCGGAAGCGCCGCAGAGCATCTCTTTTAGGGCCATGTCCGATCGGCAGCGGGCGCTGGCGCAGGTCATTTTGCAGGATCCGGCAGTCGACTCGCTCAGCTCGTTCATCGGTATTGACGGCACCAACACTACGCTCAACAGCGGCCGCATTCAGATCAATCTGAAGCCGCTCAAGGAGCGCAAGCTCAGCGCTTCAGAAGTCATTCGCCGCATCCAGCCGAAGCTCGATAAAGTCGACGGCATCACGCTGTTCATGCAGCCGGTGCAGGACCTAACGGTTGAAGACCGCGTCAGCCGCACGCAATTTCAGTACAGTCTGGAAGACGTCGATCCGAAGGAGCTCGCCACCTGGGTTCCACGATTCATGGACCGGCTGAAGCAGTTGCCCGAGCTGCGCGATGTTGCCAGTGACCAGCTGAACGGCGGATTGCTCGTCAATCTGACGATTGACCGTGATTCCGCTTCGCGCCTGGGGATCCTTCCGGCCGATATCGATAACACGCTCTACGACGCCTTCGGTCAGCGCCAGGTCTCGACCATCTATACCCAGCTGAACCAGTACCATGTGGTTCTCGAGGCCGATCCCTCCTTCCAGCAGACACCCGAAGCGCTCAAAAACATCTATGTCCGCTCCTCGAACGGCACCCAGGTTCCCTTAAGCGCTTTCACCAGCGTCAGCACCGCTCCAGCCGCATTGGCGCTCAACCATCAGGGACAATTTCCGGTGGTCACGTTGTCGTTCAACCTGGCACCCGATGCTTCCCTGGGAGATGCGGTGAACGCGATCAACCGCGTGAAGTCTGACATTGGCCTTCCGCCCAGCATCCAAGCGACGTTCCAGGGCACGGCCGCGGCGTTTTTGAAGTCGCTTTCGAATGAGCCGATTTTGATCCTCGCGGCGCTGGTGACCGTCTACATCGTTCTGGGAATCCTCTATGAAAGCTTCATCCACCCGATCACGATTCTGTCGACGCTGCCGTCCGCAGGTGTTGGAGCGATTCTTGCACTGCTTCTCTGCCGCACCGAATTCAGCATCATCGCGCTCATCGGCATCATCCTGCTGATCGGTATCGTCAAGAAGAACGCCATCATGATGATTGACTTTGCGCTCGAGGCAGAGCGCCAGGAAGGGAAGTCTCCGCTCGACGCCATCTACGAAGCCTGCTTGCTCCGCTTCCGGCCCATCATGATGACCACCATGGCCGCGTTGCTCGCCGGCCTACCGCTCGCCCTTGGCACCGGCGTTGGTTCCGAACTGCGCCGCCCTCTGGGCATCACCATTGTGGGCGGTCTGATCTTGAGTCAGATTCTCACCCTTTATACGACGCCGGTGGTCTATCTGGCCTTTGACTGGCTCTCGCGGCGGTTTGCATTTCAGATTGGCAATCCGACCGATGAAGCCGCCTTGCATCAGCCGGGGGATTAGCGCGTGAACTTCTCCTCCAACTTCTCGGCGCCCTTCATTCGCCGTCCCGTGGCGACCACGCTGATCACCATCGCCATCTTTCTGTCAGGAGCCGTCGCATTCCGGTTCCTGCCCGTAGCTCCCCTGCCGCAGATCGATTTCCCGACGATTGCGGTTGGCGCCGGGCTCCCGGGCGCAAGTCCCGAAACCATGGCCTCGGCTGTTGCCACTCCGCTCGAGCGCCAGTTTGGCCGCATCTCTGGCGTGACCCAGATGACTTCCTCGAGCGGCTTCGGCAACACCAGCGTGGTTCTGCAGTTCGACCTCAATCGCGATATCAATGCCGCTGCCCGCGACGTCCAAGCCGCCATCAACGCGGCCCGCACCCAGTTGCCCGCCAATCTGCCTTCGCAGCCGGGCTATCGCAAAGTCAATCCTGCTGACGCTCCGATCACTCTGCTTTCTCTCACCTCGACCAACGTGCCGCCCGCGCAGCTCTATGACGCGGCGGACTCTATCCTGGCGCAGAAACTGGCCCAGGTGGAGGGCGTTGGCCAGGTTTTCACCTGGGGCAGTTCGCGCCCTGCTGTTCGCGTCAGCGTGAATCCGGCGCTCATCAACAGCTATGGCATCAGCCTTGAAAAGGTGCGCAGCAGCCTGCAGTCGGCCAACGCCAACCTGGCCAAGGGTTTCGTCTCTGACTCCACACACATGTGGAGCATTACCGACACGGATCAGATCTTCAAGGCTTACGAATACGAGCCGCTCATCGTAGCAGGCCATCCAGGCGCTCCCGTGCGCTTGCGGGACATCGGCGAAGTCACCGACTCGGTCGAAGACGTGCGCAACTTGGGCCTCTCGCAGGGCGAGCCGTCCGTCATTTTGGCGGTCTTCCGCCAGCCCGGCGCCAACATGATCGAAACCGTCGACCGCATCAAGGCCATTATGCCGGACCTGCGCGCCTCCATCTCGCCTTCGCTTCATTTGCGGGTAGCGATCGATCGCACCACGACCATCCGCGCATCGATTCACGACGTGGAACGCACGCTGATGATTTCGATCAGCTTGGTCATCCTGGTGGTCTTCGTCTTCCTGCGCAACGTCTGGGCCACCGTCATTCCGAGCATCGCCGTGCCGCTTTCCCTTGTCGGCACCTTCGGTGTGATGTATCTCTGCGGTTACAGCCTCGACAACCTCTCTCTGATGGCGCTTACCATCTCGACGGGCTTCGTCGTGGACGACGCCATCGTGGTTATCGAAAACATTGCCCGCCACATGGAAGGCGGGATGAAGCCGTTTCCCGCGACCATGCTCGGAGCGAAGGAAATCGGCTTTACGGTTCTTTCCATGAGCGCTTCTCTCATTGCCGTTTTCATTCCGATCTTGCTGTTCCCGGGCATCGTGGGCCGCCTTTTCCGCGAATTTGCCGTGACGCTCAGCGTGGCCATCGGTGTTTCCATGTTCGTCTCCCTCACCACCACGCCCATGCTTTGCGCCCGCTTCTTGAAAGTGGATCACGGCAAGCACAATTTGGCCTATCGGCTTGCCGAAGGTGCCTTCAACGGTGTGGTCCGGTTCTACGACCGCATCCTGCGGGTTGTTCTGCGGCATCAATTCGCCGTTTTGCTTATCACCCTGGCCACCATCGTGGTCACCGGCTATCTCTACGTCGCCGTGCCCAAGGGCTTTTTCCCCCAGCAGGATACCGGCCGCATCAACGGCTACATTCAGGGAGATCAGGACATCTCTTTCGCTGCGATGTCTGAAAAGCTGAGGGAGTTCAATAAGATCGTCATGGATGATCCGGCAGTAGACAGCGTCACCGCGTTCACCGGCGGCGGCAACGGCACCAGCACTTCGCGCATGTTCGCACAACTAAAACCGCTCGATGAGCGCAAGTTGAGCTCGGACCAGGTGATCGCCCGCCTGCGCAACAAGACCGCCAAGATTCCGGGCGCTCAACTCTTCATGCAGTCCGTTCAGGACTTGAGCATCGGCGGCCGTTTCGGTGGCGCTCAATATCAATACACCCTACAAGCGGAAAATATCGCCGACCTGAACCACTGGGCTCCCATCCTGCAGGAGAAGATGCGCACGCTGCCGGGGATTTATGACGTCAATACCGACCAGCAGGTCCGGGGACTCGAAAGCGACCTGGTGATCAATCGCGATACCGCTTCGCGCCTGGGTGTCTCGATGGCCGACATCGATAGCACACTCGGCGACGCCTTCAGCCAGCGCCAGGTCTCGAACATCTATAAAGGCCTGAATCAGTACCACGTCGTTCTCGACGTTTCCGACAAGTACACGCAGGGCCCGGACGGCCTGCGTCAGATCTACGTGCCCACGAATTCCGGAGCCGTGGTTCCGCTCAGCTCCTTAGCGCACTACGAGCATTCGAATACTTCGCTATCCGTCAACCACCAGGGGCTCTATCCCTCGATCACACTCTCGTTCAACCTGGGACCCGGCGGCGCATTGGGTGACGCCGTAGTCCGTATCCAGAATCTGCAGCGCGAAATCGGTATGCCGCCCACGGTGCACGGCGGCTTCCAGGGCACGGCGCAGGCCTTTCAGGAATCGCAATCCTCGATGCTGGTCCTGATCATCACGGCGCTCGCCGCGGTCTACATCATTTTGGGCATTCTTTATGAGAGCTACATTCACCCCATCACCATTCTTTCCACCATTCCGTCCGCGGGCGTAGGAGCTCTGCTGGCGCTTCTCCTGACGAAGACCGAGCTTTCGATGATCGCTGTCATCGGGCTGATCCTGCTGGTCGGTATCGTCAAGAAAAACGCCATCTTGATGGTGGATTTCGCTGTGCAGGCGGAAACCCGCGAAGGCATGTCTCCGGTCGAAGCCATTCACCAGGCCTGTTTGCTTCGCTTCCGTCCCATTCTCATGACCACCATGGCGGCACTTTTCGGTGCACTGCCTTTGGCTTTCGGAACGGGTGTCGGCTCGGAACTTCGCCGTCCCCTGGGTATTGCGATTGTGGGCGGCCTGATCATGAGTCAGCTTCTTACTCTCTTTACGACACCGGTCATCTACCTCTATCTCGATCGTCTGCAGACGGCGATCTTTGCCACCCGCGGGCTGCGCATCCGCCGCCGTCACTCAGCGCCCGCCCACTCCGATTGACCAAAGACCACCTAGACCCCACGCTTGCGGCGTCGTAGACACCCTTCCGGAGCACTCTCTTTGCCGTTAACCGAGACTTGCCGCAGCTAATAGGCCCACCAATTGGAATTTCGCCCCTTTCATTCGGTCTCCAGTTGACGATTTGGGAGACCTCACTTCGGTATCTATTTCGCAGGGAAATTCCTATTGCACAAATCAGTAGCGACGCCAGTAGCGCAGCACTCGAGGGTTCCTCCGGGATAACTATTAGAATTATTTTATTTTAGAACAATCCCAGACTCGTGTTCTTGCCACATGCGCGTAGTACCAACTGCGGGCGAATGGGAAAAGCTATCGCCAGTGTGCCGTGTCGGAGTAATGTGGGCTGCGCGGGAACTAGCCCGAAATGAAGAAATATAACGGAGAACAAAGATGACGAGAACTCGGAAGGCCGTCGGGCCCGCGATAGTCCTACTGATGGTGTCGGGAGCAGTGCGGGCGCAGTCAGTGCCGATGACGCCGGGTGCGGAAGAAAAGCTGGCAGCGACGAAGAATGCTTGTTCGGAAAAAGACGTCTTTCACTACCCGGCCCGCCGTGCGACCGGGCCGATTAGGGCTGACGGGCTACTGGAAGAGCCGGACTGGCAGAGAGCGGAAAAATCGCCAAGGTTTGTGGATATGGCAACGGGGGAGCCTGCTTTCTTTGGGACGCGCGCAGCAGCACTCTGGGACGACGAAAACTTATACATCGCATTTTGGGTGGAAGAGCCTCTTGTGCAGGCGAAGATCACGGAAAAAAACTCGCTCATCTTCAATGAGAACGACGTGGAAGTTTTCATTGACGGCGGGGACACTTACTACGAATTCGAGACCAACGCGCGCGGGACCACTTATCAGATGTTTTACATTTGGCGCGACGCATTCAACAAAGGCGGGAAGTTCGACGTGCCGGAATACGATCCGGTCAAGAACAATGCCTTGGTGTTTGGAGGAGACTACGATCGGCAGGCGCCGACTTTTTGGAAAGGAACAAATCCGCGCGGCTTGCGTTGGGCCTATTTCGGGTGGGAGTTTCCGGGAATACAGAGCGCGACTCATGTGGAAGGAACGCTGAACGACAACTCGGACATCGACAAGGGCTGGACTGTAGAGCTGGTGTTTCCGTGGAAAGGGGCCAAGTGGCTTGCCGGAAACCGTCAATTGCCGCCGAAAGAAGGCGACGTTTGGAAGATTTTTTTCGGGAGATTCGAGCTGCTGCGCATCGCTGGACAGGAAGTACAACCGCATCCCGGGTGGGCGATGAACAAGCATGGAGTCTATGACACGCATCTACCGCAATGCTGGACGGCCGTGGAGTTTCTGAAGAAGCGGCCGTAGAGCGCGGACCCTCGTCGCGATTGGCTGCTTCCATAATGCCGGGGCCACCGCCAGGCGTCCTTTCTGGATGGGTTGAGCCGAACACTCAAACCCTACTCCAAAACGGGCATTCTTCAAGTCCCGGGAAGTCCAAGGAGAGAGCAACTACTATGAGTGATTTAGCAAAATGACTCGGATCGATACGATTCCGCACAGTCCTCTTATGTAGGGTCTAGATGATGGGAGGTCGTACACGCCACGTCACACCCGCGTGAAACAAGGCCAGTATCCGCAGAGAAACTGGAGCATGACTCAGGACAAAGACGCCCTGCAAGTACTGAGAGAGCGCGCGGGTGCACGGGTCGATCCTGGTTGAATATGCTACGCCTAGAGTGCGGATGCGCCGATAAGGCTTTCGCAGAAACCATGGGAATCTCGTTCCTCCTTGTTCCCGAGCCTAAGCTGGCTCCACTAGCGGTTGTTCCTTCGCGCCCCTAATCACGAGCCACAAGATAATCGGCAACTCGCATATTGTTAGCTGCCCTATGACCCGGGAAACGACAACCGAGGGCAGTACGCCGAAGGCAACGAGGCTATTCACCAGGTAGCCAAAACATGCGATGACCAGCAAGACTCCCAGAATTCTGGGAAGAAACCCCGACTTATATACAAGGATGCCAAAAGGAATAAGCCACAGACCCCAAAACACCTGGGCAACCATGAATCCTTGGAAATGCAAATTGAGGAATAACATAGCCATGGCGTCCCGCTGCGGCTTGTCGAATACGGAAAGAAAATTGCCACCACGGACTAGCAGTAGGGCGGCGAACTCGTTCAGGACATTTAGGAATGAGATCGGGAGGGAGACTAGCATCAGTGTAACCATCAGCGAAGCCTGCCACTTGTTGACTACATGGAGTAAGCGATACAAAGCCCTAACGACAAAAATAAAGCCGATAAACCCGATCAGTTCGCAGATGATGCCGACGCGGAAAAGCAATTCAGAAGCAGCTATCTTGTTGACAGTGGCTGCGGGATTTTCGGACGCGATGAAATGAGAAGGAATATACAGGAGGCTGAAAGCGCCAGGTATTGATGTCAAAAGGTAGAGCACCCCTGCGACTCTCGCTGCCTTCTTGGTTGAGTTCACGCTCTCCTCCTTGTTTATCGCGGTACCGTGGGTGGTGCTCTCATGGCCCCACTTTTGTTCTGTTCAATTAATGGGCATTCCTCCGCGCGACTCCTATCCCGCCTTCTTAATCCTCATCATTGTCGCTTTGTGGCGAACGTCTGTACTGCGCGGCATACGTTGTGGATATCCCAACTGTCCTTGGAGAAATCGAACCCACGGTGCAAATACAAAACTGCCGGACGCTTTGATATAAACACAAGGAAGCAGTAGCAAAACGGATGCACCGAGATGTCGAGATGTCGATGGTGGCGCATCGTCTATTTATGAATTATGAGAATCAGCGTGGCAAGCCTGAAGTTGAGCGGCAGCCGGGCGGCCATCACTGCAAACTCGCGCCGGTTGGGTCGGCAAGCCGGATACAGTCGATTGGGCTGCGTTCGCCGGCTTCCATCGCCGGTTCACGTGTCGTGGTCGGGTCGCGGTTGGCGATGCTCCCGGATCAGGGCAGGTTTCTTTGCGGGCGCGAGCTCACCAACTTGACCAACCGCTCGAAGCCAGGGTCATTTCGCAAGGGTTCGAACTCCGGCTCGATCCGCATCAGCAGTAGCGAGTAAAACCTCTCCTCATAGGCTTTGTTGAGCAGCGCCACGGCCTCGGAGCTCTCCCCGATGCTGACGTGCACCGCGGCGATATCGTAACTGGCTACGTAGCTCTGCTGTGCAACAGCTTCAACCTGATGAAGCAAGCGTAGGGTTTCACTCTTGTTGCCGGCCATCCCATTCGCGTAGGCGAGCCAGGTCAGTTCGAATGGGTGATTGCCCGCTAGTCTCGCTGCCTGTTGGCACTCCCGCAAGCCTCCTTCGAGGTCTCCCTTTTGGATCAAAGCCCTACCGAGGTTGAGATGCCCCATCGGGAAAGTCGGATCCATCTCGAGGGTCTTCCGGTACTGCTCGATCGCGCGATCATATTGGCGGCCGATATAGAAGACCCTGCCATGAACGACCCCGACAGCCAGAGATACCGGATCGAGTTCTTGCGCCCGCCTCATTTCCGCCAGCGCCTCGTCCTGTCGCCCTGTCGCGGCCAGTTTCTCGGCATACCACTGATGAGCGGTTGCATTATTCGGATTCAATTCGATGGCGCGCCGGTATTCCCGCTCGGCGCCGTCACTATCCCATTCGTACTCCCATTTGAGTGTGCCTAGTGCAAGGTGGGCTTCGCTCAGCGTTTCATCAAGCTCCAAGGCCTTCTGTGCAGCTACTCTGACTCTGGGATAGGCTTCTGTAGGAGGCAGAATCCGATAGCCATGGAGGACGATGTAAGATGCGGCAATTCCGGCATATGCTTCCGCGTAGGTCGGGTCGATTTGCATATCTCTGGCGGCACGGGCAAGTTTGAGGATGCCACGGGCGAGGTGACGAACATCGGCGAAGTAGACCTAAGCAAGAATGCGACGGTCTTTCGATACAGCGGCCAGGTATGCTTCGCGGAGCGGCATTAGCCCGCGATGATTTGGAAGGTTCGGAGAGGGCTACGGGAGTTTCTAGCGACTCCCGTTTGGCCGTGCCTAATCCCTACTTCGCAGCTTCGATCTTGGCAATCACAAGCGCTTTCGATCCGCCGCGATCGTAAACCCTTCCGCTGGCCGTTACCTTCTCCCCGGCAAAGGGAAGCAGCTTGGCGTTCTGTCCGCTTGACGGTGTGGTGTCCGCGATCGGCCAATAAATCGTTCCATCCTCGGACAAGATCACCAGTTGCGATCCTGCCTTCGCGCAAGACACTGCGCATTGCTTGCTGATGGGCTTGTCGAGTCCTTTTGTGAACGCACAGGCAGAATCGAGCACATATCCCTTCACGGTCACCGCACTGTCGGCTGCAATCGCCACCACCGGAAAGACCAGCATCGCCACAGCTAGGCCGTTCGACACCAAGGCTCGCGCTTTCATATCCGTTCTCCCTTAGAGGCGATTTGTGTCTCGCTGGCCTGAAATCCTATCTTCAAAAGCGCCCAGGCCCTACAGTTCTTTTATATTACGAGCTGGTGCGACGGGGCCCGACTCTCACGAACTGCCGATGAAGATACCGGTTAGAAACACCAGCACTCCGCCCACAACCACCTGAAATGCCGCCTGTAGAAACGGCGTATCCATGTACTTGTGCCGCACCCAGCTGATCACGCCCAGCTCGACCGCCACCACCAGGATCGCCACCGTCATCGCAATACGGAACTCCTTAATCAAGAAAGGGAAGGTATGCCCGAGCCCGCCTGCCGTGGTCATAGCGCCCGTGACTATCCCGCGAATCCACGGCGAGCCACGCCCGGTCAGCGAGCCATCGTCGGACAAGCCCTCCGCAAACGCCATCGAGATTCCTGCGCCGACCGAAGCCGCAATTCCCACCAGGAAGGCTTCCCAGGTTCTGTGCGATGCATAAGCCGCTGCAAACAGCGGCGCCAGCGTCGACACCGACCCATCCATCAACCCGGCGAGACCCGGCTGGATAACCTGCAGCATGAACAGCCTCTTATGGGACTCAGCTTCCTTAGCCTGCGCGTGCTCGGTCAGGTGCTTTTCCTCAAGCGTGCCCGCCGTTTCCGAATGCTTCCGTTCCTCGTCCGCCAGCTTGTTCAGCAACTCTCGCGTGCCAACGTGCGATACCCGATCGACGGCGCGCTGGTAGAACCTTACCGCCTCCATCTCCATCATGCGGGCATGCTTTCGCGCGGCGTTTACGCCTAGGGGGCGCACCAGCCACAGCGGCTTCCGCTGCAAAAAGCCCTTCACATTTTCGCGCCGGATCAGCGGAATGTGCTCCCCGAATCGCTGCCGAAACTGCTCAAAGAGCCGGTCGCGATGGTCCGCTTCCTCCTTGCGCATCTCTTCGAACATATCTGCCGTCGCCGGATAGGTTTCCCGCAGCGCGTCCGCAAACTCGCCAAAAATCCGCCCATCCTCCTCCTCGTTCTGGATGGCCAGCGCCAGAATCTCTTTCTCCGTCAGGTCCTTGAACTTTTTTTGCATCTCTCTCCTGTGCGACCCACGGGCAAGCGATGCGGACTTTGCAGCCGCGTAGCTTTCGGAAGGCAGCAGAATCGCACATTTCTCAAGGCCAAGCCAATCCGCGGCACGGCCCGAACATCTTGGCTTTGGCCCACAGTTCCAAGGTACCGGCCGAGCGTAGTACTCCCGTAATTGGCCGGTCCTATACCTTCCTCCCGCCCAATTGAGTACTTGTCCTCTATAGGAACAAACAGCTTTGCCCGCCTATCATTCCCCTAGTGATCGCAGTAGTGTAAAAGGACAAGTTTTCATGGCCACGCCAGACCTTATGACCAAAACGAACGGTAATTCGCCCATTCCGCGCCCGGCTCAAACCGAACGCCGCGGCAGCCGCCGTTGCAAGATCAATCAGCTCATGCGGATCCGCCCGTCCGACCCCGAGCGCGACCACTTCGAAGACCTCCGCGGCTCGGCCAGCGTCTCGCGCAGCGGCGTCTACTTCCAGACCAGCGAAAAGGGCTACGAAGTCGGCCTGCGCCTCTTTGTGACCATGCCCTATTCCAATACACCATCCGCGCTCAACCGCGAATACCTGGCTGAAGTGGTGCGCGTCGATGCGCTGTCTAACGGCTTGACCGGCGTCGGCATCAAGCTGCTCATGGAAATGGGTATGCAGCACTCCTATTCCTTTACGCCGAGCTACAAGTAAACCAGGCTCGCCCTTGGGCGAGAATCACAAAACGATGTCCTTAGAAACAGAAAGGGCGCCCGATTTCTCGGGCGCCCTCTCCGTGTTTGGGGGTGGACGTAAACTCTTGGCTCTATGAAGATCTGCCGAGCAATTCGAGCGTGCGGTGACGGATCTTTCCGACGCTCTTATTCAACGGGTGGCGCCGCGAAAGGAACGGGAACACCGGAGCGCGCCGCGTGACCAAACGGTTCAACGCCAGATTTAACCGTACATCCCGACGCGCGAATTTGATGCCGGCCTGCAAGGTTTCGACTGCGTCCTCTTTGCGGCCGGCTGTGGCATACACTTCCGCCAGGTTCAGGTACAGCTGCGCCTGGTTTCGCTTCATGCGTACGGCGCTGTCGCAGAGCCTTTCCGCTTCAGCCCATTTCTGTTCGGAGCGAGCCATCACGACCCCAAGATACGACATGTAGTAAGGATTGTTCTTCTCGAGGCGGGCCGCCTTCTCCATGTGGGGAAGCGCCTTTTCCGCAAAGTTGTCACGCAGCAGCGCCAACCCCTGCTTGAACTCCTTGAATGCTTCCGTCTCGGTCATTTAGGCCTCGTCCGTACGGGCGGTCCGGATTGGTCTAGTGCCTTGCCAGGGAACGGACGCGCGCGCTGCGCTTCACGTCTTGCATCTCCACGACGCTGAAATTTGGCAGGAAATAGGCGGGGAGTTCAACGGTCACCCCGGTGAAGAATTTCCGGATGCCCGTCATTTCCACCAGCGCTAAGAGGAGTTTTCTCATCTGCGTCCTCTGCAACCTTATGAAAAAGTTGCCTCGAAATCTACTGAACGCAGGGACAGTCTTGGGACAGCCCGTCCGCGGTACAGTTTTCACTTTCGGGTACAGTAGGCGTTTGGCAAGAAAAAAGCGCCAGAATCTCGGGAAGACTGCAGCGCTGTGGCGTGCCTGGGAAGTTCTCATTCTGCAATCAAACTACCCACTACGGATCATACTTTTAAGGTGTGGGTACTTCTCGCGAAGAGGCCCGATCGAGGGTAGGCATTCAGTCGCGATCCAAGATACGCTTGAAGCAAAGCGCGCAGGGGTTGCGAAAGCTTGCCGAGCGGCTCGGAAGCGCTGGAAGTGAATTTGGTATCGCGACTGTAGGTCCGGTCAAATGCTGTGGAAGGCAATGCCTCAAGGCGAAGCCTTTGGCAGCCGCGTAAAAAAGGAAAACTTTCCTATACGGGAAAATTACACGGAGAGGGTAAAGGTGAAATAAGTGCCTCCATTTCAGCGTGTTAGGCCATGATTGGCCAGAGTTCGGAACTCCCGAAAGTTTCCGCGGATCAGCTGTCCGCAGCCGCCGATTTTACGCTGAGACCAGGTGCCACGACCGGCTGCAAGAAGGGCATCATAGCGCGCAGGCCGGGCCCGAGTTGCTCGATCGGGAGCTGCTGTTCGGCCTTGCGCTTGGCCAGGAAGTTGGGGCAGCCTTTGTCGTTTTCCTCGATCCATTTCTTGGCAAAGCTCCCGTCTTTGATTTCGGCAAGCAGTTGCCTCATGGCTTTACGGGTTTCGTCGGTCACAATGCGCGGGCCGGCAGTATAGTCGCCGTGTTCGGCGGTGTCGCTGATCGAGTAGCGCATATAGCTGAGGCCGCCGCGATAGATCAGGTCGACGATCAGCTTGAGTTCGTGCAAGCACTCGAAGTAGGCGACCTCAGGCTGATATCCGGCTTCCGTAAGCGTTTCAAATCCGGCTTTGATGAGCGCGCTGACGCCGCCGCATAGAACGGCTTGCTCGCCGAAGAGGTCGGTTTCGGTCTCTTCGGTAAAGGTGGTTTCAAGAACGCCGGCACGCGTGCAGCCGATGCCGCGCGCGTAGGAAAGCGCGAGAGCTTTGGCGTTGCCGGTGGCGTCCTGCTCGATGGCCAGAAGCCCGGGCGTGCCGCCGCCCTCGGTGAATACTTCGCGAACCCGGTGGCCGGGAGCCTTGGGCGCGACCATCGAGACGTCGACGTCCTTGGGCGGCTTGATGGTGCCAAAACGAATGTTGAAGCCGTGGGCGAACATCAGCGTCTTGCCCGGCTTGAGGTTAGGCGCGATGGCTTCGTTATAGAGTTTTTGCTGCTTGGTGTCGGGGACCAGCACCATGATGACGTCTGCCCAAGCGGCAGCCTCGCTCGGTGACTTAACGACCAGACCGTCTTTTTCGGCTTTCGAGCGGGATGTGCTGCCCTCGTGCAGTCCGACGCAGACATTGCCGCCTGAGTCGCGCAGGTTCAGCGCATGCGCGTGGCCCTGCGAGCCATAGCCGATGATCGCTACCTTCTTGGACTGGATGAGCGAGAGGTCCGCGTCCTGGTCGTAGTAAAGCTTTGCCATGTGTTTCCTTTCGTTGGGCCGCGATGCGGCCAAAAAACGGATAGACGCCAAGACCGGGTCTCGGGCCACCAACACCTAGGCTGCCGAGAGTTTGCCGGCACCCGCAGAGGCAGGCGGCTGCAGCAGATCACCGCCGCGTGTCATTGCAATGCGGCCGGTGCGGGCCATTTCAAGCACTCCATAGGGCCGCAGGACTTCGAGTAACCCGTCAATCTTGTCCACGGTCCCCGAAACCTCGACGATGAGCGATTCGGGCGCGACATCCACCACCCGGCCGCGAAAAACCTTGATCAGCTCCATCAGATGCGGACGGGATTTCTGGTCGGCCGCGACTTTAATCAGGGCTAAATCGCGTTCCAGAACGGAGCGCTCGGAAATGTTTTCGGCGAGCAGAACGTCCACCAGCTTCTCGAGGCTGGCTTCGAGGCGGTGCGCGCCGCGTTCGTCGGTGTGGGCGACGATGGTCATACGCGCGACCTCCTCGTCTTCGGTCGGGCCCACGGTGAGCGAGTCAATGTTGATGGCCAGGCGCCGCGCCAGAGAGGATACTCGGTTCAGGACACCGGGTTTATTTTCAACATACGCGATCAGTGTCTGCATGATTTCATCCTCTCTCTATGGCTCCGCCGCAGTTTCAACCAGCGGGTTGTGTGGACGGCGGATCATGTCGTGCAGGGAGGCGCCGGCCGGCACCATGGGATAAACCGAGTCTTCCTGTTCGACGCGAAAATCGATCAGCATCGATTCTTTCGATTCGCGCGCGGAGCGAATGGTCGGGATCACGTCGCCGCGGGCGGTAACGCGCTCTCCGCGAATGCCAAAAGCATTCGCCAAAGCCGCGAAATCGGGCGCAACCAAGGGTGTAGCCACGTAGCGCTTGTCGTAGAAGAACTCCTGCCACTGGCGCACCATGCCGAGATAGCCGTTGTTGATGATGGCGATGTTGACCTTGATTTTTTCCTGAACGATGGTGGCCAGCTCGCACATGGTCATTTGGAACCCGCCATCGCCGACCACAACCCAAACGTCGGAATCGGGCTTGGCGAACTTGGAGCCAATGGCGGCGGGGAGAGCGAAGCCCATCGTTCCAAGCCCGCCCGAAGTCACAAGTGTGCGCGGCTTGTTATGGTGGTAATACTGCGCTTCCCACATCTGGTGCTGGCCAACGTCGGTGACAACAATGGCCTGGCCATGCGTTTCCTTCCACAAATCGTTGATGACATGCGCGGCATAGAGATGCCCGGTGTCGGGTAGACTCTGGATATCGCGGACCGCCGAGTCGCCTTTCATTTCCTTGATGCGATTGAGCCAGTCGGGACGATCCTTTCTCTCGACGAGCGGAATCAGCTGCTGCAAGACCTCGCGGGCGTCTCCCACTAGGGCCGCGTCCACGGGCACGTTCTTGTTGATTTCGGCGCGGTCGATTTCGATGTGGATCTTGCGTGCGCTCTTGGCGTACGTGCGCAGATCGCCGGTCACCCGATCGTCAAAGCGCATGCCGACGGCGATCAGCAGGTCCGCCTCTTGAATGGCATGGTTGACCCAGGCTTCGCCGTGCATCCCCATCATTCCTAGATTCAGCGGGTCGTTGGCCGGGAAGCAGCCGATACCGAGCAGCGTCATGGCCACCGGGAAGTGTCCGGCGCGGACAAACTGCTCGAAAGCTGCCATGGCGCCCGAGATCATGATGCCGTGGCCGGCAAGAATGAGCGGCCGCTTGGCGGAATGCAGAAGCTCGACGGCGCGATCGAGGTCGGCTTGGTTCACGCCTCGCTTGGCGCGCTTGGGCGGAAGTTTTGGTGCGGCGGCTTCCCAGTTGAATTCCCCCGAGGCCTGTTGCGCGTCCTTGGTGATGTCGACCAGGACCGGACCCGGGCGGCCGGATTGGGCGATCACGAACGCTTCGCGCACCGTGCGGGCGATGTCCTCGACCTTCGACACCACCACGTTGTGCTTGGTGATCGGCATGGTGATGCCAGTGATGTCGATTTCCTGAAATGCGTCCGAACCGAGCAGTTTGCTGCCAACTTGTCCCGTGATGCAGACGATGGGCGAGGAATCAAGCATGGCGGTTGCAATGCCGGTGACCATGTTGGTTGCGCCGGGGCCGCTCGTGGCCATGGCCACGCCGACTCCGCCGCTAGCTCGTGCGTAGCCGTCGGCCATGTGCGTGGCGCCTTGTTCGTGGCGTACGAGAATATGGTGGAGCTTCGACTTTCCGAGCGCGTCGTAAACCGGCAGGATGGCGCCGCCCGGATAGCCGAAGACATGCTTGACGCCCAGGTGTTCAAGGGATTGGCAGAGGATTTCCGCGCCGGTGAGTTTCATAGAGTCCTTCCGATCGTTGATGCTGCCCCGACTGCATCGTTTTGCGGCAGGGCCGTTACGGCTCCGCGCGAGGATGAGGAAACAAGAAAAGCGTACTTAGCCATAACGCCGCTCGTGAAGCGGGGCGCAGGCGCCCTCCAGCGGAACAGTCGCTGCTTGATCTGCTCGTCGCTTAGCTCCACATCTAGCTTGCGATTCGGAATATCGAAGACGATGGTATCGCCATCGGCTATGGCGGCAATTGGTCCGCCTCGCGCCGCTTCGGGCGCGACATGTCCGACCATAAACCCGCGCGTGGCGCCGCTAAAACGGCCGTCGGTTAAAAGGGCAACGGATTCGCCGAGACCGGCCCCAACCAGTGCGGCCGTTACCGCCAGCATCTCCCGCATACCCGGTCCGCCGCGCGGCCCTTCGTAGCGAATGACCACGACATCGCCCGCCTTGATCTTCCCCTGGTCGACGGCAGCAAAGGCCGCTTCCTCGCCGTCAAAGACCCGGGCCGTGCCGCGGAACGTCTGGTAGTCGTGGCCTGCGACCTTGATGACACAGCCTTCCGGAGCCAGATTGCCTTTGAGAATCACGAGCCCGCCCGTCGGCTTTAGGGGATTATGGGCAGAGTGCACAACCTCCTGCTTCGGGGTCTCCCTGGCGGATTGCGCCTCCTGTCCAATGGTCTTGCCTGTGACCGTCGGGGCTTCAGGGTTCAGCAGGCCCGCTTCGATCATGCGTTTGGCAATCAGTGCGGTGCCGCCCGCCGCGAACAGGTCGGTAGCCACAAAGCGGCCTGCGGGCTTGAGGTCCGCGATGATCGGAGTCTTGGCGCTGATGCGGTCAAAGTCGTCGATCGACAGAGGAATCTTCGCTTCGTTGGCGATGGCCAGAAGGTGTAGGACCGCGTTGGTTGAGCCGCCCGTTGCCGCTACGGCAGCAATGGCATTTTCAATCGCGGTTTTTGTGATGATCTGCGAGGGTGTGACGTTCTTGCGGAGCAGGTCCAGAACCAGCTCTCCGGCACGTTCGCCCGCCGCTGCTTTGCTTCGATTGGTTGCGGGCACGCTTGAAATCGTCATGGGCGCCATGCCCAGGAATTCGCAAACCATGGCCATGGTGTTGGCCGTGAATTGACCGCCGCAGGCACCGGCGCCAGGACAGGCGGACTTCTCGAGCGCGAGCAGCCGGGCGTCATTCATTTTGCCGCTCGAGTGCGAGCCGATGGCTTCATAGACGTCCTGGATGGTGACGTCGTGGCCTTCAAAGGTGCCCGGAGCAATCGATCCGCCGTAAAGGATCAGGCCAGGAACGTCGAGTCGTGCCAGCGCCATCACACCGGCCGGAATCGTTTTGTCACAGCCAACCAGAACGACCAGGGCGTCGAAAAGATTGCCGCGCGTGACCAGTTCAATCGAGTCCGTGATTACCTCGCGGCTGATGAGCGAGGCCCGCATGCCTTCCGTACCCATGGTGATGCCGTCAGAAATGGAAACGGTGTTGAATTCAAGCGGCGTGCCGCCGGCTTGGCGGATGCCGGCTTTGACGTGTTCGGCAAGCTCGCGCAGGTGATAGTTGCAAGGCCCTATTTCAATCCAGGTGTTGGCAACGCCTATGAGCGGTTTCGAGAAGTCGTCGTCCTTTAGGCCAGAAGCGCGCAGCATGGCCCGTGCTCCGGCCCGGCTGGCACCACCGATAAGAGCTTGGCTGCGCAATTTCGGAAATGGGTCGCTCACGATTGCTGTCCTCTCGGGATTCTCGAAGCAAAAACTAAAAGGCCATCACCCGGTTTAGATGATGGCCCGAATTCCTCGGAAAGTTGTTGCTACGCCATCACCCGGTCTTGCCTTTGATTCGAACGACCTGGGAAATTCGTACGACGCGATCTGCAAACGGAATCAGAATCGATCCGTTGTGTGGTTCGTTCGTCATGGCGCTGCGAGTCATCGTTTCAAGATGCGGGCCGGTGCGGTCGGCGCCGCGTTACGCCATGTAAGGTAGCAGAATGGGGCAGGGAAGGTCAATGAGTCCAATTAATAGATCTGGTCGACTCCATAAATGGAAGTTATCTAGAGGGCCCTGCAACTTTCGCTACCGGGAACTTCGGGGCTGTTTTCTGGGAAGGGAAGAATGAGGACGAAACAATTCCTTACAGTTTGCTGCTGCCAACCAGGTAACTCCGGCCGGAAGCGGGCCGTCTTAACAGATAAGACCGAGGAACCAGAAACAGGGTGAGGAATGAAAGCAAGCTTAACTCTGGCCACGCTATGCCTATTGCCGAATTGGGTCCAACCTGGCGCTGTTTTGGCGCAGGAGCCTCCCCTGGCGCCAGCGGCGACCCAGGCACCCGGGAGCGGAGGACAAGGCGATGGCAGTCAGGAACGCGGGCCGCGCGGCCCCCGCGAAGGGCGAGGCCGTCCTGTTTTCGGCAAAATCTCGGCGATCGGGCCTGACTCCATCGAAGTGACCGGGCCTGATGGAAACAAGGTAACTCTTAGGCTGACGAGCAGCACGGAGTTCAGAAAGGACCGCCAGCCTGCGAAACTGACCGATTTCAAAGTCGGCGATCCTGTTGCCGTACGTACGGACCAAGCCGACGGCAAGGGCACGACCGCGCTCATGGTCGCAACCGGGCAGTTTGGCATGAGGAACGGGCAAGGTGAAGGGCCGGGTGCCGTCTTTGCCGGCAGGGTGTTCGGGTCGCTCGGCAAGGATTTCGTGATCGGTGAAGTCAAGGCAGTGGATCCGCCCCGGCTCACCCTACTTCGGCCCGACAACGTAACGCAGACCTTGCAGCTGAACGAAGAAACCTCGCTGCGCCGGGGCCGCGAGAGTGTCACCATGGCGGACATCCACGTCGGCGATCACGTGGTGGCCCGCGGCGCGGTTGAGAACAGTGTCTTTGTGCCGAAAAACCTAAACGTTATGTCTCCCGAACAGTGGAAGCGGATCGAAGAGATGACGGCTGGCGGGGGGCCGGGAGCGCCGCCTGCGCCTAAAGCAGCCGCAACGCCAAATGCGCCTACCGCTCCCAACGCTCCGCCGAACCCACCGGAGCCGCAGAATTGAAGCGTGTCGTTCGTGGCGTGATTGTGGTCCTGGCCTTGGCTTTGATCGGGACCGTATTTCTGGTTTGTCTGAATGCCCAGGAAACCCCGCCTGCACCTCCATCCGCGGCGCCTGCCGTTCAACCCGCTTACCAAATCTCAGGCGTCGTAAGAAACGGCAAGACGCTTCTGCCCGGCGTGACCGTCACCGCTTCAAACACCTTAACCGGCACGAAGTACTCGACGGTGTCATCGACGAAGGGTACGTTTGCGTTCAAAGGATTACCGCGTGGCCGCTATGTGGTGCGCGTCGAATTCATGGGATTTGCGGCCATCACGCAGGAAGTGGTGCTGAAACCAGAATCACCCTCTGGAACGATCGATGCGCAGCTGGTTCTGGCGTCGCGTCAGCAGGATCAGCAGGTCGATCTCGCCGTGCAGGCGGCGCGGCGCGGCTTTCAAAGTCTGGCCATGAGCAGCACGCTTTCAGCCTTTGCCGGCGAGGCAGCGAATGGCGGCGCGGGCGGTTTTGCCGCGAACTCGGCCGACGCTATGGGGATGCCGATGAATGCCGCGGGAGCGGATAGTCCGACGGAGTCCGTAAGCTTCAGCGGCGCGCAAGGACGTACGCAGGACTTTGGCCGCGGCTCCGAGCAGGACTTGGAAGACCGCATCCAGGAATTCCGTGAGCGGATGCAGCGGGAGGGCGGCGGGAATCTGCAGAGTCCGGGGTCGGGCGGCGGGCAAGGCGGCTCTGGTTCTGGTGGCCCGGGCGGTCCTGGTGGACCTGGAGGGCCTGGTGGTGGCCCGATCATGATTGGCAGGCTCGGCCGAAACTTCAACGTCAATCAGCCGCACGGGTTCTTGTACTTTCAGGATGACAATTCGGCGCTCGATGCGAGGCCTTATTCCCTGACCGGGACCTCGACGGACAAGGCAACCTACAATCAAGCGAGGTTCGGGGCCAACATCGGTGGTCCTCTGAACATTCCGAAGCTCTTCAACGGCGGCAATAAGTGGTTCTTCTTTGCCGGGTGGAACGGTTCACGCGGCAGCACACCCTACGATTACTATTCGACCGTGCCGACGCTCGATGAACGCGCGGGAGATTTCTCGAACACCACCAACCGTGATGGCACGCCGGTCCGAATCTTCCATCCGAAGACCGGCCAGCAATTCCAGTACAACGGAGTACCGAACCAGATCGATCCTGCCGCCTTGAGCTCTGCCGCGCAATCCCTGCTGCAGTACATACCTCTGCCGAACATAGCGACAACCGCTTCAGGCCAGAATTTTCATCTCGTGACTTCGGGAGAAAGCAGCTCGGACGCCATCAACTTTCGCCTCGTCCACAACTTCGGAGCTGGCCCCTCTGGGCCCTTTATGATGGGCAGCCCGGGAGGGCCCGGTGGGGGCGGCGGGCGTGGAGGCCGCCGCCGGCAAAACAACCTCAACTTTGGACTCAATTGGTCGCGAAGCTCGGTCGACTCCGTCGGCATCTTCCCCTCGCTCAATGGCGGAACGGGAACGCAGGGATTGAACGCGAGTGCCGGATGGGTTTATGGCCGCGGTCGAATGACCAACAATCTCCGCTTTACTTACAACCACAACCGCGTTGCAACCACGAATCTCTACTCCGGCATTTCAGATGTTGCGGGCGACGCCGGTATTACCGGCATTGGTACCGACCCCTTTGGTTTTGGACTGCCCACAATCGGCTTCACCAGCTTTGGCGGCTTGGCCGATCCCACGCCGCGCCGCGAGCTAGATCAGACTTTCACCATTTCAGACACCGTGGCCTGGAATCACAGCAAACACAACTGGCGGTTCGGCGCCGACTATCGCCGGATTCTGCAGAGTTTTCGGTCCGCTAAAAATTCGAACGGTTCGTTTGTTTTCACTGGATTTGCGACCGGCGACTACTCCGCCGGGGCCTTACTGCCGGACACCGGGAACGATTTCGCTGACTTCTTGCTCGGTTTGCCGCAACAGACCAGCCTGCAAACAGGTACAAATTCCTACGATTTCCGCGCGAATTCCTACGACGCCTATGTTCAGGACGATTGGCGGATTCACTCGAATCTGACCCTGCTCCTGGGCCTGCGCTATGAATACAATGGCCCCTACACCGAAGCGCAAAACCGCATCGTAAATCTGGATGTGGCGCCCCAATTTACCTCTGCGGACGCAGTACAGCCTGGGCAGACCGGTGCTTTTTTTGGCCAATACCCGGCGTCACTCGTCCAACCAGACCGCAATAACTTTGCCCCGCGGCTTGGCCTGGCGTGGAAGCCATTGAATCTAACCGTCGTGCGCCTCGGTTACGGCATCAACTACAACCTGGCGCAGTACAGCACGGTCATTCAGAACTTCGCGTTTCAGCCGCCCTTCGCCAACACGCAAACCAATTCGGTTACGGATCCCGCGACGAGCAACCTGACGCTGGGGGACGGATTCCCGACCTCCACGGGCGTCGTCACCAATAACTACGCCATCGATCCGAACTATCGATTGGGCTACGTCCAGATCTGGAACCTGGACATCCAGCGTCAGCTACCGCGCGGCTTCCTGCTA
>Ga0306922_10000074_pt1 | contig 64813 bp, 63 predicted proteins | sample sta12Cox44000082_FD_203758 | JGI IMG/M metagenome (GOLD analysis project Ga0306922, IMG submission 203758) | Lab enrichment of tropical soil microbial communities from Luquillo Experimental Forest, Puerto Rico - statoxic.12C.oxic.44.000.082 (v2)... | ecosystem: Environmental > Terrestrial >... | reverse complement strand
GTAGAAAAGCACGCCCCCCAGACCCACCAGCAAAGCGGTCAAGCCGACAATTTTGACGACGGCGAGGAGTTTGTTCGGTTCCTCCGGTGAAGGAATCACGGAAAAGGCGATCGTCGCGAGCGTGGTTAGAAAGCCCACGCTCGCGACAAATCTGGCGACCGGTCGCCCGCCGGGGACGCGAAACCCGGCAGCCGGCGCAGGCGTATTCTGCACCTTGAACATGGACGCGAAGACATAGAGATACGGAATAAATACGCCAATGATGCTGATGCTGACCATCACGTCGTAGGCACCCTTCACACTGGTGCCGGCTTGGCCGAGGAAAATCATCACCGCCGCAACCCCGGTCTGTACGATCAGCGACACATGCGGCGTTCCCCAGCGCGGGTGCAGCCGCCCAAAAGCCGCCGGCAGAAACCGGTCGATTCCCGCAGCGAACGGCACGCGTCCGGAAGCGGTCAGGAAACCGCTGGCTGCCCCGATGTTGCCGATGGCAATCAGAGCCGCTGTGATCGGCACGAGGTTGAACCAGCCTAATCGTTCTGCCGTTTTCACCACCGCCTGCATGATGCCTTGCAGATTGCTTACCTCGCCGCTCGGCAACGCCAACAGAATTGCGATGGTGCCGCCGATGTAGCAGGTGGTGACAATCAAACCGGCCAGCAGCAAGGCTCGCGGCAAATTGCGCCGCGGATCCTTGATCTCTTCGCCCATCATCGAACCTGCTTCGCAGCCGCAAAGTGCAAAAGTAATCGTCGCCCATACCAGCATGTTTTTTAGGTGTAGTTGCGGAGCAAGATTGTGCGCAGCAAAGGAGGTTGCCGCCCCGAAATGGTGCCAGACATACACACCCATCACCGCCAGAATCAGCACCGGCATCCACATTCCGACGGAAGCGACGTTATGCAGCCACTTTCCTCGATTCAGGCCAATGACATTTAGAACCGTGATCAGCGCGATGAGGCCAAGCGCTGATGAAATGTAAAAAAGCTTGCTATGCGAAAGCTGCAGAGCGCGCGGACCGAACACGAAAAGTGCATTGCTCGCAGTGAAGTAAAAAACCGACGGGTAGTAAGAAAGATTGCTGGTCCAATAGGTCCAGCCGGTCATATAACCGGAGAAGTCGCCGAATGCGCGCTTGCTCCAGATATACATGCCGCCCTGCTGCGGGTAGCGTGCCGAAAGCTCGATCACTGAAAGCGCAAGCGGCAGGTAAAAGCAGGCCCATGCAAAGATCCAGACCGCGATCGAACTAGGGCCAGCGCTGGCTGATGTGGCGATCCAGCGCAGGCTGATGCCGGTGACCACGTAAAACATCAGCAGGTCGGCGAAGCCCAGCACGCGGCGCGGCGTCACTTCCGAGCAAGCAGCAGTCATCGAAATGCCGGCGGGCTCTGTTCGCGCTGTGGAGATTAGTTCGGCCATCAATTCCTTCCGGCGGACCGGCTCTTGCCGGTGTGTCGCATGTGGCGCAGTACCTGTTTCGCTGCGTTGTGCCCGGGCGCACCGGTGACGCCGCCGCCGGGATGCGCGCCGGCGCCGCACAAATATAGTCCACTTATCGGAGTGCGGTATCGCGACCAGCCGGCGACGGGCCGTAGGAAAAAGAGCTGTTCAAGACTCAAGTCGCCATGAAAAATATTTCCTTCGGTCAAGCCGTAGGTGCGCTCTAAGTCCAGCGGCGTGATGACCTGCATTGCGATGACTGCGTTCGGTACGTTGGGTGCAAACTCCGCGATTTTCCTGATGACGCGTTCGGCGAGCAGGTGTCGTCGCGAATCCCAGTTGCCTTCGTCGAGATGGTACGGAACGTACTGCACAAAACAGGTCATGATGTGCTTGCCTGCGGGGGCCAGGCTCTGGTCCACGTTGGAAGCGACGACGCAGTCCACCCACAACTCCTCCGGAATTTGCCCAAACTTCGCGATGTCGTAGCAGCGCTCCGCGAACTCCAGGGAGCGAACCAGCGTGAACAGAGACCGTTCCTGGGGCGGCGCTCCGGATGGAGTGGCAGTGAACCGCGGCTCTTCGCTGAGAACGAGATTCACTTTCGCGCACGGCCCAGCCATCTTGATGCCGCGAATCTTGTCGCGAAAGTCTGAAGGCAAGTCGGCGGGATCGACCAAGTTGAGGAATGTTCGCTTGGGATCCGCGTTGGACAACACCACGCGCGCCTTGATTTCCGTGCCGTCTTCCAGAACAACACTTTCGACGCGGCTGTTGCGACTCTGGATTCGCATCACGCTTGCTGACGTTCGAATTTCTGCGCCACGCTTTTTCGCGGATGCGGCCAGGGCGCTGGTGATTGCGCCCATCCCGCCGATGACATGCCCGTTGAATCCCTGCAACTCACGCTCGCCGCCGCTAAGCAGATGAAAGAGCAGTCCCAGCGACGTTCCCGGCTGGTATGGGCCTCCATGTTTGCCGTAGACGTTGTTCGCCAAAAACATGGTTTTGACCTGATCGGACTCGTACTGGCGGTCCAGAAATTCGCCTAGACTGCCGGTCAAGAACGCTACAAACTGAGCGATCTCCTCCGACGTGATCTTGTGAAACCGCTTCCCGATGCGCAGCAGTTCGAGCAGTCCAGCAGCGCCAGGCGCTCCGAGTTGCGGCGGCGGTTCGAGAAAGAACGGCTGCAGGTACCGCGCCAGCTTTTTCAGCTGATCATCGACACGAAGGAACGTCTTGGCGTCACGCGCCGAATATTTCCGGATCTCGCCGGCGGCGCGATCGCGATCCGCCCACCAGCGAATGATCCTGCCATCGGCGAAAGGCACCTGCAAAAACGGATCACAGGGAACCATGCGCAGTCCGAATGACGCCAGATCCAGGTCGCGAATCACTTCGGGGCGCAGCATGCTCGCGATGTACGAGGTGGTGGAGGCGCGGCAGCCCGCCGCAATCTCTTCCGTGACGCAGCAGCCTCCCACGATCTCGCGACGTTCGAGCACCAGCGTGGATAGGCCCGCGTCCGCCAGATAGGCGGCCGCCGTCAATCCATTGTGTCCGGCCCCGACGACAATGGCGTCGTAGCTGTTGTTTCCGTGAATGCGAAATTCCCTCTGCTGTAAAGAATTGAGGGGCAAAATCGGGGTTCAAGATAGGTTGTTATCCGCGCATTTGCAAGATGTCGTGCCGAGAGGCAACCGAAGGCAAATGGCGCGGCTTCTTGTGCCTAATTGGGCTGTGGTCGACAGCATCCCGAAAATCCAATCCAAACACTGGCCGCGAGAGGCACGGCGCGGCGGGGCCCGCGAGATTGCACCTTGGCTGTGGTATAAGGGCGTGAAACGCGTGGCGGTTTCGGAGAATTCAGATGCGGAAATTGATTCTGCTGGCGGTCCTCGGCCTTCTCCTTGCGTTTGGCGCGCGAGCCGAAGTGAAGGTCGAGAAGGTTGAGTACAAAGGATGGCGAAATTGCTATCGGGTCAGTAATGGCGAGGTCGAACTCATTGCGACCAGCGATGTGGGTCCGCGCGTGATTCGTTTCGGATTTGTTGGGGGACAAAACCTTTTCAAGGAATTTACGGAGCAGCTTGGGAAGAGCGGCGAAGACAAGTTTCAACTGCGGGGCGGGGACAGGGTATGGAAGGCACCTGAAGATCCTGTGGCGACATGGGCGCCGGATAACGTGCCGGTGGAGATTTCGGTGACCAGAAATGGGTTGATTGCGCGCGCGCCGGTGGAACCGCTGACACATTTGCGGAAAGAGATTGAAATCCGAATGGCGGATCGTGGAACGGACGTGACGGTGGTGCACAGGGTAACGAATGAATCGCTGTTCCCACTGGAGTATTCGGCTTGGGCTTTGACGATGATGGCGCCGGGCGGCGTGGCTATTAGCGGATTTCCGCCGCGAGGAAAGCATCCAGCGAATCTGGAGGCGACCAATCCACTGGTGATGTGGGCCTATAGCAATCTCGCCGACAAGCGCTGGACGTTCACCAAGAAATATCTCGCGTTGCGGCAAGATCCGAACAATTCCGAGCCGCAAAAGCTAGGCTTGTTCAACCCTCACACGTGGGGAGCGTATGTGCTGAACGGCGAAGCCTTCATCAAACAGGCGGCGGGCGACGCCCATGCCAGCTATCCGGACTTCGGATGCTCGTTTGAAACGTTTACCAACAACGAGTTTTTGGAGATGGAGACGCTGAGCCCTCTGAAGAAGATGGCTCCCGGAGAAACCGTCGAGCAAACGGAACATTGGACTTTGCACAAGAATGTGCGACTGACGGAAATTACAGACGCTGCGATCGATGCGGAGATTTCGCCCTTGCTGAATGCAGCCAAAGCAGACTGACAGGTGCCGATGAAAAGGTTCTAGTGGAAGCTTCGCGTCGGTTCTTGGCCGCGTATCATGCACCCCGCAACATTCTCAATCGAGCGACCGTCTGTGAATGGCTAGGCCTCCCTTGCCTGTCTCGTCGGAATCCGGCACACTCCCAGTCTCATGAAAAATCTCCGGCGTCCGCCGAAAATCCGCAAGAGGCCTTCGCCCGCATGACGATCCTTCGGCTGGGTAGTCTCAAAGACACGGTTACCTTCCGAAAACACTTGGATTCACTGGGTTTGCACATTCCTTGCGACTCTGAAATTTTGCGCGGAGCTGAGTCGCCGCTGCTAGCTCCGACAAAACTCGGCGATTTTACAATCGCCAACCGGATTGCCATCAACCCGATGGAGGGTTGGGACGGGACGCTAGACGGACGGCCGAGCGAACACACCATACGGCGATGGCGTCGCTTTGGGCAGAGCGGCGCGAAACTGATCTGGGGTGGCGAGGCGGTTGCGGTGCGGCATGAGGGCCGCGCCAATCCGAACCAACTGGTGATTGGCGAGCACACACGCGAAGGATTGGCTCAACTGCGCGCGGTCTTGATAGAGGAGCACAAAAAGGTTGCGGGGTCGGAAAAGGGGTTGCTGATCGGGTTGCAATTGACCCATTCGGGGCGGTATTGCCGGCCGAACGCGCAAGGGCGCCCGGAGCCGCGGATCTTGTACCACCACCCGATTTTGGATCGCCGGCTGAAGCTGCCCGCGGACTATCCGGTGCTAAGCGATGGTGAAGTGCGCGCGATCATCGAGGATTTTCATCGCGCGGCGCGCGTGGCGTGGGAGCTTGGATTCGACTTTGTGGACGTGAAGCAATGCCACGGCTACCTGGGCCACGAATTTCTGAGCGCGCATGTGCGGGAAGGGAACTACGGCGGGAGTTTTGAGAACCGCACCCGCTTCTTGCGCGAAGTGGTCGAAGGGATTCGTACCGTTGCGCCGCAGCTGAAGATAGGCGTGCGGCTGTCGGCGTTCGACACGATTCCGTTTCGGCCGGACCCGGCCAAGTCTTCGCCGGGAAAGCCGGGCCCGGGAATTCCTGAAGCGTATGAAAAGCTTGTTCCGTATCGCTGGGGATTTGCTGTAGACGCGGCGAAGCCCACAGAGCCGGACTTGACCGAGGCGGTGATGTTCCTTTCTCTCGTCGAGAAGCTTGGAATTCGTTTGGTCAATATCACCGCCGGGAGTCCTTACTACAATCCCCACGTGCAAAGGCCGGCGTTGTATCCCCCTTCCGACGGATATTTGCCACCCGAGGATCCGCTGGTAGGCGTGGAGCGGCAGTTGCAGGCGACGCGTGAGCTGAAGCAGCGGTTTTCCAGTTTGAGTTTCGTGGGGACAGCGTACACCTACCTGCAGGACTTCCTTCCGCATGTGGCCCAAGCGGCTTTGCGCGGTGGTTGGGTGGATCTGGTGGGTCTTGGTCGCATGACGCTCTCCTACCCTGAAATTCTGTGGGACGCAGCCAACGGCCGCACCGTGGAGCACAAGCGGGTCTGCAGAACATTCAGCGACTGCACGACGGCGCCGCGCAACGGGCTGCCCTCGGGATGTTATCCGCTGGACGGGTATTACAAAGGTTCGGAAATGGCCGTGCAGTTAGCAACGATCAAGAAAGCGGCCAGCCGTTGAGGCGGAATCATGCAAATTGAAGAAGTCGTTCGGCGGCAAAAACCGCGCCGCAAAGTGCAGGGAATCTCTGCCGCGCTCTTGCCGTTTGCAGCCGATGGGAGCGTTGCGGTGTCCGCGTTTCAAGAGCATCTCGCGCACACTGACCGAGCCGGACTTGTGAATGCCGTCAACATGGACACCGGTTACGTGAACTACCTCAGCGACGCGGAAAAAGGCCAAGTTCTGCATTGGACACGCGAGGCGTTGAGCAAAAACGCCGCCTTTGTGGCGGGCGCGTATATCGAAGGGCTGGACGGCGACGCGGTGCAGCTCTACCGCCGGGAAATGGATCGCATCGTCGAGCACGGCGGCATCCCGATCCTCTTTCAGACGCAGCGTTTGCACGGGAAGCCCCCGCAAGAGAAGGCCGCCGTATATCAAGCCGTGTGCAAAGGCTATGATCAGGTGCTGGCGTTCGAATTGGGAACCATGTTCGCCCCCAACGGGGAAATCTTCGACGAAGAGACCGTCCGGCGGTTGATGGACATCCCGGAGCTCAAAGGGATGAAACACTCTTCACTCGACCGCACGATTGAGCTGAACCGGTTGGATCTTCGCGACTCAGAACGGCCCGATTTCCGGATTTACACCGGGAACGACTTAGGCATCAACATGATCGAGTTCGGTTCGGAGTATTTGCTAGGACTGGCGGCGTTTTGCCCGGAGCGGTTTGCGGAACGCGACCGCTTGTGGGAAGCAGGCGATACGGCCTACTACGCGCTCTCCGATGCGTTGCAGCACCTCGGGAACATAGCATTTCGAGCGCCGGTCCCTGCTTACAAGCATTCGGCGGCGGTGTTCCTGCATTTGACCGGGAGGATTCCGTCCGACCGGCCGCACCCGAAGAATCCGAAACGGCCGGCCTGGGAAGCGGAGATCCTAAAAGACTGCGCTCTCCGCTTGGGATACTAACCGCCTCAAGGCAGGTTTGGTCTACTGCACAAACCCGACATTCGGCGTCGGACTGCTGCCTTCCGGAGCTTCCTTGATGGGTCCGAATTGCGCTTCGTAGCGCGAGATATTTTCACCGAGCGCCCGCCAGATCCGCTTCGCGTGGCCGGGGCTGACAATCATGCTGCTGAGCAGCTTTCCCTGGGCGCCGTTCGGGAAAATGTAGACAAAATTCAGCGTGAACTCCTCGAGGTTGTGCTGCAGCATCACCAGATTACTGTATAAACCTTGCAGTTCTTTTTCGTCGGCCTTGATCTGCATCTGGCCCGGCTGCGGTTGCGGCTGCTTCTCGTCCATGCGGTCGTCTCCTAGAGTGGTTTTTCCAAGGTACCACAGTGCCCTGAACTGGGTAATTCTCCGGTGGCAGAACCGGTGAATGGGCTATTGACACGGGTCGAGATTAAGGGTAGTTTAGGATGCGTATTAACTACAGTTAACACCTGGAAATCGCGCGGACAAAGGATGAATCGGACTACGGGACAGGGACAACTGGTGGAAGAGGAAATGTCGGTCGCCGAGCCAGGCGCTGTGACGCCGGCGGCCGGGCCAGCTTTGCAGCCTTCGCTTCCCGAGGCGCACCGCACCATCCCGATCGTTCCCGGCCTGAGCTGGTTTCGCAAAGTTTTAGCGTTTGCAGGGCCGGGTTACCTCGTCGCAGTCGGCTACATGGACCCTGGCAACTGGGCCACCGACCTCGGCGGCGGCTCCAAGTTTGGCTACACGCTCCTGAGCGTAATCTTGCTCAGTAACCTGATGGCGATGCTGCTGCAAGCGCTCTCGGCAAAGCTCGGCATCGTCGCGGGGCGCGATCTGGCGCAGGCCTGCCGCGAATCCTATTCGAAGCCGGTTTCATTGGCCCTATGGGTACTCTGCGAAATCGCTATCGCGGCGTGCGACCTGGCGGAAGTTTTGGGTTCAGCCGTTGCACTGAAGCTGCTTTTCGGCCTTCCGCTGCTTGCAGGCGTCTTGATCACGGCGATGGACGTCTTGATCGTGCTGGCCTTGCAAGGGCGCGGCTTCCGGTTGATTGAAGGCTTTGTGATCACGCTGATCGGCACGATCGCGGCGTGCTTCGCCTACGAAATCTTTTTTGCCCGCCCCTTGTGGCAGGAAGCCGCACAAGGCTTTTTGCCGCGGCTTGAGATCTTGAAGAATCGCGAAATGCTGTACATCGCCATCGGCATCCTGGGCGCCACGGTGATGCCGCATAATCTTTATCTGCACTCCAGCATTGTGCAGACGCGGGCTTTTTCGACCGACGCTTTGGGTAAACGCGAAGCCTTGCGCTTCGCGGTATTCGACTCCACCGTGGCTTTGGGCTTCGCATTGTTCATCAACGCGGCCATCCTGATTCTGGGCGCCGCGGCTTTTCATACCCGCGGAATGCATGACGTTGCGGAGATTTCTGACGCTTACAAATTACTGACGCCCGTTTTGGGCGCCAGTCTGGCGAGCACCTTGTTCGCCTGTGCGTTGCTGGCCTCTGGGCAGAATTCCACGCTGACTGGTACGCTAGCCGGCCAGATCGTGATGGAAGGGTTCTTGAACCTGCGTTTGAAGCCCTGGCTGCGCCGCTTCATCACCCGGGCGCTGGCTATTATTCCGGCGGTGATTGTCATCGGCGTCTATGGCGAAGGCAAAGTCACCTCGTTGCTGATCCTGAGCCAGGTCATTCTTAGCTTCCAGCTGCCGTTTGCGGTGATTCCTCTGGTGCAGTTCACGGGTAGCAAGGTGAAAATGGGTGAGTTCGTGAATTCGTGGCCCACTGCTGTGGTCGCCTGGGTCGTAGCCATGGCCATCGTTGCTTTCAACGCTGAGCTGCTTTACCTCACGTTCCGCGGCTGATCTGCATTCGCAAAGCCTCCAAAAGTGAGCTCCGCCGAGGCGCCGCGGATTGGTGAACTGATCGTGCGTTGTGCGAAAATTTCTTCTCTGCCATGGCTCCCGCTTTGCCCAAAAAACTCGCCGGAACGCTCTTGATGGTGCTGCTGCTCGCCGCCGCCGGGTCGGCTCTTTACGCTTTCTTTCATCCGGGGCCTTGGATCGTGCCGGCGGAAGCCAAACTGGTGCAGAATCCCCTGAAGCCCTCCGCGGCCGATCTTCCCGGCACTCGCAAGCTCTATCTCGACAAGTGCGCGGAGTGCCATGGAGACGCGGGCAAGGGCGACGGATCGCAGGGGAGGATGTACGATCCGCTTCCAACCAATTTCACTGATGCCGTGCACATGAACAACGTCACGGACGGCGAGTTGTTTTACAAAATAAGCGAAGGCCATCGCCCGATGCCGGCGTTCAAAAAGAGGTTGCAGGAAGAACAGCGGTGGCAGTTGGTGCTGTTCCTGCGTTGGCTCGCCACTGCTCCGGCTGCCCAGCAGAGCAGTTCGCCCCACTGACGGCGCCGTCTTGAAACTTTAATTTCATGAGTTCTGTCCTTGTTTGTGATTTTCCGGCCTCTCTTACGATGGTGGGGGCACCAGCCGTGCAGGGTCTTATGGACCCCGGCAAAGCCGATTGACGTGCCCTCGAGGGGACAGCCACCCTCGCCCCAGCGCCCACCAACTCCAAACATTGGCTGTCCGGCTTTTTCGAGCTATTCTCGTGACGCTTTATTTCAATTCATTTCTGTGAGGGACTGATGCGCAGACCGTTTCTTGCCCTGAGTGTGTGCCTCCTGGCGGCCGCGGCCGCCGGTGCGGCGCCGGGTTCAGTGCGTTGCGGGAAATTGCTGGATGTTCGCAGCGGACAGATGCTGTCGGACCAGGTGGTAACGTTTGATGCCGACGGGGTGATCACCTCCGTCGCTCCTGCGGCGGGCGTGAGCGCGGGAGTCATCGACCTGTCGCGAGCCACATGCCTGCCCGGATTGATCGACGTACACACGCACGTGACCAGCGATCCGCAGCACAGCGGGTACGCGGGTCTGGGCGTTTCCGTGCCGCGCCAGGCGGTTATAGGCGTCAAAAATGCGCGCCTCACGTTGCGCGCCGGATTCACGACCATTCGCAACGTGGGAGCGGGCGACTTCACGGATGTGGCCGTGCGCGACGGGGTGAACGCGGGCGAGATTGAAGGCCCGCGCATGTTGGTGTCCGGGCCGGCGCTCGGTATTACCGGTGGCCACTGCGACGACAATCTTCTGCCATACGAGTATCACCACCGCTCGGAAGGAGTGGCCGATGGTCCGTGGGCGGCGCGCGGCAAAGTGCGGGAGGTGATCAAGTATGGCGCCGATGTGATCAAGATCTGCGCTTCGGGCGGCGTTTTGAGCAAGGGCGATCTGCCAGGCACTCCGCAATACACGCTCGAGGAGATGCAGGCGATCGCCGAAGAAGCTCACAAGTTGGGGCGCAAAGTGGCGGCGCACGCGCACGGCACGCAGTCCATCAAGGATGCGATTCGCGCCGGCATAGACTCTATCGAGCACTCGAGTCTCGTCGACGACGAGGGAATTTCGCTGGCCAGGCAGCACGGAACGTACCTGGTGTTCGACATTTACAACGACGATTTCATCCTGCAGGAAGGCGCGAAAGCCGGAATGCTGCCGGAATCCATCGAGAAAGAAAGGAAAATTGGCCGGCTGCAGCGCGAGAATTTCCGCAAGGCATTTCAGGCCGGCGCCAAGATTGCTTATGGTACGGACTCCGGCGTGTATCCGCACGGCGACAATGCGAAACAGTTCGGCAAGATGGTGGAATGGGGGATGAAACCGCTGGACGCAATTCGCGCATCGACCGTGAACGCGTCCGACCTGATCGGCTGGAGCGATAAGGTCGGTTCGCTCGAGAAGGGGCGCTACGCCGATCTTATCGCCGTGGAAGGGGATCCGCTCTCCGACGTCACGATCCTCGAAAAAGTGAAGTTCGTGATGAAGGGCGGAGCGGTAGCTCGCAACGATTTCATGAAGTAGGCTTTGCAAGAGGCTTTTCGGCTTTCGGCATGGTCTTCGCGATGGATCATCGGCTTGCGCTCCTTTTGTATATGCTGCTGTTGCTGGCCGCGGCGGTGCCGGTCGCGATTGCATGGCTGCTCTTGCTTCCGCAGGAACGGGAACCCTTCGCCTCATCGGATGAAAAGCCAAGTGGGAACGAACGCGACATTTTTGCCGTCTTTTTGCTTGTGAATATTACGTTGAGCCTGCTGCTGCGAATTCCCGGAATCGATGCAGACGCGCTGTCGGTAGCACTGGCGAAATGGATTTCGCCAGAATGGGCCGATCACGTGGTGAGGATCGGTTATATCTGGTTCGGGTTTATTGGGGGACTTGCGGCTGCCTACTCGCTGATTCGCAAGAATATCCTGCGCTGGCCGCTAGTGTTTGGTGGCGGGTTCACGCTTTTGTTGTCGCTGGTAGCAGCGACGCTCGCCAGCGCGATTCGCGCGGGCGAATAGGCGAACAAGGCCAATGTTAAGGAGTGCCGCTCGCCGGGAGGATGTATCCGAGTCGGCGGATCCATTTCATGCCGGCCATGCTCTGATTGGTTTGAGAACAACTGCAATGTCGGAGATCATCCTGAAACCTCGTCAAATCTTTGAGGGGCTCGCCGCACGAGAGGATTTCCGAATCGCTTAGTCTCGTATAAGATCGCGTGCGGAGCGAACCACAGCAGCATGAACGTGCACTTGATCGACGGGACCTATGAATTGTTCCGCCATTATTTCGCTCTGCCGACTGCGGCAGACGCACGCGGCCAGGAGATCGGCGCGGTCCGTGGTGTGCTCACTTCCGTTCTGTCCATGATCGAGCGCGGCGCAACCCACATCGGGGTTGCAACGGATCATGTGGTGGAGTCTTTCCGGAACGGTCTCTATCCCGGATACAAGACCAGCGAAGGTGTGCCCCCGGAGCTGCTCTCGCAGTTTCCAATTCTTGAGGAAGCCCTGGAAGCAATGGGCGTAGTGGTCTGGGCGATGGTGTACTTCGAGGCTGATGATGCGCTCGCATCTGCCGCTAGCAAAGCAGAGCAAGATGAGCGCGTGAGGCAGGTGCTTATTTGTACGCCGGACAAAGATCTGAGTCAGTGCGTTGTGGGCACACGAGTCGTTCAGCTGGACCGCAGGCGCGACGTGTTGCGCGATGAACCCGGCGTTGTAGCTAAATTCGGGGTAGGGCCGCAATCAATTCCGGACTATCTAGCTGTAGTCGGCGACAGCGCCGACGGATTCCCAGGTGTACCTGGATGGGGCGCAAAAGCGGCGGCTCTTACCTTATCTCAGTACCCTCATCTTGAAGACATCCCGAAGGACTGGCAGGAGTGGCATCCCTCTATCCGCAGGTCCCGCCTACTATCCGAAGCCTTACTCAATTCATGGAACGACGCCTTGTTGTTTCGCACCCTTGCCACTTTGCGACTGGACGTACCGGTCTTTGCTACCGTCGAGGATCTTCGTTGGAAAGGACCGCGCCCGAACTTTGCAGAATACTGCCATCGAATGAAGTCCTCGGACCTCGTTCGTCGAGCCGAATCGGCAAGGTCAGTTACCAAACAAGAATCTGTCAAAATAACTTCCGCAGATCTTCTGGCCGCTACGGCGAAAGCTAAAATTCTTCCACCTAGTCGTTAGATTGGCACATCAAAAAGCGGGACTATGCAGTGGCGGCTTTCACCTGCTGCAGCGCCGACGCGACTTCCGCAACATCCGGCACCACAGGAATGTCATAGTTCTTCACCCAGGCCACCTTGCCGTCCTTGCCGACGATCACGATAGCGCGGCCGCTGATTCCTTTTTCGGCCAGATAGACGCCGTATTTGTCGGCCATCGCGCCACGCGGGTTGAAATCCGCCAACAGCGAATACTTGACGCCCATTTTTTCCGAATAGGCCTTGTGCGACCAGGCGCTGTCTACGCTGACTCCGAGAACCGCTGCGTCTAGGGTTTCAAATCTCTTCATGTCGTTTACAAGGCAAGCGTGCTCGTTGGTGCAGACCGGGCTCCAGTCGAGCGGATAGAAAACGAGGACCACGTTCTTCTTTCCGGCAAAATCGGAAAGCTTCACGTCCTGGTCGTACTGATCTTTCAGCGAAAAGTCCGGCGCCGTTTGCCCTACTGCGATGGCCATGTACATCCTCCTTTGCGAACGATCCGGCAGGTCTGATTCGTTTGATCGCAGAAAAATGATAGAGGATCCGAGCGCGGTTGACAAAGCGGCGCCATGCGGCGGGTGGAAATCGGGTGTAAACTGAAGGTCTTAGTTAACCCGCGGAAGAGAGGTGGACCATGACCGCCCGAGCCGCAAGTCCCGTCCCCATGCTTTCTCTGCCAGAACTCTACCGGCAATATACCTGCCTTGCAGCCAAACCAGGAGAACCGGTTCCGCTGAGCGCCTTCAGGCTTTCCCGTGCCGAGACCGAAAAGCTCTTTTCGATTTTCGATGAGGACTACCATATCAGCCGCTTTTTTCACTTTCACAACGAGCACGGCGACAAACACTCCATCAACGGCGAGACGGCGACGCACGTCGTGATCGACCCGGAAATCCGCCTGGTTTTGTAGGAAAAGCATCGGCGCCGGCCTAGCGCTGCACCGCAGTCGGCTTCCACTTGTTCAGGAACGCCAGAATATCTTCGGGAGCCATGGAACGGGCTTTTTCGAACTCCTGGTTCTTCTGACTGACGAGCAGCCTGCCTTGGCTGTCGAGCACCGCCGCGGCGGGCACCCCCCGCTCAAGCGGCACCTCGTACTTTTTGGCTAGGTCGAGATTCTTGTTGTATTCGCCGATATCCACGTGAACCACGACGTAGTTGCGGTTCAGAGTCGGGGCGATCTCCGGGGTGTGAAACGCCGCGTCCAGAACGTGGCAGTCGTAGCACCAGTTACCGCCAAAGATCAGCATGACGCGCTTGCCCGATTTCGCGGCGGAGGTCAGCGCCTCTTCGATCTCCTTGTGCGCGTCGGCGTCGGCCGGGTACAGATCTTTTTTCTGGGAGGGGCCTTTCAGGCGGGTCGGTTCTTCGCGCTGCTCGGCAGCGATTTTCCAACTGCCGCCCTGTTCCACATAGCCTTGCGCCATCTTGACGAAGTATTTCTTGGCGGCTCCGCTCTCACTGGCCACCAAGGTCAACTGAATCGAAAGCACGTGGAAGCCGGGTTGCGGCTCCTGCGCGCTTTCGATTTCGGCCGAGATTGTCTTGAGACCCTTGGCCTTCCAACCGCTCCAATACGCAACCTCGGACGGAACGGTGGATGAGGCTTGCTTCGGCCCGACGATGCGCGCGCTGCTCGCGTAGAGCGGAGTGAGGGTCTCGGCGTCTCCGGCCAGTACGGCCTTGCGCCAGACATCCAGCTGCAGCACCGCTGGATGTGGCGCTTGTGCGAAGCTCGCCCCCACGGCAAACGCCAAACCAACGCAGAGTGCTGCCAGGCCAATTCGCGTTCTCAAGTCTTGCGCTCCTCGTTCTATCTTAACAGTTAGACGCTGCGCGCCCTGAGCGGCGAGCAGTGCTAATCTGATGCCATGTACGCGCAAACGTTTCTCGTGGATGTGGTGATCCGAGGCCAGCGCCGCGCCTGCCCCTTGGAGTGGCTGGACCAGTTTTGCATGCGCAATTTCACGAATTCGGCCGAGTTTGACGACACGCTCCCGCGGGCCGATGGAAGAATCGAGGCCAGTTTTCGGCTGACGCCGGAGAGATTTGCGGAGGCTCTCGCCCTATGGCTCACGCAGCGTGGTAAAGGCGAAGGGCAGCCAGTGAATGTCGAAGCGCGCCTGGAAAGGGTCGCGCCCGAGCGGAATCAAATACCCACCCGCTAGACCGCGGGCGAATCTTTCTTGCGCCGGTTCAACAAGGCGAGAATCTCCGGAATCGCTTTCTTCGCCGCCGCTTGGCCGGCCGCCACGAGCTCCGGTGTCTTCGTGAAGTCGTCCCAGGCGAAAGACGTCACATTGGGCTCAATCACCACGTCGGCTTGCTGCCGCCAGCTGATCTCCGAGTGTCCTTGAATGATGTTGAACGACCGGCTGATGATGTCGACCGCCGTGCGCGGATTCTCGATGCCACCCGATTCGAGGAACACGGCGATGACCACGTCCGCGCCCAGGAGAAGCGCGCCTTCGACCGGAACCGGGGAGGTAAGGAATCCGTCCACCAGCGTGCGGCCGTCGTACTGGATGGGCACGAACAACCCGGGATATGCGCAGGAGGCGCGCAGCGCCGGCACGATCGGTCCACTCGAATAATAAATGGTCATACCCGCGTTGATGTCGGTGGTGCTGATCGCGAGCGGCGTTTTTAACTCCTCGAACGTCGTTACCGCGGTCAGACGCGCCACGTATTTTTCCATTCGCTGATTTGTGGCCAGGCCCAGCCACGAAGGTGTCCACCGGCCAAAATCGGCGAAGGTCGTGTGTTTGCCGGTCTCTTCCAGGAACTCGAGTGAGGCTCCGGCGCAGAAGCCTGCGCCGATCAACGCGCCGACACTGGTGCCCGCGACATAGTCAATGGGGATGCCTGCGTCGCGAAATACTCGCAGCACGCCGATGTGCGCGATGCCGCGGGCGAAGCCGCCAGCCAGCGCAAGGCCGATCTTGGGCCGCGGAGACCTGGTGTCGCCGTAAGCGAGTTTGCGGAACTTTTGTTCGGCCTCCCGCAGCCATTGCAGCGTGTCGTTGACCTTGTTACTCATGACGATACTCTCATTTTATCCCTGCGCGCTCCGGTTTGACCCTGCCTTGCCGGTTTTGTAACCTGTGCAACTCGGGGTTGCTTTGCCAGCCCCGAGCCTGTCGTGGTTTTTCATCTCGCCCCTAAGGCTGGTCATGAAACTTCCCATCGAAAAAGCGGTTGTTCTAGGAGCTGGCACCATGGGCGCCCGCATCGCCGCGCATTTTGCCAACGCCGGACTGCCCTGCGTGTTGCTGGACATTGTTCCGCCGGACTTGAAGCCCGACGCACCGCCGGGAGAACGCAACCGCCTTGCGCGCAGCGGTCTCGAGGGGGCAAAAAAATCGCGGCCGGCGGCCTTTTTTAGCGCGGGATTCGCCGACAGAGTCGCCATCGGCAATTTCGAGGACGATCTAGCAAGCTGTGCCGAAGCGGACTGGATCATCGAAGTCGTCGCGGAAAATCTCGAGATCAAGCGCAAGCTCCTTTCGCGCGTCGCCCAGTTCCGCAAACCCGGCGCCATCGTCACCACCAACACTTCCGGCCTGCCCGTGCACCTGATTGCAGAGGGCTTGCCCGAGGAGTTTCAACAACACTGGGCCGGCACACACTTCTTTAACCCGCCCCGCTATCTAAAGTTGGTCGAAGTCATTCCCGGTCCGCATACCGCGGCGCATGTGGTGGAAACGTTGAGCGATTTTTGCGACCGCAGGCTCGGCAAAGGCGTGGTGGTAGCAAAGGACACGCCCAACTTCATCGCCAACCGCATCGGCACGTTCTCCGTTTTGAACGCTCTTCGCTTGATGAAGGAGCTGGACATGACAGTCGAGGAAGTCGACGCGTGTACGGGGCCCGCGGTCGGCTGGCCCAAGTCCGCGACGTTTCGTACAACGGACATTGTCGGTCTAGACGTCCTGGCGCATGTCGTGAAAAACATCTACGAAACCGCGCCCGGCGACGAGTCGCGCGAACGCTACCAGGTGCCAACCCTGGTGGAAGAAATGATCAAGCGCGGCTGGCTCGGCGACAAGACCGGCCAAGGCTTTTACAAGAAGGTGAAGGGTGAGGGCCAAAAGGAAATTCTCACCCTCGATGTGCACACCATGGAGTATCGCGCCCGGCAAAAGGCGAAATTCGCCTCCATCGACGCCGGCAAGGCGGTTGACGACACGCGCCAGCGCCTGCGCGCGCTGGTTGGACCGGTGATGGAGGGGCAATGGGGCGACAAGGCGCAACAGTTCCTGTGGAACGCGATTTCCGAAACGTGCCTGTACGCTGCGCGACGCATTCCAGAAATCTCCGACAACCTGGTGGATGTCGACCGCGCTATGCGCTGGGGCTTTGGCTGGGAGCTGGGGCCCTTCGAAATGATGGACGCGCTGGGCGTCGCCGCCTTCGCGGCACAGGTACAAAAAGATGGCCGCGCCATACCCGCATTGATCGAAAAGGCCTTGCAGAGCGGGCGCCAGAACTTCTACCAATCGCAAAAGGGAGAAACAACGGTTTTCGATCTTGCCGCGGTCAGCAACAAAGTCGAAGAAGGTGCGGGGATTATCCTTTTGAAGTCACTGAAAGACGCGGGCAAGGAAGTCGAACGTAACGCCGGCGCAAGTCTCGTTGATCTTGGCGACGGTGTCGTGTGCTGCGAGTTCCACGCCAAGATGAACGCCATAGGGTCGGACCTGATCAGTATGATTCACAAAGGGCTGAAGCGCCTTGCAACCGACTTCGATGCCATGGTCATCGCGAACCAGGCTGTGAATTTTTCCGTTGGCGCGAATTTAATGCTGGTTTTGGTGGGTGCGCAGGAACGGGAGTGGGACGAACTGCACCTGGCGGTGAGGCAGTTCCAGAACGTCAATCTGGCCATCAAGTACGCAAAAAAGCCGGTCGTCGCGGCGCCTCAAGGCATGGCGCTTGGTGGCGGTTGTGAAATCAGTCTCCATGCCGCGCGAATCCACTCCGCCGCCGAAGCCTATGCGGGCCTGGTTGAAGCCGGCGTCGGATTGATTCCAGGAGGCGGCGGTTGCAAAGAAATGCTGATTCGCGCGAACGAGCATTCCGCGGGCAGCGAAGATCTCGACTTATTCCATGCGCTGAGGCCGATCTTCGAAACCATCGCCATGGCCAAGGTCGGCACCAGCGCCGAAGAATGCCGCCAACTCGGCTATTTCCGCCGCGAAGACCCCTACTCCATGAATACCCAACGTCTTATCGCCGACGCGAAGGAAACCGCGTTGGGTTTGCTGCGCTCCGGATGGAAACCCGCTGCCACCAGTTGGCAGGAAGGCGCGCAAACCACGCAGATCAAAGCGCTCGGTGAACAGTTTCTCGCCGGAGCCAAACTCGCCATTCATATGCTGGTGCGCGGCGGATACGCGTCCGAATACGACGCCGTGGTGGCCCGCAAACTGGCAAACATACTGGCTGGCGGCGCACTGACGTCTCCGCAGTTTGTCAGCGAGCAATATGTGCTGGACCTCGAACGAGAGGCGTTTGTCTCCCTGCTGGGCGAAAAGAAAACGCAGGAACGCATCGCCTTCACGCTAAAAACAGGCAAGCCGCTGCGCAACTAAGAAGGAGAAGGCGGCTAGATGGGGATAGAAGGAGTCCTGCGGCGCGTTTCGGAATTTGAACTCGCCGGATTCCGGAGGAATCCCGGGAAGTTCTATTCGGGACTTGCCACCCTCTCGCCGCAACTTTCGGTCTTGCAGGAGCTCTCGCAGCGCCTTCAGCAGTCAGCCGTGTTTCGCCCGTATCCGCGAACGCGCCTTGTCTGGTGCGGCTCCGTTGCCGGAAGATGTAGAGCTATACCGGCGCGAGCTGGAGGCGGCATGCGCGAAAGCAGGCGTGTCTCCGGACGAATTGGCTTCCGAGAGGATCGGTTTAAGCCGGGATGGCCGGAAGCTCTCGTTGCATAAGTCGTGGCACTGCCTCCACTATCTGCTTACCGGGAAAGTGCTGGGAAACCGGCGAATCCCCGCTCGCAAAGGCCGTCCTCGGCGGCAAAGAGCTTCCCGACATCAACCAGGTCATGGGATATGGTCCCGCGCGGTATCTTCTACCCGGAGAGGTTAGCCAGGTTGCGCACGCCTGGGCGAATTTTGCTATCTCCGAGGCGCTAGAAGCCTACCATCCAGAGAGGGCCGAAACGCTCAAAGTCGATGGTCCGCATCACCAGCCGGAAGAGCTCAGGGAAATGTTCAATCAACTGCGGGACTTTTACGGCGGCCGCCCAAAACGAAGCCACGCTGCTCCGGATTCACTAGCTAAACTATATAAAATCGTATTAAAATGGCGAATCGAAAAATAGAAACCAGCTCGACTTGAGAGGGATCGTGCAAAGACTGTTGTCGCCTCGCGAAGCCGCGAATATTTTGGGAATCAGCTATCCAACGCTGAAGCAGTGGATCTATCACGGCAAAATCCGCACTGCCAAGACTCCGGGTGGCCACCATCGTGTTCCCGAAAGCGAAATCGACCGCCTCATACCCAAGAAACTCGAGCGAGGCGATATCGCATCCCGTCGCGGCACCTTTCGCAAGATCAGCGGCCGCAACCAACTGATCGGCCGCGTGGTGGACATAAAGTACAGCGGCCTGCTGGCGCAAGTGACCTTGGCCATCGGCGGACAGCACATCACGTCCATCATCACCGCCGATGCCGCGAAAGAGATGCGCCTCAAGGCCGGCGAGCGCGCAGCTGCTCTGATCAAGTCCACTGAAGTGATGATTCTCCGCGTTTGAACCGCGAACTTGCAGGAGAATGTTCATGCCCGCAAGAGGATGCATCTTCAAATGTTTGCAAAGCCTGTTGCTGCTTCTGTGCGTGGCCATTCATTTGAGCGCCCAGAAAAAACAGCTACGCGTCGCCGCAGCTTCCGACTTGCAGACCGTAATGCCCGAAATCGCCGCCGCTTTCCAAGCCGATTCAGGACACCACGCCGAACTGATCTTCGGTTCGAGTGGCAGCCTGTTCGCGCAAATCCAGAACGGCGCACCCTTCGATCTTTTCTTCTCCGCCGACAGCGAGTTCCCCGCCAAGCTGGTGCAATCGGGCCGCGCGGAGCCGAGAAGCGCGGTCACTTATGCCGTCGGCACACTTGTTTTATGGCTTCCGCCCGGCGCAAACTGCGACCCGCAAGCGGAGCAGTGGAGATGCCTGCTGAAGCCCGAGATTTCTAGGGTGGCCATCGCCAATCCGGCTCAAGCCCCGTACGGGCGCGCGGCGGTACAGGCATTGCAATTCGCCCGCCTCTATGAGCAGGTTCGTCCCAAACTCGTATACGGTGAAAACATTTCGCAGACAGCGCAGTTCGCGCAGTCCGGCAACGCACAGGCGGGTCTCCTTTCGCTTTCCCAGGTGCACTCGCCTTCGCTGCAGGGCGGCAGGCGTTGGGAGATTCCGCGAGACGCTTATCCGGCGATTGAGCAAGTGGCCGTCGTATTGACGTCCGCCCGGGAAAAGTCGGCGGCGCAGGAGTTTGTACAGTTTGTGACCCGGGGCCGCGGCCGCGGATTGCTAGAAAAATCCGGATTCCATCTGCCCGACGACGCGCAGCCCTCAACGAGGCACAAATAGTGGAAGCGCTCTGGCTTTCCGTCCGCCTTGCTGTTCTTGTCGCGGCGATTTTGCTGGTTGTCGCCGTACCGCTTGCCTATTGGCTGGCGCAGACCGCCTGGCGCGGCAAGTTTCTTGTGGAAAGCGCTATCTCGCTACCGCTGGTTTTGCCGCCGACCGTCCTCGGTTTCTATCTTCTGGTTGCCCTGGGCGCAAACGGTTGGCTCGGAAAACTCTGGCTAGCTTGGTTCGGCCACACGCTCGCGTTCACTTTCACCGGACTGGTCGTGGCCTCGCTTTTCTACAGTCTGCCCTTCGCTGTGCAGCCTCTGGTGCTGGCGTTTGAAAGTGTCGATCCCCGGCTTCTCGCTGCCGCCGCGGTCCTCGGCGCCAGCCGCTGGCGGGCGTTCCGACAAATCCTGCTGCCTCTGTCCGTACCCGGCATCGTCACGGCCGCCGTGCTGAGTTTCGCGCACACTCTCGGCGAATTCGGCGTAGTACTCATGGTGGGCGGCAACATTCCGGGCGTTACGCGCACCGTCTCCATAGACATCTACGATCACGTTCAATCGCTCGACTACGCCGCTGCCAACCGTATGGCCATCGCATTGCTCCTCATTTCATTTGCGGTGCTGTCGACAATCTACGCGATGAACCGCCGCGTGTGGTCGCCATGGCCGGGCCGATGAGCGCTCTCAATGCGGGTCGCGGTCAGCTGGATGCCCGGTTTCGCTACAGCCGAACCGGCCCAAGCCGCGGCATGTTCGAGCTGGCAGTCGATTTTCGCATTCAACCCGGAATCACGATTCTCTTCGGACCCTCGGGGGCCGGCAAGTCTACCCTCCTTGATTGCGTTGCCGGATTGCTGAAACCGGCGGCGGCTCGCATCGAGTTGAACGGACAATCTCTCCACGATTCCGCCGCGGACATTTTCGTCCCGCCACAGCGCCGTCACTTGGCTTATTTGTTTCAAGAGCCGGCATTGTTCCCGCATCTGACCGTCGAACAAAACGTTTCATTTGGTTTGTTCGGCGCGAACGAAGTCGAACGCGCCAGCCGCGTGCAGGACTTGCTGGCAGCATTCCGCGTCGAGCACCTCGCCTACCGCAAACCCGCGGAAATCTCCGGCGGCGAGGCGCAGCGCATAGCGCTGGCGCGCGCCCTGGCCCCGGCGCCTCGCGCCGTGCTTCTCGACGAACCGCTCAAGGGACTCGACGCCGAGCTCAAAGCGGCGATTGTTGACGACCTTCGTTCATGGAACAAAATCCGCCAGCTGCCGATCTTGTACGTGACTCATCAGCGCGACGAAGTGGATGCGCTCGGCGAGCGCGTCATCGCCGTTGACCGCGGACGGATCGTAGCGGAAGGCGCCCCCCACACGGTGCTGGATGCGCCGCGCAAGAAGCGCGTCGCTTATGCAGCTGGGTTCGAAAACCACTTGTCCGCCGTTATACAAGACATCCGCGAGGCCGACGGAGTTATGCGTGCTCGTCTCGCCGGATCGGAAACCGAACTCGAACTGCCTCTCGGCTATGCGGCGGTTGGCAATCGCGTCCACATCGCGATTCGCGCCGGGGACATTCTCCTGGCCGCCCGGCGACCGGAAGGGCTCAGCGCGCGCAACATTCTGGAAGGAACGCTGGCCTCGCTGGAAAAGAATGGCACCTCGCTGGTTTGCCGGGTGATTGCCGGAGCCGTGTTCCTGGTCCACATCACTCCGGGCGCGGCACGATCGCTCGAGTTGGCCGTCGGCCAGCACGTTTGGCTGGTCATCAAGACCCACTCTTGCCATCTGGTCGAAGACTAGCTTCGGCGCGATCCAGGGAAGGGCGCGGAAAAAACTGTCCGCGCTCTTCGTCGGGTTGTGAACGATGGCATTCACAAACGATGCGCCGTTCGGTGTACCCAGGCCGGTCACGCTGTCCCAACCTGGAGTCACGGTCAGCGCTGCACCATTGGGGTCGTTGTAAAGCGCGCTGTAAAAGCTGGTGGTGTTTTGCAGCGGCGCAGCGAGCTCGTCCGCGGTCACGCTCGTTGCGTTGCCGTTCACGGTAATCGTGCCGGTCACATTGTTCGGTGAATTGAACGGAGCCACGTCGGTCACCGCGCCGGCCGGCAGGTTGTAAAGCAGCGGCGCGGCCTGGCCCAGTCCGACATGTCCGTTCTTCTGCGCGGCGATCGCCATCACTCCGGAAAACATCGGAGTCGCCAGGCTGGTTCCCCCAACCACGCCGACCAGCAACTGGTTGTCCAGCGTGATGATGATTTCTGCCCCCGTAAACGGATCGGCCAGCATCGATACATCGGGAACCTGGCGCGTGGTGCCGGCGATCCCGCTTTGAATAATCTTCAAAATTCCGTCAACAGAGGCGCCAGGGTGGGTGGGCTTAGCAGTACAAAGACCCCTCGGGAAAGTCTGCGGACCTTCCGGGAGCTTTACTTGGGCGAAGCGGCCGCGGCTGGCGCAGCGCCCGCGGTCGAGAACTTCACGGTTGCCGCGATCAGCTCGGAGCCCTTCGGATCAGCGTGAACTACGACTCGTTGGCCCACCGCCAGGTCGCCAAACTTTGCCGGCTTGTCGTCGCTGGTCACATAGGTCGTCGTCGTCGCCAGCTTCACATCCACGGTCTGGCCCTCCTTGGTCTTCACCGTAATCACTTCCGGGCTCAATTTTTCGATGGTACCGACGACATGCTTCTTGTCGCCGTGCGCAAATGCCGGCGCCGCAAGGGCAAAGGCAATCAATAACGCAATCCAGCGGAGTCTCATGGCTTCCTCCTCTTACACTTATCTCACACCGGGCAGCCCATGGCCAGCGTGCTCAACCTTTCGCATGCAGGGCCAGCCGCCACAGGAACAACGCAAAGGCAACAGCGCTTAGTACGCTACGGACCGCATGCAGCCGGTTCCACCGCCCCAGCAATGCGCGGGCACGGGCCGAATTTCGATCTAGACTCTGGTCAAGCAGCTGTCGGTTGGTGGGCAGGATCACCACCAGAGTGAAGGGAACGACCGCGCCCAGCAAAACGGCCGCCACCGCCACGATACCGTCGCTTGCCTGCCACGCTGCGGCCAAGCCAAACAGCAATGCCGCTAGGGCGAGAGACGCCTGCATGACCGTGGCCCGCTGGTAACTGGGGGCAAACTCGCGAACCGCAAGCTCCGTTCCGCACGACACCCGCGCGGGATGTTCCACCAGGTTGACGTAGAGCGACGCTCCACAGAAGGTGCCTGCGCAAGCCGCGGCAAAAACGAGGGTGATCATCGGCCGAATGCCCGGTCCTAGTGGTGGTGATGTTCGGCTTGTGCGCCCGGCTTTTCCGGAGCACCGCGCAAGAAATCCCTTTCTTCTTGATCTTCCTGCAAATCTTCCGGCCCTTTCGGGTTGTACTTTTCCATCTCGATCCGTTCTTCCGGAGTCAGCGCCGGTAAATGCCGGATGAAATGCACCAGCTTCCAGCTGTCTTGAGAATTTCCGCGCGCTTCCGAACCTCCGAAAGCCGGCATACCCGTCAATCGCACACCGTTTTCGATGATCCAGAAGATTTCGCCGTCGCTGCGCTCCTGGGTTTGCGAGCCGCGCAGGTCGGGCGGCTTCGGGTACATCCCGTGCCCCATCGCCGTCTCGCCGCTGCCGTCGTTGCCGTGGCATATCGCACAATGATCGGCGAAATGCAGCCGGGCTTCGCGCTGCACCTCCGGCGTATTCCTCACGGGATTGTTGGCGTCGCGCGCGGCCGACGGCATCGCCAGCTTGCGCATCACCGCCGCAATCGCCGATTCGAGCCCACTCGGTTGCGCATGCGCACTCAGGCCGTTGTGCGTAAGGCTCACGCCTCCTGCCACAATCAAGCCCGCAACCACGAACAGGACCAGCAGAAGAATGGTTTTGAGCTTCATCGCCAACAGTCTAACCCGCCGTGGCTGCTGGCGCTTTACCGGATTTCCCGTGCATCCCGGCAGGCGACTAGTGGTGGTGATGTCCGCCGGGATGGTCGGTGTGCCAGGGGCCCGCTGCGGTGCCGATGATGATGGTGTCCTCGTCGGCGGCCATGGTGTGCTTTACATTCGCCGGAACATACAGAAAGGTTCCGATGGGATAAGACTTTAGGTGTTGCAAGTCGAGCGATTCGCCAAAACCTACTTTAAGCACGCCTTGCACAACGGCTACCCGCGCATCCGTGCCATGCGCGTGAAAGTCGTGAAATCCCGCGGGTACAAACGCAGCGTAGGTGAACGCTTCGCCCTCTACGTCGCTTCTTCCTTGCAGCACCGCCCACTTGGTACCATCCCGGTCAACCTTTTGCCACGCAATGGATTGCGCATCCCAGGCCTGCGGCGTCTTGACCGGCTCGGGCTCGAGAGCTGCGAACAGGATCAGGTTGAGTAATAACGCAAACAGTCGATACATGTTGTCTCCATTCCGCAAAGCGAAGTTCGCTTGAAAAAACTTCGACGCAACACGCGCAATCTAACGCCTGCCCGCGAGGAAGCTCTATCCGAAATCGAGGGGCAAATTCTGCACAAGGGATGGTGCGAGGAACGCTTACAGGCGTGCGGCGACGCGGGCGGCAATTTTGTGTTCTTGGTTTTCGATCACCAGCACCAGGTCGTTGGTCAGCGGAACGTTCTCGCTGTTCACCGTGAACGCGTAGTTCCATTCAAAACGGGGCGTGAGTTCATCGTCAGCCGCTGGCCCGGCTGCAAACGTCCCGATGCGCCGGATGTCCGCGCCCGTGCGCTTGCTCTCTTCCACCGGACGCATGTGCACACCCTGCTTCCAGAAAAAATTCAGCCGCAGCATGGCCATCATCTCGTGGGTAATGGGCGGCCGCACGGCCGAGTCCTTCAAATCGAGCGTGCACGGAAAATCGAGCACATGAATTACGATCTGTACCTGGCCGGGATATTCCGTCACCAGCTGATTGCGCAGGTAGTAGAACGTGCCTTCTTCCGAGTCCACCCGACGCAGGCCGTCGAAAAAGTCCGGTGCGTTCATCTGGCCGGAAAGGCGGAAACACGAGCCGTTCGGCAAGTGGCCGTCGGTGGCGAAAAAAACGCCGCCGTCCAGGTTCCACACCGTTCGCTTCGCCACTTTGCCCCGGCCGGCTTTGTCTTTGCCTTCGGCCTTGCTATCGGTGCGGTCCTCCAGGCGGGATTGAAACGACCAGGCGGGCGCCGCAACAAGGCAGGTCAGCAGGATGCTGCCGAAGAGTATGGTTGCTGCCCGCGTGAACATTACTGTGCCCTAGAACTTGAGTTTACCGCTGGTAGTGGATTTCGCATGCGAAAAGAAAATTCCCCGATCTGGTATGCCGCTTCATCGCCTTTCAGCGATTGCGGCTTCACCTTGCCGTCTACTACCTGTTGAATCCCATCCTGCAGCTGGGCCAGCACGGCGGGGCTGGCGACGGGGATGTTGTGCGCCCCTAGGATCAGCTTGACCTCGGGAGCGAGCGCCACCAGTTTTTTGAGCGAAGCCATGTATGCCGCCAAATCCGTCTCCGGCCGGTACAGCCAAATCGTAGCCGGATAGTAGGTGTCGCCGGTAAAGAGCAGTCCATTTTCCCGGTCAAGCAGCGAGATTGCGTCAGGAGTGTGTCCCGGCGTTGCAATGATTTCCACCGTGCGACGGCCGAGATTGACCTTGAAGCCGCCGCGCACGAAGAGCGAAATCTTCCAGGGCTTGGTTGTGTAATTCGCACGGCTGAACCCTTTTGGCAGGTCGCCGCAGAGATTCTCGCCCGCCAGTTCCGCCTGCGCATCCTGGCGCGAACCTTTGGCATTGGCGCGCGTGAACGCGGTGTCCATGCCAAACACAAACGGGAATTGCCAATTCCCGCCGACGTGGTCGTTGTGCGTATGCGAATTCAGCACCACCACCGGCCGCGACGTCAGCCGCGTCACCACCGCCTTGATGTTGCCGATGCCCATGCCGGTGTCGAAGAGCAAAGCCTGTTTGGTGCCGACGATCAGATAGGAAATCGTCTCCTCAAACTGGTGCGGCTCATAAATCGCAAAGGTTCCCGGCGCCACCCTGTACACCTCAAACCACGTTTCGTCCTGCAGCACACGCTCGAGCGCCTTGTACTCGGGCCTCGGCAGCGCCTTGCACCAGTCGGGTCTTTCGCTCTGCGTTGCACCAAACGAGGACCACGCAAGAATAGCCAGGGAAACGCAGAGCGAGCGGAAATAAGAGATCAGTCGCATTCGATGCCTTCGACTTCACGGATTTTGTTCGGAACGGCTTGCTTCAGTAGCAGTCCATTGTTGCCGGCGGTTCCAGGCAAGCAAAGCAAAACTAGACATAAATCATGGCAACGTCGCCAAACATGAACTGCCAAACATGAACTGTTTGTCGCCATAGTCCTAACTCAAGCTCCTATTTCGTTGCTCCCAGGAAGATCGCCTTGGGCAACATCATGTGCACGCCCTTGTTCCCGTCGACCAGCTGCGTGATGTGCAAATCCCCTGCGACGCTGGCCAGCATGTACGCATCGTCGCGCGACAACCGCTTTTCTGTCATCAGATAATCGATCATCTCGCGCAGCGCCAGCGCCGTGCACGCATTCAAATCCTCGTTGAGCCCCATGGTGATGTAGTGTGTCGGCGTCTCGGCGCGCGGCCAGCGCAGGTGCATGTCCTTGCGCACGATCAGCTGGAACGTCCCCACGAGCGAGGTCTCGAGCGCCGTGATGTCCACTTCGCCGTCCCCTTGCCCGGCATGTCCATCGCCCACTTCGAACAGCGCGCCCGGGGCGTGCACGGGAATGTAGATTGTGCTGCCTGTCACCAGGTCCTTGTTGTCCAGATTACCGGCCTGAATCCAGGGCGGCGCGCTCGACAGTCGCCCGGAAGCTTCGGGCGGCGCCACTCCCATGCTGCCGAAAAACGGATGCAGCGGAATCTCGATTCCCGGCGCGAACTTCGCCACCATGCGCTTTTCGTCCAGCGGAATGATTTTCGTTTTTGCGTAGGGATAGTCGTCCGGCAGGTAGCCGCGCCCCGGCACAAAGCCGTTGTATGCGTAGGGAATCGCCAGCCTGGCCGCCAGGATGCGCACTTCCAGCACGTCGCCTATTTCCGCGCCTTGCACGAAAATCGGCCCGGTCAGGATGTGCCCGCCCGGCCCTTTGTCTTTCACTTGGTCGTAGATGTCACGCAGCGACTGCTCCACCTGCTCCGCGGCCAATCCGGCCGCCTCCAGCCGTTTCGGGCTTGAAGTGATCAGCGTCTCAATCTCGACCGTGTCGCCCGACTTCACGTGCAGCACCGGCGTCGTTTTCGCGTCGTAGTAGCCCCAGGCCACCGTTGTTGGCGTCGCTTTCAGCGTCACCTTTTCCTGCGCCGCCCCTGGGCCGCACAGCCAGGTTGTTTCTACAAGAATCGCCAAGGCTACGCCGACGAATCGAAAAGTCATGTTTTGTTCCAGTCAAAGATCCAAGCAACGAATCTGATTGTCATTAGGAGACCATTAGCCATCCTGCTCGAGACGTCGAGAGGTTCGGCATACGGCGGTTTCAAGGATGGGTCATGTCTTCGGGCCTGACCAGGGCGTCGAATTCTTCGCCAGAGAGAAAGCCGAGCTTGATGGCCGTTTCGCGCAGGCTCTGGTGGTCTTTGTGCGCGATTTTAGCGACTTGCGCGGCGTTGTCGTAGCCGATCTTGGGAGCCAGCGCGGTCACCAGCATCAGCGAATTGTGCAGGTGTGCCTGCATCTGCTCGCGGTTGACTTCCATCCCCGCCACGCAATGGTCCACAAAGCTGTTACAGGAATCGGCCAGCAGCTCGACTGAATGCAGGTAGTTGAATATCATCACCGGCTTGAAGACGTTCAATTCAAAATTCCCCTGCGAACCCGCAAAGCCGATCGCCGCGTCATTGCCCATCACCTGCACGGCCACCATGGTCAGCGCTTCGCACTGCGTGGGGTTCACTTTGCCAGGCATGATCGAGGAGCCCGGCTCGTTTTCCGGCAGCGAAAGTTCGCCCAAGCCGCAACGCGGACCGGAGGCCAGCCAGCGGATGTCATTGGCGATTTTCATCAGCGAGGCGGCCAGCGTCTTTAGCGCGCCCGAAGCGAATACCATCTCGTCGTGCGCGGACAGCGACGCGAACTTGTTCGGATGCGAGCGGAAGGGCAGACCGCTCAGCTCGCTGATCTTTTTCGCCGCGCGTTCCGCAAATTCGGGATGAGCGTTCAAGCCAGTGCCGACCGCCGTTCCGCCAATCGCCAGGTCGTACAAGCCGTCGAGCGCTTGGTGGATGCGCTTCAAGTCCCGATCGAGCAGCGAAACCCAGCCGGAAAACTCCTGTTCGACGGTCAGCGGCGTTGCATCCTGCAAATGCGTGCGGCCGATTTTGACGATCGGGCCGAACTCACGCGCTTTGGCCTCCAGCGCGTCGCGCAACTTCTCTACTGCGGGCAACAGCCGACGCGAGGTTTCCGCCGCGGCGGCAATGTGCATGGCGGTGGGAAACGTGTCGTTGGAAGACTGCGACATGTTCACATCATCGTTCGGGTGAACGGGCTTTTTGCTGCCCATCACTCCGCCCGCCAGCTCGATGGCACGGTTTCCAATGACTTCGTTCACGTTCATGTTGGTCTGTGTGCCGCTGCCGGTCTGCCAGATGCGAAGAGGGAAGTGGTCGTCTAGCCTGCCGGAGATGACTTCATCGGCGGCCTGCGTGATCAACTTGGCTTTGTCGGCGGGGAGCTTGCCGAGATCCTGGTTCACCAGCGCGGCGGCTTTCTTGAGGATGCCGAACGCGCGGATCAGCTCCGCCGGCATCGTATCCTGCCCAATCGCAAAGTGGATCAGCGACCGCGCGGTCTGCGCTCCGTAATAGCGGTCGGCGGGCACCGCGATCGGGCCCATCGAGTCGGTTTCCGTGCGGGTAGAAACGCCCGGCGGCGTGGTCGGGGCGTGCTTGGCGGATTCAGACATGATGGCTCCAGGTGATGAACAAAGGGAGTGTAGCGAGGGACGTCGAGGAGTGCAAAGCCGTGGCGGGACCTGAGAGCTATCCGGAGGTCTTCTCTTCGGTGCTTGCCCGTACTCCGCACCGGCTACCCTTCGGGCCAGTATGCCCTTTCGGCACCGGATGGAGATTTCAAGCTTTGCCGACTTTTGTCGGTTGATACTGGAGGGAGCAGCGAACAGCGCCAGTTCAAACGGCGCGTCCGGTCCTCGACGGACGGCCGGGGCAGGAAGGCACGATGGCGGAACAGAAAGAGATTCGGCGGTATCCCCGCTACAAGGGCGTGAAGCCGGTTCCCGTGGCGTGGATGCAAGGGACGCAAAAAGCCGTAGCCAAAGCGGAAAATCTGTCTCTGGGGGGACTGTTCATTGGAACGCCGACGCCTCCGCCCGTAGGTGCATTGGTGCTGTTGCTGTTTCATACGCCGGAAGGCGAAGTGCGCGTGCGCGCCACGGTGCGCAACGTGAAGCCGGGCAAAGGCATGGGCCTGGCCATTACTTCGATGGACCAGGACCATCGCGCGCGCCTCTCGCGCTGGCTGCAGCTTCTAGCCAAGCAGGCCCAGGTCGCCGAGCCGGTCGCGGCGATCTGAGAATGTTCTTGAGGAAGTTCGCCAAGACTCCGGAGTTCAACTGGTTGATGCCACCGAAAATTCTGGTCTTGATCGGCGCGGGACTAGCGCCGCTGGCCGTCGTGCTGTCGTTTGCACAACGGGAGACGCGACGCGTCGCGGCGTTAGGATTTTCCTTGAATGAGCGTGCTTTGGCTGGCGACGCAGTGCCAGACACTCGTTTGCTTGATCCATGTATCGGTGAAGCGCACACGATGGGTATAGCTCTTACCTTTGCTGGTGCCGGTCTCTCGGTAGATTCCGGTGACGACTGCGGCGTTGCCGTAGACCGTGACCGTAAATCCTTCGTCGTATAGGTGATCAGCCTGGTAAGAAGTCTTGGTGACGTCCTGGATGTATTCGGACTTGTTCATCACCGAGCCGTCGAAATCGATGTACACCAGCGTGTCGGCGACGATGTTGGTAACGGCGACCGGATCGTGGCGGGCTTCGGCCTCGTTCCACGCGCGCTCCAGCTGACGGATCTGGATTTCGTCGCCCGAAGGAGCGGATTTGTTCTGCGCGAAAAGCACAGCACAGACGGCCAGTATGAGCAAGAGCCCGCTGAGCAGCTTTTTCATAAAGCAACTCCGGTTCGCTAGCTTTGCGAGACAGGATTCAGAACTTGCGGGTAGCGTAGCAGCAGCGCGGCGCGGCCGCAGAGGAAAAAAGAGCTTAGTGACGCGGTTTATACCAGCTGTAGCCCACGGTGAAAAAGACGCTCGCGTTGTAACCGGGGTTGTGGTCGCCGAGGCTGGCGTTCGAATGATGGACGACGTCCACCGAAAAGTCCATCGAGCGGTCTGTAGCGCGGAACCAGTGAACACCGCCGCCTATCTGCGGGGTGAAGTTGACGGAGGAAGTGTCGGGCGGAGGAACGTCGGAGGTTGTGAACAATACGCCGCCCGCGATGTGCAGGTAGGGAACTACGGTGCGCGGCTTGGTGAAATTCCACTGCACCAGAAAAGGCTTGATGCTGGCACCGTAGACTGCGCCATTCGGCGTAAAGACTGTATAGACGGGCATGATCTCAATGGCGTATTCGAGATTGCCGCGGACAGGCGTGCTGGTGAAAAAATCGGGCGTAAGGACCAGGCCGCCGCGGCCGCCCGCGTAGAGAAATTGCGTGTCGGAGGATTTGCCTGCGCCCGTGCCGCCGCCTAGAAATGCGCCGAGCTCCCACGTGCCGCGGCCGTCCGTGAGGGAATTTTGACCCGTGTTGCTTGTCTGCTGGGCGCCAGACGGACTGGCCAGGAGCAATGAAACGCACAGAATGAGGAATCGAAAGAGGCGTTCGTGTGTTGGGAACATGAGGTTCGGTAGCCGATTAGAGTAATGGCGGTCATGTATAATTGAAAGGGATATTTCGAGAGAACTTTGGCGACCCACAAAGCTAAAACCAGGGCGAGCGGCAAGGTAAAGCTGCAGCGTAAGCTGCGGTTTCTGCGCACGCGTGCGCGCGAACTGCGGATGATCGCGAAGGCGCTCGCTTCGACCAAACATCCGATCCTGGTGCACATCATACCGATGCGCCGCTGCAATCTGGACTGCGGGTACTGCAACGAATACGACCAGGTGTCGAAGCCGGTGCCGATCGAAGAGATGAAGCGGCGGCTGGACTACCTGGCCGCGATGGGGACTTCCATCATTACCATCAGCGGCGGCGAACCGTTGATGCATCCCGAACTTGAGGAAGTGATCCGGCACGTCCGCAAGCACGGCATGATCGCCGGAATGATCACCAACGGATTCCTGCTGAGCAAAGAACGGATCGCCAGCCTGAACGCAGCGGGGCTGGAGCACCTGCAGATCAGCATCGACAACGTGACGCCGGATGAAATTTCCAAGAAAAGCTTGAAGACTCTCGACTCGCGGCTCGAATGGCTCTCCGAACACGCGATTTTTCAGGTCAACATCAATTCGGTGCTGGGCAGCGGCGTCAAAAACCCGGAGGACGCTCTGACCATCGCACACCGCGCGATCGAGCTGGGATTCACGAGCACGGTCGGAATCATTCACGACGGCATGGGGCAGCTCAAGGGACTGAGCGGCCGGCAGATCGAAATCTTTGAAGAGATCATGACGCTCGGAAAGCGTTCTTTTTCCCGGTTTAACGACTTTCAGCACAGCGTGGCGCGCGGCAAAGAGCACAAGTGGCGCTGCCGGTCCGGTTCGCGATATTTGTACGTGTGCGAGGACGGGCTGGTGCACTGGTGCTCGCAGCAACGCGGGTATCCGGGGATTCCGCTTTCGCAATACACGCCGGAAATGCGCCAGCGCGAGTATTTGACCGACAAGTATTGCGGGCCGCGCTGCACGGTGTCGTGCGTGCAGCAGGTGGGGATTGTGGATAACTGGCGCGACCCGCAGACGCTGAAGCCCATGCCTACGGCGCCGGCGTCCACACCAGTCAGCGAACTGGTGCAGATCGGGAAGTAGGAAGGGAAAGCGGATTTTCCTTGCTGGGGGGCGGCGTCCTCCCGGCGCAGGCTGCGCCCGGCGGACCTGAAATATCACCTCTTCCATGCCGCGGGTTGCGAAGTTCTGCACAAAACACTCTAAGGCGCGTTGACGCAAGCGATAGGCCTGCAAAAATAGTTGCATGCCCTCGTTTGCCATTGAGACAGAAAATCTCTCCAAGGAATATCCACATGGATTCCTGCACCTGAAGAAAAAGACTTCGCTCGAAGGCCTGACCATGCAGGTCGAGGAGGGCGAAGCATTCGGGCTGCTGGGTCCGAATGGCGCGGGAAAAAGCACCACCATCAAGCTGCTGATGGGAATTATTTTCCCGACGGCTGGGAACGCGCGCATCCTCGGCCGACCGGCGAGCGACGTCAGCATGCACCGCGACATCGGATATCTGCCCGAGCAGCCCTACTTCTACGATTACCTGACGGCGGCGGAAGTGCTCGACTATTTTGCGCGGTTTCACGGTTTCGGCGTTGCCGAGCGCGCCGAGCGCGTACGGCAAATGCTGAAGAAAGTCGGGCTGGAAACGGCCGGCAAGATTCAGCTGAGGAAGTATTCGAAAGGCATGTTGCAGCGCGTCGGGCTGGCGCAGGCGATCCTGCACGATCCAAAGCTGGTGATTTTGGATGAGCCGATGTCGGGGCTCGATCCGGTGGGAAGGCGGGAAGTGCGCGACATCATCCTGGAGCTGAAGAATGCCGGGAAGACCATCCTTTTTTCGACGCACATCCTGCCGGACGCGGAAACCCTTTGCGATCGCGTGGGGGTGATTGCGGGCGGGAAGCTGGTCGGAACCGGAGCGCCGGACTCGATTGTGGGTGTGAAAGCCACAGGAATCGAGATTTTGTTCGAGCTGCCCGAGGGCGGGACCCTGCCCGAGACGATTCGCGCAAAGGCGATCAGGGCGGGCGCGGGATACCGGATGAATGTCGACGAAGGCCAATTGTACAAGGCCATGGACGAACTGCGGGTGGCCGCTGCCCGGATCGTTGCCGTGACACAGATCAAGCCGACGCTGGAAGACTTTTTCATGGGCCTGGTCGGAAAGGATCGCGCGCAAGCTGCGGCCGTCGAGGTGAGCGGGAAATGAACCGAGTGCTGATTGTGGCGCGAAATACTTTTCGCGAAGCGGTGCGAGACCGGGTGCTCTACAACCTGGTCTTCTTTGCCCTGTTGATGATCGCGTCGGCGGTGGTGGTCGGACAAATCTCGATGGATATCGAGACGGTGGTGATGATCAGCCTGGGATTGAGCGCGATCTCCCTGATTGGACTGCTGATCGCGGTGTTCACCGGAGTGGGGTTGGTTTCGAAGGAGATCGATAAGCGAACGCTGCACGCGGTGCTGGCCAAGCCGCTGCGACGTTGGGAATTCCTGATCGGAAAGTTCGCGGGACTGGCGGCCACCCTGGCCGTGAACACAGCGGCCATGGCGGCCGGTTTGTTCCTGGCGCTATGGCTGGTGAAACACTCGGTTGTACGCGGCGATGCCGTGGTGCTGGTTGCGGTGTACTTCATCCTGTTGAAACTGATGCTGGTAGTGGCGCTGGCGATGCTGTTTTCCTGCTTCACTTCGCCGCTTCTCGCGATTTTGTTCACCGGCGGGCTTTATGTGGCGGGACTATTCGTTGCCGAACTGCGCAGCCTGCAAGTTACGACCCTCTCGCAGCAAACGCAAAAATTCTTCGCAGTGATCTCCTACATCCTGCCGAATTTCAGCAATTACGACGTGATGGGCGCTGCGGCGCACGGGCGGCCGATTGCGGGAGCGCTCGTGCTGCATAACACCCTCTATACCGCGCTCTACTGCGCGATGGTGCTGGCCGGGGCGGCCATGATTTTTTCGCGCAAGGACTTGAAGTGAAAGGCTTACCAGCCAGAGCCTGGGCGCTGGCCTTGCTGCTGCCGGTCGGATTTGCAGGCGTATGGCGGCTGCAGCGAAAGATCAACGCGGCGCGCGACGCCATGCGCCAGGAACAGGATGAAGTGCTGGTGCGCTCGCCCAAGCTGATGAAAACGCTGACGGGCGAGTACGCCACCTTGGCGGCCGACATTTACTGGACACGCGCCGTCCAGTATTACGGGGGCAAGCAGTTGGGGCAGGATACGAACCTCGAAAGCCTGTGGCCGCTGCTCGATCTGGCAACCACGCTCGACCCGCATCTGATTCCGGTGTACCGATTCGGGGCCACCTTTTTGGGCGAGCCCGAACCGCGCGGAGCCGGCCGCGCCGACCTGGCAGTGAAGCTGCTGGAGCGCGGCATCGATGCGAATCCCGAGGTGTGGCGCCTCAACCAGGACCTGGGAAACGTTTATTACCTGGAGCTAAAGGACTACCAGAAGGCCGGGCAGGTGTACCTAGACGGCAGCAGGAAACCCGGAGCGGCGGTCTGGATGAAGGTGATGGCGGCGAGGTTCCTCGAAAAAGGCGAATCGCGCGAGACGTCGGTGATGCTGTGGAGCGAGGTATACGAATCGAGCCGAGACGAGGCGCTCAAGGAAAACGCGCGAATCAACCTCGAATTGTTGCGAGCGGACGAGGACATGGAGCACATCAACGCCATCGCGGAGCAATTTGCCAAGCAGTTCGGGCGGCAGCCGCGCAGCATGCGGGAGATGGCTGCCAGTGGAATGATCGGCGGCGAGCCGCTCGATCCGATGAATTACCCGTATGTGCTCGGCGCGGACGGCCAAGCCCAAGTCTCGCAGAAGAGCCCGCTTTTCAAACAGCAAAAGACCTATCGACGGCCGCTTCCCTGAGTCTCACGGTCCACGACGCAGAGCAGACTCATCTGCGGATCGATGGCCAGCTTTCCCGGATCGCTGCGCGACACAAAGTGGAACGGCGTTTCCGTTCCGCCAGCGATCACCCGGCCCAGGTAGGCTCCGGCCGCGGTGTAGACCGGCACGGGAGCAACGAACGAATTGGGCACGCCGGATTGCAGAAGCTTTCCCCGGATTACGAAACCTTTTTCCGATCGCTTGGCCGAATATTCGATCTTGTAATGCGGGATGCCCGTGCCGCGAACCCAGTCGGCAAAAAACCATTCCATGGAGCGACGGCCTTCGATGGCCATGGGAGGCGTCATGACCGCTTCGAGTTCGCGCTCCAGGTCCGCCGTGGTGAGCGCCCGGTAGGCATACTTGCTCTGCAGCCCCCGCAGAAAAGCGATGAAGCGTTCGTCCGGGCTTTTGGAAGTCGGTTCGCGCAGCATCTCGCGAATCATGTGAAAGACCCAGGCGCCCTTGCCGTAAACCACGGTTTCGAAGCCATCGGGCATCTTGGAAGAATCGAGGCGGTTGCCTAGAGTCAGCGCACCGATATCCGCCGGGGCTATTTCGCCCTCGCCTTTGTCCAGAAGGCGCTTGCGGTAGCGATCGAGCCAGACGCGCAGCCTGCGGTCGGGCTCTTTCTGACTGTCGGCAAAGAGGACGGACAGATAACTTGCAAGCCCCTCGTCAATCCACTGGTCGCGATAGCTGGACCATCCGACCACGTTGCCCCACCACTGATGAGCGACCTCATGGAAGGGAACCAGTTCATGGAAGTGTTCCTGGCCGCTCGTGGAAAGGCCGGCTCGCTCCTGCGCGAAGGTCGGAAGAAAGGAGTAGGTCGAAAGGTAGAGCAGGCCCGGCCAGCCTTGACCGAAGTTGCCGGGAATCTGCGAGACGCTGAGGCGGCGGACGGGAAACGGGCCGGAGAAAACTTGATAAAAATGAACGGAAGAATCGATGTCGCGGGCCAGCCGCTTCAGCGCATCGGCGGGACTCGGCGGAAGCGGGGGGATGGGGATGTTGGCGGAAGGGGGAGTCCCAAAGGGGTGCGGAATTGGCGCGATGGGCCCGAACGAATCGGGACCGAGGCGGCTGAGCAAGGCCTGTTCGAGCTGACGATTGGCGTAAACGTCGATGGAATAGTCGGCGGCGGCGAGCGAGGCGAAGGCGTAATCGCCGAGATTGAATCCGGCGACGGAGGCGGGATTTTCGGTACGCCACTCGGCGGTGCGCTGGTCGCCGTCTTCGCGCTCGCTGATCTTGGTGCCGGTAGCGGCCAGGCGAAGTTTGCGGGGCCAATGAAAACTCAAATCGTATTGAGCGAAAGCCGAATTGTCCCCGAAATGGGGATACCAGCCTTCGCGGGCGCTGACAAAGAGCACTCCATTGCCGGCGTCCTTAATCACCTTGCCGTGATAGCGAAAAGCAATCTCGAACTCCTCGCCTTTTTTCGGGGCGCGGGGGAGGACGACGAACATGGCATCGCTGCCGCGTGCCTTGCGCTCTTCCGAGGTTGTGGCGTCGTTCGGATAGGTAAAGAGGGGTTCGTTCTGAAGAGACGCCGAGTCCACTGTGAGGAAACGCGAAAATTCGAAACCCAGCAGGCGCTGGCCAGGGTTTTCGACGCGGATGCGGACACTGGCCTGGCCGCTGATCGAGTTGTCCTGCTGAATGGTGGTATCGACTTTGTACTGCAGGGCCCGGAAAGACGGGGGAAGCGGAGCGATTCCCGGGAAGCGGTAGGAGCCCCAGATGTCGTAGAAATCGGCGCCGTTCGCCTTCTTTCCCTGGCCGAACATTTCGGTTTCTTCGCGAGTCTCGTCGTAGAGAAAATCGAACGAGCCGGTCTGCACGCCTCCGAGAGCCGCAGCGAAGTAAGGGCGAGGGAGTTCAGAGAGCGCATCGTAGAGAAAGCGCAGAGAGTGCGCGGGAGCGCGAGCCTGAATGGCCGGCAGCCAGAGATTTGCGAAGGCAGTCTCGGTCTGGGGCCTGATTTGCGCGACCGCGAATTGATGCATGAATTCGTCGGCGGCCTCCGAAGTGAAACGCATGTAGGCATTCGTGAATTCCTGGTCGAGCATGGCGGCGCCAAGAAAGTACCCCATCTGCTGTTTTTCGACCGGGTCGCGCGGTATGGCCAGGATGTGGCCGCGCCCGGAGTAAACCGCGCCGGTGATTTTGCCGTCGAGCGGGGCCAGAAAGGCGAACGTGCCGTCTTCGAACTGGAGCTTGGCGTCGCCCCGGCGCAATTCGATGCGCGAACCAGCGTCGATTTTGTAAACCGCGGCGGGGTCGACTTGCAGACGATGAAGAGCCGCAAGAATTTCGGCAGGTTCGCGGGGTGGCGCCTGCTGGGCGTCAGAACGAGTCGCGAAATAGGCCGCCACCAATGCCAGGAGCAGGGCCCGGGAGTTCATGCTGGCAGTGTAGTCAGATAGGACATGGAGCGGCAAGGTTGTCCCTGGCCGGAGGTCGCGCCGGAGTACATTGGGAAAATGCGCCTCCGATGGACAAGCTTCGGCATTTTGCTGCTGCTGTACGCATTTGCGGTTGTGGCGGGCGCGCAGGCGCAGGGGAATACGATCGTTCTGAAAAATGGACGGCGAATCAGCGCCCTCAGCGTGAGTAGAGATGGCGACAAGGTTCGCTATGAGACGGCGGCCGGAACGCTGACCTTGCCGAGCACGATTGTGGACCACGTGGAGAGCGGTGGCTTGCCTACGATTCCCGGCGAAACACTGGGCGGGAAACTCTCCCTGCGGCCGCCAGACGCGGCGACGAACGACCCCGCGCTGTCGGCCGGTAAGAACGAAGTCGAAGCGCGCTTGCTGGGCACCGGAGAAGTGGACCGCGGGTATGTTGCAGCGCTCGAGAACGAGGCGCGGTCGGGCGGCGAGCCGGCGAGCTCAAACGCCGCGCTCGCTCATCACCTCGCCGCACAGCTTGAAACGGCGCGCGGCGAAATGGAGTTGGCGCTCGCGGATGAGCAGCAGGCGGTGCGTTTCGCCCCGCGGCAGCCGGTGTTCCTGGCCAACCTGGCCTACCTGCATCTGCGGCGCAGTGAGTTTACGCAATCGCTCGACTATCTCGAGAAGGCGCGGCTGGCGGCGCCGAACGATCCGGATGTGGCCAAGCTCACCGGGTGGGCCTACTACGGACTGAACAAGCTGGATCAGGCGGTTACGGAATGGCAGCGTGCCCTGGGGTTGCGGCCGGATGCGGAAACCGAAGCGGCGCTAAAGAAGGCGCTGCGCGACAGAGAGGAGGAGGCGCAATACAAGGAAAACGAGAGTGCGCATTTCACGCTGCGCTACAGCGGCGCTGCAGAGCCGGTGCTGGCGCGAGACGTGTTGCGGACGCTCGAGCGTCATTTCGCCGCCATTGAATCGGAACTGGGCTACGCGCCGCCCGATCCGATTGGGGTGGTTCTATATACGCAGCAGGCATTTGCCGACATTACACAGGCCCCGGCGTGGGTGGGCGCTTTGAACGATGGAAGAATCCGTGTGCCAGTACAAGGCCTCGGCAGCGTCACGCCCGAACTCTCGCGAGTGCTGCGCCACGAGCTGACGCACAGCTTCGTCCAGCAAAAGGGGCGCGGGCGGGCGCCGGCATGGATTCAGGAAGGGCTGGCGCAGTGGGCCGAAGGAAAGCGGAGCGATGGGACGGCAGCCGCCTTGGCGCGTATGGCCGCCGGCTCTCCCGCGGGAGTCGCGGCCCATTTCGAAGGCGACTGGATGAAGATGCCGAATGAGGCGGCGGCTGCGGCCTATGCTTGGGCGCTGGCCAACGTCGAATGTATCTTGCATTCGGGCGGGATGACGGATATGCAGCGCATCTTGGACCGGCTTGCAGCCGGCGAGGCGCCGGAAGCCGCGGTCCGGGCTGTGACGCGCGACGATTATGCGGCGCTCACCACGGATACCCTCGAGTATCTGCGCCAGACCTACGGCAACTAAAGCTTAGAAGAGTCAGGCGAACGCATGTCGCTGATCAAACAGTTTGGACTGCACTGGCCGCGCAACGCGGAAAATCTCGAGGAGATCGAAGATGTGGCCGGGCACAAAACCGGCGTTTACCTGCTGTATCACGGAGCGATGCCGGTGTACATCGGGCGCGGAGCGATTAGCGCGAGGCTGCTGAGCCATGCCAAGGAAGGCTCTCGCAAGGAGCAGTTCTGGGATCGATTTTCCTGGTTTGTGGTGGGCAACGCGAAGCGGGAGCGCGAGCTCGAGTCGCTGCTGCTCGAGGCGCTGCCGTTCTACGTGCGCAGCTTGAATAAGCAGAGCGGAAAACTCTTGCGAAAGCTGCAAGTCGCGGCGCCGAGCCGGGAAGTGATGGACGTGGCTTTGCCGCGGCTTGCCCCCGAGCGGCGCCGGCGACCGGAGTAACCTTCAGCTGTGCACGAGCATGGCGGCGAGTAGGGCGGCGCGCTCGGGCAGCGTTTTGACGACAACGTACTCCCGAGCGGAATGCGCGCCGTCGCCGACAGCGCCAAAACCGTCCAGCGTCGGTATGCCCAGCGCGGCTGTCAGGTTGCCGTCCGAACCGCCGCCCGCTGTACATTCTCCGATTTCGAGGCCCATTCGTCCGGCCAGCGATCGAGCGCGCCTGAAAAGTGCCGCGCTCTGGCGGCGTTCGAGCGGGGCGCGGTTGAAGCCGCCACGAATTTCAAGTTTCGCCCCTGGCAAGACCGGCTTCAGTGAGCGCAAGCGCTTCTCGATCATCCGCATATCCGCGAGATAAAGGGCGCGCAGGTCGACCACGGTTCTTGCGCGTTCGGGGATGACGTTGGTACGAGTTCCGCCTTCGATGATGCCGGCGTTGACGGAGATGCCGCGGCGCGAGTCATTCCATTCCCTGGTCCTGGCAACCTGCAGCGCGAGCTCATGAATTGCGTTAACGCCCTTTTCGGGGGCGAGACCGGCGTGGGAGGCGCGGCCCTTGACGAGGATCTCCGCTTCCCCGACGCCTTTGCGTGCGGTCTTGAACAGACCTTCCGGCCCGAGCGAAGGCTCCAAAACGAAAACCGCGTCGCTGCGCTTGGCCTCGGCTTCGATCAGCCGGCGCGAGGATTCACTGCCGATCTCTTCGTCGGACGTCCAGAGAAACACGATTTTTTTCGATAGACCGGCGCGTAGCTGTCGCAGGGCTTTGAGCGCATACAGGGCTTGCACGATGCCGGCCTTCATGTCGAACACACCCGGTCCGAAAGCCTTCCCGCCGGCGATGCGGAAGGGCATTTTGTCCAGGGTGCCGGTGGCGTAGACCGTGTCGTAGTGGCCGAGTACCAGAAGCTGCGCTCGCCTGGCCGCAGTCTCCGGAGCATGGGTCATGCGCAGGTGCGCGCCGCGATGTTTCCGCTCGATGACTTGAACCGGTACTCCGGCGCGCTTCCAGCAATGCGCGATGAGCCGAGCGCAGCGGTCGGCGGCGGTTTTTTCGGTACTTGGCGATTCGCAACGCGCGAATTCCGCAAGCGTTACCAGCATGGCCGGGAGTTCGCCGCGCAGATGCTTCAGCAAGGTCTCGGGATGGGGTGCATTAGGCATGGCAGCCGATGCTAGCAACCCTACGGGAGGCTCTGCAAATTCCCGTGCTGGGCCGAACAGGTCTTCTGCCAGGCACAAACTATGCGCCGGGACTGCCTCGTCGTCCGGTATAATGGTAGTTTTGGCGGTGGGCCTGGCGAGTCGCCGGGGTGCGGGGCCCGCGATGGAGACCCTCGAATGATCATGGATGTGGTGGAGATCCAGAAGTATTTGCCGCATCGCTATCCGTTCCTGATGGTGGACGGCGTGCTCGAAATGGAGCGCCTGAAGCGCATTGTTGGCGTGAAGAACGTCAGCATCAACGAAGCGCATTTCCAGGGACACTTTCCGGGCAAGCCGGTGATGCCGGGCGTGTTGATCATCGAAGCGATGGCGCAGACAGGCGGCCTGCTGCTGTTGCTCGAAGTTCCCGATCGCGAGAACAAGCTGCTGTTTTTTGCCGCGGTGGATGGAGCGCGGTTCCGCCGGCCGGTGATTCCGGGTGACCAGTTGAGGATCGAGATGACGGTTTTGGCCTGGCGCGGCGATTTCTGCAAGCTCGCGGGCAAAGCGCTGGTGGACGGAGTGTTGGCGGCGGAAGCGACCCTGATGTGCAAGATGGTGGATCGCGACGCGGGGCAAAAAGAAGCAGGTCAGAACGAGAAAGACGCCGCGAAATGAGCAGTCCGCAGATTCATCCGAACGCCTCCGTTGCGGCTTCGGCGAAACTCGCGCGCGGCGTGACGGTGGGGGCGTTTGCGGTTTTGGGAGAGGACGTCGAACTTGGCGCGCATTCTGTCGTTCACCCGCACGCGGTCGTATATGGGCCGTCGCGCTTTGGCGAGGCCAATGTTTTCCATCCGTTTTGCGTGGTGGGCGGCGATCCGCAGGACTATACGTTCGGCGGCGAGCGAACGGAGCTCATCGCCGGCGACAGGAACATTTTTCGCGAATATGTTACGGTCAGCCGCGGCACCAGGAAAGGCGGCGGGATCACGCGCCTGGGCAACGAAAACTTTCTGCTCGCGTACACCCATATCGGCCACGACTGCCAAATCGGCAGCAACAATTTGTTCGTGAACGCGGCCACCCTCGCGGGTCATGTGACGGTCGAGGATTTTGCAACGATCGGCGCACTTGCGCCGGTGCATCAGTTCTGCCGGGTGGGGCGGTACGCCTATGTCGGAGCTTCGACCGTGGTGGTGCAGGATGTGCCGCCGTTTTCGCGCATTGTCACCGAGCGGGAGACCAAGTCGTTTGGGCCAAACTCCATCGGCCTTGAACGCAAGGGATTCTCGGAGCAGCGCATCAAAGCGTTGCAGCGCGCGTTCCGGCTGTTGTCGCGCTCGAAGCTCAATACTTCCCAGGCGCTGGCAGAAATGCGGGTGCAATTCCCCGATTCCGAAGACGTGCGCGAGCTGGTGAAATTCATCGAGACCGCCGAGCGCGGCATTGTGAAATAGACGGGTGTTATTCAGAAATGCGCGCAAGCACCTGCAAAAATGGCTGGGGACTCATCGCTGGAAACGGGCGTTTCCCGTTTTTGGTGCTGGAAGGCGCGCGCAGCCAGGGAATCGACATGACGGTGATCGCCATCAAGGAAGAAGCCGATCCGGATCTGGCAAAGCGGGCGGAGCGCGTGCACTGGGTCAGCCTCGGCGAGCTTTCCAAGACCATCGACTTGCTGCATCGCGAAGGTGTTGCGCAGGCGGTCATGGCCGGGCAAGTGAAACACAACAAGATTTTTAGCGCCATCCGGCCGGACTGGAGACTGGCCAAGCTGCTGCTGGCCTTGCCGAGTAAAAATACCGACGCGCTGATTGGAGCGGTTGCCAAGGTTCTGGAGGACGAAGGAATCCGCCTGGTGGACTCGACGCTATTCCTGAAGCCCCTGATCCCCGAAGCCGGCGTGCTCACCGAGCGCGCGCCGAATGCGCAGGAGGCGGCCGATATCGCCTACGGTCTCAACCTCGCGCGTCAGCTCGCCGGCATGGACATCGGACAGACCGTCGTGATTTCTAACCAGGCCTGCGTTGCGGTTGAGGCCATGGAAGGGACGGACGAAACCATCACGCGCGCCGCCAGGATCGCCGGGGGCCGGCCGCTGGTGGTGGTGAAGGTCAGCAAACCGAAGCAGGATATGCGTTTCGACGTGCCGGTCGTCGGCCTGCCTACGGTTGCCGCGATGAAAGCGGCGGGCGCAACAGCGCTGGCTGTGGATGCCAAAAAGACGCTGCTTTTTGATCGTACCGCGCTCGTCGCCGCCGCCGCCGAAGCCGGTATCGCGATTCAGGCCGTCCCTCCCGCGACCGCATCGGAACTAAACGCCTTGCCAAAGGGAATTGAGAACAAATGACGGCCGGCGCCAGTCCGCGTATTCGTGTGGCGGTTGTCGGCTGCGGAGAATTCGGCCGCAATCACGCGCGGGTTTATCGCGAGATAGAATCCGCCGAGCTGGTTGGCGTCTTCGACGCTGACCCCTCGCGCGCGGCCGCCTGCGCGCAAGAGTTTCAAACCCAGGCGTTCTCTTCTCTGGAGGAGATGCAGGGCAAAGCGGACGCGGCAAGCGTTGCCGTGCCGACGCTGGCCCATGCCGAGGTGGGCTGCCGGCTGATGGAGCTTGGCCTGGACGTTCTCGTCGAAAAGCCGATGGCCAAGGATCTCGCGGATGCCGATGCGCTTCAGGGAGCAGCCCGAGAACTATCTCGTATCCTGCAAGTGGGCCATGTGGAGCGGTTCAATCCGGCAGTTTTAGCAGTAGAGCCGATACTCAACCGGCCGCTATTCTTCGAAGTGCACCGGCTCGGCGTATTTTCGCCGCGAAGTCTCGACGTGGATGTCATTTACGACGTCATGATCCACGATCTGGACATTCTCCTGGCCTTGGTCGGCGAACCGGTGGTGGAAGTCAAAGCGGTGGGTATCCCCGTGCTCAGCGACAAAGTGGACATTGCTCACGCGCGGCTGGAGTTTCGAGGCGGCGCCGTCGCCAATGTTACCGCCAGCCGGGTTTCCACGGAACGGGTTAGGAAGGTGCGCTTCTTTCAACAGCATGAGTACATTTCGCTCGATTACGCGCGCCGCGATGCGCTGCGCGTTCGCGTAAAGACGCCGGCGGCCGCGCCGGGTGTCCAACCCGAGTTCGCTTTTGAAAAATTGCCCGCCGCAGGTCGGGAGCCGCTGCGCGGGGAGCTCGATGCTTTTCTTGACGCGGTTCGCACTCGCAAACCCCCCAAGACCGACGGCTCCGCGGGGCGTGCCGCACTCGAGTTAGCCACCCGAGTAATGGCGAGCATCCAGGAGCACGCCGTTCGCGTCCAACCAACTGCCGGCAATCCGGGTGTGGATTTGCCTGCTTTTGCCTACCCTAGAAAAGAAGGCTCATGATACCCCGGTCCCTGGTACCGCTTGATGCCCGCCCCTCCACGCTGGAACCGTCGCAGCGCCGCCGGCCTTCCACGCTCGACGACCGCACGCTGGTGCCCGCCGGGCTCGCGCCCACTCCCCTTGAAACGAAATCCAACATACCGGCCAATCTTCCTTTGGAATCGATTGCCACGCGCTTTGTGGTGCCGCGCGACGTCAATCCGGAAGCCTATACCTCGCAGGAAGTCTCCACGCTGCCGCCGCAGCCTTCCGAACTCGATGAACGCATCACGGTTCCGGCCGGTGCAGCGCCGCCTGAGATCGTTCCGCCCCCGCCACGGGTTTCTGAAGAACTGGTCGAGAAGGACATTTTCCTCACCGGCGAAGTCAATTTCCTGGCAAACGAAGAGTTGCGCGAGAGACAAGCCAGAAAGACGCTGATCGATCGCGCTTACTCTGTCGTTCTGCATGCGGCGATCATTCTGTTGGTGATCTTGCAGCCCAAACTGTTTAGCCGCCGCCCTCCTACCGCGGCGCAGCAGGAGATCGCCCGCAAGCAGATGGTCTTGCTGCTCCCGCCCGGTGCATTCGAGACCGCGCCTCCGACTCCGCGGGTGGTCACGCCGCCGCCCAAAGTCAAGGTCGATCCGCGCGTCCTGCGGCGAGTTGCTCCGCCGGAACCGGTCCCTACCCCGCAGCCGGTGCAGCCTAAAGTCGAGCGGAAGGAACTACCGAGCGCCCCCGCTCCGCAACCCAATCTGAGCCAGCAGCCTCCCCCGGCGCCCGCTCCCAAGCAGGAAATTGCATCGAATAGCGCGCCAAAGCTTGAATTGCCGGACACGCCAACCGCGCGGCCCAACCTTACGCTGCCAAAAACGTCGAGCAATCCGTTGCGGGACACCTTGCGCGACATGTCACGGCAGTCCAACTCCAGCGGCACCAGCGGCGCGTTTTCCGCTCCCACGCCGCGTGTGCCTCCGGGCGGCGGCGGCCGTCTCGGCGGGGGCGACACGCAGGGCAACGCCGGTATGAGCGGTGCTTACCAGATCCTTACGCCCACTGAGGGCGTCGACTTCAGCGATTACATGGCGCGCGTGTTGGCGAGAGTTCGGCTCAACTGGTACGCCGTGATGCCAGAGTCAGCACAGCTCGGGGACCGCGGGCGGGTGGTGCTCGAGTTCAGCATCCGGCGGAACGGCAGCGTTCCCAATGAAGACCCGCAGCGTCTGATGAGCTCGGGCAAAGAGCCGCTCGATCGCGCGGCTGTGTCCTCGATTCGCTCCTCCAATCCGTTCGATCATTTGCCGTCCGCCTTCACCGGCCCGGAAATCCGCCTGCGCTTTATCTTCCTGTACAATCTTCCTCTGGAAGCCGCCAACCAGTAGCTGCAGCTTCGATGACGTCTCTTCCTCTGCTGGTCGTCATTCTTGGCCCGACTGCGTCGGGCAAATCCTCGCTCGGAATTTTCCTCGCGCAGGAGTTCGGCGGCGAAATCGTTGCCTGCGATTCCACGCAGCTCTACCGGGGCTTTGACCTTGGCACCGCCAAGCCATCGCGGGCCGAGCGCCAGAACGTGCCACACCATTTGCTCGACGTTCTGGATCCGACCGATGCTGCTACCGCCGGCTGCTATCGCGAGCGCGCCCTGGCTGTCCTTGCCGACCTCAAGGCGCGTTCTCGGCTGCCCATCCTCACCGTCGGCACCGGCCTTTATCTTCGGGCGCTGCTCGAGGGGCTCGCTGATCTGCCGCAGCGGTCGGAGCAGATTCGCCAGCGCCTCCGGGCATCGGCCGAGGAACACGGCGCGGGTCATCTGCACAGCCTCCTTCTACGCCTCGATCCGCAAGCTGCGGCGCACATCGCCGCGGCCGACCAGCAAAAACTCGTCCGGGCCATCGAGATTTGCTTGCTCTCCGGCAAACCGCTCAGCGAAGTGCATCGCTCCGGCCGAACGCCGCTGGCAGGCTGGCGGATCCTGAAGATCGGTCTCGAGCCCCCGCGCGAAGCGCTCTATGAACGAATCCACCGGCGCACAGAAGCGATGTTGGCGGCGGGCTGGCTCGACGAGGTGCGCAGTATAGTCGCCGCGGGTCTCCCCGAGAGTGCCAAGCCCTTTGACTTCATCGGTTATCGTGAACTCGGCGCCCATCTTCGCGGCGAAATCGCATTCGAAGCGGCACAAGCCGCGATCCAACAGGGCACGCGCCAGTATGCCAAACGCCAAATCACCTGGTTTCGTCGGGAACCTGACGTCCATTGGCTTCCCGGTTTCGGTGACGACCCGCAAACCATGTCGGCTGCCCGATCCTTGCTCGCGCCGCGACTTGGTTAAGCTGATTCGCAGGTAGGCAGCGAGCCGCGACGAAATTTTGCTGTTGCGCGGCAAGGCCGCGCTTTGACCCGCCGAAATGAAGCTATTTTGCCCGCGGCCCCGGCTTCCTCACCTGCTTACTTCCCTTTTCCATCCGGCGTATACTCGGCTTGATGACTCATCTAGCGCGCGGCTTTTCGCCTCCCTCACCACTTCCATGAAGACCCCACGGGCCGTACCCTCCACCGAACGCGCACTTCTTGTCGGAATCGCATGGAAGCGCTCGCCCCGCATCCCGGGAAGGCCTGCGGGTACGCCCGAGCGGGAATCGCTGGCCGAACTGGTCGAGCTGGCGCGCAGCGCCGGCGCGGAAATTGCAGGAACGGTGTTTCAACTCCGCGATGCTGCTGACCCGGCGACGCTCGTTGGCCGCGGCAAACTCGACGAAATCCGCGCCGAAGCGTACGCCAAAGAAGCTCCGCTCATTGTTTTCGACAGTGATCTCTCGCCGGTGCAGCAGCGCAACATCGAAGAGCACACCGAGTGCCGAGTGATTGATCGTACCCAGCTCATTCTCGATATTTTTGCGCGACACGCGCGCAGCCGCGAAGGCCAGCTGCAGGTCGAGCTTGCGCAGCTCAACTACATGCTGCCGCGGCTTACCGGCAAGGGAGCCGCAATGTCCCGGCTGGGCGGCAAGAGCGGCGGCGGAGGAGCGGGTCGCATCGGCGTTCGTGGACCTGGTGAAAAGAAACTTGAAACAGACCGCCGCCGCATCCGCGACCGCGTTCGTAAGATTCAAACCAATATTGACGACGTGCGCAAACAAAGAGCCTTGCGCCGGCAAGCGAGAAATTCCGTTCCGTTGGGAACCGTAGCCCTGGTCGGTTACACCAACGCTGGTAAATCGACACTCTTCAATGCCCTAAGCAAAGCCGAGGTCCTCGTTTCCTCGCGAATGTTTGCCACCCTCGATCCCACCATTCGGGCGCTACGGTTGCCGTCGGGAAGGCGCGTGCTGCTCTCGGACACGGTCGGATTCATCCGCGATTTGCCGAAAGGGCTGATGACCGCCTTCCGGGCCACGCTCGAGGAGGTCCAGGAAGCGGCGGTGGTCCTGCACGTGAGCGACATCTCGAGTCCGCACCATCAGGAGCTCGACCAGGCGGTAAAGGCAATTCTCGCGGATTTGGGTGTCGCCGGGCGTCCTACCGTTCACGTCTGGAACAAGATCGATCTGTTGCCCGAGGACCTGAGGGAAGAATTGACGCGATCGGTCGAGAGCGAGGATTGCGCCGGCGCCCCGGTGCTGGTTTCGGCCGCGCAAGGTGCAGGGCTCGAGGAATTACTGTATCGAATTGACGGAAGCCTTCCGGTCGACTCCGTCGTCAAGCTCTTGCTGCGCCTCCCGCTGACCGAGGGGCGTACGCTAGCGCTCGTTCATGCCCTGGGAAAAGTGGTGCACTCCGAACTGGAAGACGATGCGCACATGTTGCTGGAAGCCGAGGTGCCGGAATCGATCGCGCAGCGCCTCAAGCTGCACGACTTCGTGCTGGACGGAACTTCCGTGGCGCAATTTTCGTCTGATTAACGTAACGTACCCTGGGAGGTGCGATATGGCCGCTTTTCTACTGTGGTGCATCCTGTTTGTGCTGTGCTGGCCGCTGGCCTTGTTGGCGCTAGTCGCCTACCCCTTGGTATGGCTGCTGAGCATTCCGTTCCGCATCGTGGGCATCACATTGACCGGCGTGTTCGGGTTGCTGAGCGCGATTTTGCTGCTGCCGTTCCGCCTGCTGCGTGGTCCGCGCGCAATCTAGTCCCGGCAAGAGCTTCCGCAATGACGTTATAGTAAACCAGCGAAATGCCCAGCAAATGGAGGGAATTTCACGGGTTTTGCCACCGCCCAGAGGCTTTACGCCGGCTGCGTCGGCAGTGGAAATCGCTGTGGAAATCGAAACGTCTCACTTCGCATCCGGCCTCCTGGCTCGATGCTCGGGTACAGCCGCCCGCCGGCGTTCTCCTTGTAAATCATTGATAATAATAAAGATACAGAATATTAATATGCAGTAACTGTCGGCAATCGCAGCTGGGCCGAGCCAGCGGCCGAGGCGCAATTTGCACAGGTTTAGGGCAGTTCTGTTACGAAAGCATACACAAATGGATCGCGCCCCTTTCTTTCGCATCTGTTGCTTCCAAAGTACAGCGCGGGGTCAGCGCCGAAGGTCCCCCCGCCGTTGACGGCCACCCGCGCCGAGTTTATAGTCGTTGGTCGGCGCCGTTTCCGGGCCAATTCACGGTTGCGGGCGCTGTGCGCCTATGAACCTTCCCAATTCACTTACGCTGCTGCGCATTTTTTTCGTGCCCTTGTTGATTGTGGTGCTTCTTACGCGCAGCCCCAACGTCGAAATCTGGGGCTTTCATATGCGCTTTGAGTTCTGGGGCGTTCTGATCCTGCTGGTAGCGGCGGCCACGGACTGGGCGGATGGCTATTTTGCCCGGCGCCGCTTGCAGGTCACAACTCTAGGAATCCTCCTTGATCCTATCGCCGACAAGCTGCTGATCTCCGCCGCATTCATTTCTCTGGTAGACATGCATCTGGTGCAGGCGTGGATGGTGGTTATTATCGTGGGCCGCGAGTTTACGGTGCTCGGTCTGCGCAACATCGCGTCCGCCGAAGGTTTCACCATTCAGGCTTCGGCCCTCGGCAAAACAAAAATGGTTCTTCAAGTTTGCGCTGTCGCCGTGCTGATCGCCGGCTCCAGCCGCCCCTACCTCCAGCCTATCGCAAAGATACTCTTATGGCTGGTAGTGGCCAGCGCGCTTATTTCCGCCGCGCAGTATTTCTTCCGTTTCTGGAACCAGCTTGATGACCGCATCAAGCAGCGCAAGAAACTGCGCATGATGGAAGCCCACGCGAAATCCGAGGATGTCGTCCCATCCTGAAGACGCGTTCTCTGCTGCGGAGCGGCGCGCGCTGCTAGATCTCGCACGCTCGGCCATTCTCGCCGCGTTCACGGGCGCCGCGGTCCAGCTGCCTGAGCCGCCTCCGCCCTGCTTCGAGCTGCGCCGCGGCGCCTTCGTGACCGTCCACGTTCGCGAGAAATTGCGCGGCTGCATCGGCGTCATCGAAGGCCGTGAAGCACTGGCTAATGTCATCGTTCATTGCGCCGAGAGCGCTGCATTCCGCGACGCGCGCTTCTCGCCGCTGCGGCCGGACGAAGTCGCCGACCTGCGCATTGAAATCTCCGTGTTGTCTGAACTCTTTCCTCTCGCCGCCGATCAAGTGAAGATCGGGAAGCACGGTTTGTTCATTCGTTCCGGGCATCAGCAGGGTCTGTTGCTGCCGCAGGTGGCAGTCGAACATGGCCTGTCGCCCGAGGCATTCCTTGCGGAAACCTGCCACAAAGCCGGCTTGCCGAGCCATGCCTGGCGAGGAAAAGAAACCGAACTTTTTGGTTTTACCTGCGAGATTTTTCAGGACGATTCGGCAAACCCTGCGGCGCTGCTATCCGAAGGCAGATAAGCCTCCCGTCAGCCGCGCCGCGGTCCCTGCAGCCTCAATCTGGACGCCTATTCGAGTTCGACGTAGTCGCCGGCGTAGATCTGGTTGCGCGAAGCCGTGAGCAGCACCGTGGCGGAGTTCTGGCTGACATTCAGTACGATTCCTTCGCCGAGAATCTCGCGCGGCAGATCGTTCCAGTTATAGTGGTGCGGATTGCTGCCGAAACCGTACATCGAATCCTGCGGATCCTTTTCTCCAGGCACCGTCTCTGCCGTTGAGCCCTGGTAGCGGAACACGCGGAAGTAGTCGCCAACCTTGACGCCCTGTTTGGCGCCTAGGTTCACGAAGACCACATCCCAGCGGCCACTCATCTGGGCAATGTTCTTTCCCTGTACGATCATGGCTTTGGGCCTGCCGCTTTCCGGCGCGAAGAAGTCAAACAGGCTCGGGTCCTTGAAGGGACCCGCGGGACGCTCGGAGTAGGGAAGAAGGATGTCGCCGCGCTGCATGAAATCGCAGCTCATGGATACTTTCGCAACGGCAATATTCGGTTCCGTCTTGATGACGGTCAGTTGGCCCAGGTCCGAGTAGTGGGTGCCCATGGCGTTGACCAGCTTGTCCTGCCACTTGAACCACTCCACGTGCACCGGATCACCCTCAGCGCGAACCACGGAGAACTTGTCTCCTTCTTTGATGCCCTGGCTCGATCCCTTGCTGATGTAGACGACGTTCCCGTAGTTGAACGTGATTTTGAAGGAGGACTGCTCGCCGCTGACCAAACGCAAGTCGTCGGAAACCTTCTGATCGGTGTAGAAGCCGGAGCAGTAAACCGAAGATTTCCAAGGATGGTCGGGAGGGCCAGCCTGTTGCTGGTTGACCACTGTCGGTTCCTGTGCCAGGCAAATACCGGCGCCAAAGAGCAGGCCGAGGCACAATCCTCTGACCGTCGCTGCAAGAGTTGCGCGCATCACAGACTCCTTCGATAGACACACGCCCGGAGGGCCGTGCGGGGACAATCTCATTACCGAAAGTAACAAGGGGTTTTAGTACCGTCAAGAAAATGGCAGGACAGGCTTTACACATTTGATACGGCATGCTATATCTTTTGTTTTCAATGATATGCCGACCGGTCGAACAAGACGCCCGTTGTTCCGGGACCGCCTGTGTGCGGTAGTCGCCACCCCCCGTGCGAGGGAGGCCCTGGCGCAAATCAAGCAAGCACTGAAATACACGAAAACCCTGGAGCTGCGTCTTGATTGGCTTAGGTCGGACCGGGAGCGCGCGCAGCTGATCCGGTTGCTGAAGCGGCGCCCGTTCGTTGGGGTCGATTTGCTTGCGACCTGCCGGAGAATCCTTGGCGGCGGGAAACTGCAAGGCGGCGCGGAATCAGAGCTCTACTGGCTTATGCAGGCTCGCGAGGCCGGCTGCCAGTGGTGCGACCTTGAAATCGAGACGCTGCGGGAGCTGCCCGGTCAGTCTGCACGCGCTTACCCGCTGCCAGCGAAGATTCTTCTTTCATTCCACGATTTCCATCGCACCCCGGCATTGCCTGTCAGGCTGGACCCTGCACGGCGGGGTGAAGCCGACGCCTGCAAGATTGCCGTCCAGGCGCGGACCATCGGCGATAGTTTGCGTGCGTTGCGGCTGGTCCGGGAATCGCGCGACATGGTCGCTGTGCCCATGGGGGAAGTAGGATTGCCCGCGAGGTTGCTGGCCTTGCGGGAAGGCAGCGCATTGGCGTACGCGCCCGTGGCCGCCGCGACCGCACCGGGCCAGGTCAGCCTGCACGACTTCAAGCGGCTCTATCGCGCGGACCGGGCGACACGAGGGACCACCATCTGCGGCGTCATCGGCAACCCCATAACCCATTCGCTCTCGCCGTTGCTGCACAACGCGGGCTATGTAGCGGCGAACTGCGATGCTATGTTCCTGCCGTTCCGTGTCGAAAACCTCCGCGAATTCATAAAAGCCATTCCCGAATTCGGCCTGCGAGGCATCAGCGTGACCATTCCCCACAAGCAGACCGTGATGAACTACCTCGATGATTGCGAGCCGATGGCCGAACGCATCGGCGCGATCAACACCGTTCAGGTGGAGAGCAACGGCAAACTGCGCGGATCCAATACGGACTACCTCGGCGTGTTGCGCGCGCTCGAAGGAAAACTCGAGCTCGCTCGGACGCGTGCGCTCGTCTACGGGGCCGGGGGCTCGGCGCGCGCTGCGGCGTTCGCCTTGACGAAAGCGGGCGCGGAAGTTTTGATCTGCGCGCGGCGCGAACCGGCGGCCCGCAGCCTGGCGCGGGCCTGCGGCGCACAGGTGATCTCACGAAGGCATCTGCAATCGGCCTCGTTCGGGCTCATCGTGAACGCCACGCCGGTCGGCATGCATCCGAACGCGGGCTTCTCTCCGCTTGCTGCGCGAGAGCTCAATACCCGCTTGGTGATGGACCTGATTTACCGTCCGGTCCGAACCGAATTACTTCGCATTGCGGCAAAGAAACGAATCCGAGCCGTCTCCGGTGTTGAGATGTTCCTGGCGCAGGGCTTTGCGCAGTGGGAATTGTTCATGAGCCGGCGGGCCCCGGAAGCAGCGATGCGGCGCGCGGTTCTGGACCAGCTGCACAGCGACGAATCTCGATGAAAGCGCGGGAGGCAATGGTTCCCTAGGCTGGCCCGAGCGGACTCGCCTCGTTTTGTGGATAATTGACGGACGGAAACCCGGCCCATTGCCAGCTAGTCCCGGCCAATCGCGGTTTCTCCAGGAAACAGGGTGCAAAGTGACGATCACCGCGCCATGATTCAGCCAAGTTTTGCCGAGTTCAGCCGCCTCGCCAAACAGGGAAACCTCATTCCGGTTTACGATGTTTTTTCGGCGGATCTGCTTACACCGGTGAGCGCCTACCTGCGCATCGCGCAAGGCGCCCGCTATTCTTTCCTGCTCGAATCGGTGGAGGGCGGGGAAAAAATCGCGCGCTACACCTTTGCCGGCGCGCATCCCGAAGAAGTGTTTCGCTACGCAAATGGCGCTTGCGTGCTCGAGACCCGCGACCGCCTGATCTGGGAGGAAAAAGACCCCATCACGTTTTTGCGCGCACACATGGAGTGCTATCGCCCGGTGCGCCTGCCCGGATTGCCCCCGCTGATTTCGGGCGCCATCGGCTATTTCAGCTACGACATGGTGCGGCTGATCGAAAAGCTGCCGAAGAAACTGAAGGACGAAATCGGCTTGTTCGATGCCGTGTTGATGTTCTATCACGGGCTGATCGCGTTCGATCATGTGCAGCACCGGCTATGGATCGTGCGCAACGTGTTCAGCGAAGGCAAAGGCACGCTCGAGGAAAACTACGACGCCGCGGTGAAGGAGATCGAACGAACGCGGAAGCAGCTGGAGCAACCGGCCAAGGCGGAACACCCGCGCAAGGCCGGCGGTGCTCTGCCTGCGCCCAAGGTCGAATCGAATTTCAAAAAGCCGGCCTATCTCGCCGCCATCCGGAAAGCCAAGCAGTACATTCGGGCTGGAGACGTCTTTCAGGTGGTCGTCAGCCAGCGCTTCTCGGCCAAGACGCAAGCCGAGCCGTTTCAGATTTACCGCGAGCTTCGCGCGCTGAACCCCTCGCCTTATCTATTCTTCCTGCGACTGAACGATGTGGCGGTCGTCGGCAGTTCGCCCGAAATGCTGGTGAAGGTGCAGGGGCGCGACGTTTTCTACCGGCCGATCGCCGGGACGCGGTGGCGCGGCAAGAGCGAAGCCGAGGATTTGCGGCTGGAGAAAGAGATGTTGGCCGACGAAAAAGAACGCGCCGAGCACATCATGCTGGTCGATCTCGGCCGCAACGATCTCGGCCGTGTCTGCGAATACGGCTCGGTGCGCGTCGAAAAGCTCATGACCGTCGAGCGGTATTCGCACGTCATGCACCTGGTTTCGAGCCTGCGCGGGCAGCTCAGAACCGACGTGGACTGCTTCGACGCATTGATGGCCTGCTTCCCGGCTGGCACCGTTTCCGGCGCCCCGAAGGTCCGTGCCATGGAAATTATCGAAGAGCTCGAAACGACGCGGCGCGGAATCTACGCCGGCGGGATCCTGTATCTGGATTTTGCGGGCAACCTCGACTCATGCATCGCGCTGCGGACCATGGTCATCAAAAACGGCGTGGCCTATATCCAGGCCGGCGGCGGAATCGTGGCGGATTCAACGCCGGAAGGCGAATTCAACGAATCGGTCAACAAGACCAAGGCCTTGCAACGCGCGCTCGAAGCTGCGCACGCCCCGCACAAGCTCTGACCGCCCCCTCCCGGAAATACGTCCCCGACGCCCGTAGCGCCGAAGCTCGGTAGGTACGGCGCGGGCTTTGTTCTAAACTATTGATGTGATCCTGCTGCTCGACAACTACGATTCGTTTACCTACAACCTGGCGCAGTATCTGGGCGAGCTCGGCTGCGAAGTGGAAGTGCATCGCAACGACAAGATTTCGGTGGAAGAAATAGCGCGGCGCAAGCCCGAGCGTATTGTGATTTCACCTGGGCCCTGTACTCCCGCGGAAGCAGGCATTTCCGTGGAGTTGATTCGGCGGCTGGCGGGGAAGTTTCCGATTTTGGGGGTCTGCCTGGGGCATCAGGCGATGGGCGCGGCCTATGGCGGAAAGATTGTGCGGGCCCCGAAGCTGTTTCACGGGAAAACCAGTCCGATTGAGCACGACGGCAAAGGAGTATTTCGCGGCCTGCCCCAGAAATTCACGGCCACGCGATACCATTCCCTGATTGTCGACAGAAAATCCCTTCCCAAGGAACTCACCGTCACCGCGGAAACCGCCGATGGCACCATCATGGGCATGCGTCACAAAAAGTACAAAATGGAAGGCGTTCAGTTCCATCCAGAATCGGTCTTGACCGAATCCGGCAAGAGGCTTCTAGCGAACTTCATGGAACTGTAGGCATGCCGCCAGGTTGGGCTGCTCGTCACCAGCCGAGATTCGCCAGTAGCACTGCGTAAGTCTCAATCCCGTCCCACAGGTTTCCTAAGCGCAGATTCTCGTCGGCGCTGTGCTGGTGATTGTCGTAGTTGACGATGGGAACGCCGACCCACGGCAGGCCGAGATTTTCAAAGATGTACATGGGCACGCTGCCGCCCAATGCGGGGGCGACAACGGTCTGGCCGCGAGTGGCTTCCTCGAGCACCCGCACCACCGCTTTCGCCGCGGGGGAATCCATGGGCGTGCGGGAAGCGCGGTAGCCGCCTTGGTCGATCAGCTTGGCTACACGCGGATGAGAGCGGCGTTCTTCCGGCGTTGGCTCGCGGTCCAGCACGTAGAATCCCTGCTTTCTGATAAACGCGGCGATCTGCTCGAATTTCTGGTGCGGGTCCTGGCCTTTGACCAGGCGCGCGTCGAGGGAAGCCTCGGCCTTGTCGGGCACGATGTTCGTCGCTAACTCGCCCACGTTGCCGCTGCGAATTCCCCGGATGTTCAGGGAAGGCTCTTCGAGCAGCTCGACCAGCCTTTTGCCGTTGCCGTCGGGCTTGGCGATGCCGAGCTCGCGCTCTAGGTCTGCGTCGTTAAAAGGCATGGCCGCGAGCGCGGACTTTTCCAGCGGCGTCAGTGGCTTCACGTCGTCGTAATAGCCCGGAATCAGAACGCGGCCGTTGTCATCTTTCATCGCCGCCAGCATTCGCGCCAGCTGCATCGCCGGATTCGGCGCCCAGTTTCCGTAATGACCGCTGTGCAGCGAACGCACGGGCCCGTAAACCGTGATATCAATGCCGATCTCTCCGCGATTGCCGAAGAAAACCAGCGGCCGTCCGGATGGATGGACCGGGCCGTCGCCGGTGATGAGCAAGTCGCCCTTGATCAGATTCTTGTGCAGCTCGAGCGTTTGCTCGAGGTGCTCCGATCCCGCTTCCTCTTCTCCTTCCAGGATGAACTTCAGATTGACGGCCAGAGGAATGTTCTTTTCGCGAAGCGCGTCGAGAGCGGCTAGCAAGGCGATGATGGGGGACTTGTCGTCGGAGGCCGAACGCGCATAGATACGCCATTGGTTCTGGTAGGAGTTCGGATTGCGGGTCGCGTCCGGAAAGGGAATCTTGTTGCCGCCGGCTTCGAACGTTTCGTCGCGGAGGGTAGGCGCGAACGGCGCTTGGTCGCGCCATTCCGACGCGACGACGGGCTGGCCGTCATAGTGCGCATAAAAAATGACGGTGCGCGTTGCGCCGAGGGTGTCCAGCTTTCCAAAAACCACCGGACCGCGGTTCTCTATGGAAAGAAGGTGTGTTTCGATACCGCGCGCTTCCAATAGCTCCTTGAGGTGCAGGGCGTTGCGCTGGATGTTGGCGGTGTCGCCGGCAACGTTGGGAATGGCCAGAAATTCGCGCAGCTCCCGCATGATGCGGTCTTCATTGGCCTCGCGATAGGAACGAACTTCGCGGATGACCTCGGCATAAGAAGAGCGGTGTTGCTGTACTTGGACTTTTCCGGCCACCGATGATTGGGCGTTTGCGCTTCCAGTGCACGAGCCTATAACCGCGACTGCAGCCAGGATTCGAGACCGCGACATTTTGCTCTCCCTGCGATGAAGCGACAGAGTAGCAGAGAACAGCGAAGGCAGCGGCTGTGCTACTGTAACGATTCGGCAAAAGATTTTGGGGACGGCGATGGGCCAACTGACATTCAATTTGCAGCCCGAGAGGCGCTCGATCACCGTGAGCGAACTGACGGCGCGCATCCGCGACCTGCTGGCACGGAATTTTGTGGATGTGCTGGTGGAGGGTGAAATCTCCAATTGTCGCGAGGCCCAGTCCGGACATATCTACTTCACGCTCAAGGACGAGAAAGCGCAGGTCAAATGCGTCTGGTTTCGCCAGCAGATGCGGGGCGTGCGATTCCGGCCGGAAGACGGGCTGAAAGTAACGGTGCGTGGCTCGATCGGCGTGTATGAGCAGCGCGGCGAGTACCAGATCTACGTCGAGAGCATGGACCCGGCGGGGCGCGGCGCGCTGCAACTGGCCTTTGAGCAGCTGAAGCGCAAGCTGGAAAGCGAAGGACTGTTCGACGCCAGGCACAAAAAGGAATTGCCGCGGCTGCCCAGTCGAATCGGGCTGGTCACTTCACCGAAGGGCGCTGCGGTTCGCGACGTCATTCGCATCCTGCGCAGGCGCTTTCCGAATGTCCACATTCTGTTGATGCCGGTCCGCGTGCAGGGCGAAGGCGCGGCGGGAGAGATTGCGCGCGCCCTGCGTTTGTTCAACCAGCGGCAGAACGTCGACGTGCTGATCTTGGCCCGCGGCGGCGGGTCACTCGAAGATCTGTGGGCATTCAACGAAGAAATGGTGGCCCGCGCAATCTTCGATTCGCAGATTCCCGTCATTTCGGGCGTGGGGCACGAAACGGATTTCACGATCGCGGATTTTGTAGCCGATGTGCGCGCTTCGACTCCGTCGGCGGCTGCGGAAATCGTGGTGCAGACGCGGCGCGAGTTTGACAGGCATATCCTGAGCCTGCGCGAGGCTGTGGCGGAGCAGATGCGGTACCGGATTCTGGTGCTCAGCCGGCGCGTGCATGAGCTGGGCGCACAGCGAGGGTTCAGACGGCCGCTCGATCTGCTGCGTCAGCGGCGGCAGCGTACAGATGAAATGACAGCTCGGCTGGCGCAGGGTCTGCGCGGGAGGCTAGAACAGTCGCGTCGCAGTTTCACGCTGGCGTATCTGCGAATCGCACGCTTCGATTTTCGCTCGCGCGTCGCGGCGGTGCGGCTGCGGGTGGAAAAGCGAAGCGGGGAACTCGGCTTGCGAGCCGAACGCCTGCTGCGCGCGAAACGCGAACGCATGGAACGCCTGCGTTTGCAACTGGAGGAGCGCAGCCCGCTGAAAGTCCTCGAGCGCGGCTACGCGATTGCAACCGACGCCCATGGTAACGTGCTGCGCTCGTCGGATGAGGTGGCCCTCGGCCAAGCGGTCCTGGTCCGCCTCCATCGCGGACGCTTGTCCGCCGAAGTGCGAAGCAAAGAGTAGCGGCGTGCTCGAGAGGGCGCCCGCTGCCCCTGGCGCCCCCCTAGTCCTCCTCGTCGGCTGACGAGACCTTTAAGACCGCCAAAAACGCCTCCTGCGGAATGTCCACCTGGCCGACGCGCTTCATGCGGCGTTTGCCTTCCTTTTGCTTTTCCAGGAGCTTGCGTTTGCGGGTGATATCGCCGCCGTAGCACTTGGCCAGCACGTTCTTGCGCATGGCGGCCACTGTCTCGCGGGCGATGACGCGGCTGCCGATGGCAGCCTGAATGGGAACTTCAAACATCTGGCGCGGAATCAGTTTGCGCAGCCGGGAGACGAGTTCGCGGCCGCGTTCGTAAGCCTGCTCGCGGTGACAGATCATGGCCAGGGCGTCCACCGGTTCGCCGCCAACCAGAACGTCGAGCTTTACCAGATCGGATTCCTTGTAGCCGGCGAGGTGGTAGTCGAGCGAAGCGTAGCCGCGCGAAACCGATTTCAGGCGATCGTAGAAATCGAGCACGATTTCGTTGAGCGGAAGCTCATAGGTGAGCATGACGCGCGTGGGGGAGAGGTATTCGAAATTCTTCTGCGTGCCGCGCTTGTCCTGGCAAAGCTGCAGGATGCTGCCGACCGACTGATCGTCGGTGATGATCATGGCCTTGATGATCGGCTCTTCGATCTTATCCATGTCGCTCGGCGCAGGGAATTTTGCCGGGCTGTCCACTTCGATGACTTCGCCGCCGACGCGCGTGATGCGATAGCGCACGCTGGGCGCGGTGGTGATGAGGTTCAGGCCGAATTCGCGTTCAAGCCGCTCCTGCACGATTTCCATGTGCAGCAGGCCGAGAAAGCCGCAGCGGAAACCAAAGCCGAGCGCGACGGAGTTCTCCGGTTCGTAGAAAAACGCCGCGTCATTGAGCTGGAGTTTGCCGAGTGCGTCGCGCAGCGGTTCGTATTCGTCGGCCAGAACCGGGAAGAGTCCGGCGAAAACCATGGGCTTGGTGGCTTCAAAGCCGGGAAGCGGAGGAGCGTTGCTGCCGGCTTCGATGATGGTGTCGCCCATGCGGGCGTCGGCGACGCGCTTGATATTTGCCACCACGAAGCCGACGTCGCCGGCTTCGAGCTCTTCGAGCGCGACCGGTTTGGGTGTCAGCGCACCGAGCTGCTCAACCTCATAAATGTCATCACCGGCACACAGGCGAACCTTCATGTGATTCGCGAGGCGGCCTTCTTTCACGCGAACCAGCACGACGGCGCCACGATAGGGGTCGAACCAGGAATCGAAGATAAGCGCCTGCAGCGCATTTCGCGCGCTGCCTTTGGGCGGCGGAATGCGTGCCACGATGGCTTCGAGCACGTCTTCCACGCCCAGCCCGCTCTTTGCGCTGATCTGCAGCGCGTCTTGCGCCGGAATCGCGAGTACGTTCTCGATCTGTTCCTTTACGTAGTCGGGCTGTGCGGCCGGCAGGTCAACCTTGTTGATAACCGGAACGATGGTCAGGTTGTTGCCTGCAGCGAGAAAGGTATTGGCAACGGTCTGCGCTTCGACGCCCTGCGACGCATCGACCACCAGCAGAGCGCCTTCGCAAGCGGAAAGCGCGCGCGACACTTCATAGGAAAAATCGACGTGACCGGGCGTGTCGATGAGATTCAGCCGGTAGGTGTTGCCGTCCTTGGCCTGGTAGTGGAGGCGAATGCTCTTGGCTTTGATGGTGATGCCGCGCTCGCGTTCCAGATCCATGGAGTCGAGCACTTGTTCGTGCATTTCGCGCTGCGAGAGCGCGCCCGTCATTTCGAGCAGGCGATCGGCAAGCGTGGACTTGCCGTGGTCGATGTGCGCGATGATGCAGAAATTTCGCTCGAACTGTGGATCCATGTACCTGTTCTGCCGGCGGCGGAAAGTTCCGCAAGCCCTACGTCTTCCTAAAGTTTCGCGATGGGAGCACAGACGGACTGCGCGAAATCGCAATCTTGGAACGAATAGTTTGCCACAAATCGCGAAGGGCGTCAGCCGACATGCGCCGCCTGAGCCGGGCCGCCTCAGCGGCGAAACTGGTTGATGATCCAGAGTATGAGGCTGATCAAGACGCTGATGACCAGGCAGGACACCAGCGGGAAGTAGAACGTGGTGTTCCGGCCGCGATGGACTATGTCCCCGGGCAAGCGGCCGAAGCGGAAGGGAAGCTTGCCGCCGAAATACAGCAAGGCGCCAACGACGATTAAAACCGCCCCCAGCAAAAGCAATGTGCGACCGAACTGTTGCATCGGTTCCACGACCAAAGTCTAGCTGGAACTAAGCGAATTTACGCGGCTGCGGCGATGCGCCGGGCCAGGTCGTTTTGTTCGGCGACGGACTCGGCGCCAACGGTGAAGGCGTCGAGCACGTTCAGTCCGAGAGCATAGCGGAGTGCGTCATCCTGGCGGTCGCGGAGCGCGCCCTGTCCCAGGATCTTCATCCCGAGGACTGCTTTGCCGGAGGCCTTCATTTCGCGCAGGACGCCTACGACCGTGTCCGGGTCGGAATCCATATGTGCGCCGACAGGGTTGACGCGGGCAAGATCCACCTCGACCCACGCAGACTTCGCCGCTGCCCGCAGGGCTTCGATGGAGTGGCACGAGCAGCCGTGGGCACGAATGATCTTCTTTTGCTTGGCTTCCTCGAGTACGTCCATCACCGGGCGATAGCGGGTGGTCCAGTCGCCTTCGGTGAGACAGTGCATCAAGACGATGTCGAGCTGTTCGGTGCCGAGTTCGCGGCGGAAGCGGTCGAGGTCGGAACGCATTTCGTCGGGATCGCGGGCCCAGGACTTGGTGAGAATCGTGATTTTGCTGCGGTCCAGATGTTTGAGGGCCTCGGCGACGTGGGGATGGCTGCCGTAGGAGTCGGCGGCGTCGAAAAACCGCAGGCCGTTTTCATGGAAGCCGTTCAGGAGCAGGCGAGACAAACCGTCAATACCCAGGGCCGTTTGATGGGAGTGCTTACCGGCGCCTACCGTACCCGTACCCATGGCTAGGCGCGAGGTAGTGATGCCGGTCTGGCCGAGGCTGACCGAATTGGAAGCTGAGAACTTTTCGGTTAAGCGCGGGATGGCCACGGAGCGGCCGCAGCCGAGGGAGTAGGATGCGATGAAAGCGCCGGCGGCGAAGCGGGAGGAGCCGTGGAGAAAGGCGCGACGGAGCATAAAGACCTCCGCTGGTAACAGCAAGCCTACACCAGTGGGACGGACGGGTGCAGGCAATGTTAGCGACCGCCGGTCCAGGTCCGGAGGCTATTCTTCCTCTTCGAATTCGCCCATCTGCATGGTGAGGTAGCGTTCGTAGCCTAGCTCCTTGATCTGGTGCATCTGAGCTTCGAGCCAGTCCACGTGGTCCTCTTCGTCCTTGAGGAGCACCACCAGGAGATCCCGCGAGCCGTTGTCTTTTTCCGCGACAGCAATCTGGATGGCGGCGTTGTAGGCCTTGACGGCCGAGAGCTCCAGATCGAGGTCGCTTTCGATCATCTCCTGCACGTTCTTGCCGACTGTCAGCTCGAGCGGTTGCATGCTCGGCGTGCCGTCGAGGAACAAAATGCGCTCGATCAGCGCTTCCGCGTGCTTCATTTCGCCGATGGATTGTTTCTTGATGTATTCAGAAAGGCGGTCGTAGCCCCAGTTTTCGCACATCTCGGCGTGAAGGAAGTATTGGTTGATGGCGGTCAGCTCTTCGCGAAGAGCTTTGTTGAGTTCGGCAATGACTTTTGACGAGCCTTTCATGGTGGATGCGAGTATAGCGAATGGCGGGAGGCGAGCGACAGGAAAAACCGATCCTCCGCTCGCGACGCTCGCTCTGGGATGACCTCGATCGGCCGCTTATATGAGTTCGAGGCCCGAGAAGAAGTAGCCGATTTCAAAAGCGGCGGTTTCGGGGCCATCCGAGCCGTGGGTGACGTTGTTGCCGATGCTGGTGCCGAGGTCGTGCCGAATGGTGCCGGGAGCAGCCTTCTTGGGATCGGTGGCGCCCATCGCGTCACGCCACTTGAGGATGGCGTCTTCGGCTTCGAGAACCATGGCAACGATCTTGCCCGAGGACATGAAGTCGGTCAGCTCGCCAAAGAAGGGGCGCTCTTTGTGGACGGCGTAAAAGCCGCCCGCTTCTTCCTTGGTCAGGCGCATGGATTTGATGGCTACGATCTGAAAACCGGCCTTGTTGATGCGAGAGAGAATTTCGCCCTGCAAGCCGCGGGAAACGGCGTCCGGTTTGATGATTGCGAAGGTGCGTTGCAACGCCACGGAAAAAGCTCCTTAAGAGAAGTAGATAATCTGACGCTTGAACTCTTTCGCAGCCTCGGCGGGGCTTTTGCGCGTCTCAGCCAAAAAAACCTAGCCATGGGCTGCATTCAAGAACCGGGATTCATCGCCAGAGCCGACCTGGACTTGAAGGTAACGGCTCGAGCAAGGAAACGCTCCTATTTTATGGCCGCGGCTATGGTGGAGCCGAGGTCCGCGGGAGTTTCTACGGTCTTGATGCCGGCGGCGTTCATGGCCGCGTATTTGTCCTTCGCGGTGCCCTGTCCGCCGGAGATGATGGCGCCGGCGTGGCCCATGCGGCGTCCGGGAGGGGCGGTTTGTCCGGCGATGAACCCGACGACGGGCTTCTGCATGTTGGCCTTGATCCATTCGGCGGCGGTCTCTTCGGCGTTGCCGCCGATTTCGCCGATCAGAATCACCGCGTGGGTGTCCGGGTCGTCGTCGAAAAGCCTGATGGCATCGAGAAATGAAGTGCCAATGATAGGGTCGCCACCGATGCCAATACAGGTGGACTGGCCGATGCCGAGGCGGGTCAGCTGGTCCACCGCTTCATAGGTAAGAGTGCCGCTGCGACTTACAACGCCGACATGACCCTGCTTGTGGATGCGGCCGGGCATGATGCCGATCTTGCACTTGCCCGGGGCAATGATGCCGGGACAGTTCGGACCGATGAGGCGCGTCTTGGCTTTGTTCACCACCGAGACGACTCGAACCATATCGATGACCGGGATGCCTTCGGTGATGCAGATGACCAGCGGAACGTCCGCGTCGGCGGCCTCCAGAATCGCGTCTGCCGCATAAGGTGGCGGCACAAAAATCACGGACGCGTTCGCGCCGGTTCCCTTGACGGCTTCGGCGACGGTATTGAAGACGGGGCGCTCGAGATGTTTCGCGCCGCCTTTGCCCGGCGTCACGCCGCCGACAACGTTGGTTCCATACTCGATCATCTGTTGGGCGTGAAACGTTCCCTCGCGCCCGGTGAACCCTTGCACGATCAGCTTCGTTTTCCCGTTGATCAGGACGCTCATCGCGCACCCCCGGCAAGCGACACGACCTTTTGCGCGCCGTCTTTCATGCCGTTGGCGATCGTGAAGTTGAGGCCGGAGTCGCGCAGGATCTGTTGGCCCCGCTCGACGTTGGTGCCTTCCATGCGCACTACGACCGGAATTTCCACATGCAGATCTTTGGCCGCGGCGACCACGCCGGTTGCCAGCACGTCGCAGCGCAGAATGCCGCCGAAAATGTTGATGAAAACGGCTTTGACCTCGGGATCGCTCAGCAGAATGCGGAAGGCGTTCTTTACTTGCTCGGCGGAAGCGCCGCCGCCGACGTCGAGGAAGTTCGCGGGCGAGCCGCCGGCGTACTTGATGATGTCCATGGTGGCCATGGCTAGGCCGGCGCCGTTGACCATGCAGGCCACGTTGCCGTCAAGCTTGATGTAGTTGAGGCCGTACTTGGAGGCTTCCACCTCGAGGGGATCTTCTTCGTCGAGATCGCGCAGGCCGCGCAGGTCGGTATGGCGGAACAGGCCGTTGTCGTCGAATGTCATCTTGGCGTCGAGCGCCACCAGGCGGCCGTCGCCGGTGAGCACGCAAGGGTTGATCTCAAGCAGCGATGCGTCGGTGTCCACGAATGCTCGGTAGAGCGCCTGGAAGAAAGGCGCGGCGTGATTGGCGGCATCGCCCGAAAGTCCCAGACCGAAGGCCAGCTTGCGCGCCTGGTATGGCTGCAGGCCGACCGCCGGGTGGATGCTTTCTTTCAAAATGGCCGAGGGGTCTTTCTTGGCGACTTCCTCGATTTCCATGCCGCCGGCGGCGCTGGCCATGAAAATCACCCGAGCCGACTGCCGGTCGACCAAAAGGCTCAGATAGAGTTCGCGCTTGATGTCGAGGCCCTCTTCGATCAGCAGGCGCTTCACGATGCGCCCGCTCGGGCCGGTCTGGAAAGTGACCAGGTTCATGCCGAGCATGCGGGAAGCGATTTCGGCGGCTTCATCCGGCGAGTGCGCGAGCTTGACGCCTCCGCCCTTGCCGCGCCCGCCGGCGTGAATCTGGGCTTTAGCCACCACCACCGGCGATTTCAGGCGGTTCGCGCCCTCGCGCGCCTCTTCTTTCGAGAAGGCGACTTCACCGCGGGGAGTCGTAACGCCATAGCGCGCCAGAATTGCTTTGGCTTGGTACTCGTGAATCTTCATCAGTGATCCGTTAGTGTTCGGCCGTCGCACAACCAGCCAGTGTTAGAATTTTGCCGTTCGCAAAACATAGAAGTTTACTCGTAACACGACGGATTGGGCAAGGAATGCGCCGAAGGAGCGGATTTTGACCCTTTGCAGGACACCAGAGTGAGTCGGCGGCTGCTAGAAACTGCAATCGCCGGGCGCGAGTTGACCGCGGCCCAGGCCGAAGAGCTGATGGAGGAGTTGCTGGCTGGCCGGGTGGAGACGCCCGCGATGGTCGAGCTGCTGCTGGCGCTGAACGCTCGGCCGTATCGCTCTGAAGAGCTGGCCGGCTATGCGCGGGCGATGCGTCGCCATGCGGCGGTGGTTTTCCCCGCAGGAGAGATCTTGCCGGAGCGCATGGTGGATACGTGCGGTACCGGCGGCGACGATTCGGGGACGTTCAACATTTCGACGGCGGCGGCGATGGTCGCGGCGGCGGCCGGAGCGCGGGTTGCGAAGCATGGCAACCGAGCGGCCAGTTCGAAATGCGGCAGTGCGGACGTGCTCGAAGCCTTAGGGGTTCCGATCGACCTGCCGTTTCTGCAAATCGGGCGCGGGATTCGCGAGATCGGCATCGGATTCTTATTTGCGCAGGCGGCTCACGCGGCAACGCGCCATGCCGCGCCCGCGCGGAGACAGATTGGCGTTCGTACCGTGTTTAACCTGTTGG
>Ga0306922_10000071_pt1 | contig 66087 bp, 53 predicted proteins | sample sta12Cox44000082_FD_203758 | JGI IMG/M metagenome (GOLD analysis project Ga0306922, IMG submission 203758) | Lab enrichment of tropical soil microbial communities from Luquillo Experimental Forest, Puerto Rico - statoxic.12C.oxic.44.000.082 (v2)... | ecosystem: Environmental > Terrestrial >... | reverse complement strand
GCGGTGCTCTGCAACGAAAATAGCACCTGAAATAGGGGGTTATAGCTGAGGCTGCGCTCCGGGCGCAGTTCTTCCACCAGGCGCTCGAAAGGCATATCTTGGTGCGCATATGCGCCAAGCGCCGAGTCTTTCACGCGCGCCAGCAATTGGCGAAACGACGGATCGCCGTCCAGTCGCGTCCTAAGCGGCAGAGTATTGGCGAACAGCCCGATGAGACCCTCCACCTCGCCGCGATTTCGGTTGGCGATGACTGCTCCCACGAGGATGTCGTCCTGACCGGAGTAGCGGGCCAGGAGCATGTAGAAGCCCGCCAGAAGAACCATGAAGGAGGTGGCGCCGAACTGACGCGCCGCACTTGCTACTGTATCCGTGAGCTCTTTCGTGCAGGCGAACGACTTGGCCGCCCCACGGAAGCTCTGTTGCGCCGGGCGTGGCCTGTCGGTCGGGAGATCGAGTGTCGTAGGTGCGCCCGCCAACTGCTGTTTCCAGTACCTGAGCAGCTTCTCTACGACTTCGCCTTGCAAGACATTGCGCTGCCAGACGGCGTAATCGGCATATTGCAGGGGCAAATCGACGAGCGGCGAGGGGTGTCCCTGTCGATATGCGTCGTAAAGGGAAGCTAGTTCACTGACCAATATGCGCCGCGACCACCCGTCAAATGCGATGTGGTGAGTCGTGATCAGTAGCACGTAGTCCGCATCGCCTAAGCGCAAAAGTACAGTACGAAACATTGGGCCGTGCTTCAGATTCAGAGGCGTTTGTGCCTCCTTCATGGCAGCGATTTGGGCTTCGCGCTCGGGATTCGCCGCTTCGCTCAGGTTCACCATCACCAGCGGAATCGGCTGAAACGGCGAGATGATCTGTACCGGATGGCCTTCGATGACGTCGAAGGTAGTACGCAGGATTTCGTGCCTGTGGACGATTTCGTTAAGGGCGCGCTCCAGTGCTTCGGCATCAGGTTGACCTTTGATGCGAATGGACCAGGGAACGAGGTACGAAGTGCTGTTAGGGTCGAGTTGATGCAAAAAGAGCAGCCGCTGTTGCGCCAATGTCAGCGGAAATGCGTACACATGTTCGCTTGCCGGAGGCTCCGTCGCCGCCCCTGCTCCTGCGGCAGTCGTTCCGACTGTCGTCTCCATCCCCATGCTTACACCCGCTATGCCCCCGAATTTCAGCAAAGTGTTAGTTACCCGCGCTGTTGATGCGGTCCACATCGGCCCCATCTACCAGATCGCCGAGCGCAACTACGATCTTGCGCGGTCCCACGTAGGAATCACGCGCATGCGCGGTTATCATATTGTCTAGCGACACGATATCGCCTTCGCGCCATATGAATCGCACGGCATTCTTCTCGTAAATTTCGCCGACATGTTCCATCTCGGCATCGCTAATCTCCGAGCCATCCCCGTAGTACACATGCCGCGGCAGGTCCTCACGCTTGTAAATCGATAACAGAGACGTCCTCACATCGGGATCCAGGCAGTACACATGGTGCAATTGCACCTGGTTGAAGAACGACATCTCCCCCGTTACCGGATGCCGTAACACTGCACGGCAGCGCTGCTTCACCCGCAACTGATCCTCACCGACCCACTGGCAGATGAATCCCTGCTTTGCGCACGCCTCTTTTACCACGGAGCGATCAGTCGTTTGAAAGAAGTGTTGCCAACTGACGTCCAAGCCATCGGAGAAATTGCGCACATACATTAAACCCTTTTGCTCGAACTTCTCCCGCACGGTTGGATCGAGCTGCTGATACACCTTTCGGCAATCGACCACAGGAGAGCATCCGCCTTCCTTCGCTGCAATCACGCAGAAGAAGCTGATGCGCGTCGCCCAGCGATTCATATGCGAGCTCTCATTGTGATACAGAATGCGCTTGTCTTCGGGGTAGGGCGTCGAAGTGTAGATCTTACCGCCCGCACTTTCCCGCGGCAGGTCGCCATATTCGGAATAAATCTCGCTATAAATCCCTGCAGCCACGCGCTCGAAATCCTCGGGTGTCTTCAGATTAAAGCCGCGAAACAGGATGCCGCCGTGTTTGTGCAGCTTCTGTGCAATGTATTCGCGATTGTTTCGTGCCCAGTCCGCCAGGTCCACCTGATCGGTTGAAGGCTCAATCAGCAGTGGCAGCAGCTGGTCGTCCGACATCTGACACTCACGCACGGGGCTGAACTGCGACAGGTCCACAGCTTTGCGGCGAATGGCGCCCAAGCCCTTGGTCAATCGAGAAGTGGTGCTTTCCATAAGCTGTACCTCACAGTTCGCGCTCAAGACGTCTCGGGGAGCAGCGCTCGCCTCTTGGGGTTCAGGCAGGCAGCCAGCTTACGGGCCGTGATCCCTACCAGGGGTTCGTTCATGATGTCGCGCCGGCTGTCTAGATCGCCCTCGCCGATTACGTAATGCTCATATCTTTCTGCCAGCCCATCCCAGCCGAGATTCGGCCCAAACTCCTTGGCTTCTCCGCCATGAAACAAGGCCAACGTTCCGGCGTACGGTTGGGGACGAAACTTCAATTCCGCTTCTCCCAGCGTCTCGGTTACATACATGGCGCGCATGCGTGCCGGAATTCTTCGGCCTAAGGCAAACAGCACGCGATACGATTGCTTTCGCAGGCGCGGCACGGCCTTCCAATAGATCGCCGTGAGAAGGTTCTTGGCGGTTTTCGCCGGAGCGGATGCCGCCCTTCCTAGGCGGATGCCAAAAGAGTCCTTCGCCGGCGCCGCACTCGACTTCAGTAGCAGCTTGTGATTAAACCTCAGTGCCGCGCTGAACATTGCCACAAGTTCGGCAGGTTCACCTTTCTGTTGCAGAATCCGCGCCATTTCGAATGCCACCAGTCCGCCGAAACAATAACCTCCCAAATAATATGGACCCTGGTGTTGCACCTTGCGCACTTCAGCCAAATAGTGCGCCGCCATCTGCTCCACCGTCAGCCGCTCAAAACGCCGCCCATCCATTCCTTCCGGCTCGATGCCGTAGAAGGGCTGCTCCGGTCCCAGATACCGAGCCATTTGTTCGAGGAACAGCGTACTGCCCGCCCCGCCATGCACACAGAAGAATGGAGGATTCGACCCCTGCGGCTGAATCGCCACCAGTGTCGTGTAAGCTTGGCCATCCAAAGGCTCTAGTTCTTTCGCCAGCAGTTCCAGCGTGGGGGAACGAAACAGCGTCGAGAGCGGCAGCTCTCTCCCGAACGTGCGCAGGATCTTCGTGAACAGACGAGCCGCCAGCATGGAGCGTCCGCCCAGCTCGAAAAAGTTTGCCGTGACGCTGATCGGGTTGATTCCCAGAACCTCTTCCCAGAGCCTCACAAGCTTGCGCTCGGTTTCGTTTCTCGGTCCAACATACCCAGCAGCTGCCTCAAAATCCTGCACTCCGGGAGCCGGCAGCGTCTTACGATCGACCTTCCCATTCGGCGTCAGCGGAAACTTCCCCATCCGCACAAACGCTGACGGAGTCATGTAGTCGGGAAGCTGCTTCGCGACGTGTTTCCGCAACTCTCCGGCAGTCAGGCTGTCCTGCAATTTTGGAACGTAGTAGGCAACCAGGCGCTTATCGCCGGGGCTATCTTCCCGTGCCACAACGACAGCCTGATCTACTCCCGAGTGCTGCTCGAGCACCGACTCAATCTCACCCAGCTCAATACGAAATCCGCGTATCTTGACCTGGTGATCGATGCGTCCCAGAAACTCGACATTTCCGCCGGGCTTAAACCGTGCAAGATCGCCCGTGCGATACATGCGGGCGGCTGGCCTCGAATCGAACGGATCGGGCAAGAACTTCTCGCGCGTCATCTCTTCGCGCTCGAAGTATCCCCGAGCCAATCCTTCACCGCCGATGTAGAGTTCTCCTTCCGTGCCGTCCGGCACCGGCTCGCGCTGCGCGTCCAACACATAAAAAGTCGTGTTCGCGATCGGCTTCCCAATCGATACGAGCTTCTCGTCTTTGCCCTCGACCTTGTACAGGCTTGACCAGATCGTCGTTTCGGTGGGACCGTACATGTTCCAAACTGCGCCGCAACGCTGCGCCAACTGTCTCGCCAGGTCAGCAGACAGAGCCTCGCCGCCAACCAGCACCTTCAATCTTGAGTCGCCTTGCCAGCCGGATTCCAGCAGCACGCGCCAGGTTGTAGGCGTCGCCTGCATGATGGTCGCCCCGCTCTGCTCGATTAGCCGCATCAGCCGGCGCCCATCCATTGTCGCTGCTCGCGTCGCGATCACCACCCGGCCCCCAGCCAGTAGCGGCAGATACAACTCCAACCCGGCTATGTCGAATGACAACGTTGTTACTGCCACAAGCGCGTCATTGGGTGTCGCTCCCGGCTCGCGCTGCATCGAGCAAAGGAAGTTCACCAGGCTGCGATGTTCGAGCATCACGCCCTTCGGTTTGCCGGTGGAACCCGACGTATAGATCACATAAGCAAGATTCTGAGGTCCCACATTGGCAACCACGGGACCGCCGTCTTCCTTACTGATGGCCCCCTCATCGCCATCCAGGCAAATCACCTCAGCCGACGTCTCTGGCAAGCGGGAAAGCAGCGCCTCCTGCGTGAGCAAAACGCGGACATGCGCATCCTCGAGGACATATTTCACACGGTCACAGGGATACGAGGGGTCAAGCGGAACGTAAGCTCCACCCGCCTTCAGGATCCCCAGTAGTCCCACGACCATCGCGATTGAGCGCTCAACGCAAAGGCCCACCAGAACCTCCGCGCTAACTCCCTTTGCCTGCAATAATCGGGCCAGCTGGTTCGACCGCTGGTGGAGTTCCGCGTAGCTCAAACTTTGGCCATCGCACTCGACAGCCACAGCATCGCCAAGTGAGGCCGCGCGTTCTGTCAGCAGCTCATGCAGACAGCGCTCCCTCGGATATTCAGCGTAGGTTTGATTGGCCTCCCACGACTTTGGGAGTGTTGCTGGACTCATGCGCGCTTTCGCGACGCTAAGGGGCGTCCGATTACTGCCGGAAGTAACGTTCGGCACATCAGAGGCGCACACATCCATGGCGTAGGCCAGAACCGCGGGAGATTTGCTCCGAAGTAACGTTTTCCGGAGCAAAGGGGGTACTCAACTTATAGGGCGAATCGTAGGCTATGTCAACAGGATTCTATCGGCGGAGTCTGATTCTAGCATGAATAATTTCAATAAGATAGCCAAATTTAATGTCAGTCTTTGGCGCCTATGAGGGAGTCTCTCTAGCGCTTATAGGCCATGGCAATTTGCTGCGAGTTCCCGACTCAGACCATCACTATTTGGTAAACTTGCGCTCTAATTTCGCACCGAGCGGTAGGGCTCCCGAGTCACACGTACAATGCCTGGTCCGCCAACTGGAGTATTTGAATCGCCACCCGCGGTTACCACTTTGGCCAGAGCGGCAATCGTGGGATGCTCGAAAATCGTCCTGATAGGCAACTCGACACGAAAGCGCTCGCGAATGCGGGAGATAACTTGAGTTGCCATCAGCGAGTGTCCGCCCAGATCGAAAAAGTTCTCGTCCGTGCTGATCCGCTCGCGATGGAAGACCTCTTGCCAAATCTTGGCCACGTTCTCTTCTTCCGCATTTTGGGGAGCCACAAACGCGCGCGCCCGCACGGTTTCTGGCGCTGGTAATGCCCCGCGGTCAACTTTTCCATTCGCAGTGAGGGGAATTCTCGGAAGCAAGACAATTGCATAGGGAACCATATGCTCGGGCAACTGCTGCTTGAGGTGAGCTCGCAGGTCCTCCGCTGTGTAATTGGCACCTTGATCGATAACGACATAGGCGACTAGCCGCTTGTCGCCGCTGTCCTGTTCAAGGGCTAGTACGACCGCCTGCTTCACGCCTGGTTTCGCCGTCAGGGCTGCCTCGATCTCGCCCAATTCGATTCGGAAACCGCGAACCTTAACCTGGTCATCCGCGCGGCCCAGAAAATCAACATTTCCGTCGAGCAAATAGCGCGCGATGTCGCCTGTGCGGTACATTCGCGATTCCGGATTACTGCTGAAGGGATTTCGTACAAAGCGTTCTTCCGTCTTATCCGGCTGACTCAAATATCCGGCGGTTACCCCCTCACCGGCGATGTACAGCTCTCCCACCGTCCCTGTGGGAACCGGCTGGAGTTGAGCATCCAGAATGTAGATCTGCGTGTTTGCGATCGGACGGCCAATCGGAATGCTTGATGCTTCCGAGTTCCGCCAATCAAACTCCGCCAGCCGTAAGGTCAATGAGCCGACGGTCGTCTCAGTGGGTCCGTAGTGATTTAGCACCTCACAGGTTCCTCGCAGCGAAGCGATCTGATCAGCCAGCTTCGGTGTAAAAATCTCCCCTCCAAGCAGCAGGAACCGATGAGGCAGTACTTGTTTCGCGTGCGAGCTTTGCAATAGTGCCTGCAGGTGCGACGGCACGATCTTCAGTACATCGATTGGACAGCGTGCGTTGTAGTCGGCCATACGTTCCGCATCGGTCGAAACGTCGTAGCTGATGACATGTAGGCATCCACCGGAAGTCAGCGCGGGATAAATACACGTGTTGCCCAGATCGGCCGCAATGGTCGACACTGTCGCGAAGTGCAAGCCTCCCGGATAATCGCCCAGACGCAGACGATGCGTGATGAAGTGACTGTAGTTCACCAAATTGCGGTGCCGAACCGCGACACCTTTGGGCACACCCGTCGATCCCGATGTGTAAATCACGTACACCAGGTTGCCGGGCTGGGTGTGGTTCTCGGGATTGCTGCAGGGCTGCTCAGCCCATAATCCAGCATCACGATCGAGGCACAATATCTTGCCACCGAATTCTGGCATCTGAGCTAGGAGCTCTTCTTCGGTAATTAGTATCGTCGCTCCCACTAATTGCTGCAGCCTTCGCGGTTTCGGGTCTTGCGGATTCAGCGGTACGAAAGCTCCGCCCGCCTTCAGGATTCCGAGCAAAGCCACAATCGTGTTGGCCGAGCGTTTGATGCATAGTCCTACCAGCGCATCCGGCCCCACACCCAGCGACCGCAGGAAATGTGCAATCCGGTTGGCGCCTTCGTTCAATTCGCGGTAAGTGAGCAGCGTCTCGTTAAACCGCAGCGCCGGACGCCCCGGCGTAGCGGCCGCCTGCAACTCAAACAGCTCGTGCACGCACTTGTTTCGTGGATATTCCGCGGCCGTCTCGTTCCACTCAAGCATGAGTCGCCGCAGTTCCTCCTCACCTAACATCGGCAAGCGGCTTACAGGCGCATGCGGATTCGCGATGGCCGCAGTCAGCAGGGTAGTGAAGTAACCGGCGATTCGCTGAATCGTGAGGTCGGGAATTCGCGCAGCATCATAATGAAAAGTGAGGTCGAATGTCTCCGCGCCTGCTGTCACACGCAAGAGTAACTTGTAGGAATCATTGCAGACGATCGCGCGGGCATCGTTTTGAGGAAAGGTCGATTCCCCTTGGAACTCAAAGCTGACCGCCGGTTCAACGAACCCGGTTCCGGGCACGTAGTATTCCTGCCACTCTCCCGCTTTTTCGATTTCCGAATGTGCATGCTCCACGACTTCATGGAAATGCAAGTCACCCTCGAAGCGTGCGTCAATGGGCACCGTCTTGGCAACAAGTCCGACTGTTTCGCGCAACTCCTCGTATTCGCGGCCGGCAAAAACCACCCCAACACGGAATGTCGACTGTCCCGTGAGCCTCCAAAGAACACACTGCCATGCGGCAAACAACACCTCAGCAGCGGAAGCCTTCAACTGCTCCGCTGTGGATCGTACAACCCCGGCCGTTTTCCCATCCAAACTGCAATCGAGGGTTTCCTCCCTCCTGCCCTGCGGGGACTTGCACTCGGAGGAGAGCGCCAGCGCGGTCGCTTCAGGCAAACCCTGCCAGTAGCTCATTGCCCTCTGCGAGTTCTCGTCGTCGCCCTCAATAAGTTCGTTTTGCCAATGTGCAAACTGCACGTAGCGGAGCAGCTCTTCGGCTCCACCCTCGGGTGGATGAGCATCCAGGCTGCGCAACAAATCGCGAGCCAGGATTTTTAGCGCCGCAGCATCAGCGGTTAGAGCCGGAACACTCAGCACAATGGAATGGCGCTCTGGCGCAAAGATGACAAGGACTGCGGAAAGGACGGAACTCGAATCCCAAGGCACAATCGCGTGCTGCTCGCTGCGAATGATGCTCTGCAGCTCTTCCTTTTGTCGGGGATCACTAAGCGTTGAAAGATCGAAGGTGCGCAGCGAGGGTTCGGCTTGATTCAGTACGGCTTGAAATGGGAATTTCATCCCAGGCTGCCGCACATACACGGTACGCAGAATCTCGTGTCGGCCAACAAGGTACCTTAAAGCATCCAGGAGGGCAGATTCACTGATACTACGGTCAAGCTGCAGCCAGCAGACGGAGCGCAGAGTGCCGCCCTCCTGCTGCAAGGCCCAAACATGTTTCTGCTGCGGAGACAGCCAGAATCCCGCTTTGACCGGGGTCCCCATCGATTTCTATTCCTCGCCCATGAACAATAACCTCGTGCTCACCGGGAACCTGTGCGCTAGCCGCTCCACAGCGATACAAAAAAAAACGCTCTGAAAGCCCGCCGGTGGTGTGCGTTCGACGCTCGTGTCGGTACACACATCGTAAGAATAAGGCAGCTGAGAGTATTCCCTGCAAGGTTCGCATGAATACAATGCCGTGTCTAGGGCATGACCGGGGTTTCCAGAGTGGCGCGGGATTTGAAAAGGACATCGGCTTTAGCCCTGCCGTATAAGTCTGTTACTTTTGTCATCCCAAGGGGACTCTCGTCCCCCGAGGAATCTGCTTTTCAAATCTTTTCTGCGGCGTCTTAGGGTCGGCTTATTAAAGCCTCAGCCTGAGACTTAAGTCATAGCGGGACCGATTCAGGCTCTTTTAACCTGCCAGCATGGCATCGGTTGCCGATTTATTGCAGAACTCAAGACTCAAAGCGATGGTCATTCCCCGCGAACACGGCGCTTGGGGAATGATGCTTGTTCCTCTGGCTACCGGTGCAGTCGTCGGGGCCGCCGGCCAAGCCAATTACTCTGCGCTGGGGCTGTTTGCGCTGGCGTCCCTCGCACTGTTCTGGATGCGCACTCCGGTCGAAGCCTGGGTGGGAACCACTGCTATCAAGGCTCATTCCGACCATGAGCGTAGGACGGTGCTGCGAGTTACGCTGCTTCTTTCGCTGATTGCCACAGCAGCAATCGCTACTTTGCTTCTTTCCGGCTTTGCTGGTGGACTGCTCTTGATCGGTGCCGTAGCGGTGGCAGCCTTGGCAACTCAGGCCCTCGTGAAGAGCCTGGGCCGAAGTGGCCGCATGCCGGCTCAGGTCATTGGTGCGATCGGGCTCACAGCAACCGGAACAGGCGCGTACTATGTATTAACAGGCCGGCTCGACCGTGTCGCTCTTGCAATTTGGTTGGCCAACTGGCTTTTTGCCGCCAACCAGATCCACTTCGTCCAGCTACGGATCCGCGGCAGCCGGCTGGAAAGCTTTAGGGAAAAATCCCGCTTCGGTCTGACCTTCCTATTAGGCACTGCAGCTCTCGTGACTACAATCCTGATCGGCTCACGTTTGGCCTTCTTCCCGCGGTTTGTGTTTGTCGCATTCGCACCTGCGGTGCTGCGCGGTTTGGCTTGGTTCGTCCGCTTACGACAGCCGCTCGAGGTGCATAAGCTGGGGTTTTCGGAACTGAAGCTGGCAGTATGGTTTGGGATCTTGCTTGGCTTTGCTTTTCTTGTTTGACCTGAACTGCGAACAATCCGGCTTATGCCTGCGGCCAGCGACTCACCTATAGCGGCACTTCTCAGCAAGACCGCGAAGTCTCCGGCCCTCAATGAGGAAGAGTTGGAGTTCCTCACGGCGCGCGTAATTCTGCGGAAGTTCTCTGAAGGCGAACTGGCTTTCAGTGAAGGCGAACCGTGCTCGGGAAGGTACGTCGTTGAATCCGGTCGCATTCGCATCTTCAAGAGCTCGGCAGGAGGAAGGGAACAGGTGCTTTCCGTCGATGGCCCGGGCGAGTCCATTGCCGAGCTCCCAGTCTTTGACGGCGGTGCTTACCCGGCTTCCGCCCAGGCGATTACTCCCACAACAACCGTGTTTCTCAGCAAGCAGGATTTTCAGAATCTTTGCCGGCAACATCCCGAAGTGGCGCTGAAAGGTTTTCGTGTGGTTGGAGAACGGTTTGCGCCACTTGGTTGGCATCCTCGAGGAGCTCTCGTTCACTACTGTGCGGCACCGGCGAATAACAATGAGTTGGCTGCACAGATCGGCACCGTGCGCGAACTGGTCTCCCGCAACCTGAGCAGAATGCAATCAGAAGGTTTGATTCAGATGGGCGGCAGAAAAGCCACGCTTCCAGACTTGAAGAAGCTGGAGCCAGAATTAGCCGACGTCGGCCAAACATCGCCCAGAAAAAGTCATCCACGCTGTTTGGTGTCAGGGCAGGAATAACGAGTAGATTACTTTGCAGCCACTTCAGCAACCTTGTCCACCTGGACCGCACCGTCGGAGGTCATCGTACCGGTGACTTTCACGTGCTGTCCTTCGTGGCCGCTGACGGCAGCAGGATTGGCAATCGCCACCACTTTCTGGTCCTTATCGGTAACCAGCACAGGCTTTTCGCCGCCTTCGATGCATTTCTTGGCGCACTGCGCATGCGCGGCATTCGCGCCCTTCGTGGCGCACTTCGAGTCGCTAATCCAACCATCCCAACTACCTGCGGAACTCGCCGACGCCCAAAGCGCTGCCAACAGAAGCGCGCCTGCCACGAATACAACCCGTTTCATGGATGCCTCCATTCCGACGTTCAAATTACCCTAAATAACATCAGCAGCTATGGATACACCGATTCCGTGCTGGATGCAACTTTGTTGTTAACGATTGGACACTATCTTTTTGCCGGAGATTGGGAGGGGACTACGTCGGCTAGCGAACTATTGCGAATATCCGCTTTCGGCTGGGGTTGCACCAGTACCACTTCACCCGGCATAACATATCCGAGCTTTTCGCGAGCCTCTTTGATGATTGTGTTCCGATCGGACTGCAGTTTCTTCACGCGGGTCTCGAGTTCGACGTGCTCGGCGTTAGCTTTGTCGATTTCCTGCTGTAGATGCTGATAATCAGCGCGCTTGGCCCGCCACTCCATCGTGCCGTTTGCGCCAAACACGATCTTGTAACCGATCAACACAGCGAGCAGGCCGATCGACACCAAGGCCAATATGCGGCCAGTTTGCCGCAACCAGTTAGCCACTCTCTTTTGCCCGCCCATTATTCAGCCCTACCGAGCTATGGCTTAGGGATGCTTTCTAAAGCACTACTCTAAGTTTCCGCCAAAGTCTCGAATCCATTGCTAGTTGAATGCCGATTCACTTTCGATACAAGCGAATGCCAGGCGAAAGTCGTACGAGGAACCAAGGTTCTAACGCCTTGAGCGGAAAGCGAAGACGAGGCCTCGCAGAATTTCTGCCCAATGTTACATTCGTGCGGAGATGAAGACGGTTCTGGAGGAACAGAAATGTTGGATGCTCGTGTGATCTTGACCACACTCGGTTCTTCGGACGATGCCGAGCAATTCGCGACCAAGCTTGTGGAACGCAGGCTGGCAGCCTGCGTGAATATCGTCGGCCCGATTCGCTCCATTTACCGCTGGCAGGGCAAGGTTCACCACGATCCAGAGTATCTGCTCCTTATCAAAACGACTGCAGAACGCGCCAGGGAATTGGAAGCAGCTTTTAGCGAGCTCCATCCCTACGATTTACCGGAGCGAGTGGAACTGGGCATCGAAGCTGGCAGCGCAGGTTATCTCCAGTGGCTGGTTGCCCAGGCGAGCAGCGAAGCAAATCAATAGGCCAGCAAGATACGAAGGTCGCGCACATTGTTGCCGGTGGGACCGGTTACGACGACGTCCCCGATTTCTTCTAGCAGCGGGTTGACATCGAATTGCGCCAGGGCTTCCGACGGATTGTGTCCCGCTTCTACTGCACGGGCTGACGTGGTTCCATCGACAATCGCTCCTGCGGCGTTGCTGTTTCCATCCACGCCATCGGTCCCGGCGCTGAGCACGATGATGTCTTCTCCTGCGATCTTGGTAGCGCAATCGAGAGCGAATTGCTGATTACGACCGCCGACGCCCGGGTTGGCACCAACCTTCACGGTGACTTCGCCACCGGAAATCAAACACGATGTAGGCGATTTTTGACGAAGCTCACTAAGCCGCTCCAGCAGGTAGTCAGCCGCTTGTGCATAGTCACAATCATCGCAATGATTGTCCACTTCAACCGCGAACCCGAGAGCGGCTGCACTCTCGGCAGCCGCATCTGTGGCGGTGGAATTCGAGAGCACAGTCACAAACTGGCTGTTTGCGAAAGCCGGATCGCCTGTCTTTGGTGTTTCCCTTAACTGATTTGCCTCAAACACTTCGCGAACTCGGTCGGAAAAAGCGGGAAGCATTTCGTAGCGACCGGCTATCGCGTAACAGTCTCGAACCGTGCTGCTGTCGGGCATGGTCGGTCCAGAAGCCAGAGCGTCAAGCGCATGGTCAGGAACATCGGACACCAACAGTGAGACCTGCGTTGCGCCTATAGCAGCTTGCGCTGCACGGCCGCCTTTCAGCGCCGACAAGTGCTTGCGAATCGCATTGATCTCGGCAATGGGTGCGCCGGAATGAACAAGAATGCGGTTGGTCTGAACGATATCAGCAAGGGTGAAATTCGAATAGAAGGGTTTCTCGGCAATGGCCGACGCGCCGCCGCTGAGGAGAAACAGCACCAGCGATCGCTCGGGAAGAGCTCCGAGCAATTGCAGGATGGCATCGCCGGCGCGGAGCGAGTCTGGGTTGGGCAAAGGATGCCCGCCACAAAAATATTGTAGACCTAGAACAGGGTTGGACACAGGAGTAGGACATGAAACGACTCCGGTGAGCGGGGCCGGCACGAGGTCTGAAAGTGCGTGGGCCATGCTGTGGCCGGCTTTGCCGAGCGAAATCACCACAATTCCCGAGAAATCGCTGATGTCGTAGCTGCGATTGGCAATGCTGAGGATGCTGTCGGAGAGGCTCACATAACGGGCGAACGCGCGGGAAATGCTGCATGCGGCGAGAGTGAAATCGAAGATATCCCGCGCGTGTCTACGCATCTCGCCAGGAAGGGTTGGCTGTATTTGCGGCGACATTGGGCACGATTATAGGGGCGTGCGGTAGCCCGGCACAGTGCGATATCAACGGGGGCGGCTGCCGGTGCTAGTGGACCCCGATGCTCTTACCGGAATGTGCGTCCAGTATTTCGTGCAGCCAGCTTTCGATGGTCATTCGCATTTCGTCGAGGTGCCCCTGGAAGAAGTGATCGCCCGGGATGAACACCAGCTCTTTCGGGTCGGCCGCCTGGGCCACGATCTCCTCGACGGCTCCATGTGGGCCGAATTGATCGCGATCGCCGCTGAGGAAGAGCTTAGGCTTACGGCATTCAGCCAGGAACTTGTAGGAGTAGAGCCGTCCTTCGGCTTCGACCGGAGTGCCGAGGGAAATCAGCGCCTGCACGGCGGGATCGGGACAAGATGCCCGTAGACCGCGGGCTGCACCGAAGGAGAACCCCGCAAAGATGACGGGAAGCCCATACTCATGCTTGAGCCACGCCAGCGCTGCCTGAACATCTCCAACCTCTGCTCGGCCATCGTGTTGGCCTTCGCTGAGACCCGTCCCACGAAAATTGAAACGCAACACGGGGAATCCCAACGAATGCAATGCCTTCATGGCGTGAAACACCACCTTGTTGTGCATCGTGCCACCGAAAAGAGGATGCGGATGGCAAACCAATCCGGCGTGCGTCGCCTTGGCCTGGCCCAGATTCAGAAGCGCTTCCAGACGCCCCGCCGGACCTTTCAAGAACAGTGTTCGAATGGACGCGTGGGGAGCTGGCATGGAGAACGAGCTGCGATCGGCAGCAGACGTTCATGATAATTCACGATATCTTGAGAGTTGGTTTCTCCCGAGGAACGGCCAAGAGGAGATTATGATCCGCTTCGGAATTGCCGGATTTGGGCTGCACGCGGTCAAGCGTTTGATGCCGGGCTTCGCCAATGCCAGGAATTGCCGCGTAACGGCTCTGTCACGCCGAGATGCGTTTCGGGCGCATGAATCGGCACAGGAGTTCGGAATCGCCCACGCGTTCACTTCCACCGCAGAGCTGTGTGCATGTCCCGAGGTAGATGCCGTTTTCATCGCTACCCCAGACGCGATGCATCTGGCGGACGTGCTTGCGGCCGTACAACATCGCAAACCGGTACTGGTGGAAAAGCCGATGGCGATGAACGCCGAGGAAGCACAGAAGATGATGGAAGCTGCGCGCGCGAGCAGCGTTCCGCTCGGGGTCGCGCACGTAATGCGTTTTGAGGAGAGTGTTCGCTGGTTTCAGCGGCGGCTCTCTTCGGGCGTGATAGGCAAGCCCGTGCTGGCCCGCGCCAGCTTTGTTGCACCGCTGCTGAACAGCCCGCGCACCTGGATCAACGATCCAGCCTTGGCAACCGGCGGCCCGCTGGCCGATGTCGGCGTGCATTGCATTGATACCCTGCGCTACGTCTTAAACGAGGAGGTGCAGTCGGTGATGGCGCAAGCCCACTACGATTCGCACTGGGTAGTTGAGGCGACGGGAACCACGTTGCTAAAGTTTACCGGAGGCACCCTCGCCACAATTTCCGTCTCAGCCCGCTCGCCCTATCAGACGCTTCTTGAGATCATCGGCGAAACCGGGATTCTTTCAGCCAAGAATGCATTAACGGTGGATCATCTCATCACGCTCGAGCTGCGCGAGGCGTTTGACGTCATCGAGAAGGTCGAGGTGTCGAATGCGGACGCCTACACTGCCCAGGTAGAGGCGTTCGCTACGGCTCTAGAATCCGGTAAGGAGTTCGAGATACCGGCAGAAGAAGGCCTGCAAAATCAGAGAATCCTCGACGCCATCTTCCGCAGCGTAAAGAGCGGTAGCTCCGAGAGGGTATGAGCCCTATTCCGAAGGCACTTTCGCTTCCGCATGGTGGGGAAGCGGCGCCGGCATTTCCGACACATTCCAGGCCCAGGCAGCGAGTAAGGCCGCACCCTCATTGATTTGGTCGGGAATGACCTTGTCGAAGGTGTCGGTCTGGCTGTGATGCGCCTGGCGATAGTGATCGGGAAGCTGCAAACAGAAATAGGCGGGAACGCCTTTGTCCAGAAACTCCACGTGATCTGACGATCCGTAATAGTGCGTGCTAAGGGTTTCGAGATCGAAGACTTCACGCAGAGGCTCGTAGATTTCCGACATGAGCGGGCCAGTGTCCCAGAGATTCTCGAGTGCGATGGTATACACCTTGCCGGTACCTAAATCGTGAATGAGAACGGCATCAATTTTCGGCAGTTCAGCCTCGTGGTTCCTGAGGAATGTAGTTGCACCGATTCCGCCCTGCTCTTCGCCGGTGAAGAGGGCGAAGGTGATTGTGCGTTTTGGCTTCCATCCCAAAGCCTTCAGCGTTCGCGCCGCCTCGAGCACAGCCATCGCGCCTGTGCCGTTGTCGAGTGCGCCTTGGCCGAGGTCCCACGAATCCAGGTGTCCGCCGATAATGACGCGTTCGTCAGCCAGCTCCAAGCCTTTGATCTCTGCGACTGTGATGGCAGCGGGAGCGGGCTTGTCACTGAAAGTATTGCGGAGATTGGCCGACATTGTGACGGGGCCCGCTTTTAGCAGTCGCCAGATAAGGTCGTAATCTTCGTGAGTCAGGAATGCCATCGGAGCTGCGCTTGGTCTGTAAGCCGGGGAAACGCCTGTCATGTTGAAGAGACTGTCGGGTTTGCCACTATCGACCAGGATGAGCGCGGGCTGTTCGTCGGCGATTTCTCGCATCAGTTGAGCCCGTTCGCGCCACGACATGCCCGGGGGCTTCACACCATGCTGGGGAGGGATCACAGCATCATAGGCATTCTCTGGATTCGCCTCCAACTTCGAAAGATCGTCTGGCTTTCTGGAGAGAACGACCATTGCCTTCAGTTTGCCGCGGTACTTGCTGAACTCGGAGAGTTCGCTGATTTCTAGAGCCACAACATTCCCGCTCACATCGCCTACGGTCGCCTTACTCCAGCCGAAGGCGTGAATCCCGATGCTCCGTTGGATGGGGCTTGTAATCGCAGCCGTCTCGACGCCGCGCGTCCAGGCATGGTCGATCGTGGCAGTTTCGAGGTGGGCATCGATGCCGTAGTCCTGAAAGCGTTTGAGGGTCCACTCGCTGGCCCGCTGCATTTGGGAGGAACCGGTAAGGCGCGGACCGATTTGCGTAGTCAGGTACTCGAGATCCTTGATCAGCTCGGAGTGCGCTTTCACCTCGTCAGCAATCTGCTGGTCGGCCGTTTCCATGGCCTTACGGTAGGTATCTTTTTGTTCGGTAGTACGTGGCTGTGAAGCTTGTGCGACGACGTGTGCAGAAAGAGAAATCAGGCAGACGAAAAATGCTGCCCAGCAGAAATGTCGATCCAATGCCGGCTCCTCACTCTAATGCTTTGTATTTGCATCATAGCTTGTTCCTGAACCGCTGAGCCAAGAAGCGGAATGGTCATGTATGCTGAGGCTCGAGCATGAATGATGTCCGCAAAGCGTGGCGTTTCGCCGTATGGCTGCTGCTCCTGTGGTTGGCAGTGCTGGGGACGTGGGGAACCGGGCAGTCGCAGCAGACGCCAAAGGCGCCCGAAGCTTCATCTTCCTCGCAGGATGAAGCGGCTTCCGTAGGATCTGACCAGCCCATCACCAAGGCGGAAGCGAAAGCGCTATTTCGCTCGGTGGACGAGATTCTACAGATTGTCAGCCAGGACACCGGGCTTCCGATTAAGCACAAGGTCAAGCGCAGACTCATCACGCGCGACCAGGTCGAGCGCTATGTGGGGAAAAGGCTGGAAAGTGACAAAGATGCGCAGCGGCTGGAGCGCGAGCAATTGGTCCTGAAGAAATTCGGGCTGATACCGTCCAATTACGACCTGCATGCCGAGTTTCTCAAGCTGCTTCGCGAGCAAGTCGCGGCATACTACGACCCGAAAACCAAGACGGTCAATCTGCTCGATTGGGTACGTCCGGAGTTGCAGCGTCCCGTGCTGGCGCACGAGCTGACGCACGCTTTGCAGGACCAGTCGGTTGATTTGCGCGTTTGGTTTCGCGCGGGTGCCAAGGAAAACGGCACGCTGCCTGATGAGCAGGAGCAAGTGGTGGAGGAGGCACAGGCCGCACGCGAGGGGGTCGCCGAGGGCCAGGCAATGGTTGCCATGATCGACTACATTCTTGCCCCGTCCGGCCTCAACATCCTGAAAGCGCCGGACGTGGTGAACTCCATGCGCGCTTCGATGACGGATGGCAAAAATCTACCGGTGCTGGCGGCGGCTCCGGCTTACCTGCGGGAGTCGCTGCTGATGCCGTACGCGTTCGGCTTCGACTTCGAGCACGCCGTGTTAACCGCAAAGGGCACGGACGCGGCTTTCAGTGGGGTTCTGAAGAGTCCGCCGAAAGACACGTTCGAGGTGATGGATTCTAGTGCATATTTGGACAATCAGTCGGTTGCGCCGCTCAAAATTCCTGATCTCGACAAGTTGATTGCGCCGGACTATGAGCGGTACGACTTTGGCGGCATGGGCGCCTTCGACGTTTATCTGTTGGCCAAGCAGTATGTGCCGGATAAGGATCCGAAAGAATACTATCCGCACTGGCGGGGCGGATACTACCTGGCGGCGCATGCCAAGACTGCTCCGAAGGACCGGATTGCGCTGATTTATCTGTCGCGTTGGGATTCGCCGGAAACGGCACGGGCCTTTGCGACGATGTATGGAGATTACGCGCCGAAGCGTTACACGATACCCCCGCTCCGAGCGCCGGGAAACTCCCCAGGCGGAGATGAGTCGGACAATCTTTCCCTGAGTTGGGACTTTGGTGAGCAAGGCAAGGTCGTTATCCAGACGCGTGGCGATCAGCTCTTGATCCTTGAAGGATTTGATGAGACTGTAACGCAACGTGCTCAGAAGGCGCTTTTCTGACCGCTTTGCACCGAACCCAACGGATGTGTCGTAAGGTCACAACCAGCAGTGACATAAGTATTACAATCCTTTTTCCCCAGAGTTGGTAGTCTTGCCATGGCCCACCAGGAGTGGGTGTTCCCGACAACATATTCCCGAAAACAAGGGGTGTCATGGTTCGACAGGAAAAGCGGATTAACTGGGTCACGTCTAGCTTCATGGTGGCCTTTCACATTGGCGCCGTCGCAGCATTGTTTATGTTCAGCTGGAAGGCGCTCTTCGTATCGATCTTTCTCTACTGGCTGGCCGGCAGTTTCGGCATCGGGTTGGGCTATCATCGGCTTCTCACTCATCGCGGCTTCAAGTGTCCGAAATGGCTGGAATACTTCCTCACCATCTGCGCAACGCTGGCTCTCGAAGGTGGGCCAATTTTCTGGGTTGCGACGCACCGGCTTCACCACCAGATCACCGACAAGGCCGGCGACCCGCACAGCCCGCGCGACGGGGGTTACTGGGCGCACATGGGTTGGATCATGAGCGGCGAATCGATGCACAACAAGATCCAGGGCCTGCTGCCCTACGTGCCTGATCTTCGCAAAGATAAGTTCCACGTCTGGATTAGCGGGTGGCACTGGGTGCCGATGGTCGTCCTCGGACTCGCTCTGCTCGCCATCGGCGGATGGCAGCTGGTTTTCTGGGGCATCTTCCTGCGGACTGTCTTCCTGCTCCACTGCACCTGGCTGGTGAATTCGGCGACCCACATGTGGGGCTCACAGCGATTCGCCACCGGCGATGACTCGCGCAATTCGTGGTGGGTGGCTCTGCTCAGCTTTGGCGAGGGCTGGCACAACAATCACCACGCGCATCCGCAGTCGGCCCGTCACGGACTGGCTTGGTACGAGATCGATTTCAACTGGTATGCCATCAGGATGCTGCAGGCTATTGGCTTAATCAGGGACGTTAAGCTTCCGAAGCTGCGCGAAGCGCGCATTCAGCCGGTTGTGAAACCGGAACTCAAACCGGAAGAAGCACTCGCGGCGCCCTGCAGCGGCGATTGATTATTCCGCGCGCGAATACGAGCAAGTAACCACAGAGGCACGGAGCGCAGAGTTTCGTGCCTTTCCCATTTTGTTTCCAGATCGAGCCTGCCTGATACTCCAACCTGCGAGGCACTTTCAGCCAGTGCTATCCTTCCTCTGACAGCACCATGCGCATCACGAGTCGCAAGAAGACCCTCGCCTTCGCCGTCACTCTCGGCGTGCTTGTGGCAGCTGTTGCGCTGGTCCTCAACATAAGTTGGATCGTTCTCAACTGGCGCGAGGTCGTCCCGCTGCTCCTCGGTGTCCTGTTCTTCGGATTCATCATTGCCGGAGTGATTCTGAACACCATCTTTCTGGTGCGCGAGGTGCGTCGCAACGAGCAGCAGGACAGTTTCCTGAACGCCGTCACCCACGAACTGAAGACGCCCATTACCTCGATTCGCCTTTACCTGGAAACCTTGCAACAGCGCCAAATCGACGAGAATCAGCGGCGCGAGTTTTATCAGATCATGCTCGAAGACTCGCAGCGGCTGATGGGTACAGTCGAGCAGGTATTGCGTGCGGCGCGCGTGACGCAAAAGAGTGTCCCGCTATCAAAAACGGACATTGATGTTGGACCGCTGGTGCAAGACGCTGTGGACTTGGTGCGCGTGCGACACCATCTTGACTCGGGTACAGTCACCTGGGACCTGGACGGTCTGAAGTCCGAGCAGTTGAGTGTTGAGGGCGATCGCGACGAGCTTTCGGCCGCGCTCTCGAACGTGCTCGACAATGCAGTGAAGTATTCTCCCCAAGACCCTCGAATCAAAGTGGAAGTGGTTACGCCTGACCTGCAGACAGTCCAGATCAAGGTTCAGGACAATGGCATTGGGATTCCTGCCGGTGAACTCAAGCGAGTCTTCAAGCGTTTTTATCGAGTGCTCACCCCATCCGCTGCGCAGGTGAAGGGAAGCGGTCTGGGACTGTTCATTGTGCGGGCCGTTATCCAGCGCCACGGCGGCAAGACATGGGTGGAGAGTGAAGGCAGTGGAAAGGGGACAACCGTTACCATCGAACTGCCAAGGTATCAATCATGACCGGCCGCATTCTGGTAGTCGAAGACGAACAGCATCTGGCTCACGGGTTGAAGTTCAACCTGGAAGCGGAGGGTTACACCACCAGCGTCGCCGGCGATGGCGAGACGGCACTGGAGATGCTCCTTAAGCAGAAAGAGCCGTTTGATCTGCTGGTGCTGGATATCATGCTGCCCGGCAAAGACGGCTTCGCGGTCGCAACTGAGCTTCGCAAGGCCAATCAATTCATCCCCCTACTTATGCTCACTGCGCGGGGACGCCCCGAAGACGTGCTGAAGGGGTTTGCCGCGGGTGCCGACGATTATCTGCCCAAGCCTTTCAACCTCCAGATACTTCTAGCGCGAATTCAGAGTCTGCTGCGGCGCCGTGACTGGGCGCGCACGCTAGCAGATGATTCGTCCAATCGCGAAGTTAAACCTTCGGTGGTAGCCAGTGCTGATACCCCGCGAGAGTTCGAGGTCTACGCCTTTGCCGGGCGCCAGGTCGACTTTGCCACGCTGGAACTGCGCGCAAAGGGCAAGATTTACCGGCTCACGCTCATGGAAGCCGAACTATTGCGGCACCTGATCCACAGTGAGGGGAAGGTGGTTTCGCGCAAGCAGATACTCGAGCAAGTGTGGGGCTTGCATGAAGACACCGACACCCGCGCCATCGACAACTTCATCGTCCGTTTGCGGAAGTACATCGAGCAGGATCCTTCCCGCCCGCAGCACCTGCTGACCGTGCGAGGGGTCGGTTATCGATTCCTTGCCGATCCCGCCGAGGCTAGTTAGTCACTCTCCAGATTTTCTGCCGAACACAATGAGATCTGAGCATGATCATTGCTCCACCCGCTTGCAGTGAAATAGACTGCCGCTTTGCACAAATGAATATCGGGTCCATCGGATCGTGGACCTTCCTCGAGGTCAAGCATGAAATGTCGTCTCTGGTTTTTGCACATTTTGCAATTCATAGGGCTTTGCATCGTTCTGGCTGTTTTTCTCGCGGCACAAGACACGGTTCGCGCTACGGTCAGCGTAGCCGGGCAGAGTCCCGCTCCCATCACAAATCTCACGAAGAACGATTTCTCCGTGAAGGATGCCGGCAAACCGCGCACTCTGACAGCTTTCACCGCTCCCGATGTGAAGAAGCCGGCTCCGGAGAAGCTGAAAGCCAACGAGTACAGCAATTTTCCCGACCTTCGCGAAGCTGATGGCGCTATTTTCGTTGTGCTGGACACTGTTCATACCCCCTACACCGACGAGCGCGACGCCCGCATGCAGATACTGAAGTTTCTGGCCAAGGCGGCGCAAGCCAAGCACGCAATAACGTTGGCGATCATGGATGAGAAGGCCCTGCACGTTTTTCATGACTACCGCACTGGCTCTGATGTGCTGCTTGCTGCGCTGGTCAAGTCAGGGCTGGGAGGGCTGAAGGGTGTAACGCCGCCAGCAGTGGACGAGGCGCAGGTCAATCGAGAGGCAGCACGCCTCACGGCGTTCAGCAAGGGCGAAAACGCCAATCCTGCACCGCCTGAGCAAATGCATTTCTTGGTTGACCTTCCGATGTACATGTTCGAGGAGGTTGCCTTGGCCGCCTACGGTCTACCGGGCCGCAAAATGCTGGTTTGGGTGACCAACGAAGTGCCCTTCGACATTGATCCAAAAACCCGGCAATTCAAGTCGCCGTTACAGAGCAGCCATGGCGTTGCGGTGAACGGCGCTGCCGTCGGTGGAACGAAAGAGGTGCTTAGCAGCGCCGATGTGAAAAAGTTGATGCCGCTGTGGCACCGCTCCATCCGCTCTCTCTTCGATGCAGGCGTAGCTGTTTATCCGGTCGAGGTTCGCGGTTCGTCCTCGGCCGGCAGTGCTTCGTTCACCCTCGAAGCAATGAAGACCCTGGCACAAATGACAGGAGGCAAGGCGCTTTACGGCAGCAACGATCCCTTTCCCGATGTATTTGCCGCGAGCACGGCCAACTCCGCCGGATACTCCTTAACCTACGCTGCTGACGCTGCTACTGGCACCGACTTCCGCCCAGTAGAGGTGAGCGTCAATCAAGCGGCGGTGCAGCTCGGCCAGTCTGCCGGTTACTTCCCTTATGAAGGCACGCCAAAGTCCCGCGCAGGCGAAGAGGTCGGTATGGCAATGCATTCAACGCTGCAGTTTACTGGCATTCTCTTCAATGTCGAGGTAACCGGTTTCGAGGACAGCGCCGCCGGCAAAAAGAAGGCAAACCTCGTTATTACTCTTCCGGGTGACTCCGGAATCGTGAACGAAACCACCGGTTCAGTTGATGTAGGCCTGGTTGCTGAAGCCGTGAATGCGGCCGGTCAGAAAGTCGGCACCATGAACGAAGGGGCCGGCGGTAAGTTCCAGCCAGATCAGGTAGCACAAATCAAAGAGACGGGTTTTCAACTCAAGCGTTCGTTCGAGGTTGCCCCGGGAGAATGCACCGTTCACCTCGTGATAGGCGACAATCAAACGGGCCGCACTGGCGACGTGATTTTTCCGATGACGGTGAAGTAGAGCAGGCTGGAGCATTAGCAAGTGTTCCATCAGCGAAAAAGTCCAGCTCACGGATGGCTTTGTTGTCAGGCACGACTTTCAGTCGTGGCGCAAGCTGGCGAAAAAACATCCGGGCTTACGCCGCTGCGATAAGTTTCTGACATCGAGGATGACTGTTTCGCCGGCCCCGTGGGCATGTCAGAGATTGCGCTATATTGCTCGCGCCAAGACCAGCGTGACATCGTCGGGCTGCTCGTTACCACCGATCCAGTCGGCGACTGCGCCAGTCAGCACGTCGCTGATGCGCGACAGCGACTGTTCGCGATGGGTGCGAATCAGATCCAGCAGACGCTCCTCGCCAAACTCTCCGTACTCGTTCTCCGGCTCGGTCAGTCCATCGCTGAAGGCGAAGAAGATATCGCCGGGATGCATGGGAAGGCGGTTTTCGCCGTAGCTAATGCCGTCAAAGAGCCCGACCACTGTGCCCGATACTTCCAGGCGGTGGATAGTTCCATCGCGGCAGATCACCATAGGCGGAAGGTGTCCGGCGTTGGAGTAGGTGAGTGTCCGGCTCGCCCCGTCGTAACACCCGAGGAACATGGTGGCGTACTTCTCAGGCGGGGTGGAGCGGTAGATCTGATAATTCAGCGTTGCCATTAATGAGCCGGGAGCGCATTCGCCCTGAGGCAAGTCAAGCGTGAGGCATTGGCTTCCCTGAATATCGCCATTGCCCGGCCCGAGGAGTGCCGGTTCGAGGCTATGTTGAGGCTCCAGCGAGTAGGCTCGAACAAACGCGTGGACGGTCGCCATCAACAACGCAGCCGAAATTCCCTTGCCGCTGATGTCGCCCACAGCGAGCATCAAGCGATCATTTCGCAGCGGGATGAAATCGTAATAGTCGCCGCTTACCGTGCGCGCCGGCCGGCAGACGCCGTGCAGTTCGAGTCCCGGGATACCCGTAATCTCAGCAGGAAACAGGAGCGTCTGCACCTCGTGCGCGATGGCAAGCTCGCTCTCCAGGCGTTGTTTCTCTTTCTGTTCAGCTATCAGCTTGGAGAGCGAGGCCGACATTGAGTTGAAGGACTGCTCCAGCGTGGCCAGCTGGTCGCGGCTGGTGACCTGGATCCTATGGGAGAAATCGCCCTCATTGACATGCTGGGTAGCCGTATACAGCTCAGCGACGGATTTGGTCATACTACGCGTCAATCGCACGCCGATGTACAGTGCGACCAGTTCAATTAATCCAAGAAAAATCGCGATGCCGATCAGCACCTGCATGAAGATCCCGGCCTTTGTCCCCAGCGTGCCGAAAAGCACGTCGTAGAGCATCGAAGGCCGACTTCCGACCACGATTGCTCCGGTCAGCTCTTTTCCGGACTGCCAGTCAAGTGCGCTGAACAGGGTCCACCAGTGGAACTCCGGGTCGAAGCGGCTGACGGCGGGTTGCACAATTCCCGCCTCGACGCTGGTGATGTTTTTATCGGCAATCTTCACGGTGGATTTTGAGCCGCCGATATTGATGGTCACGGTATCGGGCCGCTCCTTGGAGTTCGTCTTAGAAGAAGTTGGCGACGGAGTTGGGTTTTCCGCTTCCGACGCGGGAGGATAAAGCTCTACCGATCCCACCCGGGCCGCACGTTGCAACAAATCGGAAGTCATTGGCACATTGGAAATCACGGTAATGCTTTGCGCACTGGCCTCGACGTGCTTTACTGCACGCATGTTCAACCGTCCTGAGTCCACCACAAAATCGCTCAGCTCCTTCTGCGCCGTGGACGGTAGCTTTTCGTGAATCTCTACGGTCCTGTTGCCGGGCTCGATCACGAAACCGTGATCTCCCTCGAGCACGGTGACCGTGCGCTGGCGAAAGCCTTCGTTCGAGGCGTTGGCGATTTCGGCGGTCAGTTCGGCTGTGAGCTTACCTTGCCGTGCCAGATTGCGGACCTGCATGGCCAGAGCATTGTTGGCGGTTGCCAGGTGTTGCAGTTCAATATCGAGGTCGGAGAGCGCGACATAAGTGGCGAACTGGCCGGCGAAGAGGTATCCGGCCAGTAGCACCATGGCGATCAACAGAATGATGGGAATGACGCCAATGAAGACGTAGGTTACGATCAGGCGGTTCCGCAGGCGCCACAGCAGTGCCTGGCGTGCGTATCTGACACCGCCTAGGAGCAGAAAGAGCACAAACAGGTAAGTACTCAGCGTCGCCCACATGCTGAGCGTAGTGCCGCTGGCCGACCGGGCGAGAAGCTTCCACAATTGCAGCACAGCTGCGACGATCCCAAACCACAGCGTCGTCTTGCCCAGCTTGCTGGTGGGTCGCAGCGCCCACCGAATCAGCATTCGTGCTTCTTCGAGTTTTGCTAGATCAGCCACAGTCCTCGTTGCCATTGGCTCTAGGGATTATAGATGTGACGCGAACGACTCGGCTTATGGCTTGTTACGTGGGAGGTGGTAGGAAGGTTCCCGCGACGGTCCGGTTTTGTCTGAAGGACGATCGACGCGGTGTAGAATTTTCTGCTGTTTCGCTAGAGCTCAGGATAAAGATCAAAAAACGCCTCAATACTCTGCTTTAGTTGTTGTTCTATTTGCTCTTTTGATCCCTCGACAATGTGAATGGTTACACTTGCCTCGCGGCCATGTTTCAGTTTGATCTTGGCATCGCTAATTTCTTCAATATCGTCGGAGGGCAACAAACGCATTCCATAAAGCAAAGTAAGGTTCGCCATGCCCAAAATTCTATCGCTATTCAGGTCAGGATGGTGCTTGCCGTCACTGCTTGTTAGAATCCCAACGGGTAATAGTCGCGCATCTTTTTTCTTTCTGCGGAATCTATCCAACTTCCATGATCGAAAACACCCGAAATGTCATCATTATCGGCTCCGGCTGCTCCGGGTTGACCGCCGCCATTTACGCTGCACGCGCCAATCTCAAACCGCTCGTCATTGAGGGCCATGAACCGGGCGGGCAATTGGCGCTGACAACCTTAGTAGAAAACTTTCCCGGTTTCCCGGAAGGTATTCAGGGACCTGAACTTATTGACAACATGCGGCGGCAGGCGGAGCGCTTTGGCGCAGAGGTCAGAACCGGTCACGTCGTCAAAGTCGACCTCGGAGGAAAGACCTCGGGCCTGAAGTCAAAGGTGATCGAGGTGAATCTCGGCCGCGAGACGCTACGGACGCGGGCGCTGATCATTGCAAGTGGAGCATCGGCACGCTGGCTCGGGCTTCCGAACGAAATGGCGCTCATCGGACACGGTGTTTCGTCGTGCGCCACATGCGATGGATTCTTCTTCTCCGGGAAAGATATTGCTGTCATCGGCGGAGGCGATTCCGCCATGGAGGAGGCCCTCTTCCTCACGCGGTTCGCCACGAAGGTGACCATCATTCATCGTCGCAGCGAGTTTCGCGCGTCAAAGATCATGCTCGATCGCGCCCGCCAGCACGATGGGATCGAGTTTCTGACCGACACAGTCGTGGACGACGTTTACGACGCAAACAAGAAAGAAGTAACAGGCTTGCGCCTGCGCAATGTGAAGTCGGGTGAGCAGTGGGACTTTTCCACCAGCGCGATGTTTTTGGGTATCGGCCATACACCGAATGCGGATTTTGTAGGAGAGCAGCTCAAGCGCGATGGCGAAGGCTATATCGTGCCGACCGATGGGCCGGTGGGTACTTTGGCGCCTGGCGTTTTCGTCTCGGGTGACGTGGCCGATCGGCGTTATCGACAGGCCGTTACCGCTGCTGGCACAGGTTGCATGGCAGCTCTCGAAGTCGAGAAGTACCTGGAAGAAATTGGAAAGTAGCCTCCAAGGTTGCGGAAGAAATTGCTTTTGCAAAACAGCTTTGTCAGGGCACGACTCTAGTCGCGCCCTACCACATCCAAAACATTCCGGGCTTTAGCCCGTGAGGGAATTACTCGAGAGCGAAGGCTCCCGCACGGCCCTGCCCCCTATGTCCTCACCCGCCTCCGAATTCGAACTGGCCGACCGCGCCGCGCAATTCATCCTGTCTCGTTGTTCCCTGCGTCCGCGGATTGGTCTGGTCTTGGGCTCCGGTCTCGGCGGCTTCGCCGATGATCTAAACCAAGTGGCGAAAATTCCATACGGCGAAATCTGCGGCTTTCCCCAAAGCACGGCCATTGGTCACGCCGGGACGCTCGCGCTTGGCATGGCCAGCGGCGTTGTTATTGCGGCAATGCAAGGGCGAGTGCACCTTTACGAAGGTTACACAGCGAAACAGGTGGTTTTTCCCATCCGCGTCTTCAGCCGGATGGGGATCGAAGCCGTCGTGCTGACGAACGCTGCCGGCGGCATCAACCCGAACTATGCCCTGGGATCGTTAGTCGCGATTCGCGATCACATCAACCTGCAAGGCCGGAACCCACTGGTTGGTCCGAATGAAGAGCGATTCGGTCCGCGCTTTCCCGACATGACCGACTGCTACAACGCGCAGTTCCGGCAATTCGTTCTCGAGCACAAGAGATGGCTCGGAGACATTCATGAAGGCGTGTATGCCGCGGTGCCAGGCCCGAGCTACGAGACGCCGGCCGAAATTCAATTTCTTCGCACAATCGGCGCCGATCTCGTCGGCATGTCGACCGTGCCCGAGGTCATTGCCGCTCGTCATATGGGTATGGAAGTCCTGGCAATTTCCTGCGTAACCAACATGGCTGCCGGTTTGAGCGGCAAGAAGATCAGTCATGAGGAAGTGCTCGAGACCGGCGAGCGGGTTCGCAGCAAATTTCAGGTGCTACTGTGCTCTGTGCTGCCGTCCATCGAGCAGGTGATTGCCAAACGCTGAGCAATGGCCCTGAATTACACTGTGTGGGCGCATGTCGGGAAAGTCCTATCTCATTGGCATTGCCGGGCCTTCGGGAGCAGGCAAGAGTTTTCTCGCCGAGCACCTCGCCCAGGCGCTGGTAGCGCCGGTTCTGCCGCTCGATCACTATTATCGCGATCTTTCTCACCTACCATGCGACGTACGGGCGCAGTCGAACTTCGACGAACCGGAAGCTCTTGAACACGAACTGCTCATTTCCCAGGTACAGGAACTCGGCCAGGGTGCTGCAGTTGCAGTTCCCATCTACGATTTCATCCAGCATACCCGCACCGGCGAGACACGACTGTTGCTCCCCGGCCGCTACGTCATCATCGAAGGGATTTTCACACTCTATTGGCTGGAGTTGCGTAGACTTCTTGGAACCAGCGTTTACGTTGAGGCCAGTGAAGGCCTCTGCCGGGAACGACGTCTGGAACGTGACGTACGGGAGCGTGGACGATCGCCGGAGTCAGTGCTCGAGCAGATCCGCTCGAGCGTCTTTCCGATGATGTATCGATACGTCGAACCCACTCGATCACATGCGGAAGTGGTTTTATCCGGTTCGGCGGAGATTCATGAGAGCGTCAGCCGCGTTCTGGAACACGTTCTGCGTAACAGGAGACAGCGCCAGAAGACCACAGCCGTGAAATGAGGAGCAACATGAAGCGTGTCTGCATTCTTGTCGTTCTCCTAATTGCGTTCGGGAGTGCTGCAGTTTCCGCGCAGGATCAGCCTCCCTCCCTGGCCCTTCCTACCAGCAAGGCTCTATCCACACCGGCCGCAGAACCAGCACAACGCACGAACAGTTTTCCCGTCAGCGCTGCACTCAGTCCAGACGGAAAATACCTGGCATTGTTGAACGCCGGCTTCGGCTCGGGCGAATCCAATTACTGTCAATCGATTGCGATTGTTGAACTCGCGACCGGCCACCTTCGGGATTTTCCCGATCCCCGGCTGGGTGCCGATGCAAAGCAGTCCTACTTTGTGGGACTTGCCTGGAACTCTGCAGCAACCGAACTCTACGCTTCCTTTGCTTCGTTGACCGACCCTCAAGGTAAGAGTCCGAACAGCACAGGAAACGGGATCGCTGTTTACAGCTTTGCCAACGGTCAACTCACGCCTGCCCGGTTTCTGAAGCTGCCGCTCGTGACAATTGCCGAGAATCGCAGGAACATCTATGGCGCCAAACAGGTTCCGGCAAAACAAACTATTTCGTATCCTGCCGGCCTGGCAGTAGTGAAGCCTAGTGGAGGCGATGCGCTGCTAATAGCTGAGAATCTAGCCGATGACGTCGTTCTCATCGATATTCAGGATGGTCACGTTCTGCAGCGGTTTCCTCTCGGTCGCGGCAAGGTTGTTCCGAGTATGTTCCCCTACACCGTGGTTGCAAATCGTGCTGGCACGCGGGGATGGTGTTCGCTGTGGAATGGCTCAGCCGTGGCGGAGCTTGATCTGCGAAGCGGTAAGGTAGTTCGTTCCATCGACCTGCTGCCTCCCAAGATTGAAACCGACGCGTCTTCTCATCCCACTGCTCTGCTGCTCAGTCCTGACGAGTCGCGCTTATATGTCGCACTGGCAAATCGCGACCAAGTCGCGATAATCACCGCCTCAACTGCCAAAGTCGAACGCTTTCTCGATACCCGCTTGCCACGACAGAGCTATGGCGGCAATTTTCCTATCGCTCTTGCGCAATCTGCCGACGGCAAGACCCTCTACGTTGCGGAGTCAAGTTCCGATGCTGTTGGTGTCTTCGACCTTCGCGAATCGCGCGGAACTCATGCGCAGGCCAACTCCGACCGGGCCTACTATTTCATCCCGACCGAGTGGTATCCCACGGCCCTGGCTTTAACGAGCGATGACCTGTGGATCGTCACAGGCAAAGGCATAGGCACCGGGCCGAACTCCGGGATGGAAGCTGTCCCGTCACGAGGCAACAAGCCGCAGCATCCATATATCGCTTCCATGATTCGCGGCTCGGTATCGCACGCCAATCTGAAGGCCACCGAGCGCGACCACGAAACGCTGACTGCTGAGGTTTTACACAGCAACCGCATGGAAGGCCGCACCAACCAGATCAGGCTTGCACACCGCGACAATCCCATTCGACATGTGATCTATGTCATCAAGGAGAATCGTACTTACGATCAGGTCTTCGGCGATATCAAGGAGGCAAACGGCGATCCGTCTCTGGTGATGTACGGCGAAGACATCACCCCAAATCAACACAAGCTGGCACGCCAGTTCGGAGTGCTCGACAACTTCTACGATAGTGGTGAGGTATCCGGTGACGGGCACCCATGGTCGATGGCAGCCATCACCAGCGACTACAACGAAAAGAACTGGCCCATCGCTTATCGTGGCGGCCAAAGAGAATACGACGCTGAGGGCGTCGTGGGCGCCTCAATACCGCTCGACGATGGCATCTCCGACGTCAACGAGCCGGCTACCGGATACCTCTGGGACAATCTGGCCCGGCACAACAAGTCCTATCGCCACTATGGCGAATACATTGAAACACGCTGGTGTGAGGAGTTGGAGCAGCAACACACTGCGACTGCGGGTGCAGCGAAGGGCGACATACCTAAGTGCAAGCGGAACGCGATCCGTCCCGGTGAAGAGTTGCCCGCCGCCCTCGGAGGTGGCAAGAGTCCTTATCAGTTCGAAATTCCGTTAATGGCGAAAAACACACCCACAAAGGCCGACCTCCGCGGTCACTTCGATCCGCAATATCCGGACTTCAAGGTGGAGTTTCCCGACCAGTTCCGCGCCGACGAGTTTCTGCGCGAATTCGCCGGTTTCGTGAATGCGCGCAAAACCGGCAAAGGCGACCAGCTACCTGATTTTTTGCTGGTTCGCCTGCCCAATGACCACACTGCGGGGACGAAGCCTGGATCGCCCACTCCGAAGGCTGCTGTCGCCGACAATGATCTCGCCGTAGGCCGCTTGGTGGAGGCGGTTTCGAGCAGCCCTTACTGGGACGACACTGCCATTTTCATTCTCGAGGATGACGCCCAGAACGGCGCCGATCACGTTGACGCGCATCGCAGCACCGCGTTGGTCGTGAGCAAGTACGCGCCCCGTTCTGCGCAGCCTCTCGTAGAGCACAACTTCTACACCACGGTAAATATGGTTCACACCATGGAGACCCTTCTGGGTTTGCCGCCCATGAATAACAACGACGCATACGCCGCAGTCATGGCGCCGCTGTTTACAGGCGCTGGAGACCAGCCCCCATTCAAAGTCGACTACCGCAATCGCGACAACGGACTTATTTACCAGGCCAACGCAAAGAACGCTCCCGGTGCCAAGGAATCTTCCTCGCTCGATTTTTCTGTAGCCGATGCAGCCGAGGTGGACCTACTGAATGCCATTCTTTGGCGCGATGCCAAGGGTGACGTCCCAGTACCCGAGCCGCGTCACTCGGTCATCCCTCCCGTATTTTTCGGTAGGTAAGACTTACCTTCTTCGCACAGAATGGGAAATTTGCCATATAGCTTCAGCATCACAAGTTATTGATACTGAGCATCACAAGTTATTGATACTGAAGGGGGTACCTGCTAACGAAACATGTCCATAGAAGTGCGGTTCATATTCCCCGGTAGTGCAATGGAAAAAATCGGTTCTGCATTAGAATATGAATTCAAATATCGTGTCGGGGTGTAGCGCCATCAGCGACGACCGCAAACCCAACGGCTCGGGAAAAGAGAAACAGGGAGGCTACGCCGAGCTCCAGTTTCCCGATACCAAGCCAACCTTGGCCTCAGCACCTGAGGCTGCTACGGACGACTATCCGTTCGCCGTTGAGGCCCCGGGGTTCCTGACCCAAGTCCGCCCGACGGAAATGTTACGGGACGCGATCCTGAACCGCATCCAGTACACACTGGTCCGGCCCATGTCCGGGCTTGAGCCGGTGGATTACCTGAAGCCGGTTTCGCTGGCCATCCGCGACCGCATTGTGGATGCGATGCTGGAAACAGAGTCGCGTTTCCGGCACAAAGACGCGAAACGGCTCTATTACCTCTCCATGGAGTTCCTCATGGGACGTTCGTTGGGTGACAACCTGTCGAACCTGCGCATCGAGGAGCTCTGCCGCGGGGTACTGGCGGGTCTGGGCGTTAGTCTGGACGAAGTCCTCGACAGCGAATCTGACGCTGGATTGGGCAATGGTGGTCTCGGACGTCTTGCGGCCTGCTTCCTGGAGTCTCTCGCTACCTTGGGGATGCCTGGCTATGGCTACGGTATCGATTACGAGTACGGCCTGTTCAAGCAAGAAATCGTCGGTGGTTTTCAGCGCGAAAAACCTGATCGCTGGAAGGCTAATGGTACGCCGTTTGAGATCGAGCATCCGGAAGAGGCCATCAGCATTCCCATGTATGGCCGCATGGACTCGCAGCGTGATGCCGGTGGCAACCTGAAGCAGAACTGGATCAATTACAAGATTGTCGTCGGAGTTCCGGCGGATATGCCGATCGTCGGCTATCTCGGCCAAACAGTGAATTGGCTACGCCTGTTCACCGCCCGCGCTTCCGAAGATTTCGACATCGAGATTTTCAACCGGGGCGACTACATCCATGCCGTCGAGCAGAAGATCGCCAGTGAAAATATCTCGCGCGTCCTGTATCCCTCCGACTCGGCCATGGCCGGAAAAGAACTCCGCCTTGTGCAGGAGTACTTCCTGGTAGCGTGCGCCATTGGCGACATCATGCGCCGCTTCCGCCAGCAGCACGATGATCTCGAGCTCCTGCCGGCGAAAGCAGCCATTCAGATGAATGACACGCATCCCAGCCTGGCCGTCGTGGAGCTGCTGCGCCTGCTGCTTGACCAGTACAACCTGCCCTTCGCCAAGGCCTGGGACATCACGGAGCGAACCCTCGCCTACACGAACCACACGCTCTTGCCGGAAGCCCTGGAGAAGTGGTCGGTGCCGCTGATCGAAAAAGTTCTCCCGCGGCACATGCAGATCATTTACTCGATCAATGAGCGCTTCCTACGCCAGATCACCGACGTGCCTTCGATGAACAGCGACAAGCTGCGCCGGATGTCAGTCATCGAGGAAGGTTACGAAAAGCAGGTGCGGATGGCCAACCTCTGCATTCTGGGCAGCCACTCGGTGAACGGCGTCTCAGAACTGCACAGCGAGTTAATCGTCAAGTCCTTGGTCCCTGATTTTGCAGAGCTTTGGCCGCAAAAGTTCAACAACAAGACGAATGGTGTGGCGCCTCGCCGCTGGCTGATGAAGGCCAACCCGCTGCTGACCGACCTCATCAGCCAGACGATGAACGAGCAGAAGTGGATCACCGACCTCAGTCGTCTGCGTGACCTGGAACCCTGGGCAGAAGAGGCCGAGTTCCGCGCGGCGTTCAAGGCGGTCAAGCGGCAGAACAAATTGAAGTTGGCTCGGGTCATAGAGAGCCAGCTTGGTACCGCTGTCGATCCTGACTCCATCTTCGACGTCCAGATCAAGCGCATTCACGAATACAAACGCCAGTTGCTGGCCGTCATGCACATCATCCACGACTATCTCCGCATCGTGGAACACGACGAAGACCCGGTCGTCAGCCGCACCTATGTTTTCTCAGGCAAAGCCGCACCGGGCTACTGGGCCGCCAAGCAGATCATCAAGCTGATTCACAATGTCGCTGATGTCGTGAACAAGGATCCTAAAGTAAAGAATGCCATCAAGGTTGCATTCCTTCCGGATTATCGCGTTTCTTTGGCCACGCTGATCATCCCTGGCGCCGATCTCAGCGAGCAGATTTCGACTGCGGGCATGGAAGCCTCCGGCACGGGCAACATGAAGCTCGCCATGAACGGCGCGCTTACGATCGGCACGTGGGACGGTGCCAACATAGAAATCGCCCAGGAAGTCGGGCTGGAAAACATCTTCATCTTTGGGTTGCGCGCCGAGGAAATCCTCGAGATGCAAAAGTCGGCCAGCTACAATCCGCGCGAACGGTACGACAGCGATCCGGTCGTGAAGGAAGTAATGGATGCCTTAGCGTCCGACCGCTTCTGCGCCAGCGAGCATGGCCTCTTCCGGTGGATCTTCGACGAACTCGTCCACCGTGGCGATAAGTACTACCATATCGCCGATTTCCCCGGTTACGTCGAGGTGCAGAAAGAAATCTCCGATGAATTCTTGAAAGACGAGATTTGGTGTCGCAAGGCAATTCTGAACGTTGCGCGGATTGGCAAGTTCTCGAGCGACCGTACCGTGCTGGAGTACGCCCGAGACATCTGGCACATCGGTCCGTACGAGAAGCCGTCTTCGATTCTCCGAGCCAGAAACGGCTCCAGCGACTCCACCGCCCATGCGGATTCCCCTCTACTCAAGGGAGATGCCATTCCTGTCGCGGGGCTTGAAGGACAGCCTTAAATTTAGAGCCTGTAACAAAATCCTCCCTAACGATTCGTACTGTTCACTTTCTGGTTTGAGGTGGTCAGGACACAATCGACGTTTGCGGCGAATCCAGCAACTTCCCATATTGCGACTCAGAACAACTGCGGGAAGCCCACATGCGCGCATCGGGCGATCGCGCCTGGAACGATGTCAGATCGCACGTGAAAGTCCTCCAATATTCTTTACGGGCATTCCCCGCATGAGAGAGAGCAGCTTTATCGACGTTGAGCGTAGATCGCTCGCTCATTACCCGGCCCTTCGAGAGATCAGCCTCTGACCAACCGACTTCACTTTCTCGTCATAGAAACGCTCGATGTTCCTCGCGATTTGGTCAAGGCAATCCTCCACCGCAAAGTGACCGGAGTCGAGACGGTGCATCTCCGCTCGCGGTAAGTCTCGCAGATAAGCTTCTCCTCCTTCGCGTGTGAAGAATATGTCATCCTGTCCCCAAAAGATAAGTGTCTTTGGCTGGCGATCGCGCAGGAACTTTTGCCACTCCGGATACAGCGCGACGTTGGTTCTGTAATCGTAGAAAAGATCCATCTGGACGCGGCGCGCATTGGGTCGCTCCATGAAGCGGAAGTCTATGTTCCAGTTGTCGGGACTGATCAGATCAGGATTCTTGTGGCCGTGGAGGTATACCGCCTTTATCGTGTCAAACTCAAGCAGGCCAGCGACGCCTTGCTCGCTCTCTGGAGTCCGATTTTTCCAGAGTGCGTTGCGCAGCCCTGCCCATGCCTCCGTGAAGCCTTCCTCATACGCATTGGTGTTCTGAATGATAAGCCACTCCAATGCATCGGGATTGCGTGTAACGATTCTGAAGCCTACTGGGCCTCCGTAATCCTGGGCGAAGAGGCCGTAATGATCGAATTCCCTTTGCTTCAGGAATTTCGCGGTGATTTCAGCGAGCCGTTCAAAGGTGTAGGCAAACTTCAGCGGATCGGGCATGTCGCTATTGCCGAAGCCAGGATAATCAGGGGCGATGAGGTGAAAGCTGTTGGCGAGCACTGGTATCAGGTTTCGATACTGATGCGATGACGCTGGAAATCCGTGCAGCAGGACTAGCTTGGGATTCTCCGGATTGCCTGCTTCACGATAAGAGAGATGTAACCCGTCAACGAGTGCAGTCCCATACCTGACCGTGTTCGGTGACGCGGTGCCGGAGTCTTGTGTCTTCATAAGTTTCTCCTTCATGCCTTTCGGCGTTAAACAATTTCACGTTTCAAGTAATTCAAAGCTAGAGCACCAGTTCGCTCAATCCGGGAAGGTCATCAGGACGCCGGCCGAGCGGCCAGTGATATTTGCGCTCTGCTTCCGAAACCGGAAGGAAGTTGATGGACGCAAACCGTGATGCCATCAGCCCGTCATCATTGAACGCCCAGTTCTCATTGCCTTAGGAGCGATACCAGTGACCCGAGTCATCGTGCCACTCGTAAGCGAAGCGGACCGCGATGCGATTCCCGGTGAACGCCCACATTTCCTCCATGAGCCTGTAGTCCAATTCCTCCACCCACTTGCGAGAGAGGAAAGCAATGATTTCGTTTCGTCCATTGATGAACTTCGCGCGGTTCCTCCACCGCGAATCAATTGCGTACACAAGAGCTACTTTTTGCGGGTCACGACTATTCCACGAGTCTTCAGCCAGGCGCACCTTTTGAATCGCACTCTCGCGCGTAAAGGGACGGAGCACGGGTTGTTACAGTTACGGTTGCCATAAGTTGTTCTCCTTGAGCCACTTCGACTCGGTGAGATCTGAATTCTCTTTTTGTAAAGGTTTAGCGGCCGACTTGGCCGACGTGATATCCCAAACGGTTTTCCACATCACCCGGTTTGTGAAAGCCTCGCTCCATCAACTTATTTATCCTCTCCTGCGCGGCCGGGCGCATGATCGAGGCAAAGCACACATCCCACTCCGGTGCAATTTCGAAGTCAGGCGGCAAACTGGCCACGTTGACGAAGTGTTTGGTCTCGTTGATCGCCCGCTTATCAAACGATGCGATCCGGGTTGCGAGCGAGTCCACGAACGCGTCGAGGTCAGAATCGGACAATGACCGGTTGACGTATCCGTATAACTCGGCCAAATCCGCAGGGATGTCGTCGGCCCCCAGAAGTACTTCCAGTGCACGTCCTCGTCCCATGAGACGCGGTAGGCGTGCCATCGGGCCACCTCCGGGCACAATCGCCGCCCCCACTTCAAACTGGGACAAAATTGCTTTCTCGCGGCTTGCGAATCGCATGTCGCAGGCCAACGCAAGCTCACTTCCGACGCCCGTGGCGCGCCCCCGGATTGCCGCGATCGATACAACCGGGGCCCGGCTGAGTCGCACCAACATGTCGGGAAGCGGTTGCAAACCAGTCGGTCCCGGTGGTACACCGGTTGTCTCCTCAGGTTTGGCAAGGAAGTCGTAGTGAGTCAGAAAGAATCCTTCGACCGCGCTGTCAAAAACCACCACTTTGACGTGCTCGTCCGTTTCAAGTGCAGTAATGATCCCGTTCAATCGAGGAAAATCCTTCGGGCCGAAGATGTTGAGAGGCGGGAGGTCAAACGTGACTCGCCAGTATGCGGGAGACCGTCGCATAAGACGTATTTCAGCGATCTCTGCTATCGAACTCTCACTATTCATGACACTCGGCCTCCTTCAATAGTTAGGCAAGATGCGCCTAGACCGCCGATACCCTGCACGGCCACGAGATCGCCGGGGAATGCACCACTGTGCCGCAGTGCGTTGTAGGTGGTGATTCCAGCGCAGAGCAGCGGCGCAGCTTCGGCGTTGTTCAGTGTTTCTGGTATGGGCACCAGAGCCTCGACAGGAGCGACCATGTATTCCTGGTATCCGCCGTCATAGCTGATGCCCGGAGTTTTCAGATTCCGGCAGTTACGGAAGTCTCCGCGCCGGCACTCGCGACAAATGTTGTCCTGGCCGCCGATTGCTGTAGCCACAAATCCTCCTTGTGACGTTGATTGCCGTGATGCTCAATTTGGAATCCGGTCAGCGACTTTCGCCACGCCGGCTTGTGCGCAGACTTCATCCTTGTCCCCACCCGGCGCCCCTCCCACACCCAAAGCACCCACGATGGCATCTTTCGACTGGAACGCCACCGCGCCTGGAAGAGCCATAACGTTCCGCATTGTTGCGAGCCGCGGCGCATAGGGACTGGTCTTTGTCAGATCGAAGAACTTGCCGGATGTATCAAAGTTGAATATCGGTCCCAGAGTGACCACCGTATAAGCCTTGTCGAGGCTCGACTCTGCTGTATGGATCGTGGCACCATCACCGCGGAGCGCTACTCGCGGCACTCCGTCCATGTCCACCACTGTTGTGGTCACGTGATATCCACGTTGGGCGCACACACGAACCGCCTCGGTCGCAGCCTCAAGCGCAAGATTTAGTGGCAGCGCGTAGTGATAGTCAGTTGTTTGTGACACGGTTTGTGCCGGTGCAGAGGGTGCGATCCCAGTCAGTGCGCAATAGCTAACAAGGATCAAGATCATTCTGTTCATACCAGCTTTCCTTTTCTCGTTGGTGCAGGTGTGACCCTCTGAGATCGAGCAACTTGCCTGCGGCGCCCGGTGATGTGCCCGTCAACAATTGCTGTCGTCTTCCGTGGCATGCATGAAGGTTAAGCGAGAGGTGGAGTCGAATCTATTAGACAAAGGTATGAATTGATACCTTTGCATGAGTCGCTAATGTGGCGTCGCCTCATGAGTGGGAACCGGTGGACATTAGGTATGGGGTAGTGCATCTACTAGTATGCTGCTGCAGCCACGCAAATCATCCGCTCCGGCCTCAGATGTCTGTGGAACTAAAGGATCCGGCCCAAAAGACGAAGCGCCTGGAGCGCCTCCTCAACGATCCTGCGGGGTGGACGGGGGGTATGTCATCCCAATTTGTTCGACACTTGCTCGACGCGCTCTCACGTCTGCTCCCACTGGATCTCGCCTATGCGCGGTTGAAGGGAGCAGCCGGCGAGCCGCCTATGAAGATGGTCCGTGTTAGTGAAGCCCTAGAGGCGGCGGGCGGCACGGACCAGATCTGCGAGCTTTTCGGCGGATGGTTTGGAGACGATCCCCAGACGTGGGCTCCTTGGCGACAAGGGGGCTTTGTTACAGGCTCTTAGGCGATATCTTCGGCACGCAATAGAAAATCGCGCGACGCGGGCGCCTCAGTCTCGGGAGCCTCTACGAGAGGAAATCCTAGTTGCTTCCACTCATAGAACCCCCCCAGCAACGGCCTGACGTTGCGAATTCCGTATCTGCGAAGTTGCAGCGCCACCCGGGCGCTGGTGGCTTCGTTTGGTCAAGTACAGAACAGGACAATCTCGCCGTCGCGGGTGATTTCACCTTGACGGTGCGCCAAATCTTCAGGAGAAATCTGCATCGCGCCCGGCAACGTGCGCGGGTCGGGCAGCAAGTCCAGTGGGTGGCGCAGATCGATGATGATGACCGGCTCGCCGGCGTCCAGCTTGGCCTTGAGTTCTCGTGGTGCAATACGGGCTCCCGCAACCGCCTTCAGGAATCGCTGCCGCTGATAGAACTTGTAGGCGATATATCCAACTGCCGCCAGGACCATCAGCACGATTGTCCAGGAGCCAAAGCGCGCGACGTCATCGGCGATTCGGTCGAGTTGATGGGTGAAGGCCAGTCCCAAGCCGGCGAATGCGCTGGCCCACAGCAGAGCGCCCATCCAATCCGCCAGCAGAAAAGGCAACAGACCAATACCCGAAGTTGCAGCCAGCGCGGGAGCAGCGGTATTCAGTCCGGGCACGAACTTACAAACCAGCAGCGTGCGAAATCCGAGCCGCGTGAAAGTCGTCTCCGTCCGCCGCACACAGGAATCGGGCTCCAGTGCAATCTTGCACAGCCAGCTTAGGACGACCGCACCTTTATGCTTGCCTACGAAGTACCAGAACGTATCGCTGACCAGCGATCCGATTGAGGCGATGATGACCACCAGCCCAAAGTTAAGTTGATGCTGCCCGGCTAGTGCTCCCGCCGCGAGCAACAGCGGCGTCGCGGGCAGAGGCATTCCAGCCTGCTCGGCCAGCACCCAGAAGAACAGCAGGATGTAGCCGTACTGCACTACGAATTGGAGCATCGCATCCATGAACGGAACGTCCGACAAGACTCAGATGCGCGAACCGATGGAAAGGTTCCGAACTAGCAGGCTGCAGCCGAGGTGGGGAACTCCAGGCTCTTAGAATCCCTGCGCCACCAGCCGTTCCATCGTCAGAGCACCGGAAGTATCTTCGTGCCGGGTCCATTTTTCCAGGTATTTCGCGACGATATCGGTCTCGATATTCACCGGATCTCCAGGTTTTAACGACTGCAGGTTAGTCATCTTGATGGTATGCGGGATGATCGCCATGGTCAGCTTGAGTCCCTCCAGGTTCGCCACCGTAAGACTGATCCCCTCAATTGCGATGGAGCCCTTAAAGACCACGTATTTCTCCAGATCTTTCGGGATCTCGATGTGCAGCCAGAAATCGTCCGCGTTCGCGATCGGCTCCAGCCCGATCAATCTCCCGGTTCCATCAACGTGACCCTGCACGATATGACCGCCCATCCGCGCCTCTACCTTAAGCGGCAGTTCAAGATTTACTTCTGCGCGTTCAGTGATCCGCGAGAACGAGGTGCGAGTCCAGGTTTCCTTTGCCAGGTCAGCACAAAAAGTCTCGGGCTTGATGTCTAACGCCGTCAGGCATACACCGCTGACCGAGATGCTATTGCCTTCCTTAAGTTCTTTCGCCGATTGCGGCGCTCGAATGGTGATGCGATGATTGCCGCCCTCTTCTCCGATGCTGACTACGGTTCCGACTTCTTCCACCAGACCGGTAAACATGATGACGACCTCAAATTAGAAGCCCGGTGTGTAGGCTCTTCAAGAACTGGTTCGAGCGACGTTTTGAAAGGGCAGGCTTTAGCCGTGCCGTACAAGACCCTTCATTTTTGTCATCCCGAGGCGACCTTAGTCGCCGAGGGATCTGTTTTTCTGACTTTTCCCGCAGTCCGCCGTAGCTGGGGGATTACTGCGGGTCCGGTACAACGTGTATGACATCCGCGTACGGATCGTGCAAGTAGCCCTCGACAGCGAAGTCCTCGCCAAATCGGTGCAGCACCAGCGAACGTACATAGGCGGCTTCGCTGAAACGGCGATAACCCGTGCCTAAGGCCAGCGGGATCGATCCTGTCCCCGCCAGAATTTTCGGTGCGTAATAAAAGAAAATCTTGTCCACGATGCCAGCGGATAATGCCGCCCAGTTCACCATCGCGCCGCCTTCAATCGTGAGGCTGGTAATTTCGCGCTCGCCAAGCCGCACCAGCACTCGCTCCAGGTCAGGACGTCCATCCGACGTCGGAGCTCCGCTGGGGAAGGGAATCGTTCCGTCCTCCAGGGGCTGGCGCATAGGAACCTGCTCGACAATGATGCCCCGCGCTTCGAGTTCTCGGCGTTTGCGCTCCTCGGCGAAGCAACAGAACACCGCCACGTCATAGTCGGCGGTTCGTACCACCCGCGAATCGAGGGGCAGACGCAATCGCGAATCCAAAATCACGCGTAGCAGAGGCCGTCTTCGTGGCAATCCTGTCCTGTCCGTCAGCAGGGGATCATCCGCGATAATCGTGCCAACGCCAACCATGATGGCGTCGCTGGCATGCCGCATTTCGTGTACATGTGCGCGGGCAATTTCGCTGGTAATCCAACCCCCCGTGGAGGCCATGGAAGTTATGGTGGCGGGAGTGGTGCCGTCGCCCGGCGGTGGCGCTATCTTCCCGTCCAGGGTCATCGCAGTCTTCAGGGTTACGAAGGGTGTCTTGTGGCGAATATATTTGGCGAAAGCCTCGTTGAGCTTGCGGGCTTCCGATTCATAGAGGCCTTCCTGCACCTCGACGCCGGCGGCCTTGAGCTGCTCGAAGCCGCGACCCGCTACGAGCGGATTAGGATCGCGCATGGCAGCCACCACGCGCTTGATACCCGCCGAGATGGCCGCCTCTACGCAAGGGCCGGTACGCCCCACATGCGAACAGGGCTCGAGATTGATATAGAGTGTCCCGCCGATTGCCCGCTCGCCGGCCGACTCGATGGCCAATACCTCCGCATGCTTGACACCGTCATAGGTGTGCGAGCCACGACCAACAACCCTGCCTTCTGCTGATACTACGACTGCTCCTACCCGCGGATTCGGTGAAGCAAGAGCCATTCCCCGGCGAGCTAACTCGAGGGCTTGATGCATGTAACGCGCGTCATTTGACCGGGCCACCATTCGTCTCAGTAGAACAATGACTCCACAAAATCCTTGGAGTTAAACGGCAATAGGTCGCCTACCTTTTCCCCCACTCCGACATACCGGACCGGCAATCCAAGTTCCTTAGAGATTGCCACCACCACGCCGCCCTTAGCTGTGCCGTCCAGTTTGGTAAGTACGATTCCCGTGACCCCTGCCGATTGCGTAAACAGCCGCGCCTGCTGCAGCCCGTTTTGCCCGGTGGTTGCGTCCATTACCAGAAGAGTCTCGTGGGGTGCGCTAGGGATGAACCGTTGTGCCGTACGTCGCATCTTCTCCAACTCAGTCATTAGATTGCTTTTCGTGTGCAACCGACCCGCAGTATCGACAATCACGTAATCGATTCCCCGCGCTTTGGCAGCCTGCAAGGCGTCGAACAATACCGCCGATGGGTCGCCTCCGGGTTTGTTCTTTATAACCTCCACGCCCGTCCGATCTCCCCAGATTTCCAACTGTTCTATCGCGGCAGCCCTGAAAGTATCGGCCGCAGCCAGCAGGACACTCTTCCCTTGGGATCGAAGCGCATAAGCCAGTTTGCCCGTAGACGTGGTTTTCCCGGTTCCGTTGACGCCCACCACCAGAATGACCTCCGGTTCTCCGTCCACCTTTCGAACCGGTTGTTGGTCGGCTAGGTCCAGAATCTTCTGCAGTTCGGCTTTCAGAACCCGTTTCAGCTCATCTATATTGCCGATCTGCCGTCGGTCAACCTTGTTACGCAGCGCTTCCAGAACGGTTCCCGTGGTGGCAGTACCCAGATCTGCGCTGATCAGGGTGGCTTCGAGATCGTCGAGCGTATCGCGGTCAATCTCTTTACCAATCGAAGCCAATTCATCGATGCGTTCATTCAGGCTTTCACGCGTCCGCGTGACCGCCTGTTTCATGCGCTCTAAAAAAGTTGGCTTTTCCTCGGTGCTACCGAAAAGCGTTTGTATCATAATTCCACAAATCGAATCTGTAAGTTACTGATTCTACGTCGCGATTATTACGCTTAATGTGCTACTGGAGCATTCGAGCGTACAAAAACGTACAAAATCTCTAGCTCGACTGCTCAGGACTTGCGGCGGAGATCGCGGTGAACCCGCAGCATGACGGACTCAGGAACGCGGCGGCTAACGTGACCATCATCTCCCCATTCTACGACGCCGGGCTGCCCGTCGAATATGCGGCCAACGGTTTTCGGTGCATTTGCCACATCTTGCCGATCTCTCCGTAAGTGTAGTGACGCTCCACTGCGATCCGGACCCAGTCTAAAGGAGTGCTCTCTTCTGGATTTCGCCGGGTCATTGCACCCTCCGCGCTACCTCTTCGCTGAAAGGGAACTTGCCGTCTTCATCCTGCCGAAACCGGACTGAAGATCAACAGCAAGGGCATCTTCAAGCTTCGCCACTGGGCAGACGTTCCCCCGGCGCGGGGACGGTGACCAGCCTGGGCAGCGGAGCTGTGCTGACCGGTGGTGCGATTACTACCAGCGGAGCACTGAGCATCGCCACTGGCGGAGTGAACTTAGTCAACCAAGTAGCAGGGGATTGCATCGTGAGGCGTGGTTGAGAGTTAAGGTTGCCAAGCCTGTATCTGAAAGGCCCTTGCTTGTGGTTAGTCAAAACTTGAATTTCTCAGTGGAACGAGCCGCGAAGCCGGGGTTCCAAACCGCTGCTCTTGCGCTTCATGGGGTGGAGGAGCGGCGGCTTTGCAGGGAGCTCAGGGCGTAGGCCCCGTAAACAAGCGCGGAAGAACGGCCGAGCCGCTGAGGGAATTCCGAAGCTGGAGTTTGAAGCGCCTTCTCGCCTAACTAGCTTGCGTTGTGTAGTCTGGATGAGGATGTGGAATTTCTTCCAGGTTGCCCGTTAATTGAAGCTGATGTCCCTAGGACGTAATACCCGCGCCCATTGGCGTCGTCTCCCTCTATTCCTGCTGCTGGCTTTAGTGACTGCAGCCGCCCAGGTGCCCTCACCTTGGGTGGATGTTAAACCCCTTCCCATCGACACCGGCGTTATTGGACTTAAGTTGACCTTACGTCAGCTCCACACGACCGGCCGTCTCATGCACACCGTTGCTCACCCCGATGACGAAGACGGCGGCATGTTGACCCTAGAATCGCGCGGCAACGGCATTTCTATTCTGCAATTGACCCTCAATCGCGGCGAGGGAGGCCAGAACAAGGTCGGCAGCAATCTGCTGGATGAGCTGGGCATTCTGCGCACCCTGGAACTTCTGGCCGCTGATCGTTACTACGGAGTCGAGCAGCGCTTCACGCGAGTTGCAGATTTCGGATTTTCCAAAACCTCCGAGGAGACCTTCCAAAAATGGGGTGGTCACGATGTCGCACTGGCCGACATGGTGCGCGTGATTCGAACGTTTCGTCCCGACGTGATTTGCACGCGGTTCCAGGGCGCCGCCCGTGACGGCCATGGCAATCATCAGGCCTCCGGCATGTTGACTCGCGAAGCCTTCCGCGCCGCCGCCGATCCCACGAAGTTTCCCGAGCAGATTCGCGAAGGCCTGCAACCCTGGCAGGCCAAAAAACTTTACATGGACAACGTCCGCGCCAACGAGGATTGGAACGTCGAGTTGGAAACCTCGAAAGAAGATCCTCTTCTCGGCGAGTCGTACGTAAAGTTTGCCTTCGCGGGATTGCAGCACCAGCTTTCCCAAGGTGCCGGCGGCTGGACCCTTTCGGAAGGCCGGCGCACCAGCTACTACAAGCTCATCGATTCCGCCTTGCCGAATGTTTCCGTGAGCGCCGCCCATGAGAAGGATTTCTTTGACGGAATCGACACCTCGCTACCCGGCCTTGCCGCTCAGCTCGGCAAAGACGAAGGCAAAGTGCCGTGGCTCCGGCCGCAGCTGGAAGAACTAGCCAGACTTGTGGACGGGGCGACGTCAGCGGTTGAAAAGAATCCGGAGTCGGCCGGCAAGCCGCTGCTGCAGGGTTGGAATCTCACTCGCTCGCTTATCGCGAAGATCGAAGCCTCCAGTCTTGCGGAGGCCGCCAAAGCCGACCTGTTAGTGAACCTCCGCAACAAGCAGCAGCAGTTCGAAAAGGCCGCGAATCTCGCTTACTCCATTGGTTTGGGGGTTGGGCCTGGCACTCCCGACGGCCGTCCCATGGCGGAGGAATTCGAAACCGGCAGCAACGGCAAAGTCCTGGCGGCGGTCATCACGGCGGGCAAACCTTTTCTGCTTCTTGCCAAGTTTCACAACGGCAGCACCGCCCCGATGGAAATTAAGCAGTTCGCCCTCGACGTTCCCGTGGGTTGGCACTACGAGCTCTTCATAGACAAGGTTCCCGATCGAATCGCTCCCGGCGACGGATGCGCGTTGACCTTTCGTGTGTCGCCTCCTCTGAACGCCCAGCCAACCAAGGCCTACTTTCATCGAAACGACCCTGAGGTCGATTCGATTTACCAAATCGACCAGCCGGAATACGTCACCCTTCCGTTGCCTCCGCCGCCTGTTTCAGCCCACGTCACGTATGTCTTGGATGGTCAGGAAGGGGTGATTCAGGCGGTTGCTCGCACGCCCATGCATGACCAAAGCAAAGAAGCCTGGTCGATGCCGTTGGCGGCGGTTCCACCACTTTCAGTCCAACTGGAGCCGACAACCCAGATCTTCGTCGCCGGCCCCAATCCTTTCGCCGAAATGAATGTCGTGTTGCGCTCCAACTCCGAACACACGCGGGCATCAATTCACTCCCAGTTGCCGCAAGGATGGCATACGGAGCCAGCAGCTGCTTCTGTCGACTTCACCCGAGCGGGCCAACAGCTTTCCACTTTCAAGGAACTGCCCGACGGCGCTCAGGAGGGCCGATATCTGGTGAAAGTCATTGCCTCGGCTGACAACCGCGAATTCGACGACGGCTACAGCCTGGTAACTCGCCCCGACATGGGTGGCTTTTTCTACTACCAGAAGGCCGCTCAGCGCGCCGCGGCGGTAGACGTGACGATCCCCACCCGGCTGAAGATTGGCTACATTATGGGCGCGGGTGACGACATTCCAGCGGTTTTGCGCCAGCTCGGCCTCGACGTAACGTTGCTAACGCCCGATGACGTCACCCACGGCAACCTCGAACAATACGGCACCATCGTGTTCGGTATTCGTGCTTACGACACCCGCGACGACGTCAAGAAAAACAATCAGCGATTACTCGAATACGTCCGGAACGGCGGCACTGTCATGGTGCAATACAACACGGATCCATCCAGCTTCAATGCCGGGAACTATCCGCCTTATCCGGCACAGCTCAGCCGTTCTCGGGTTTCGGTGGAGGAAGCGCCCGTCACCATCCTCGATCCCAACAGCCCGGTCTTCCACTACCCAAATCCGATTACGGAGCGCGATTTTGCCGGTTGGGTGCAGGAGCGCGGCTTGTACTTCATGGACAAATGGGACGACCATTACACCGCGCTCTTGGCGTGCAACGATCCCGGTGAGTCTCCGCAAAAGGGCGGCCTGTTGGTCGCTCAACTTGGCAAGGGCTACTACATTTACAACGGCTATGCTTTCTTTCGCCAGTTGCCTTTTGGGGTGCCCGGCGCGATTCGGCTTTATGTCAACCTGCTAAGCGTGGGACATGAGCCGAGATGATGCGGCTTCACCGTTCCAGCGCCGCCGATTAGGGTTTAAGCCCGAATGGCTGTCGTATTCTGCGGGGCTGAATGGTAGGGCGGCGCTTCAGCACCGCGCGAGTGCGCTCCGTTTTTGAGTTGGAGCCGGTTTTAACCGGGGCCGCACTTCACGGAAGATACGACAACCATGAAAACCTCGGGTCGAGGCTTTAGCTGGAGGCAGTTTGGGCGAAGCTGATGCTTCTAGGCCGTTAGTGCGCGGACTCACGCTCCGGTCGGCCACCACGCTGAACATGATCGACATGATCGGCGTTGGCCCCTTCATCACCATCCCACTGATCATCAGCGCCGCCGGAGGCCCCCAAGCCATGCTGGGCTGGATCGCCGGCGCATTCTTCGCCCTGTGTGATGGACTGGTCTGGGCAGAACTAGGCGCGGCCATGCCCGAGGCCGGCGGCTCCTACCAGTACTTGAAGCAGATCTACGGCCCTGACTCGCTGGGGCGGCTGTTGTCGTTCCTTTTTATCTGGCAGCTATCATTCAGTGCTCCACTTTCCATAGCCTCCGGATGCGTCGGTCTGGCCCACTACGCCGGATACATCTGGCCTGCTCTTGACCACATCTGGTTAGCGCGCACCTTCGCAGCCGCCGTTCCTTTTCTCGGGCGATTTGAAATCAGCATTATCTTGCTAACAGGTACATTTCTCGCCATGGCGGCCTGCGCATTTATAGTCTTTCTTCTCTATCGCCGCATCAGCGCCGTGGCGAAACTCGCCGAGTTGCTATGGGTGGGCGTCGCCTTCGCCATCGCCTGGATCATCCTCTCCGGCCTCACACACTTCAACGCATCACGCGTCTTTGATTTTCCGCCCGGCGCATTGCACCTCTCCGGAGCATTCTTTACCGGAATGGGCGCAGCCATGCTGATCGCTACCTATGACTACTGGGGCTACTACAACGTCTGCTTTCTCGGTGGGGAAGTGAAGGACCCCGGCCGAACCATTCCTCGCGCCTTGATCCTCTCCATCATTCTCGTCGGCGCCATCTACATCGTGATGAACATCAGCATTCTTGGCGTCATCCCATGGCGCGAAATGCTGGCCCACAGCGGCGATCAGGCCAATTACATCGTTTCCACCTTTATGGAGCGCATCTACGGCAAGTGGGCCGGACTCACCATAGCCGTCCTCATCATCTGGACGGCGTTCGCCTCAGTCTTCTCACTGCTTTTGGGGTACTCACGCGTCCCCTACGCGGCCGCCGTTGACGGCAGCTACTTTCGCGCCTTTGCTCGCGTACACCCCGAGAAACGTTTCCCCACAGTTTCACTGCTGGCGCTCGGAGCGGTCGCCATCGGCTTTTGCCTGTTTCGTCTCGCCGATCTTATCGCGGCCCTGGTGGTAATTCGTATTTTGCTGCAATTCATCGTGCAGGCCATCGGAGTGATGATTCTGCGCCATCGCCGCCGTGATATGCCGCGTCCGTTTCGCATGTGGCTTTACCCGCTACCCGCACTCTTGGCCATTACAGGATTCCTCTTCATCCTGATCTCGCGCAAAAACTTTCAACGCGAGATCAAGTACGCGATCGTGGTACTGGTCGCCGGGCTATTGGTTTACCTTGGGCGCGCTAAGATGCGCCGCGAATGGCCATTCGTTCGCAGCCAGCCGCAACTTCGCTCCCAATTGTGAGATCTGCGTATTCAAACATCGCCCTAGAAACCCCCTTAAGCTACAATGCCAACGCGCCAATCCTTTGCAGCAATTATGCGATCCCGGAGGATTCAACGATGAAGTCACGATTCACGCCTCTCTGCGTGCTGTTCATAATCACCACAGCGACCCTCGCCATTTCGCAGGCCGCAACGCCCACCAAGTTCACCTTCGCCTCCGTCCTCGACCAAAAACTGTCTCAAACCGAGAAGACCGTCGTTCCCGCAGCCGAAGCTATGCCTGAAGAGAAGTTCGGCTTCACTCCCACTCAGGGCGAGTTCAAAGGAGTGCGGACGTTTGGGCTAGAAATCAAACATATGGCCGTCGCCAACTATGCCTTCGGCGCGGCGATTCTGGGCGAAAAATCCCCTGTAGAGCTTGGTGGACCTAACGGACCCGACAACATCAAATCCAAAGCCGAAATCACAAAGTTCCTGACCGACTCCTTCGCCTATGCCCACAAAGCCGTCAACAGCATCAATGAGGCGAATATCCTCGAACCGGTGAAAGGCCCCTTCGGACCTAACATGACCACTCGCTTATCGATGGCCATCAGTATCATCAGTCATCCCTACGACCACTATGGCCAGATGGTCGAATACCTCCGCATGAACGGCATCGTCCCGCCCGCGAGTCGGCAATAGGAGTCCTGCACTCTGAGGACCGCCCCAGGTTCGCGCTCCCGATTTGGGGCGCTAACCTGGGAGGTCCGCTTCCTTTGTCTAGCTCGCACCTCATTTACAATCGCCTTCGGAACCTGTCGCGCGAACTATGCACATCCCCGACGGATATCTCAGCCCTTCCACCTGCGCCGTCATGTACACCGGCGCGGGAGTTGGCTGGTATGCGTCGCTGCGCAGAGTCAGGCGGACTCTCAATGCCCGGCTGATCCCCCTCATCTCCGTCTTTGCCGCGTTCTGTTTCATTGTGATGATGTTCAACCTACCGCTGCCCGGAGGCACAACCAGCCATGCCATCGGCGTTTCGATTGCGGCCATCGTGCTCGGTCCCGCGGGAGCGATTCTGGCTACATCCATCGCCCTCGCCATTCAGGCCTTGTTTTTCGGGGACGGCGGCATCACCACGCTGGGCGCGAATTGCTTCAACATCGCCGTGGTCGCATCGCTGGTTTCGTATGCCTGCTACAGACTGATCGCCTCCAATGCTCCGCTTATCTCGCGCCGACGCGTGTTCGCCTCTGCCGTGGCTGGGTATCTGGCTATCAATATGGCTGCCCTGTTCACCGCCGTCGAGTTTGGTCTGCAACCAATTTTCTTTCACGACCCTCAAGGTGTGCCGCTCTACGCGCCGTATTCGTTGCGCGTTGCGGTCCCTGCCATGATGCTCGGTCACCTTGCTGTCGCCGGACTGGCAGAGGCAGCCATTACTGCGGGTATGGTAGCGTTCTTGCAACACGCCGATCCGGCACTGCTGTCGGCCGCTTCGGGTGGTGCAGCGGCCACCCTGGCCGCTGAGCCAATACGACCAAATTCTCTGCGCCGGCTGTGGATCACCGTTGCCCTTCTTATGTTTCTGGCCCCGCTCGGCATTCTTGCAGCCGGAACCGCCTGGGGCGAATGGTCGTTGTCAGGAGAGACACACTACACGTCATCGTCTCCATCCTCCGCCCTTCATCGCCTCGCCACAATTTGGACCGCGCCGATGCCGGCCTATGCTCCACCATTTGTGAAGAGTGCTTCCTTCGGTTATCTGCTCTCCGCCATGTTCGGTGTGGGGTTGATGTTGGCCGGCTCTCTCCTTGTGCAAAAGCTGTGGAAGCGGCGGTCCACCGCCGGCTCGACCCCATGAGCCGTAGGGGCGCCATCGCTTCTACGCTCGTCGGCTTGAGCACGGCCCTGGGAAATGCTCTCGTATCGGAAACCATCGCCCGAAAGCCTGGGTGGCTGCAGTCCCTCGATCCACGGGTGAAGCTTACGGGCCTGCTCGCCCTTGTGTTGGCCGCCGCTCTTTCCCATCGCATCGGGGTAATTCTCGCCCTCTGGCTGGGAGCGACATTGCTGGGATTGCTCTCACGAGTAAGCTTGCCGACTTTGGCCACGCGCGTATGGCTTGCTGTGTTGCTGTTTACCGGAGTCATCGCACTTCCCGCGCTCTTCCTGACCCCGGGCACGCCCGTTCTTAGCTCTCCTGACGGCAAGCTGCACATTACCGAGCAGGGAATCGTCGCCGCGACACTCCTGATCACGCGCGTCGAAACAGCCGCGACCCTGACCACTCTCCTCGCGCTAACCACTCCGTGGATGCAGATCCTCAAATCCCTGCGTTCCTTCGGCGTCCCGCAGGAATTCGTCATGATGCTCAACATGACCCACCGGTATATCTTCGTGTTGGCCGAGAGTGCTTCGCAGATGCTTGAGTCGCGCAACAGCCGCACCGTTGGCATCCTCAGTAGCGCAGCGCAACGCGCAATCGTGGCGCGTACAGCAGGCGTGCTGATGGGGAAAAGCATCGAGCTCGGCAACGACGTTTATCTGGCCATGCAGTCACGCGCTTTCCGCGGTGACACAAAACTCCTGACCGGGTTCCGTATGACCTCGAGGGACTTTCTGGCATTAAGTGGGTTTCTGCTGATTGCAATGATCGCGATCTGGTTGGGTCGAGCATGAGCTACACAGCCGTCTTTGCAGCTCACAACGTCGACTTTCACTATGACCAAGTTCCCGCTTTACGCCAGCTCTCACTCACGGTTCAAACCGGTCAATGCGTAGCACTGGTAGGAGCCAATGGTTCGGGGAAATCAACCCTCCTGCGTCTGCTGGATGGCCTCTGCTTTCCCGCTGCTGGTTCGATCTCTTTTCACGGTGAGCCGCTTACGGCAGCGAACTTGGCCGATAACAAATTCTTCCTGTCCTTTCGCCGCCGCGTTGCCCTGGTCTTTCAAAATCCTGACGTCCAGCTCTTCAACCCGACGGTATTCGATGAAGTAGCATTCGGGCCGCTGCAAATGGGTTGGAACAGCGCGGAAGTCATCTCACGCGTTGATGCCACGCTCGAGATGATGGGCATCGCCAACTTGCGTGACCGCCCGCCCTACCGTCTCTCCGGCGGCGAAAAGAAACGCGTGGCATTGGCTTCGGTCATTGTTCTCGACCCTGAAGTGCTGCTGCTCGACGAACCCACGGCCCTACTCGATCCCCGCAGCCAGAGCCAGCTCATTGATCTCATTCAGAACTGGCGCGGAACTTCGAAGACTGTCATCACCGCGACTCACCATCTCGAGATTCTCGAAGACATCGCTGATCGCGTCGCCGTCCTGGAGCAGGGCAGTGTCACTGCCGTCGCATCACCTCAGCAGATCCTCTCCGACTCCGAGCTATTGTTGCGAGCCAATCTCGTCCATGCCCATCGTCACCGCCATGGCGATTTGATTCACTCCCACCCCCACCTTCACTCACACTCGAAGCACGAGCACGAACACTGATGCCGATGTCTTGAAAGGGCACGCCTTTGCGAGCTGCGAAAAACTCTGTTGTGCAAAAGAAATGCTCCAGGGCACGACTTGAGAGCTTGGGAAAGACTCTTCCTGGGCGACCGGGCTTCCGTTAACGCAATATCCAGTCCCGTGTTGCGGGGACGGCAGAAGATAGCCCAGCGCTTCAATCCCCGTGGCCGGCAAGCGCCGTGTTGCGCTTGCCGGGCTGATGGAGCGCTGGGAAGACTGATATTTAAATCGTGAGCCGGTCTTCTGCCGAGGCATCGTTAGCCGGCGACATGAGGTCAGTAATGAAACCTATACTTCACCTGCACTGCGCACAGGAACGGATCTGCCCAGTGCGTCCCCCCAAAAGTATTGCTGGTGTCGATCATGTACCGTTGGTAGGTGATATTCGTGCCGCTGAAGCGTACGGTCCAGCTCTCACCAAACGACTTTCCCAGCGAGAGGTCGAACGTGTAATACCCGGGCAGATGGCTAGGTCCATTGCCATTCAGGAAACCTGAGCCGTAATTGACGGTGATAGCGGCAAAGCTGCGCCACGGCAGGTCTCCCTCAAAGCCTGCCGACAGGGTATTGCGCTGATCGTGGTCGAGATAGAATGACCCGCCCGGCGGCGGCGAGAAGTCCGTAAGCCCGCCGGTTACTACGCCAACGCCCTGTGCAATCTGGTGCGAGTAAACCAGGTGTGCATGGTAGTGATTCAACAGCAGCGGCGAGCGGACCGTTGCCTCCTCGCCCTGGATAATGGCTCCCTGAATCGTCACTGGCAAGAAAATGTTCGAGTCGCCGATGACATCGTGGTCGAAAAAGTTCCGCACGCTGGTATGGAAGTAAGTGAGTGTCGAAACCCAGTTCTTTATGGGAATCGTGACGCCATATTCCTGCTGAATGTCACGTTCACCTTTTAGCGGAATGAAGCCGAGTCCCTGGTTGTTGACAAAGTCCAGCAACCATCCGGAAACCGTATCGAGCGGCGGCGGCTGGTAATAGTACGAATAGGCAGCCCGCAAGATCCAGTTTAGCTTCGGCACCTGGATGGCCACTCCCAGCCTCGGATCAACCGCATTCTCCGTGAGCCCTCCGGAGAAATGAGTAAGTCGCAATCCGCCGCTGAACGTGAGCCACTTGGTGGCTTTGAATTGGTCTTCCAGGAATCCCGCAAACAGGTACCCGCCGGGATGTACTGTCTGGTTGAATTGCTGTCCCGACCCATGGTTGGCAATCAGTGAAAAATAGCTGGTGTCCTGCTGCGCGAACGCATAGATGCCAAAGCGCGCGTTGTTCCTGTGGTTGATGGCTGCCAGCGTGACCTGTCCGCCTTGGTAATTTGAGGCGCGATTATCCGTCGTAATGGGCAGCTCGTTCGGGTCTCCCGCAAACGCGGCGCGGTTGAAGTGATAGAACGGCGACGTGGTCAGGATGAGACCCGGCGAAAAGGTATGCGCCCATGTAACCGTTGCGAAGACGTCCTGCTCACGCTGCCGATTGTTCCGCCCCGCAGCTTGCTGATCGGGATCGTTCGGAACCTGGTAGTAGTCGAGGCGAACTCCCGCGTCGAACCGTACCTGGTCTTTTGGGTTGGGATTGAAAATCAGCGAGGTAAATGCCCCTCCTCCGTAAGCCTGGTTGTGCAGGTTCACGTCCGTGGGCGGCTCTAATCCCCAGTTCGTATTGTTGCCGCTGGCGCTGACATAGTAGGCAAACCGCGAGGTGTGGTCTCCAAAGCTGAGCCAGTTATCCGTCTGGTTGTAGTTCCCGTAACTGAGAATGAGTTGCCCCTCACGGTTTCGGTCAAAGCCGGTATTGGGCGCCACGTTGAATACACCGTAGACGCGGTCGCCATACTCGGCAGAATAACTGCCTGTCTCCGCCTGCAGATAGGAGACATCTTTCGGATTGAACTGCGTCCCCACGTTCGATGCGAGGCCCAGGTGACCTGGTGCCCGCCGCGCACGTGCAACTGGTCGTGCACCATATAGGCTCCCGGTACGAATTCGCTAATAATCTTGAAGCTGTTGCTCGAGTCCACTCCCGCATAGTGAGAAATCTGTTGCTGATCGACCAGAATATCCCGCCGTGGCGAATCGGGGTTGAGGTCCTCCGGCGAGGCAGTAACGGTGATGTCCGACTTTGTGGCTGTAATCGACAGCTGGAAATGCAGGATCGGCGCCGAACCCGAGGCGAGCTGCAACACCTGTGACTGCGTATCAAACCCGGGCGCGATTACGGTGATTGTGTATCGCCCCAGGGGAATGGAATCGAAATGGAACTCACCGTTTGTATCCGTACTTGCCGTCAATTTGTAGCCCGAGTCGCTGGCCTGTAACGTCACTTCCGCCTGGTTGAGAGGATGATGCTGCGGATCATGTACAACCCCTCTTACATATCCAAAGAGTGTGGCGCGCGCAGAAATCGCCAGGACGGCCGCTGCCAACGCGACAACCGCTAAACCGCGAGCTATACGGACAGCCTTCATCGCAGAATCCCTTGCACATCAGACTTCGATATTTCTTTCGTCGGGCAACGACCTCATAAGCCCGCGGAAGAACTCGCTTGTGGGGATGTCTCGCGTCAAGCCACGACTTCAGTCGTGCCGTAGGGTGCGAAAAATCCGTTCGGGCTTTAGCCCTGAGTCCTAGGAGTCAATCACTGATATGGGAAGAGAAGAATTACCCTTGGGGAGGACCGCGCTTCTGCACGGTGTCGAAGGACAGGCGAACTGGTTCAACCAGTGCCGCCATCAAGAATTGCGGCTGCGTAGCGAGACGGGCTTGGGGCAGATTTGGTCCCAGCAGTGCAACAATTCCGCCTTTGACGACCGGATAAGACCGGAAGGGGCAGCTTTGGGCTTGGCTACGGAAACCATCCATGCCCGCTGTGCCCATGCAGTGGTGCTGGCCACCGACGCGGCAGCATACCGGTACCGAGGCCGTCGCGCCCTGCGCCAGTGGCGCAAGTAACGCAGCCAGGATGATCACCAAGATGGTGAGAGAAACCCCACGCCGCATAGTTATGCCGAGTCTAGCACAGCGCCGCAAATCGCTCTCATTTGCAGCTACCGGCTTTATCTGCATAATCTGAAGGATAAGACAACTTAGAAGTTGCATCGCTTGGAGGTTGGGTTGCGTTACTTGCTGGCAATTCTTGCCATCGCCGGGCTCGTCGTCTCGGCCCTGGCGCTTCGCGTCCACTACAGCACGGAAACCGCTCCGTGCAGTATCAACGAGAAGTGGGACTGTGGCATCGTGAACCACAGCCCTTACGCCGTAATGCACGGAGTGCCTGTAGCCGTCATTGGTATCGCAGGCTATCTTCTTATCGCGATTCTCTCACTTTTACGTCGACCAGCCCTCGTGCTTCTGGTGGCAGTTATCGGGATGGCCTTCGCCCTCTACCTCACCAACATCGAAGGCAAGGTACTGGGCGTCTGGTGCCTCTATTGCGTGATCTCACAAGGAATCATCGCTGCCATTACCCTGCTGGCAATCGGATGGACGGCCTGGTACGCGATGCGTGGCCGCACCGCCCCAGCCTAGTCTTCCAACTCGCCGGCCTCCATCTCGTCGACATAACACCACACCCACCGCTCACCTGGCTCAATGGACCGGATCAGAGGGTGCCCAACATGATGAAAGTGTTTGCTGGCATGTTTGTTCTTCGAGGAATCGCAGCATCCCACGTGCCCGCATATAAGGCACATTCGCAGATGTATCCAGCGGTCTCCCATCTTCACGCACTCTTCGCAAACGTGCGTACCGGGCGTTGTGATTTTGATCTGATCGGTATGTGTGCAAGCTGCTGCCATTCTTTCCGCCTTTAACGCGACTTCCGTTCCAAAGCTGCGCGGTCCCACATAGCCAGATTGGCCGCCGCATCGTATGTGCTCTGCAAGAACTGCATCAGTGACTTTTCCGGAGACGCGGCATTGCGCACGTCATCGTACATCAACAGGTACTCGCGAAAGGTTGGATGATAAAACGCTGACGCCGGTTTCACCTTGGCCTCCGAGAAGCCCGCCGGCTCCGGCGCAGCATAAGAGTAATAGGCCGGGCCATCCACACCGCCTCCTCCGGGCCAGAAACCAGCACTGCTGACTTCATGGGAATACGCTTCTGCCGTAATCGCGTCCGCATCCGGACGTGGCGGCGCCGGGCGACCACTGAACCGCGTAACCGCCAGATCGAAGCTTCCCCAGAAGAAATGGACGGGGCTTACTTTCCCGATGAAGCTCGCACGAAACTTCTTAAATACCGAATCGCTCCAGCTCAGAATTCGCCAGAAGCGACTCACGGCCGCAGCATCGTAGGCATTGTGTACTTCGTCGAGCTCGAATCGAATCGGGTTGGGAAACTCCATTGGCATTGTGTAGATGCGAACATCGACACCAAGTCCCACCAGCGCAGCCATGAATTTCCGGTAGAACTCTGCCACCGATTGCGGCTCAAGCATCAGCTCGCGGAAGGCTCCGCTACTCGTCTCGATCAACAGGACATGGTTTACGAAATCAAACTGAATTTCGAACGAGCCTTGATCGTAGGGCATCGGCGAAGTCGTAAGACCTGTTGCCGTGACATATAGCGTCACGCCCCACCAGTGATTGACCGCCGGACAATATGCAAGGCGCACCTTGCCCAGCATCTGTGTCCACATGTGAAGCGTGTCGTAAGTAGCCTGCCACTGTGACAGCGGTAGCGGCGGCAACATCACGCTGGATTCTGGCACTGGTTTTGCGTCGGTGCTCATGACCTGCTCGCGCCATCAACGCGAACCTACCAGAAATGGTCTCATAAATCCTCTGTGTCAGGGCACGACTTCAATCGTGCCGATCGAACCCCTGAGAACAGCGAGCTTTAGCCTTCAGGTTCGCCGGGCAATTTAGCGCGGCTCGCCCGTCGTCCGGAACGCCACGCCCGCAATCGTCTTTCCCGACGCAAGCTCATCGCGAATCTTCGACCGACTCGGCCCCGCCACTTGCTCTGCGGCGACCACCGTTTGTACTGCCTGTTGTACCGACGTCCCTTCCGCCAGGCGGAAGATCCATGGAATATTAATCGACGTCAGCGTGTGATCCGACGAAACTGCAACAACCGGAACCAGCGACTTTACGCCGATCTGTTCCGCCAGATGGCTCGAAGCCCGGTCGAGCGCAACAATCGCTAGCACGTTTTTGTCATAAACGGCGCTGACTAACTCGCTCGACGCCTTTCCCCACGGCAAATCCGACGAAATCCGCACTAGTTGCCAACCCTGAAGCGATTCCGGAAGCCGCTCCGCGCCTGGCCCGAACACCGCCAACCGCAGCGAACCACCACCGCCATCCCAACTGCGCGGCCCGTTGTACTCCACCCCATCTTCATCAACGCGCGCATACTCTCTCTGCATGGAGGTTTTGCGGTACTCAATCCGGCCGTTGCCCACAGTGCCGAGATACATCTGCCGAATCTGCTTGGCGTTGGGATCGAACTGCATGGGCCCAGTCACGCCCGTATACGTCGTCGTTCCATACAGCGCATCACGGATCATCGCGCGGTTCAACCCCGCCGCGCAGATCGCCCGTAGCACAATCTGCATCTGGTCATACGCCAGTGCAGAGAAGTGGTCCGGTTGATCGTGATACTTCGCCTCATAGCGCGACTGAAAGGCAAGCCATGCTGAGTCAGTACTATTTGGGTTATAGGGATACACCGCCTGGAACCCGTCGGCCGCCGACCCCGCGAGTTTCACGAGTTCAGGACCTAGCGTGCGATGGCTGCCAAACACCCGTTGCTTCATTCCCAACTCGCGCATCTGATTGAGGATGGCCGCCGCTTTTGCCTCGTCGGCCCATAGCACGATGCCGTCCACGCGCGACTCCTGAATCACTTTCAGCTGGTGTGAAAAGTCCGTGTCAGAGGGAAAGAACTTCTGCTCGATGACCACCGGGTGACCCAGTCTGCGGGAGGCATCGCGGAACTTTCCCACCCCAAAGCGACCGTAGCGGTCATTCACGCGCAGCAGGGCGACTCGCTTCAATCCCAGCTCGGTGTAGACGTGCCGCGCCAGCGTGTAGCCTTGCGTACGGTCGTCCTGAAGCACGGAGAAATACCACGGAATAGTGGTCTCGACGATGGTAGGGTCGGTCGAGGCGCTGTTGACGATGGGTAGCTCCGCTTTCAACGACACGCGTAACGCGATATGGGTGGTGTCGCCACTGATCGAGCCGAACATGGCCCAGTCGTGCTCGTCATAGACCATTTTGACGAGTTCATTGCTGGACGCGCCCCAGGTGGCCGAGTCGTTGTGCAGCATCAACTTGAACGGCCTGCCGCCATAACCGCCCGTCGCATTGGCCTCGTCAACCGCCATCTGCGCGCCATTCAGCATTCGTTTACCCAACCCTGCATCCGGATGGTCCTCCAGCGGCCCGATGAACCCGATCCGCACCTCGTCGACATCGTTGGCTTTCATGACAGGGATATCCCGCGCCGCGCCGTTGTACTCCACCAGATCCACGTAATGCTGGTAATACGGCTTCGTGAATTTGGAGAACGGCTGCATGTCCTCCGGCTCCTGCGCATACGGCTTCATCGACCGCTCTGCCGGACGCCCCGGCGGATTCTTTCCGCACTCGCACCCCTTGAACGTCTGCGTATACGCAGGACATACCCAGGCCGCCAGGAGAACCATCCACATCAAATTTCGCACTGTCCATTTTCGATTCACCCGCTTGCACTGGAACGGATGACCCGCGTCAGGGCACGACTTCAGTCGTGCAGAACAGCCCTCGAGTTTGATTTTCCGCGCGGACTTGCCAGTGCCAGGAACAAGTACGGTGGAGGCACCGGACTGACGCCCGGCGAACAGGCCGTTCTTCAAGAGGGTCTTTAGCCCGGGAGGGCTCTGCATGTTTTACTCCTCGCTCTTGGCCTGGTGGAACATCGCAATCGCTTCCATTTCCACCAGCAGTTCGGGACGGCACAGCTTCGCCTGGATTCCCGTGGATGCCGGTAGGGGATCGAGATCCTGCTCCCGGAAGAATTTTGTGCGCTCCTCGTTGAACTCGGCATAATCGCGATCGATGTCGCGCAGATAGCAGGTCGTGCGCACGATGTCATGCCAAGTCGCGCCCTCGGCTGCCAGCAACGCTGTGATGTTGTTGTAAGTCCGCTGCATCTGTGCCCGGAAGTCGCCCACATGAACCGTCTGCCCATGCTCGTCAATGCTCGCCGTACCTGAAATCAGCAGAATGACGACATCACCAATATCAATCCGCATGCCACGCGAAAACGAACTCGGCCTGACATAGTCGTATGCCTCGTTCAGCACGCTCAGATTGGTGATCGCGCGCTTCCCAATCGGCATGTGTCCCGCTTTCATTAGTTCTGCAATGAGATCCTGTACCGCCATCAGTGCCTCCTGGAAAAATCCGTCTGGGTCTAGCCGCTAGTCACCTGCCACTAGCAGCGAATGCCCCACTCAAGCGGGCCTTTTCTTGGCCGCTTGAGTGGGGTTGTCACTTCTGCCTTAGCCCGTGGCTCAGCCCCTTTGCCGTCGCCACCCAAATGTCATCCCCCTGAAAATCTACGCCGAGGATATAGTTATGCGCCGGAGCCGTATTCACAGGAATGTTGGTAATGTTTCCGTCCGCATCCCGCACGTACATCTCCGGCGCGCCGGTCTTCAGGTTGGGCCGATACACAGCCCAGTTTGTCCCGTCGTAATAGGCCAGGCCTTTGTCGGTGCTGAACCACGCGCGGTTCGCGTCGAGCGCTTTCACCTGGTTGGTGAAGTTGCTCGGCAGCCCACTGTCCTTGGTCAGGAAGTTATGCCAGTTGCGCCCGTCGTAGCGGCTGTCACCGAAGTACGTGGCCACCCACAGAATCTTGTCCACATAGCTCACCGATGTCGTGATCTCGTGAATCAATCCCTGGTCCTTGAACAGCACAATCTCGGTTTCGCCATCGGGATCGTTGTAGTCTTTCCACCTCTCCGTAGCGATGTCGTATTCCAGTACGCCTGCACCCCACACCGCGTAATAGACCTTGTCCGGTCCGACGGTGACGGCATATGTCCATATCTCGTACATGGGCGTGTTGCGCTCGTTAAACAAGCTCCACTGCCCGGTGCGTGTGTTGTAGCGGCTGGCGCCTGCGGCTGTTGCCGTCCAGATGTAGTCGCCCTGAACGGCGACGCCGTACACTACGTCATTACTCAATCCCGAGTTGAGTTGATTAAATGTGTCGATGCGCGCAACCGAGATGCGGCTGAGGCCACCCATGGTTCCGGCCCACACATCCCCAGTGCGCTGGTCCAGTGCAAGCGAGAGCACGGCGCGATGTGCCAGACCATCTGCAGGAGTAAACATCTTCCACTTGCCGTTTTCGTACAAGCCGATGCCGTTCTCCGTCGCCGCCCACACGCGATTCCCGTCCACCAGCACGCTGAACACATGGTTGTCCGGCAGTCCGTTTGCCGTGGTGAAGTTCTCCCACTTGTACTGGGGCATCTCCGGCGTCGCAGCCAATAAGGGAGCCGCCATCATCAGCCCAATCAAGCCGAGAAGAAGTCGCAGTTTCATAGTGTCCTCAAGTACTCAATCAAATCGTTCAACTCATCTTTCTGCAGATCGTTGGTGACGCCGTGCGTGTCGTGCGGATTAAAGACAGTCCAAATTTCTTCCAGCGACTTCGCCGACCCATCGTGCAGATAGGGCGCAGAATAGACCACATTGGGAAGCTGTGGCACGTCAATCAGCGCAGATCGATCCGTCGGCTTACCGCTGCCCACATCGGCCAGCTTGGTATTGGTGTACTTCGGCCCGCTATGGCAATAGCCGCACTGGTTGGTTTCCGGAATCGGCTCGCCTCGCGTTGTCTTCCTGCGTTCGAAGATCGCTTTCCCGCGCTCCTGGGCGGCGGTCAACTCGCCGGTGGCTGAGCGATACCGGTTGGGCCGATCGGGAAGCGCCATCACATAGGTCACCAGGTCAGCCAGCTCAGCGCTGTTGTAGCTCTGCGAGCGATAGAAAAACTTCTCCGTGCGCGGACCGCACTCGGTTGCCATGTTCGGATTGCCGCCGTTCCACTTAAACGGCTCGGTTCCGCTCAGGTCTTCGATCGAGCGGTTATCGACAATGTCCACGCCGAAGCCATCCGGCTCCAGGTCCCATTGCAGGCCGTCGAAGGTTGAGTCGATATGGCAGTTGGCACAGCTGAATTGTCCCTGGAAGGCGAAGCGGGCTGTGTAAAACAACTGCTCGCCCCGCCGCAGGGACGTCATGTCCGGCTTTCCACCCAAGGCAATGCGGGACACGACAATGTCGCTGCTGGTGACGATAACGCTAATCGTGTCGTCCAGCCGGTTGGCCACGAAGAGCCTGGTTCCGTCGCGGGAAAGCACCAGGCCCTTCGGATTGCGGCCGACCGGAATCCGGGCCACAACATAATTCGCCGACGCAGACAGATCGTTGGCGATTGGCCCGTTTGTCTCTCGTACGAAGCTCAGCAGCTTCTGGATGTCAACTACCGTGACCACTTCCGATCCGGCGCTGCTCACGTAGAGTTTCTTCTTGTCGGGAGTAATTGTTACCCCGTACGGCATTGCGACGTACCGCTCAAGCTCATCCAGCGGAACTTGCACCACGCCCTTGACGTCCTCACCGAAGATCGCCAGCGAATCTCCGAACGCCCACCCATGCTCCACGTGGGCTAAGGGGATGAGGTTCTTCGGCCGCAGCTGCGCCGCGACCACCAGCTTCCCATCCGGCGATACCGCGCTCTCAAACACTCCCGCGACGTTCTGCAGCGCCTTGCGGTCCACCACCATCTGGCGCCGCACATCGATCACCGTCACTTCGGATTCCGGCGGAGTGCGATGCTTCCCGATCTTGGGATAGATGTGTGTCGCATAGAGCAGCTTTCCATCCGACGACAGCGTCAAGTAACTTGCCCCGCGCCCTGCCGACAGCCGCTTCGTTTCCTGCCCGCTCGCCAGATCAATCACAGAAATGTCGTTGCTCAGTCGGTTGGCCACGAACAGCATCTTTCCCGCGTGATCGGTCGCCACACCGTTTGGCTCGAACCCGGCAGGCAGCTTGCGTGTTACCTGCAACGACGCCGTATCAATCTCCGATACGTTGTCGTCCCACGAGTTCGCCACGTACAGCTTCATGCCATCGGCCGACAACGCAATTCCTCGCGGCACATGTCCGACCGCTACTGTCTTCGCCACAGAACCATTTTTGGTATCGACCACGCGTACTTCAGCGCTGGCTTCACATAACACATACAGCCAGCGCCCGTCATTCGACAGCACCATTTCGCGCGGGTTCAGATACTTTGCAGCATCCGCCTCCGGCTTCGCCCCTGCGAAGCTCGCCCGCAGCAATACAGCCGATCCAACCGCCACGACGATCATCAGTGCGTTCAGCCGAGTGCCCCATTCAGGCAGCCTTCTTTTGGCCGCTTGAATAGGGGTTTTTCCGCCGGTAGGCGACAAGGAAGAGTCGCGGCACGATCTCAGCCATCCCCGGTGTAACAACCGGAGGAAAGAATTTCGTCTTCTCGCTGTCCCTGTGGTGAATTCGCCTTTCCTCACTTCGTCTCCTCCACCACAACCACCCGATCCAGCGCGATGTTCTCCACCACCTGCTCGCGCCCACTCGGCCACTTCACCGTCAGCTTCTCAACCTTCGTCGCCGTGCCCAATCCAAAGTGCACGCGACCATCGTCCTGCGACAGATACCCCGACCCCGCTATGCGCTCAGCTATCTGCTTCTTCCCGCCGGCTGTCACCTCGACGCGCGCGCCAATGCTATCCCGATTGCTCTTGGTTCCCTTGAGTTGAACCGCAATCCAATGCCCCGTCCCGGTCGACACGTTGTGAAACAACTGCCCCTGCGCGCCCAAGTTCACCAGGAAGGCATCCACCTTGCCGTCGTTGTCGTAATCTCCGAAGCACGCCCCACGCGCAACCGTCTTCACATCGAACGCCGGCCCGGCCTGCCGCGAAACGTCTGCAAACCTTCCGTTCCCCAGCCCGCGATATAGCGAGTGCTCCTCCGGCACCAGGTGAATCAGCCCGCCGTGAAACGTGAGGATGTCGAGAATCCCATCGTTATCGAAGTCGTAAATCCCCGTGCCCCAACTCACATACTGCGCGGTGATCGGCGAAATCCCCGATGCCGGCCCCACATCCTCAAACGTCTTATTGCCGAGATTCTTCATCAGGCGGTTGTACTTCGCGTCTGTCACCCATAAATCGAGCAGCCCGTCGCCATCGATGTCCGCAAACACCGGACCCATCGCCGATGTCGACTCACCGTTTTGCCCATACGCCACGCCCGCATCGACCGCGATCTCTTCGAACGTCTGATCCTTTCGGTTGTGGAAGAGAAAATTTTCCGTGCGGTCGTTCGCGACATAAATGTCCGGATACCCATCACCATCGAAGTCCGCCGCGGTCACGCCCATCGTCCGCCCAACGAAGGCTGCGATCCCCGACTTCTCCGACACATCCGTGAATGTCCCATCGCAGTTGTTGTGGTACAGCTTGTTTGTGGTGCCTTCATAATCCAGCGGCCCGGGATAGTTGTCCGCGGCATAAAACGCTCGATACTTCGGATCGAACTTCACATACCGCCCGACGAACAAATCCACGCATCCGTCTTTGTCGTAATCCAGCCACGCCGAGCTGATCGACCACCCCTCCACGTCGATCCCCGCCTTCACCGTTACATCGCTAAATGTGCCGTCTCCGTTGTTGTGATACAGAATCGCTTTGCCATAACCAGTGACGAACAAATCCTCGTGGCCATCGTTGTCATAGTCCGCCGCAATCGCCGCCATCCCGTAGATGTTTGCCGCCACGCCTGCCGGCTCGGTCACATCGGTAAACTTGCCGTTGCCCTCGTTGCGGAACAGATGATTGTGCGGCGGCACCTCCGGCTTCTGCTTCAGCGGATACGGGTGCATCGAATCATCGAGTGGCCTGCCGCTGGTTACGTACAGATCGGGCTTGCCGTCATTGTTGTAGTCAAACCAGACGCATCCCCCGCCTGTGCCTTCCAGCAGCGAGCCCAACTTCGCTGACCCGAAGCTGTGCGTAAACTGAATCCCCGAGCCCGCTGTCGCATCCTCGAACTTGATCGTCGACCCCGATGGCCCCTGCGCCATCACCGCTGTTGCTAGGAACAAGCTACACAGCGCCGCGGTCCGGCTCGGGTAGCGATGGCGGCACCTGGGCTGCGCCCCACCCGCCGGGGTTCCGAATGAGCGTCGATTTTGCGTTCGTTGGAGTGGCTTATCGCCATTTGTTGGCGGTAAGGTGGGACCGAGGACGGCCCATTCAAGCAGCCTCCTTTTGGCCGCTTGAGTGGGCGTTTTTCTGTCGGTGAGCGACAACCATGAGTCTGGGCACGACTTCAGCCGTATCGCAAAGCCCGGCCTAGAGTCGCTGGGCTTTAGCCCCTGAGGTGCCTCGAATTGGATGGCCTTCTTCATACTGAATCGTGTGCTAGCGATCTTCCCGGAAAACCGGCAACGGACAACTACTTCATCACCACAGGTCTCACCGACTTCACCAGCACCGCCGGCACCGCATTTTCCGGAGCCCGCTCCGGTCCCGCATGACATCCCACGCAAATACGCTGCTCGCCCTTACGCATCCACCACCATCCCCGCTCGCGCAACACTGTCTTGCCATGGGCATCGAGCAATTCAATCTGCAACGGCTGATCGCCCGGCACTTGCACATAAAACGATCCGTCCGCCTCCACGCTGGACTGGCCCAACAAGCGAGATTTCCCTTTCTCATCCGTGGTGTACAACTTCGCCGCCACCACACTCCCCGCCGCAATCTTGTCCTTGGTCGTGTATGTATTCAGGCACAGCAAATTCGCATAGCTCCACTCATGCAGCCCTGATGGATGCTGATTCGGTACCGGCCTCGGCTGCACCAGCACCGGCTGAATCAAATCTGCATCATTTGCAGCGACAATCGGCATCAACGAATTCGTTGCCGCGTCCCACTCATTCAGCGACCACCGCGTCTTCTCATCCGGACGCCACACGACTACATACGTGCCCGCCGTAACGCTCGTCACATCGCCCGCGAAATCTCCCGCAGGCACACTCATTGCAACCTCTTTCCCCAGCGCCGAAGTAAACCGAGCGAGTCCAGTTTCGCTGGCGAACACAATGTCGCCCGTTGCGTTCTGCTTTCCCGCCTGTCGCCGCGCTCCGTGATCGCACCGATACGACTCAACCCCGCTGCCGTCGGAATACACGGTGTAAATTTCCGGCCTCGTGCCACTACCCATCGGATAGGCCGCCTCAAACAGAATCCGCCCATCGCGCAAAACGTCCGTTGGCACGGCATTGCCTGGTGCATACGAAAGTGGTAATGCCGGCCCACCATCCAGCGGAGCGCCCTGTAGCACGAACCGGCCCTGGATCTTCTCGGAGTACACCAGCCGTCCGCCAGGCAAATAAAACGGCCGCACACAATCACCGGCGCACTTGGTGATTTTCTTTGCCTCCCCGCCCAGGACTGCGACTTCCCAGATCTGCCAGCTATCTTTCAGCTGCTTCTTGCCGGCGAACAGCACGCGCGCGCCATCGAACGAAACTGCTGCATCCGCCGTCGCCGCGAAGCCACCAACCCAAGCCCGCGATTTTCCGCCGGCAAAGGAAAGAACTTGCGCACCGGCAGGGAAGCGCTCTCCACCCCTCAGCCATGCTTCACCCGCATAGGTTGGGGCCGAGGTATAGAGCAGAGAGGGCAGTCCTTTCTCTGGAGCAGACTGGGCGGGCACGGCATGCCAAACCGTTTCTGCGATCGCGATCAAAAAAAAGAGAGTGAACAACAACCGCCGCACTAGTTGACCCCTCCCGCGACGGCATAAGCCCGCTCGCCGGGTGCCCCGTTCTTGAGCGGGCCCGTTGCAGCTCCGCGCAGCCTGAGGTATGGCTGAAGATCTGTCATCATCGCGTCGAACTGCTCCAAGGTCAGTGATTGCTCGCCGTCACTGGCAGCCTTGTCCGGCTGCGGATGCACCTCCACCAGCAGCCCATCCGCGCCTACCGCCACCGCCGCCCGCGCCAGAATGGGGACCAGCACCCGCACCCCAGCTGCATGGCTTGGATCCACAATCACGGGCAAGTGGCTCACCATCTTCAGCACCGGAACAGCCGCGACATCGAACGTATTGCGCGTCGCTGTCTCAAAAGTCCTGATACCGCGCTCGCACAAAATCACGTCGGGATTGCCGCTGGCGACAAGTGCCTGCGCCGAACGCAGCAAGTCCTCGAGCGTGGCCGTCATGCCTCGCTTCAGCAGCACTGGACGCCCGCACATCCCCAGCCGTTCCAACAGCGAGAAGTTCTCCATGCTGCGCGCGCCCACCTGCATGATGTCGGCGTATTCGGCCACCACATCCACGTCCGTCTCTGACATCACCTCGGTTACCACTGCGAGCCCAGTGTAGTCGCGCGCCTTGCTAAGAATCTTGAGCCCCTCGACACCGAGTCCCTGGAAGGAATACGGCGAAGAGCGCGGCTTGTAGGCGCCTCCGCGCAGAATGCGCGCGCCCGCTCGCGCCACCGAGATGGCGGTATCGATGACCTGCCGCTCCGACTCAACGGCACAAGGCCCCGCCATCACCACGAACTCATCACCGCCTATGGCAATATCGCCAATGCGCAGCACAGTTCGTGGCTGCCCAGGCATCTGCGCCACGAGGTCAAAGCACGAGTATTGTCCGTTCCAGCGAGGGTTCACGTCCGCAGCAACCGTTTCACTTAGTGTCTGTAAACCTAGTGAGTTGATTACTGCACAGTCGGTGATGGGTGAACACTACGAATGTGACAACGGTAAAAGGAAGGAACTAGTATCTTTTAACTATTGCCACGCTGCCGCATAAGGCGTCAAGAAAACCGCACACTCTTCGCCTGGTACATTTGCACTATTCGCATAGGGGTGCAGTACGTCTCAAGCTCGACTAGGCTCTACATACGGTTTCATACCTAGTGAAACAAACGTTTCCTACTAAGCGGCACAACATCGATCTGTTTCAATCCTTACGACCCGGCAGGCCCGATCCGAAGGGCTAGAGTTTTGTTAGCTGTGGGCGTGACGTACAAAAGCAGCACGTGCTCGAAATGTCTACTACCCACCGGCCATTAGCCATGGGCCCACTGGTTCCAAGTGCGCGGTGAAGTGCCTTAGAAACGGCGCCTCATACGTCAGCCGCATGCCCTTGATCTGCTCCCGCCGTTCCCATAACCGTAGGATCACTTCCA
>Ga0306922_10000070_pt1 | contig 66248 bp, 58 predicted proteins | sample sta12Cox44000082_FD_203758 | JGI IMG/M metagenome (GOLD analysis project Ga0306922, IMG submission 203758) | Lab enrichment of tropical soil microbial communities from Luquillo Experimental Forest, Puerto Rico - statoxic.12C.oxic.44.000.082 (v2)... | ecosystem: Environmental > Terrestrial >... | reverse complement strand
GTCCAGCTCGCGCATGCAGGCAATCTTCAATTCGCGGGAATATTGTTGTCGGGGCACCAGCATCGTTCTCCTCCGTTCAATGTAGCTGGCCCCTTAATTTCCTGGCTCACTTTTGGGGTGCAGTCCAATGGCTCCCCTTCCCCTGCACCCCATCCCCTCAAAACCATGGCGGAGCAGAAAGTGTCAGGGATGTGCCCGGTCTAAAGTGTCAGGGATGCCCCCGGCCGTTCACGGCTATGCCTATTTGCCGAAGAGTGAGAGGCTGGGCTCGGCGACCCGAACGACGATGCAATCGGAAGGCATATCGTGTAGCGCCTGGCGGCGTTTGGTCCAGCCCGCCATCATGAAACCAACGGTGGCGGTGAAGAGTGAAAGGAACTTCATGAAATGTCTGACGGTGGCCTGACCGAATGACAGTCGTCCGCCCGAGGCAGTCAGAACTTCCAGCCCGATGATTCGCTTGCCCACGGTTGCTCGCCATTCCGAGCTCTCGGTGAAGGCACTATAGAGCCAGGCTCCGATAGCTAGTACGAAAATAAAGACGATTCCCGTGACATAACTTACGGTTATCGGGCTAAGCCCAAACTTCGGAGTCGTGAGTTTCAGCAGAAAATCGACTATAACGGTTAGCAGGAGGGCGGCCAGTGCCTCCAGGGTGACGTCGATGGCTCCCGCCCACACGCGCAGCCAGAAACCGGCATACTCCATCCGTACTTTGGTCACCAGCGTAGCTTCCACTGAATGCAATAGATGAGAGCTGTTCTCTTTTGGGTGTGTGAGAGAGCTGAGTACATCGCCGCAGAACAGGCAGAACTCCCCATCGGGCAGGAGCGGATTCCCGCAACTAACACATACCTGTTGCTGGGCAGTAGCTCTCATTGGTGGTGAATCTTATTCCCTTAGGAAATTGATGTAAAGCCAGAGGTAGCACTACATCTGGGAATTCGCCAGTCCGCGCTAATCGACTCGAATATCAAGCTTTATCGGCGCTGCGAAAAGCTGGGCATGACCCAAAACCGTAAACATTCGGAACTTCTCTATCTGCCCTTCCGCACGAAGTCGAGCAAGTTCAACTGCAAGCCGCCGAAATCGGGATGATCGTTGTAATCAATGGTGTAGGCGAAATCCAGCTCATCACCGAGCACCAGCGAGTCTTTCACTGCCCTGTCGGCCATCCGCCAGCCGACGACGTCGTAACCCAGCCCGTTTCGAGCGGTGTTCTGGACCACTCGCAATTTGAGATGGGTTTCTTTCATGATGCGCGGCGGCTGCACCAGCCTAGCTTTGCGGGTCACGAAAGTGGGCCTGGGATTCCCTACTCCGAACGGTTCAAGCGCAACCAGCATCTGCCAGAGTTTGTGATTCACGTCGCCCAGGGATATTTCGCTGTCGTAATTCAGAATGGGCACGAAGTCCTGTGGCGTCAGCCTTTGCCTTGCGTAGGCGTCGAGCCGCGAACGTAATTCGGGGAGACGTTCCGTCGGGAGAGAGCAGCCGACAGCGTGGGAGTGCCCGCCATATCGGGTAAACATCTCGTGGCACGACTCCAAAGCGTCAAGCAGATGAAATGCTTCAATGGAGCGTCCCGAGCCATGCGCCTCGCCGTTTTCACAAGAGAACACCAGCGCCGGTCGATGGTAGCGTTCGACCACGCGGGTAGCGCATATTCCGATAACCCCCCGGTGCCAACGGTCACCGGCAATCACGAAAGAGTACGCATCTTTCCACTCCGGCGTGTTATCGATTTGGCGGCAGATGTCGTCTAGGATCCGCTGCTCCTCGGTCTGGCGATTGCCGTTGAGCTCGGTGAGCTCGAGGGCCATCGTGGCTGCACGAGCTTCGTCCTTTTCGTTGAACAAATCAATCACCCGGCGAGCGACGTCCATGCGACCGGCTGCATTGAGGCGGGGTGCCACCCGGAACGCGATATCAGTAGCGCTGGGGGGCCGGGAGCCGTCGAGCTGACAGGATGCAAGCAGAGCGCGCAAGCCGGCATTTCGAGGATCACGAAGACCGTTCAGACCCAGCTTGGCGAAAAGGCGGTTTTCGCCGAGCAGCGGTACCGCATCGGCAATCGTTGCAATAGCAACCACCTTCAGAAATGACGTCAGGAGGCGAGCACGACCGGTCTCTTCAAGCAGGGCCTGGGCAATCTTGAAGGCGATCCCGGCGCCACACAGCGCTTTACAGGGATACTCGCAACCGGCCTGGTTCGGATTGAGGACCGCGAGCGCCTTGGGGAGACCCTCCGCTTGCGGGAGATGATGGTCTGTCACGATGAGATCAACACCGTGCTGGGCGGCTGCTTCGGCAGCCGCGAAGGCACGAATGCCGGTATCGACACTGATTATGAGACGCACGCCCCGGGAGGCGGCTTGGGCAATCACTTCGTCCCGCATGCCGTAGCCTTCGCGAATGCGGTGCGGCACGTGGTACTCGACTTTGCCACCGCACAGCTCCAGCGCGGTCTTCAAGATCACAATGGCGGTGGTACCGTCGACGTCGTAGTCGCCGTAGATGAAGATCGTCTCGGCGCGCTCGATGGCAGCGCGCAGCCGTTCGACGGCTGTGCGCAGTCCGCCCATGAGGTAGGGGGAATGAAGTTGAGACAGCTGTGGTGAGAGAAACTGTCGAGCCCCGTCCGGCGTGGCCACGCCCCGGGCCGCCAAAAGGCGCGCAATGACCGGTGGGAGTTCGGCTTCGCGGGTCAGTAGTTCGGTAATTTCGGGATCAGAGTTGCGAAGGCGCCAGCGCAATTAGTGCTCGTCGTCCTGTTCCGGGCCATCGACAGTCAGAGTGCCAAAGTCTTCTACCAAGTCCAGCAGGCGCTGATAGCGCTCATACCAGTCGGTGGAGACTTCGAACAGAAACATGATCCCCTGGTGCGGCCAGCCCAGTTGTAAAAAGCCGGTCTTGTTGATGTAGGCGCGCAGAAGGCGCGCTTCCTCAATATCGTCGTCGCTGGGATAGGCGGCCTGCTGCAGGCGCTGTACCAGGTAGTCGAGTTCGTCGCGCTGGAGCACTTCTTCGTCCATCGACAAAAAGGAGCAGCCGGCCTTCTTGGCCAGCTCGACAAAGTCTTTCCAGCTTTCGGGGTTGTCGCGCGGATCCCACATCACGCTGTGCACGTCTTCGGTAACGTATCCCTGGAAGCGGCTCATCCCGTGGCCCAAAATGAAGGCCACCATGTCATCTTTCAAACTGGAAAGGTCGTCAGTCATGGCAATGATTTTTGGTCCGGCCATAGCCCAGCACGGACGGCTATGCAACGGTCATCATACTCCGAAGACGAGGAAGTAGCACGACTCACTCATGTCAATGGAAGCTGAGGAATACATGACTGGGGAAGGTGCGGAATATTTGGGCCCGGAGTAGTCTCAAAAAGGGTACCTCGGCCTTGACGTCAACTACGGGGAGTGTTTATCTATTGGGGTTTGAGTCTCGCGAGGGCAGCGCCCAATGCCTGTAGAAGAGACCCCTCTGAGTAGCGAAGTATTTGACCAGCTTCGTCAGGCGATGTCGAACGACAGCGCCGGGTTTGCCGCTCTCTATCGCGACTACCTGACGGACGCCTGGCAGACATTCCATCTTTTGCGCGAGAATGTCGATCAGCGCCATTTCGAAAACGTTCAGGCCAAGGCTCATTACCTGAAAAGCAGCAGCCTGGTATTAGGAGCACCGCTGGTAGCGCGCTACGCCACTGAGGTTGAGCGGGCTGCACTAGCGAAGGATCTTTCGGACGCTGGAGCATTGCTAGACGACACCAAACGGGCATTGCGTCAGGTTCAGGCCGAGTTGGCGGGACGCCTCGGCAAAACGGTGATCCCTACCAATGAGGCGGCTGCCTGAACCGGCTGTGAGCTGAGCAAAAAGTGGCAGCTAATACAATCCGCGTTCTTATAGCCGACGACCATCCGGTCGTGCGGGTGGGGCTGCGCAATATGCTGCAGGCTGATCCGGCGATTCAGGTGGTGGGCGAGGCTCGCGATGGCATGGAGGCCATGGAGCTGACTCGGAACCTTAATCCTGATGTCCTGCTCCTCGATCTGGCGATGCCCAACGTTGCCGGCATGGATGCGCTGCGCGAGCTTACGGTTGACTCGCTCAACACGCGGACCATCGTACTCACTGGTCTCATCGACAAGAGACAGGTGCTGGAAGCATTACAACTCGGCGCGCGCGGAGTTGTGCTTAAAGATGCTGTGGTCGAGCACCTGACCGCGTGCATCCGGGCGGTTATGCAGGGGCAGTACTGGCTGGAAGGGCACCCCGTTCAGAACCTGGTGCAAGTGCTGCGTGACCTCTCGGCACAAACCGCGCCTCCGCCGCGGCGGACTTATGGCTTGACTGCTCGCGAACTCGAGGTGGTCAACCTCATTACCGAGGGTTGCACGAACAAGGACATCGCCAAGACCTTCGGCATCAGCGAAGAAACTGTTAAGCGTCATCTCACCAACATCTTCAACAAGCTCGGGGTTGGTAATCGTCTGGAATTGGCGCTGTTCGCGCTCAACCACAATCTTCTCCCCGCAGAAACCAAGTAGCTAAAGGCTGACGCCACCGGCGAAGCCTGTTAGTCTCGGCCCACGGAATGCTGCCAGGACCATGGCCCCCAAGAAACGCCTTGCCTCGCGAGCCGCACGTAAATCGACAGACCGGCGCCCGCGCGGACGCACAGAAAATTCCCGCGGGCAGCGGGAGCTTGTCATCATCAGTGGGCTGAGCGGCGCCGGAAAGCTGTCGGCCCTGAAAGCCTTTGAGGACCTCGGCTTCTACGCGGTCGACAATCTGCCCGCCGGTCTGATTGCCAACTTTGCCGACCTGGTACGCGACTCCACGGAAATCGAGCGCGCCGCGCTGGTGGTCGATATCCGCGAAGGGGCCCGAGTGGATAAGCTGCCGCAAATGCTGCAGGCACTGCGCGGATCAATCCAGACAACAGTGCTGTTCCTCGAGGCTGACGATGATGCCTTGCTGCGGCGCTACAGCGAGACACGCAGGCCGCATCCTCTGGGACGCAAGACCTCCGTCGTGAATTCGATTCGCGATGAGCGCAAACGGCTACAGCCGGTGCGCGAGGTGGCTGACCTGGTTGTCGATACCACCAGGTTCAACGTACATGAGTTGCGCGCGCTGCTCACCGAACGCTTCCAGAGCGCAGAGCGCAAGCAGAACACGCTCATTTCCTGCGTGAGCTTTGGTTTCAGCAAGGGGGTTCCGGAGGACGCCGACCTGATGTTCGATGTGCGGTTCCTTCCGAATCCGCACTTTGTGCCCAAGTTCCGGCCGTTTACGGGAAGGAGCCCGCAGGTGGCGCGGTACATCCTGTCGTTCCCTCAAACGAGGGAGTTCATCAAGCGGATCTCTCAACTGCTGGCCTACTTGATCCCGCATTACATTCGCGAGGGCAAGAGCTATCTGACGATCGCGTTTGGGTGTACCGGAGGCAAGCATCGCTCCGTGCTGATTGCCGAGGAGGTGAAGAAGCGACTAGCCAAGGCGGGATACAACGTGAAGGTCGTGCATCGGGACTCGCCGGGATAGTGGTCAGTGGCTAGTAGCTAGGGGCAGCTAGGAGAAACTGACCAAGGATTGACCCCGAGGAGTGCGGAATGGGAACTTGGGTGGCGACTTCGGCGAAAGATACTCAGCGATGGATGTGCCCATATCTTCGAAGAGGTAACATCCGCTAAAATCAGATTTTGCATGTAATTCCCTCCAAAGCGATGACTCTGGCCAAGGCGGACCGGAGCCTATGCGGCAACTAAAGCGACTACTGCACTACGTCAAGCCGTACTGGTTTTATGTCGCGGCCTCCGTGGTGTCGATGGCGTTGGTCGGACTGCTCGACGCCTTTCGCCTGCTGCTGATCGGACCTATCTTCGACTATGTTCTAAACCCCGGCGAGCAGTCGCGCGAGCTGCATCTATTGCCCAGCACCCGATGGTCCCTGCAACTGAACTGGTTCGTCCCGGAACACTTCCACAACGTCTGGACGATGGTGGCTTTTGCCTTGGTCGCGACCACCGTCCTCAAGGGCATGTTCGACTATCTAGGGACCTACCTGGTGAACTATGCCGGGTTCGGCATGATCACCGATCTGCGCAACGAACTGTATACGTCGACCTTGCGCCGGTCAGTGGCGTTTTTCCAGAAGCACACCACAGGCACGCTGCTGTCGGCGCTGATCAATGACATGGAGCGCGTGCAGTACGCCATGTCGACAGTGCTAGCGGAGTTCCTTCAGCAACTGTTCACGCTCATCTTTACCGCCTGCGTTGTCGTGCTTCTCGGCGGACGACTGGCTTGGGTGCTCGTGCTCTTTGTTCCTTTCGTGCTGGGGTCGGTGCGGCGCATCGGCCATCGGGTCCGCACAACAACCCGCAAGGGTCAGGACAAGCTGGCGGAAATCCAGAACATCTTGCACGAAACTATCACCGGCGTGCGCATTGTGAAGGCCTTCTCCATGGAAGCTTGGGAGACGCGGCGCTTTCGCGAAGCGGCCAAGCGGCTGTTCCGGGCAAATCTGCGATCGGTTAGCGCGGCGGCCATCAGTTCGCCCCTGATGGATATTTTCGGGGCAATTGCTATTGCGATCTTGGTGCTGCTTGGTCGGGAGTACATCAAGCACCACGTCTTCACCGAAGGCATTTTCCTGGCGTTCATCGTTTCTGTCTTCAAGCTCTACGAGCCGGTTCGAAAGTTTGCTCAGTTCAACAATAATTTCCAGCAGGCGCTGGGTGCGTCGTCGGCAATCTTCGACTTTCTGGATGCACAGGATCAGGTCATGGAAAGGCCTGGCGCAATCATGTTGCCGCCGTTCCATCAAGGGATCCGGTTCGAGCACGTGTACTTCACCTACAAAGATGCCGAGAAACATCGTGAGGTACTGCACGACATCAATCTGAATGTGCTACCCGGGGAAGTGGTGGCCATTGTGGGTTCCAGTGGCTCAGGCAAGACCACACTGGTCCACCTCCTGTCGCGCTTTTTCGATGTGACCCACGGCAGACTGGTGATCGATGGCCACGATGTACGCGATCTCACAGTGGCTTCCCTACGCTCAGAGATCGCAATCGTCACGCAGGACACGATCCTGTTCAACGATACCGTTCGCAACAACATTGCCTATGGGCAGCCGACCATCCCAATGGAAAGAGTGCAGCAGGCCTCGCGAGCTGCCTTGGCGCATGACTTCATTTCTGCGCTGCCAAACGGCTACGATACGGTCATCGGCGAACGAGGGCTGCGGCTGAGCGGAGGCGAGCGCCAGCGGATTTCCATTGCGCGCGCCATTTTGAAGAGCGCTCCGATCCTGGTGCTGGACGAAGCGACGTCGGCCCTAGATTCCGAGAGCGAGTCGCTAGTGCAATCTGCACTTCAGAACTTGATGGCAGGACGCACGGTGTTGGTTATTGCACATCGCCTCTCCACCGTCCGTCGCGCCGACCGCATTCTGGTGCTGGAAAACGGGATGATCATCGACGAAGGCACGCACGAGCACTTGGTGGCTCATCCAGGCACGTATCGCCGCCTGTACGACCTACAGTTCGTTGATGTCGAATCGCCAATGGAGCCGAATGAGGCGTAACGTGAACAGAGGGTCTTCAGCAACTGATAGGGAGGGCGTCGAGGTTGGCCGGGTTTCGCTGTTCTTTTTTCTCACTTTTCGCTCTTCGCTTTTCGCAAAGAGGGGCGGACTAAGAGACAAGTCGCGAAAAGCAAGAAATGACGCGAAGATCGAATGGCGAACAGCGTCAGCTTTCCGTCTTTCCGTGGTCAAATTGTGGCATGGGGAGACTGCATGAGCATCCGCTCCATGACGGGCTACGCGCAGGTGAAAGAGCATGTGAGTGGCCACCTCACCATTACCCTCAGCCTGAAGTCGGTGAACCATCGCTTTCTCGATTTGCACCTGCGCATTCCCAACGAGCTGGACGCGGTGGACATGAAAGTTCGGAGGCTATTGAAGGAGCGGCTGCACCGCGGGCACATCGAAGTGGTGCTTAGCTTGGAGCGCGCCGGCAGCGCAATTTTCGCCGTCAATCGCGAACTGGTGGGCGGATACCTGCAGGCGTTCCGACGAGCCGCGGAGGAGTTCGGTGTCAGCGCCGATCCGGATCTCAACGCCGTATTGAAACTGCCCGGAGCACTGAATGCAACTGATTCTTCCGACAGTGGCGAAGCGCTGGAGAATCACGTGACGGCTGCGCTGGAGCGCGCCGTCGTGCGCCTAAACGAGATGCGCGAGGAAGAGGGTCTCACTTCAGTGGCCGAATTGCGGGAGCGCATGCAACACCTGTCACTTGCTACGCGGGAAGTCGAAGGACTGCGGCACAAAGTACTCAAGGCCTACCACGAAAAGGTGGAAGGACGAATGCAAGAGTTGATCGGCTCGCATGCCGATCCCGACCGCATTCTGCAGGAAGCGGCGATGCTGGCCGAGCGCAGCGATATCCAGGAAGAGCTGGTGCGAATGAAGAACCACATCCAGCATTTCCTGTCGCACCTGGAGAGCGGCGGCGAAGTCGGCAAGAAACTCGACTTTTTGTTGCAGGAGATGAACCGCGAAGCCAACACATTGCTTTCCAAGACTACCGGCGTCGCCGGCGAGGCGTTACGCATCACTGAGATGGGCCTGGCCATGAAGTCAGAAATCGAAAAGGCCCGTGAGCAAGTGCAAAACCTAGAATGAACGGTATCGTTTTCATCATTTCCGCGCCCTCGGGTTCCGGCAAGTCCACTCTTACGGCCGAGCTACGCCGCGTCGTACCCAACCTGGAGTTTTCCATCAGCTACACCACACGCCAGCCGCGCGGTAGCGAGCAGAATGGTCGCGAATACTTTTTCATTACGCGTGAACAGTTCGAAAAGATGATCGCCCAAGATCAGTTTCTGGAGCATGCAGAAGTCTTTGGCAATTACTATGGCACTGCCCGCTCCTTTCTGCAGCAGGCATTCGCACGCGGAAACGACCTGATCCTCGACATCGACGTGCAGGGAGCGGCGCAGGTAAAGAAGAAGCTTCCGGAAGCCGCCAGTATTTTTATCCTTCCACCCTCGCGTGAGGAGCTCGAGCGCAGGCTGCGTCGCCGCACCACGGCCGAAAATGGTATGCGGCGCGAGTTAACCGGAAATGGAAAATCGGCAGAGGATCTCGAAGCGATTTTGCAGCGCCGGTTGCAGGAGGCCTCCCGCGAGATTGAGAATTATTCCGAGTATGACTATATTTTGGTGAATGACAAAGTAGAGAACGCAATCGACATCTTGCAGGCGATCGTAAAAGCCGAGCGCATTCGCAGATCGCCGGCTCCGCCTCGTGCCCTCGATGAGCAGGCGATAGCAACCGCGGCCCGGCGGTCGAACATGATGGAGCAGGTGCAAGCCGTACTGGCAACGTTCGATGATTCCCGTGTTCGCACGGTTACGGAGTGATTGATGAAGCTGGTTGAAGGATTCGACAGCAACTATCGGTATGTTCTCGTCGCAGCCCGCCGCGCCCGCCAACTTCAGAATGGCGCCCAGCCGGTGGTGGAGCCACACTCCCATAAGGCCTGCCGCATTGCCGAGGAAGAAATCAACGCCGGTAAGGTGAAATGGACCGTACCGGCAAACGGTGTCAAGACTACTGCGGCCTCTGCCGAAACCCTTTCCGGGCCAGTCGGCGGCGAGGCCGACGACTAAAACGAAGGGCTTGGGGTCAGTGGCTAGTAGTCAGAAATAGCAGCTGCTAGTTTTTGGCCTTTGACCGAGCGGCATCGCTGCGGCCGGAAATTCATCTATCCACGATATGAAGATCGCGCTCGGAGTCACGGGAGGAATCGCCGCCTATAAGGCTGCCGAGATCGTCCGACTTCTCCAGGAGCGCGGCGTGCGCGTTCAGGTGGTGATGACCGAAGCCGCGCAGGAGTTCATCCGGCCGCTCACTTTCGCGGCACTCTCCGATGAGAAGGTAATTACCGAGCTGTTCACCGCCGGCAAAGAGCAGCCCAATCTCGACTCAGCGGTCGAGCACATCGCGGTCGCGCAATCCATCGACGCTTTGCTAGTCGCGCCTGCAACAGCGGACACCATCGCGAAATTCGCGAGGGGTGTCGCTAACGATTTCCTCTCGACGCTTTATCTAGCTACCAAAGCTCCCGTGATTGTCGCCCCGGCAATGAACCTCAACATGTGGGAGCATCCTGCGACCAAGGCGAATCTAGACACCTTGCGCCAGCGCGGAGTGCACGTTGTCGAGCCGGACAGCGGCTATCTCGCCTGCGGCATGATTGGCGCGGGGCGTCTCGCCGAGCCCGAGCAGGTCGTTTTGTCGACACTTGAAATTCTGGGAATCTCGCAGGACCTAGCGGGCGAAACCGTCCTGATTACCGCCGGCCCGACGCAGGAGCCGATCGACCCGGTCCGCTATCTCGGCAACCGCTCCAGCGGCAAGATGGGCTATGCACTTGCGGAAGCAGCGTCGCGAAGGGGCGCGAAGGTCATCCTGCTGAGCGGACCGACGGCGCTGACGCCTCCGTCAGCGGCAGAGACGATTTTCGTCGGAACCGCGCAACAGATGCGTACCGCCGTACTCGATCGTTGGGAGCACGCCAACATCATCCTCATGGCCGCCGCGGTGGCCGATTACCACGTGAAGTCCTTTACAGAAGAGAAGATCAAACGCACAGGTCCGATGGTGTTGCAATTAGAACCCAACCCCGACATCCTCGCTGACCTCGGGAGCCTCCGGCACGCGGCCGGCAAGGTCGCGCCGATGTTGATCGGATTCGCGGCAGAGACCGAGAATCTGATGGAGAACGCTCGCGCCAAGCTGGCCAGGAAGCAGGTGGACGCGATGGTTCTCAACGATGTCTCGCGCCCGGAAATCGGCTTCAACTCCGACCGCAATGCCGTGACCATCGTCACCGCTGCCGAAGCCATCGCGATTCCTGAGGCCAGCAAGTTGGAAATTGCACAGAAAATTCTCGATGCCGTGCTTCGGATGGGGCATCCACAAGCTACACTGGTCCCTTCACCGGTCCGCAGTTAATGCCTCTCGATCCAGCAAAGAAAACCGCAATCCGCGAACGCCTGAGGTTCTATCGCGAACTCGGCATTGGCCCACTTTACCGAAGGGATGTGGAGCCCAATGCAAATGCGCAAGATCCGGTAGGGAAACTGGTGGAGGCAATAGCCGATGAGGCATCGGCATCGGCGGCTGCCGCAGAGCAAATTGCCAACGAATCGTACCTCGGCACCGCCTCCGACGATCGCCAACTGAAGCTGCGCATTATCGCCGAAGAGATCGGTCCGGACTGCCAGCGCTGCAGGCTGGGTCGGCTCGGGCGCAAGCAGATTGTCTTCGGCACCGGCAATCCCCACGCCGAGTTGATGTTTGTGGGAGAAGGTCCGGGTGCCGATGAGGACGAACAAGGCCTTCCCTTCGTCGGCCGCGCCGGGCAGTTGCTCAACAACATGATTGGGGCGATGGGACTGACCCGCCATCAGGTCTATATCGCCAACATCGTGAAGTGCCGTCCGCCGGGCAATCGTACGCCGGAGCGCGATGAGTGCGATACGTGCTCGCCGTTCCTGATGCGGCAGATACTCGTGATCCGACCCAAAGTGATCGTGGCGTTGGGGGCCACGGCAGCCAAAAACCTGCTTGCCATAAATGATTCGATGGCCTCCTTGCGAGGCCGGCTGTACGATTTCTCGCCACCGCGATCTGTGACCGATACGGACGAGCCGTTCGATTGCAAGCTGGTGGTCACTTACCACCCGGCGTTTCTGTTGCGCGATCCCCGTCAGAAGGCGGAGGCCTGGAAAGACCTGCAGACGGTGATGAAGTACCTCGGGCTGAAGCCACCTCCGCGTGCCTTGAAGAACGAGGGCTAGCGCGCGATGCCCCGCTTCTGCGATGTGGCCGTGCCCGTTCCGCTCGACGCCGCATTCACCTATAGCATTCCCGAGGACCTTCCCGAGCCCTGCGTCGGCGCACGCGTCATTGTGCCGTTTCGCGATAAGCGGATGTGCGGCATCGTCGCCGATGTTCATGACCGCGAACCCAGCTTCCAAGCCAAGCCTGTGCAGCAGGTGCTGGACACAAATCCCGCACTCAGCAGTGAGTTGATGCAACTTAGCCGCTGGATCTCGCAGTATTACATCGCTCCCATAGGCGAAGTACTGCGGACAATGCTGCCGTTGTCGGCGGAGTTCCGCCGCGCCACCGGATATCGCATAACCGACAAAGGATTGGAAGCACTGCATGCAGCATCTACTGCCGGATCGTCTCTTCGGTCGCGGATTGAGCCCGAACAGCAGATGCGCGAATATGCCGTGCTGAATCGCCTAGCTGACGGCGAGTTGATGCGCGAAGCTGCATTACGTTCGTCGTCAGGAGCTTCGCGTCCGGTCCTGCTCGGGTTGCTACGCAAGAAATGGATCACCCGTGAAGATCTTAGCGGCGTGCGCGACGCCAGCCGCAGCATTCCAATTGCCGTGTTGAAATCGGCCGAAGGCAAACTCAACACCAATCAACAGGCGATTGTCGAATATCTTCGACAACAGCCCGAACAGCGCGCCCTGGTTTCCATCATTCGCCAGTTGCAGGTTCCACGGACCACGTTGCCAACGCTGGTGCGCCGAGGAATCGTTGAGATTGCCGAAGAACCCGTGGGTTTTCACGTCTCGGGGCTCAAGCCGCGCAAGCTGGAATTTCTGTTCAACCCTGCGCAGAAAGAGGCGTTGAAAGCGATCGGTGATGCGGTCGAATCGGGCAAGTTCACAGCGATGTTGCTGCACGGCGTCACTGGCTCGGGAAAGACGGCGGTCTATCTCTCGGCCATGCAGGCATTGCTAGCGCAGGGCCGCTCGGCGGTCCTGCTGGTGCCGGAAATCGGCCTGACTCCGGCCGTAGCTGCAGACCTGCACCAGATCTTCGGCGACGAGGTGGCCATCCTACACTCCGCCCTCAGCCATGATGAGCGGGCCCAGCAGTGGAAGCGCATCCGCAGCGGGGAGTCCCACATTGTGGTAGGGACGCGCTCGGCAGTGTTTGCGCCTGTGCCCGACCTCGCACTGATCGTGGTGGACGAGGAGCACGATCACTCCTACAAGCAGGAAGAGACTCCTCGATACCATGCCCGTGACGTTGCGGTCATGCGGGCCAAAATTGCCGGAGCGGTGGTCGTCCTAGGCTCGGCCACCCCTTCGCTCGAAACGTACTACAACGCGCAGCAGGGCAAATATCGGCTGCTCGAGCTCTCCGAGCGCATCGAGCAGCGCCCGCTCCCCGAGGTCGAGATCATCGACATGCGCGCCGAGTTCCAGCGAACCAAAAGAGACGATGTTCTGTCGCACAAGCTCATCGAGGAACTTGGCCAGCGGCTGGAACGCGGCGAACAGGCGATGGTGCTGCTCAACCGGCGCGGCTACTCGGCGTTCGTGTTGTGCCGCGAGTGCGGCGAGACGGTGCAGTGCAAAAACTGCGCCATCGCGATGACCTACCACAAGCGTGAGCACCGACTCATCTGCCATTACTGCGGATTCGTGCGGCCGGCGCCGAAGTTGTGTCCCAAGTGCGGCAGCGAGTACGTGCAGTATCTCGGCACCGGCGTGGAGAAACTTGAGCATCTTCTGCAGGGTATGTTTCCGCAGGCGCGCATCGGCAGGCTCGATCGCGATACCGTACGTGGGCGCGACGATCTGGAGCGCGTGCTGGCGGCCCTGCACGGCGGAGAAATTGACCTGCTGGTCGGCACGCAGATGATCGCCAAAGGGCATGACATCCCTAACGTCACGCTGGTCGGCGTAGTCGGCTCGGATGCAGCGCTGGGGCTTCCCGACTTCCGCGCCGCCGAACGAACCTTTCAATTGCTGACTCAAGTCGCAGGGCGGGCCGGACGCGGCAACACGCCGGGAAAGGTCGTGCTACAGACGTACTTCACCGAACACTATGCCATTCAGTTTGCCGCGGCGCACGACTATCGCGGCTTCTACGGGAAAGAGACGCGCTTCCGCAGTTGGATGCACTACCCGCCGTTCAACGCGGTAAGCAATGTTCTGGTGCGCAGCTCAAACCTGCAGGAGGCGCTGGCGTGGTCCGGCATTCTCGGAAAGTGGTTTCAGTCAACCCGGCTGGACGGCATACGCGTGATCGGTCCGGCCGCTGCGCCCATCGTGCGGCTGAAGACCGAATATCGCTATCATTTCCTGCTGAAGTCCGCCAGCCGCGAACGCATAAACGGGGTCTTGCGCGCGATGATCGACCACGCGATCGAGAAGAAGATTCCCCGCACAAACCTTGTGGTGGATGTGGACGCGTTGTCGTTGGTGTGAAACAAAGCTTCGGCCCACGCCTTCACGAAGATGTGCCGTCGGTAGCGCACACCACCTCCGCCTCACGATGTCTTGATTTACCCGACGAAAGACCGAGAGCAAAAGGACGCAGGACAAACTCTGTTGTGATAAAACCGGGAGCAGCGAGCTTTCAGCAGTTGTGAAAGTTCAAAGCGTCTGTGTGCCGCCGGCTGGAAGCCGGCTCCGACTGTACGAGACGAACCCGCTGTCGCGGGCTCACCTCCACGGCTCAGCGAACGTCGCCCTGCAGGCTCGGGCCAGGGAGTCACCTCCAGAATTACCTAAACGGAGTCTAGCGTCACAAAAAGGCCCACTCAAGGAGAATTGCCTGAACGGGCCATGTCGCTATTGAACGGTGAGGATTGTGGCATCGCTGAATGCCGACTGTCCCGGCTCAGTGAAGCTTCTCATTCAGGAATACTCCAGATGGGTGTAATCGTACAACTACGACGCTATTGGTCGCGTTACTTCTGCTGATGCCGACAGCTGAATTACCACGTCAACATAGCCGCAGTGTGTTTTTTGTTCAGTAAACGGCGTGGAAAAGAATGCCGCTCCGAAGTCCATGCACCCATTCGCGTCGCCGGCTGAAATCGGGCTTCAGACATTGGATGGCCCGAACGCCGAGCTGGAGCTCGGCCTACCCAGAGACTCGATATACATTTCGAATAGAAGAAGCTTGCGGGCTTCGAGGTCCGGCTCGGTGAATTCTCAAAGCCCGCGTCAACGGCAATTTGCCCATCAGGAGGCCCCCGCGACAGGCGACTGCCGCAGGGCTTTTCGCTATGTCAGGAAGAACTCGCGGGCGATTTTGACCCATTGCTCATCCGGAATAGTGCCGGCGACGTCATCGATGGCCACACCGCCATCCTGGGCGAGCGCGCCCAGAGCGTTGGGGATGAGGCGCTGCAACCGCAGTGCCGATTCTTCCGTCCACCAGCGCGCTAAGGCGCCTCCCAGGAGGTTACGGAAGTTCGTCTTGGCGTCGGGCGACTGCACGGTCACCATCCAGCCTTCGCCATAAGGATCTTTGGCAATCAGCGACGGATCTTTCAGCGCCGCTTCGTTGATATCGGCCACACTGCCTTCGATGGGCGAGACCATGTCAACTTTGACGCCGTCGCGGATCAGGCTCCAAACCTTTTGCCCCTGGCGAATCCACTGACCGCGCTGCGGCAACGTAATGTGCTCCATTTTGCCGGTCAGCTTGGTGGCGAAGTCGTCCATGCCGATGCGGACAAGATTGGGGCTCTCGCTTAATGCCCAGGTGTGGCCGGGATGAAAGCGGAGATGCTCGGGAACTGAAAAGCCACCGACCACGCTCGGCTTTGTGGGAGCCGGAACTGCGGCCTTGCTCATGGCCGGAGCTACAGCGGCAGCGGGATGTTTGGCTTTGGCGTAGAAGTAATCGATCGTCAGAAAGATTGCGAAAGCTGCAAGGACGAGTAGCACAGTCACGGCGGGCCTCCTGGTTTGTAGCGTCTTGGGTTTGCGACGGTTTCCGCTTTTTGAATTAGGCACGAACCGTGCCAAAGGTGTGCGTTCTTGCTCCGGGGTCATGCGCGGCTGGTAAGTGGCAGGCTTCGCAATCCGTTGCAGAGGAGTGTTGCGATTCGCAGCGGCAAGACAAGGATATGCTGCGCCGGCTGGAATTGATGTGTTCTTTAATGGCCAGGCGATGAAAGATGCAACGTTGCTGGGCTCGATTGCGAATGGACCGGTAAAATCGCTGGTTTGCGCGAATTCGTTGGTTCTGGTGGGCCACTGTAACGATACGCAACGGTGACGATGAATTCTGCAACGGCAGTGCGAGGCTTGGCCCCTAGGTGGAACTGTAGGAACAGTGTGTTTGTTTGAAATGCAACTGAGCGTCCTTACTGCGAAGCTTGGCCCTTCAGCCCAATGCCAAGTTTCTCGGACTTGCCGGCAGAAGTAGCCACATCCACCGTAAAGACGGTTATCCCCTCGTCGTTCTTCAAAACACTACCGGCAGCAGCGGCAGGCGCCATTGCAATGACTGCGGGATGTGCAGTTGCAGTGGCCTTTGCGCTGAGGCTGACCAGGCGCTTGAATGGTAGGTTCTCAGTGGGATTGGTATCGGCTGCAACAGGTATCGCCAGCAGGAAGTCTGGATTTGGTGAGACGCCCATATGATTAGCGTCTTGAGGAATGTATTGGTAGCGCATGGTGTAGGTGCCTGGGGGAATCGCCTGGCCACGATAGTCGGAAGTTCCCTTGGACAGGGTTACGACTCCCACGAACTGACCATTGCTGAGATCCGGATAGAGCGCGCCAGCAGCACCTCTGCCCGAAGTGTCTAGAGCGCGAACCAACCAGAAATCGGCGGACCAGCCATCTTCGAGGACGACGTGGTAGCCCTTGTCTTCCACGGCCTGCTTGACCTCCGCCGACGCACCCTCCGCGGTGAGAGGGCCGGTGCGATCTATGGCCTGGAGGGTTGAGACCAAAACGGCGAGAGCGATCGAAAGCAACACCGGTTTGCAGCGGCGAATCGCCATAACGGACAGGATATAGCGCTGCGGTCGGCTAGCGCTGTGATTTGTCTGCCGATACCGAGATCGATCTAAGGCAGCGGCGCTGCGCACGAATGGCTATGCGCTACTCTCCCGCGGAGTGATTGACACCGTGCTGTGTAGCGGTTGCACCCTCCGCAAAGGTGCCCAGGTAGGCGCTGCGGCGACCGTGGCTGCTCCACTTCGAATCCAGACCCTCGCCCTGGAACTCATCGGTGAGCGCGACTGCGGACATAGCATGGTCAACGTTCGTCAGCGGCGGGTAGTAGTTCGATTCATTGCCGCAGATGTGATCGTGATGACTGAGAGGGCGGGTGAGGATGGCGGCGAGATGACCGGCACGCAGTACGGCGTTACCTTCATGAGGATCAGCGGGCATATCGAGCACAACAGGAACGTAGTCGACGCGCACGACATTTTCCAGCAGGCGACCGCCTTCGTGCTGCGCGAAGGCTATGAGCGCCTTGCGCTGCTCAGGGCTGGCGGCCTTGTCAACCATCAGAACGGATTGCGCAGGGTACGGATCGCCGTACGGATCGCCGAGCGTGGCTCGCGCGCGGACGGCGGCGGCTACGGCAAGACCATCGAGCTTCACGCCGTTCCAGGAGCCCTTTTCTACCTGCCAGGCCATGAGCGCGTAATTGCCCGTCAGGCCAACTTCTCCGTTGGCGAAACATTGGGCCACATAAACGTCAGTGGAACGGGATTCGATGTAGCTTCCCTGAATCTGCTGGGCAAACAAAGACGTGGTCAACAACATTGCGAAGGCGATGGACAGAAGACTCGCTTTCCTCATGGGATACTCCTCACCCGAGATGCTTCTAATTTTAGATGAATTGGAACAGAGAGGTGCTTCCTTTCCTGAAGTTAAATGTTGGGCCTTCGCAGGAATGCCAAGCCGAATCTGGAAATGACGTTACCAATCTTGTACCTTTTGATTGACACTTCGCCTTTTGTTCGCTCAAAATCATGGCGGAGGCTTAACCTATGGCCCTCACCCGTCGGCAAAAAGAGGTGTACGACTTTCTCGCGCAGTTTGTGGAGAAACATGGATATTCGCCGTCATTCGAGGAGATTGGCGAAGGCTTGGGACTTAGTTCATTAGCCACGGTGCACAAGCATGTAAGCAATCTGGAGGAAAAGGGTCTGTTGAAGCGGGATTACAATCGCAGCCGCTCCATTGATCTGGTGAAGCCTAAGGGGCGGATGCGGCAGATGGTCAGCGCTCCTGCTGTTGGACAGGATTTGGCGTTGCCGCTGCTGGGCCGCATTGCTGCCGGCAGGCCTGTCGAAGCCGTGGAAAACCCCGAATCGATCTCCCTCGCCGACTTCACGCGTTCGAAAGATGTCTACGTCCTGCAAGTCAAAGGCGAGAGCATGCAGGACGAGCACATCGTGGATGGCGACTACGTGCTTGTGGAGAAGACTGACGTTTCGCGGGACGGGGAGATCGTTGTCGCCCTGGTGAACGGGTCCGATGCCACGCTGAAGCGGATTTACACGGAGGGCGACAAAATCCGTCTGCAACCATCCAATGCTGCCATGCAGCCCATCGTGATTCCAGCGTCTTCCGTGCAGATTCAAGGGCGGGTGATCGGCGTGCTGCGAAAATACTGAGCGGGCTCGTCGTAATTACTTCAATATCGTAGTATCATCGGGACGAGGAATCGCTCGTGTCTCCTTCCCAGCAACGACTCGCCCTTGCCACCTATGTTCGCCTCATGCGCGCGGCCAACGCCGCGCGAGCACACGCCTCGCGCAATCTTGGCGACAGCGGACTAACGCTCACCCAATTCGCAGTGCTCGAAGCTCTGTATCACCTAGGGGCGATGTCATTGTCGGAGATCGCTGCCAAGGTGCTTACCACGGGCGGAAACTTGACGATGGTGGCCGGTAACCTGGAGCGCGATGAGTTGGTGGAACGGCAGCGCTCGCCTTCGGACGCGAGGGTTCAGGTGCTTCATTTATCGCCTAAAGGCAAGGCCCTGATGCGGCGCATTTTCCCGCTCCATGCGGCGGCGATCGCGGAGTTTATGTCGCTGTTGGCGGGCGCGGAGCAGGAGGCGTTGGGGGAGTTGTGTAGAAAGCTGGGGCAACAGCGCGAGTTTGACAGTTGAGGGTGTGGCCTTGGCCTCGCGCCCTCAGCGGTCAAAAGGGGGCCTTCGACTCCGGCGTCGCAAAAACGCCTGCTGCCACTCAGGATGACAAATTGAGATTTTCCATGCCTTTAGGCAGAGCTTCTTCGGTCTGAATCTTTATTTAACATTAAAGCATCTATTGTCTTGTTGAAAGGGGAGGACCGGACAAATGATTACCATAAGGCCAGCGGCGAAACGGGGACACGCCAATTACGGTTGGCTCGACACCTATTACTCGTTTTCGTTCGCCAACTACTATGATCCCAAACAAACGGGATTTCGCGACTTGCGGGTCATTAATGAGGACTTCGTCAGCCCTGGAAGGGGTTTCGGCGCTCACCCGCATAACGATATGGAAATCATCACCTACATCGTTGACGGCGAGTTGAGCCATCGCGACAGCACCGGCCGCGAGGCAACGATCAAGCGGGATGACGTGCAGCGGATGTCAGCGGGAACCGGCGTGGTGCATAGCGAGTACAACAACTCGGATGCTCCGGTACACCTGCTGCAAATCTGGATTATGCCAGAAGCGGACGGACTGAAGCCCAGTTATGAAGACCGCACGTTTCCACGTGAGGAGAAAATCGACCGCTTGAAGCTGATTGCCTCGCATGATGGACGCGACGGTTCGACGCGCATCAATCAGAATGCCAGCGTCTATGCGTCACTGTTGTCGAGCGGCAAAGCCCTGGAGCTTCCGCTTGCAGACGGAAGACACGCGTGGGTGCAGTTGATCAGCGGCGAACTAGACGTGAATGGCGAAAGACTGAAGAAAGGCGACGGCGCAGCCATAAGCCGCGAGACCAAGCTGACGCTGTCGAGCGTGAGCGGCAATGGAGCCGCTGAGTTTCTGGCGTTCGATCTGCCGTAAAGAGACCACATCCCACTGCTCTCGTCCACCACGGCGGTCGAGATGGGTGGGCACCAAACAAAAAATGGTCACGATGCGGGAGGCGAAACTGCCTCCCGCTTCGTTTTTTGCAGCTACCTGCCCGATGCCAGGGTAAGAGATTTGGCAAAACTGTCAAATGCGGGCTCGAACTTGCCAGCGTCGGCGTTATCGACAAGACCGCTGAGCTGCAACTGAGAATTATTCTTCCCCGGGAACAGGTAGTTGAAGGATGTGTATTGCTGCCCGTTTTGCGCCTTGATGTTCCACGTTAACTTATAGCCTTTGACGCCGCCGGTTGTGACAAATTCCGCTGTGGAGGCAAGAGCACGTTCCGGAGTTGCCTGCTTAATGGTGCGGCGCAACCAGTCGTCATAACTGAAGTCGGCATGCGCAAGAACCGCGTGGAAGCTAGCATTGGGATTGGTAGTGCTCACCAACCAGTCGAGTTCTCCGGAGCCTCCGCCTTTACGAGGGCCCTTACTCCAGCCGTCGCCATATTGAAAGGAAAAGGCGCCGGGCACGTCATAGATTCTTTCCTGGGCTACACTCAAAGAGGCAAGCAAAGCTAGAATGACTGGCAAAATACATAGTTTCCGCATGTAGAACTCTCCTTGGCATCGGTGCTACCGACAACCATCTCAATGATTCCGGGGAGTGGTCGGAAAGGGCGCGACGCTCGCGCGGTAGTTAGTTGCCGCATTGGCACGCAGCAGCTCTGTTTGAATTCTACACGTTGCTTTCGATTACCATCACAGCGTGAGTTCGGTAGAAGCAGAACGGAACCACGGTCCAACTCACTGGATCGCGGAGACCATTCGCGAACGTGGGGTTCTCGGAGCCCTGGTGTACTACGTTGCCGCCGGTTTCGAATTGGTGCGCGATCTCACTCCCGCACGTCGGCGTTCGCGCTATGGCGACATCGATTTCGACTTTGAACACGGCGTCGACACGACTTGGGCGAATATTGGACTTCGAACCCGCCTGCGTGAATGGATCTCTGGTGGACAGTACCAGCCTTCAGAGCCCGAGCTTTTTCACCGCATTATCTCGGACCTTCCCGTTAAGCCCGACGGCCTGACGTTTATCGACCTTGGCTCGGGCAAAGGACGCACATTGTTAATGGCGTCGGAGTATCCGTTCCGGCGCGTTATTGGCGTGGAGTTGCTGGCGGAACTGGATGCAATTGCCCACAAGAATATCGAGCAGTACAAAAGCGAGAACCAGAGATGCTTCGCTCTCCAATCGAGTTTGGGAGATGCGCGTGAGTTTGACTTCCCTGCTGAGCCAATCGTCTTGTATTTGTTCAATCCTTTTCCGGAACGCGTGCTTCGGCGCGTTTTGGCAAATCTGCACGAGTCGTTACGAATGGAACCTCGAGATGTGATCGTGGTGTATCACAACCTGATTCATGAGCGTCTGTTCGCGGATCGCATGTGGCTGGAGCCGGTGCTGCGAACTACGCAATATGCAATCTACAGGGCTGTGAAAGGGTAAAATCCCACCCTTTCCCAAAAGATGGAAAAGGATGGGGCGCCCACATTAAGAGGTTTGCTAGAAGGTGATCTTCGCGGCCACCTGCAAGCCGCGCGGACCGCCTCCCCCGAGGAAGGGGTTGCCGATACCGACGTCGCCCGTTGCCGTCAGGGAATAGAATCCAACTCCCCGGCCCGTACTGTCGATACCGTTCACTCCGGGGTCGGCGATGAAGTTTGGCAGCTCCGGATTTGCGAAGTTCGGATGATTGAAGATGTTGAAGAACTCGGCCCTAAGCGTCAACTGCACACGCTCGGTAAGCTGAGTATTCTTGAACACTGAGAAGTTGACTTCCTTGAACGGCGGCCCCTGCAGTTGGTTTCGGCCCAGGTTGCCGAAGTGGCGCGAGCCAGCAAGGCAGTTGCTGTCGCCAGAAGGTGTGGTCGCGGTGGTGTTGCCAAATGTGCAAGGAACCGCAAACGAGGTCAGGTTGAGGTAGTTCGTAGGCAAACTACCGTGAACAATAGGACCAACTACATCTGGCCGATCGAAGCCCTCGCCCGAACCCGAGTAGTCGCCTTCAAAGTTGTAGTTGAAGCTAAACGGCTGGCCTGACTGCAGGTTGACAACACCGTCGAAGCCCCAGCCATTCTTCAGTTTGCTCATCCCACCGGAGAAGTTGGGGAACTGATAGGTGAAGTTCAGGGTGAAGCGCTGGCGAATATCGAAATTCGAGTTGCCACGCTCCAACTGCGGAGCCCAGCTATTGTTGGGCTGCGCGGCGTTGGGGATGAAGTCCTCGAGATCGCTGGCGTTGTCGATGGAGTGCGACCACGCATAATTAGCCTGCAGCGACAGCCCATGCCAGGCGTTCATCTGCAAGCTGGCCTGCAAGGCGTTGTAGATGGAGTTGGCGGTTGCCTCTTCCTGGTTTACGTAGAAGAAGTTGGGGAAGTTGGTGCGCGGTACGTTGCTGCCCGAATCAAATCCGGCGATCGGACAGTTGGGAAACGCGAAGCCGTTAGTGCATTGCGACACATCGAATACAGTGATCTGGCCTTGCGTGGGCTGATTGATATCGCGGAATCGGAACAGCTTCGTGCCTTTCGCGCCGACGTATCCCAACTGCATCATGATCTTGTTGGTGATCTGGCGCTGGAGGTTCAGGTTCCAGTTCTGCACATAGGGTGTGCGGATGTTTGGATCGACGCCGAAATAGTTGCTGAGCGGCGATATCCCGGCGTACACCGGTACACCGGGAGCTATGGCATTGCCGCTGGGACCTGCAAAATCGATCGGCGCAATGCCGACGCCCGTATAGGCCGGTCCCGGGCAGAATGTGCAGTTGTACGGCACATGCGCAAGGAAGATGTCTTGCGAGAATGCGTCGTAGAATATGCCCCATCCTGCGCGAATGACCGTGCTGCCGTCTCCGAACAAGTCATACGCAACCGCAACGCGCGGAGCAAAGTTGTTGTAGTCCTTGTTATAGAGGCTCGATGGGCCGCCCTTGGCTCCTACCTGTACCAGCGTTCCGCCACCTGCAGGTGTCAATTGATAGAAGAGATTGTTTTCTTCGCTGGGCACCCCGAAGTAGTCCCAGCGCAAACCGTAGTTCACGGTCAGGCGCTTGGTCCAGCGGAAACTGTCCTGCACATATAGTCCTTGATTGTTCTGTGCTTCGTGCCGATGCGTACTTCCCGTCTCGATGCTGCCGCTGGAAGGAATTCCCTCAAGGAAGGCGGCGAGGGGCGAATTCAAGTTATTGCCATTGAAGGTCAACTTGCCGCGGAAATTATTGTTTTGGATGATATTGATCGTGGTCCGCCGGAATTCGTAGCCAAACTTCCAGCTGTGACGGCCCACTTGCCACGAGTAGTTGTCGATGAAGTGCCAGTTGGTGTCAACGCGCTGCCGCGGCACGGAAGCCGTCGCGCCAAGGGGAGAGAATCCTCCGACGTTGATCTTCGGCAAGCCGTAGTTGTACGCGGTCACACCCGTATCCAAACCGATGGAGGCGGGATTGAAGTTCTGGTCTTCAGGGAAGAAGCCCTCTTCAAACTGATTCCATCCCAAGCGAGCTTCGTTGACTTGCGCGGAGTTCACCACCTTTACCCACGAGAGCGACACGAGCTGAACAGTTGTAGGCGTGACGGTGTTAAATCCTGGGAGAAGACCGCCGGCCAACTGCGCAAAGGGGAAACTCTGGGTGCTGTTGCCGTAGTAATAACGCCCGGTAATGTTATTTGAGGCGTTTGGGTTGTAGTCCATCTTGAAGATGCCGCTGTTGACGTTGTTAAAGAAGCGGGTGGAAGTTGCAAGATTGGGCGTGTCGCAACCGCCGAGGTTCGCGGTAGCGCCCGGAATGTCCGGCGTGGGCCACGCATGACTGCTCAGCAAGGTGAGCATCGGCTGGCTCAAAGGTATGCCATTGGCTGCGGCCTGGGCTTCAGCCGCGGTGATTGCATTGGCGTCGGGGACGCAACTCAACCCCGCCTGGGCTCCGCTCTCGCGCTGGCCTTCGTAGTTAATGAAGAAGAAGAGCTTGTCTTTGACGATGGGACCGCCGAGGGATCCGCCAAATTGATTATTGGTGAACGGATTCTTGGGCTGGCTGGCGATATTGAAATAGTTACGAGCACCCATCGCTCCACTGCGGTAGTACTCCAGGGCAGAACCGTGGAACTGATTCGTGCCGCTCTTGGTCACGATGTTGACTATGGCGCCGCTGTTGCGTCCGTACTCAGCTTCGTAGTTCGAGAGCACGCGCAACTCGGCGACAGCGTCGATCGGCAGAATTGTTGCCGGATCGCCGAACACACCGGCTTGGTTGATTGCCGGATCGTTGCGGAAGCCGTCGTTCATGTCGGTCCCGTCGAGCAGGAAATTGTTTGCGCGGCCGCGCGAGCCGTTCATTGAGAACACTCCGAAGGATCCGGGCGAGTCGCTGATCTGGTCGGGCGAACCTGCAACGCCGGGGTTCAGGTAAATCAATTTCGTGTAATCCCGGCCGTTGACCGGAATGTTGGCGATCTCCTGAGAGGTCAGTGTGCCGCCCAGAGTGTTTGAGGTGGTTTCGACCTGCGCGACCGCAGCTTCGCCTGTGACTTCCACCGTCTCGTTCGCCTGTCCAAGTCTGAGCGCGACATCGACGCGGCGCTCTGTAGCAACATCGACCAGGATATTGCTCATCAGCGCGCTCTGAAAGCCCGGCTGCGTTACGGTGACGTTGTAGGTGCCGATAGGCAGCTCGGAGATGGAATAGTTGCCCTCAGCAGTCGTTTGCGTCGTACGCTCCAGGCCGGTGCCGGTGTTGCGCGCCTTCACAGTCGCGCCTGGAACCACTGCACCCGAGGTGTCGGATACGGTCCCCAAAATGGTGCCGCGGAAAGTTTGGGCTGAAACGAATGTCGCCGCTACCACCAGCAACACGAGGAGGAGAACTACGCAACCCTTGGAGTTCATTCGAGCCTCGGAGATGGAAATTGGATCTTCGGATTATAAATGCTGACTCGCCATAATTTTGTCAGCGGGTCTTCGGCGCATCAATCTTTCAACTTGTCGTACTCAGACTGGACCTGATGAGGCAAGGAAAAGGCAGGATCGGCCTGCTTCCAGAGTGCGAGCAGGTCTTGATAGGAGCGCCGGGCAGCAGGCTTGTCGCCCGCGGCAGCCTCGGCGCGCGCGTGTTGCAGCAGGGCCAGTGCCTGAATGGAATGGTTCTCTCCTAATCCGCGATGCGCGAGCATCTTCTGGAATTCTGCGGCGGCTTCCTGCGGTTGTCCCGCTTTTGCATACGCCAACCCGCGGACGTAAATCGGCAGCATGATGCTTGTGTTCTGGATACCCAATTCGTATGGTCTGGCTACGTCCAGTAGGGCAATCGCCTGCTTGGCGTCACCTTTGTGCAAGGCAAGCAGAGCTTTGATAGTAGGTACCCAATAGTCCTGGACAAGAGTGTCGACAGGCGACTCCGAGTTCAACTGATCGATCAACTTTTGGGCTTGGCCGGCTTCACCGAGAGCTGCAAAGGTGGTAGCGGCAGCGATACGAACGTCGCGTCCAGGAGAGAGTTGCAAAGCCTGAGTTGCAAAGTTCCTGGCCTGAGAAGCTTCGCCGAAAAGCGCCTCGCGCAAACAACCATTAGCAAGCCACAGGGCCGCGATTTCATCGGAACCCTCACGATGCGCTGTTGCAACCGCGCGTTGCATCATCTCGCGCGCGGCCGCCAGATTGCCATGTATGGCCTCTGTATCCGACTGTATGTATTCCAGTGCCGACTGGGCTCCCGGAATCTCTCCTGCCGCTTGCAACTGCCGCTTCATCTCGGCCTGATCATTTTGCAGAAAAGCAATGGCGTAGCGGCTTTCGCGAAGGTTCTCGTTGTCGTATCCCTTCTGCCGCGTCTGCTGATATACGGCCAGCGCTTCATCAAGTCGATCGAGCGCCAGGTAGGCGGCAAAAAGGTTGGCATAACCGGTTACCGTGGCAGGCGAGATCTCGACCGCCAACCGTGCTTGTTCCAGCGCCTTCTCGAAATCACCCATCACTTCGTAATTCAGGGCTAGGTTGACGTGCGGGGCAACTTCGGATGGATATTCCTGCGCCCACTGCTTGTAAACCTGGTTAGCCTTCTCCAGCTCGCCGGTGGCGAAACTGTAATACGCCGCTTCGATGTAGAACCGCTCGCGCTCACTGACCCGGTCGCGCAACTCAAAAGCTTTCTTAAAGTTTTCACTGGCGGCGCTGGTTTCGCGCAGGTTGTATTGCGCCATGCCAAGCGATGCATAGGCGCGGGCAAAATTCGGATCCAGTTCGATGGCCCGCTTATGGTAAGGAATCGATTCCCCATCGCCTTTGAGGGTTTGCATCGCGCGGCCTATTGAATAGGCCTGTAACGCCTCGAGGGACGAGGTCGTCACCTGCTGAAGGGGCTTGTTGTAGCGCTTGACCGAGATCAGCGATTCGCCCAGCTTCTGGCGTAATTCATCGCCTACTTCGCCGAGGTGCTTGAGTACGTTGTCACGATTCTCGGCTTCAGTTTGCGCGCTGGCCAGTGTGTCACCCGTCTGGCAATCGACCGCCTTAAGCCCGATCATGTAGTGAGTGCCGACGCTGCTAATACTGCCTTCCAGCAGTGCCTTGCTGTTGGTACGAATGCAGACCTCGCGCGCCACTTCATCGGTCAGGCGGGCGTCACCAGGTTTGTTCATCATCTTCAGTGTGGCGCTGACTCGTTTGTCCGAAAGCACATTCAGATACGGAGTCTGCTCCAACTGAATCGCCAGCGCCTGCTTTAGTGTTCCATCGAAAACTGGGTCCGTTGTAGTGTTCACGAAGTCGGCGATAACCACCGTATCCTTTTCGGCGAACTTGGCCGGTTTATGGTCCTGCCGATAAACGAAGTAGCCGATACCGCCCGCGATCAGCAGCACGACCGCGATCACTGCGCCCCAAAGCTTCTTGTTCCAACGAAGCGGCGGCTCTTCCTGAAGAAGTTCGGGGAAGACCGAGACCGGCCTGGGACGCTCCCACGACTTGCGCGAGGGCGGCTTGGTGACGTGCCGCGAGGACCGCGGTCCCGAGCGCTGTGTGTCGATGGCGATCACGGTATGTGTATCAGAGGTGTCACGCCGGATGCGTTTCAAGTCAGCGCAGATCTCCGACGCATGCTGATACCGAAGCTCGCGGTCTTTCTCCAGGCACTTGGCGATGACGTCTTCGAGCTTGGGCGGCACATCCGGATTCAAACGAATCGGCGGAACCGGCTCGGTGTGAAACAGTGCATCGAACATATTGGCCGATGTACCGCCGCGAAAAGGCAGCAGGCCAGCGACCATCTCATAGAGAACGACGCCGAAGGAGAACAGGTCGGTACGTGCGTCAAGATCCCAGCCGCGCGCCTGTTCGGGAGACATGTACGCCATCGTCCCCATCAGCTTGCCGGGATTGGTGAGCCGACCGCTCTCAGCCTCAGTCATCAGAGTGCTGCGTTGAGCGTCAATCAACGGCGACGGCAGTATCTTGGCCAAACCGAAGTCCAGCACCTTCGCGTTTCCGCGACCCGTGACAAAGATGTTGGCCGGTTTGATGTCGCGATGAACAATCCCCTGATGGTGCGCGGCATCCAAAGCCTCGGCGACATCAAGCGCGATGCGCAACGCCGGATCGAGCTTCATTGGATGACCATCGAGAATCTGGAAGAGCGTATGACCTTCCAAAAACTCCATGGCGATGAACGGACGCCCGGCGTCCTGTCCGATTTCATACACGGTGCAGATGTTGGGATGGTTCAGTCCTGAAGCGGAGCGAGCTTCGCGGCGAAAGCGCTCCAGCGCTGTCGAGTCCTCGACCATCTCCTCGGGAAGGAACTTCAAGGCGACAAAGCGGCCGAGGTCGAGGTCCTCCGCCTTATAGACCAGCCCCATGCCGCCACCACCGAGCAACTCGACGATTCGGTAGTGCGAAATGACTGTATCAATCATTGTGGGGAAGTGGTCTGAAGCCCGTACGGCTGAATGTTAGGGAGTGGTTGAATCCAAGTCAAATCTCAAAAGAGACGAGCACACCTTGCTGCTATCGCCCGCTTCACTATAGGTGGGGAGCACGACTATCAAAAGGTCACAAGGGACAGAAGCGGCAGTATGAATGCAGCTCGAGTGTCGCGCGCTCGTTCTATTTTGCCGAACCCGCCGGAGCCCCAGCCTTCGCCAGCGTTCCATCGAAGTTCGTAAGCTGCACGGAGCCCATGTTCAATTCTTGCAGACCGCGTTCGATTTTTTGCTTGTCGCCTATAGCCACGATAAACATCTTTCCGGGCACAAAGTACTGCTTCGAGACACGTTCCACGTCAGCCGCAGTCACCGCATCCACTTTCCCAGGCAGTTTGTTATAGAAATCGAGTGGCAACGAGTAAATGAACAAGTCACTCGTCGTGGCAACCGTGTTGGGCATCGTCTCAAATCGCGCTGCCAGGGAGCGGGCCGCAGCCTCTTTCGACAGCGACAGCTCAGATGCAGACAGCGGCGAGGTTTGCATACCCTCGATTTCCTTGAACATCTCGCGCAAGGCGTCGGACGTGGTGTCGGTGCGAACGCTGGTCACTATGTAGAAGGGCCCGGTTCCCCGCCGATAATTGAAGTAGGAGTTAGCACCGTAGGTGTATCCGTTCTTCTCTCGCAGATTCATGTTGATGCGGCTGTCGAAAAGGCCTCCCAGCGCGTTGTTGGCGACTTCCAGAGCGGCAAAGTCAGGATTCGATCGCTGCGTTCCCAAAGTCACAGCCCGCAAGGTGGTCTGCGCTGCACCTGGCTTGTCCACAAGATAAATGGACCGTGTCGGACTCAATGATACTTCCGGTACTGACGACCGTTTTCCGGTGTTCTTCCAACTGCCAAAATACTTCTCCGCCAGCGACTTTGCTTCCGCTTCCGTCAAGTCTCCGCCAATGACAAGCGCCGAGTTGGCGGGCACGTAATCGGTGGACCAATACTTCTCCAAGTCAGCCCTCGTGGTGTTCTTGATTGACGCTTCCGTGCCCAGCGGCAGATATCCATACGGATGGTCACCATAGAGTATGCGCTGCGATACACGGCGCGAGAGCGCATAAGGATCGTCGCTAGTCTGCAGCAGCTCCGTCGCGCGCTGGCTGCGTATTCGTTCGATGTCTTTGCTGTCGAATGCAGGATGAAGTACCACGTCCGAAAGCACATCGAAGTCGGCTCCCACGTTCCGCTTCAGAACTTCAGTTGAAACTTGCGATGAATCCGGATCGCTGTCCGACTCCAGCTTGGCGCCGAGCTGCGCCATCTCATCCGCGATGTCCAGCGCCGAACGTCCCTTCGATCCTTCCGCTAGCATGCGCGCTGTGAACCCGGCCAAGCCTCTATTTTCTGGGGGGTTATCGCCATTCCCACCCAGCACCACCACCTTAGCCGCAACAATCGGCAGATTATGCTGCTCGGTCAGCAGCACGGTTAGGCCGTTGCCAAGTGTGAGCTGCTTCGGCAGTGGCAACGAAAACGCCGACACCGGCCCCGGCGAAGGCGGCGTTTTCCGCCACTCCTGCCCTTGGATATCGAGGGAGGCTACAGTCGATGCCTTCTCGGGCTGCTTGTTCTGCGGCGGATCATCGATCGTCTTCTTGCCCTTGGCGACGTCCATCAGGATGCGCGAATTGTCAGTGAGCGTCGTAGCGGCAAACTTCTTCATGCTTTCCGCAGTCACAGCGTCATAGCGCTCCAGGTCCCAGTCCAGCTTTCCAGGGTCGCCCAGGAACTGGTTGTAGAGATTCAGCAGGTTGGCCACGCCTCCCATCTTCTGCAGGCGAAAGACCATTGCCGACTGGATCGAATTCCGCGCCTGCTCCACCTCTTGCTTGGTGGGGCCGTGGTTGCGAAAGGCGTTCAGTTCCTCATCGATCGACTTCTCCACCTGTTCCGGCGCAACTCCCGGCTTGCACGTCGCCTGTATATAGAGCATCGAGCCGAGCTTCAGCCCGTAACGGACTGCGTCCACATCCTGTGCGATCTGCTGTTCGTACACCAGCTTCTTGTAAAGACGGCTTGATTTTCCACCTCCTAGTGCATGTGCCACCATGTCGGCATCGGCGTCACCCGGAGCGAAGTACGCAGGCGCCAGCCATAGCATGTACACGCGCGGCAGCTCCACTTCGTCTGTCACCGTCAGCCGCTTTTCCTGCGTGATCGGCTGGGTCTTTACCTCCACCGGAGGTACTGGCGGCCCCGACGGAATCGGCCCGAAATACTTTTCCACCATCTGCTTCGCCTTGGCCGAATCGAAATCGCCGACGATTGCGATGCTGGCGTTGTTGGGCGTGTAGTACTGGCGGAAGAATTCGCGCACATCATCGAGCTTGGCTGCCTCGATGTCGGCATGTGAGCCGATGACCACGCCGTGATAGGGATGTGGCGCGGGATACAGCGTCTGTGTCATCACCTCTTCCGGCAGTTGGTAGGGAGCATTTTCCACGCTCTGCCGCCGCTCGTTCCGTACCACGTCGCGCTGGTTGGCCAGCTTGGGACCATCCAGAGTTTCCAGCAGGAATCCCATACGGTCACTTTCCAGCCACAGCGCCAACTCCAGTTGGTTCGATGGAAGGGTCTCAAAGTAGTTGGTACGGTCAAAATCCGTCGTGCCATTGATGTCGCTGGCCCCGGCCGCTTCCAGGTACCTGAACTGCGCTTTCGCACCGACATTCTTCGATCCCTGGAACATCATGTGCTCGAACAGGTGCGCGAAGCCGGTGCGTCCCGGCTTTTCGTACATCGGGCCCACGTGATACCACAGGTTGACCGCCACCAGCGGCAGGCGGTGGTCTTCTGAGAGAATGACCTCGAGCCCATTCTTCAGCTTGTACTTTTCGTACTTGATGCTTGGCCACTGGCCACCATTCGTGTTGGGAGCAGCAGGCAGCTTGCTCGCACTCAGCAGGGTTGCCAACAGAATCAGCCCGGTAGTCAGTCTTCGGCAATCATTGATGGACATCGAATCCTCCGACGGCACAAATAAGCGCGGCCCAAAACGCAATATTGTATCCCCCAATTGGACGACTGAACCGCGCCAACGTCTGCCCGTTAATCGGCGACTGCCGGTGCGGGGGCGGCGAGCACTGGCGTATGGCGATGTGGCCGCAACCTACGGCGAGCCGGTTCTTCGATGAAGCGGTAGACCAGCGACGAGATCGTTAGCATCATAATCGTCCAGGCGAGGATGCCCAGGAAATTATTGAAGCGCAGCTGTTGCGTCCGGAAATTGTAGAAAAACGGAAAGACAAAGATGCTGTGCAGCAGATAGAAGCTGTAACTGGCGTCGCCAAACAGAACCAGTAAGCGATTGTTGAGCCATGACGCCCACCTGGATTCCAGCGCGATGCCGTACACGATGGCGGCAAAGGCAGGCCCTGGCAGCGCGGTGTGCACCACAAGATATGGCACGAACTTCGAAGCAAGGGTCGATGCCGCAAGGCCAAGCAGACCCAGGCCGACAAGCGGCAACCCCAGACTCTGCCTCCGTTCACTGCGCAAAAACAGAAATCCTGCAGCCATGCCCATCAGGAATTCCGGCAGGCGCACCAGGGGGAAGAACTTCACGAACTGTACAGCGCCCGACCAGTTCGCACTGCTTACGTAAGGAGCGCCGGGCGGTAGCATCGCCAGATACCCGATCGACACTGCCAGAGCGGCAATCCAGCATGCCGGAATGATTGCCCACAACACCGTGCGCGAGAACGTTCCGAAGCGCTTGAGCGCGAATGGAAAGACACCGTAGAAGAACGCCTCGACCGAAAGGCTCCACGCCACCGCGTTCCAGGCGAGTGCCGCCGGAGGCACCCAGGCCTGCAGCAGCAGCAACACCAGCAACGACGAGAGCGCGAAGTGATGCTCGGCAAATGCGAAGAACGGCACGTGCATTTTGAGCGCGCCAAAGTAAAAGAATGGAAATGTCAGTACGAGTGAAAACAAGTACGCGGGATAGATGCGGGCAAACCGCGTCTGCCAGAAGTTTCCTAAGCTAATGTCGCGACCCCAGTAGGTGTACACCAGGATGAATCCCGATAGCACGAAGAAGAAGCTCACGCCGGTGTAGCCGATGCCGGCAAAGGCCCGCAGCCACTCCGGATGGGTCAAGACACGCATCTCCTTCATGTGGAATAACGCCACATGGAACGCCGCAAAGAAGCGCAAGGAGGTGACCGCCGGCAGCCGAGGGCGGGATACTTCGAGGCTCATGACTCTGTTACGAAGCGGCGGCAAAATCGGTTCCGTTCGGGCCAGTCTAAAGCGTGCACGCCTAAGAGATATTACAAAACCAGGAGCTAGTTCGGTTTTGTGGCGTTCAGTTCCTCAAATGGAACATTCATTATCGGATACTGCTCCCAATACTTGTAGTCGAAATGCCACCATTCATTGGGATTCGCCACGAATCCTTGGGCCTCCATCACAGATCGGAGCAAGGCTCGGTTGACGTTCTGCTGCGGTGTACCCCCTGCGTAGTCGGAATGCGCCCGCTCCGACATCTCGTCATACCCGCTCGGCATATCGAGCGGGTGGCCTGTCCGCAGGTCATATACGGTGAGGTCGACGGCGCAGCCGCGATTGTGTTTCGAGCCTTTCGCCGGATCGGCCACATAAAGATGATCTTCGGGCGGCGTTCCGTCCCAGAACATCTTGGTCACATACCAGGGACGGTAGCCGTCAAAAATCAGCAGCCCGTACCCCCGCTTGTGCAACTCGCGGTTGGCGCGCACCAGCGCCTCCGCCGCAGGCCGTTGCAGAAACGCTCGGGCCTGGGTGTAGAACGGCGTTCCCATGAAGTTGTTATCTGACGCGTAATGAATATCGAGCTTGATGGTGGCATCGAGCTTTACCAGTTCCACCAGGTCAGATTGGCGAAAATTACCGGATTCGGCGGGAGGCGACGCCTTTAACGCCTCCGTCTGGAGCTGCGGCACCGGCTTGAGCGGAGTGAGCTTGAAGGTCTGCTGTTGCTGCTGCGAGAAGAGAGTCGCAGAGACAAGAATCAGGAACGCGAGTCGGCGGAGCATGCCGATCAGCATATCGCAACGCTCTGCCCCTATCTTCCTGTAACTTAGATCCAGGCCTGCTCGCATCAGGCCCGACTCCATGCAAGCAAACGACACGGTTCTGATTCGCCCCGCGCGCAACATTCTCGGCAGCCTGCGCGTGCCCGGCGACAAATCCATCTCGCACCGCTACGCCATGCTGGCAGCGCTGGCACCAGGACGTTCGCGTTTCGAGAATTACTCTCCGGGGGCTGACTGCAACAGTACGCTCGGCTGCGTGCGCGCGCTGGGTTGTAGCGTCGAGCGTGATGAAAAGGGCGCGGTGCTCATCGACGGACTCGGACCGGAACTCAAAGCTCCCTCCGCTCCGCTCGATTGCGGCAACTCCGGCTCGACGATGCGCATGCTGTCCGGCATCGTCGCCGCGCAGCCGTTCGTCAGCGACATGATCGGCGATGAGTCGCTCTCGCGGCGGCCGATGAAGCGCGTCATGGAGCCGCTGCGCAAGATGGGTGCGGAAATTACCGCGACCGATGACCACGCTCCACTGCATATCAGTGGCGCGCATCTCAAAGGCATTGATTACGCAGTGCCGGTGGCCAGCGCTCAAGTGAAGACTTGTTTGCTGTTCTCCGGGCTGCTCGCCGAGGGTCAAACCACGGTCGAAGAACCCACACGCACCCGCGATCACGGCGAGTTGGCTCTGCGTGCCTTCGGCGCGCAACTGACGCGCTCGCGCAATTCGGTAACAATTGCCGGCGGTCAGTCTCTTCATCCATTGGAGGTCTTCATCCCAGGCGATAGCTCCTCGGCGGCCTTCTTCCTCTGCGCGGCCGCCATCTTTCCCGGATCCAACTTGGTCATCGACGGCGTTTTGCTGAATCCCACGCGCTCGGCGCTGCTCGACGTGCTCGCCGCGATGGGATGCAAGGTCAACATGATGCGAGTCGAAGAAAGTCATGGAGAGCTGGCCGGCACCATCTCGCTTACGTCCGGTATTCGCAAGCCGATCGAAATTTCCGGCGCGACCGCCGCGCTTCTGATCGATGAGCTACCTGTATTGGCGGCGATCGCGCCTTATACCGCGGGAATGCTTGTTCGCGATGCCGGCGAATTGCGCGTGAAAGAGTCGGACCGGTTGTGGGCAGTCACCCGGAACCTCAAGGCCATGCAAGCCGAGGTCGAGCAGACCGACGACGGCTGGAAAATTCCCGGCGGACAGAAGCTGCAGGGCGCCGAAATCGAAAGCTTCGGCGATCATCGCATCGCCATGGCCTTCGCGATCGCTGCCCTCCGCGCCGAAGGCCACACGCTGATTCGCAACTCGGGTTGCGTGGCGATTTCCTATCCAGGGTTCTTTAGTGACCTCGAGGCTGTGCTAGAGCGCTAGAAACCGTCTGCACCGCAGAGGCACGGAGAACACCGAGCGCAAGGATCAGACCGGCAGTCGACAAAGCATCATTTACTGCTTGTCGTACACGTACTTGGCATGGATTTTCTTGCTGCCGAAGTAGGTCATTTCGAGGGTGCGGCTTTTGCCGTCTTTGGAGACCTGAATTTTGCCGTTGCTGACGGTTTTGTCGCCCTTCATGTTGGCCACTAGCAGCAGGTGCTCGTTCTTCACCTTGTAGGCACGATAGGTTTCGTCGGGGCTGCCGGTAACCGGATAAGGTTTCGCATCGAACTTGCCAGTCCACTCCGTGTGCGTCGGCTGACTCTGTGCATTGACGCCATCGGTCATGACTTTGAAGTCGCTGCCTTGGGAGTAGTAAGTGACGGTGGTGTTCTTGCCCACGCCGGCGGGGATCTTGGATTTGGCTTCGTTGAGTTTCCAGATGCCGAGGTTGAGGTTCTGGGCAAAGCTGACGTTAAGAGCAAAGAGGCACACGAACAGCACAGCAATCGATCGGGTCTTCATGAGGTCTCCTCTGAGATTAAGAGAAACAGGATGCGCTTTCGCATGCACGGCGTCAATGTGCAAGTGCGACCGAGAACACCGCTCCGCGGCTGTGGTCCGATGAGTAGGCGACTGGCTGCTTAATTCTTGGGCACGTTGGTGCGCGTCGACCAGCCTGAGCTTGCTGTACGGTCCCAAAAACATCCGCTTTGTAGGAACGTAGGTGGCCATCTTTCCGGCGGTCGCAGTTTGCTCAAAAACCTGGAATCGCCAGTTCAATACGTCGGCGGCGTAGATCTTCCCATCTTTGCTCACGGCCATGAAATGTCCCCAAGCGAATTGGCCGGGCGCATGGCCGGGTTCGCCGAGAGCACCTAGAACCTTGCCGTTTTGATCAAGCTCGAGGATGCGGTCGTAGCCGCCGTCGATCATCCAGACATGTTGGTCGGGCGTAATGAAAAGCCCGTAAGGGTATCCAATTCCTGTCCACTGCTTCAGGAACTTTCCATCAGCATCGAAGATTTCGATCCGTTGGTTCTCTCGATCGCCCACATACACTCGGCCTTGGCTGTCAACTCCCACACTGTGGGGGAGATTGAACTCGCCCGGTCCAGACCCATATTTGCCCCATGCGGTCAGGAATTTTTCCGTCGCGATCGAACTTCACCACACGCGAATTGCCGTATCCGTCGGAGACATAAACTTCTCCGTTCTTCCCGAACGCGACGTCTGTCGGCTGGTTGAACAACCAGTCTGACTCGGCGGCTACGCCCTTGCGTCCCAAAACCAGCAGGACGTGCCCTTCGGGGTTCAGCTTCAGCACTAGGTGGCTGCCATCATCGGTGGTCCAGATATTGTCGTCGCGGTCGATGCGTACCCCGTGTGGGTGGGCGAAGACATCGTCATCGAAGCTCGGAAGAAACTTGCCGTGCTCATCGTATTCCGTGAGGATCGGCTTGGCTCGCTGAAAAAGAAAAATGTGGCCCTTGGAGTTTAATGCGATGCCCGATGCCTCGCCCACATTTAACCCTTCTGGAGGGTGGAAGAAGTTCGATATCCGAGCGCCGGAACCGGCTGAAAGGCAGGCGGTTTGTTGTCTTGAGCTTCTGAACACCTGAAAGAGAAAGAGAAGGCCAGCAAAATGGCGGCAATGCGGATCAACCGCTTCATGGAGTCTCCTGTGAAACAAGAGAAAACAGGATGCCGGCTTGCATTGACGGCGTCAACACTGATAGCGGAATGGCTCGCAGTAGCACAAACGTCTCACCCATATCACCCGATGGCACTCAAAGGTCGGTTTACCGGACACCACCATTGCCTGATTGCTTTCTGAAACTGTTAACTCCATAATCCGCGAATTGCGTATCGCGCCACAGGCTCCATTCATTCCGCACAAAGTGCATTCGAACGATTCGCAGCAGACGCATGATTAGCCCCGCGGGCTACACCTTTCACCTTGCGGTGGTTGGGAGCTGATGCGGATCGATTCTTGGCGCACCAACGGCTTCAAATACTTCACAGAAGGGTAGAAAGCATGAACAAGAACTTAAGCAGAGTTTTTGCGGTGGTTTGCGCGCTAGTCATCGTAGTTCTGGCGGTCGCTCCGGCTATGGCGCAATCGGAAATGAAAGAGAAGCCGCCGATGTACACCTATGTTGGCGACTGGGCCATCCCGCGCGCGCAGTGGGGCGAGATGGAAAAAGCCAACGCCGCCGACCAGCCGACTTACGAGAAGGCCTTCAGCGGAGGAACGATCGTGGGATATGGCAACGATGTGACGATCGTCCATCAGGGTGACGGCCAAACCCACGATGAGTGGTGGTCGGCGATGTCGATGGCCGGCCTGCTCAACGTACTTGAGCAGTTCTATAAGTCCGGCAGTTCGACAACTCCCGTTTTGGCCACGGCGACAAAACATTGGGACGGAATCTACGTCAGCCGGTACTACAATTGGAAGCCTGGCTCGTGGAAGGGTATTTATACGCGCGTGGCTACTTACAAGTTGAAGCCCGATGCCCCCAACGATGCGGTGGAGACGCTCAGCAAGAATCTGTTTGTTCCGTTTTTTGAAAAACAGCTTGCTGATGGTGCCATTTATGAATACGAGATCGACACCCAAGCCATCCACACGGAAAATCCTGCCATGTTTTCCGTCGTGTACCTAACACCGAATGCGGAGGGGCTGGACAAGGTCAATGGTGCGCTGCAGGCACTGATGAAAGCCAACCCGCTAGGTGGCCCGGCATTTGGCTCGATGGTTGACTTCAGCGCGCACCGCGACGAGCTAGCCCGCACCAATGCAACTTACAAATAGCGACACAATCAGTTTCACACTGTGGCTGCCCCATCCTTCCCCTCTTGGGAGAGGATGGGGCTAGTCGTTCTTATTTCCCGGTAACTTGCACTTCCTCGGAACGCTTGCGCTTTCCTGACGCCTTCGCCGGGGCACTCTGTCCCACCAGCTTCTCCAACTGCGCGGCGATGGAGTCCACCAGCGAGGCCTCTTTCATCAACACACCGCCGGCGATCACTGAGCCCGCATCGGCGTCGGCCCACTTGTCTTCTTCTATCATTTCGCGCACAGCGGGAATGGTCTTCACGCCATAGCCGGTATAGGCGCCGGGGGCATAAATCTGATGCTTGAACCAGGGACGCTCTTTCAGGCCCTCTGTGGTCATGAACGTCCGCTCTGTGAGAATGAGCTGCTGGTTGATTGCCTTGAGCTCGGACGAGTCCCACACCATGGGATTCGCTTCCACCAGCTTCGAATACGCCGTCTTGTATCGCTTGGCAGCTCGTTCGTAAGCAGCTACGCCATTCTCCAGCGGCGCAAAATTCAAAAATGGCGGGATCTCCTGCTTCGCCGGCGCAACGTATTTTTTCGTCGGATCGGCCATTGCAGTGAACACGCCTTCCTCGATTTCGCGATTGCGCTCGCGTACTTTGTCCTGTTTGTCTTTCAGCTCGATCTTCAACTCGCCGACATAGCGCTTCACCGTCTCCACCGAAGCCGACGGATCGAACGGCAGCAGGTCGGCGTCGGCCATACGCATCACCATAGTCCCGCCCAACTGCGCCAGCGCACGTTCGTACACGAAATCAGGATCGCCAAAATGCGTGTACCAGTAAAAGTCGTCGTAGATCGAGTGATAAATGCCGCCCTGCGCCTCGCCGCCAAATCCGATGTTCATTGCGGCCACGCCCGCGTGATCGAGGAACGGCGCGTAATCGGACCCGTCACCGAGCGCGCCAATCCGCAGGTCGGCTCCGCGAGCCGTCTCCCGGGCTTCCGGCTTTTGTGCGTTGTCAATGCGCCGCAACTGCGCGCGCTTCTGAACGGACAGTTTGGTCTCGGGATCCTGAACGTCGCGTGCCACGGCGTTCACCATCGGCTCCAGGGTGTGCGAACCCGAAGCAAACAGAAACCCGCGCGAGTTCGAGTCCGAATTGATGTATACCACCGCATGCTCATTCAGCTCGGCGCCGTGTTGCTCGACCCACTCGGTCGAACCCAGCAATCCGGGCTCTTCGCCGTCCCATGCGCAATAAATAATGGTGCGCTTCGGCTTCCACCCCTGCTTGAGTAACTCCCCCAGCCCGCGCGCCTCTTCCAATACAGGTGACATTCCCGAGATCGGATCTTCCGCGCCATTTACCCACGCATCGTGATGATTGCCGCGAATCACCCACTGCTCCGGAGCATCGCTGCCAGGAATCTTCGCGATAACGTCGTAGATCGGCTTAATGTCCCAGTTCGACTTCACCACCAGGTGCACTTTCGCCGGTCCAGGCCCAACGTGATAGGTAATCGGCAACCCACCGCGCCAGATTTGCGGCACAACCTGCCCGCTTATCGCTGCCAGCAGCGGTTGCGCATCGCCGTAGGAAATCGGCAACACAGGAATCGTCGTTATCGTCTTTGCCTCGGTGATCTCGAGCCGCTTCGCGTCTTTGGTTGCGCCGACACCCGGCGTCAGCGGATCACCCGGATAATCGGTGTCCATCACGCTGCCGCGCTGCACCCCATCCGACGGACGAAACGGTCCGTCAGGATAGAACTGCCCTTCGAAGTAGCCGTCGTCGCGCGGATCGCTGTAAATGATGCAACCGATGGCGCCATGCTCGGCGGCCACCTTCGGCTTGATGCCGCGCCACGCGCCGCCGTAACGCGTGATCACGATGGCTCCCTTCACCGAGACGCCCATGTGCTCCAGCTGCTCGTAGTCCTCGCGTACACCGTAGTTCACGTACACCAACGGACCGGTGACATCGCCGTCTTTGGAGTATGCGTTATAGGTCGGCAACTGCTCGGCAGTCTGTTGCGAGGTAGGATCGACAGCCAACGGCTGCTCCTGCAGTTTTGCGGTGAACTTGACCGGCTCCAGCATTTCCACCAGGCGCTCTTTCGGTGTCGGGAACAATACGTAGAAGGTCTCGATCTGTACGTCGAAGCCGAACTCTTTGAACTTGGCCCGCATCCACTCAGCGTTATCTTTGTCGTAAGTCGAGCCTACGTTGTGCGGACGCGCGCTCAGCCGCTGCATGTTGTCGCGCAGGATGTTGGGATCAGGAATAGCGCGGAACTTGGCCTCCCAGTCGCGCTCGGCAGCCGAGTGTGCGGGCGAGTAGCCATCGAGATTGGCGAGAGGACTAGCGGCAAAGCCGGGTTGCAAGAGCGCAAAGACAAGTGCAGCGTCGCCAAGGTGGCGGATCACCAGTGAACCTCCGGAATGGAATGCCTGAGTTTTCGCAGGAGTCAAGCAGGTCGTATAGATGTGCCCGATTATATAGCAGCGTGGCTACTTCAACAGCGCCCGTAGGTTGGCTCCCACCTCAGCGTAGCCGAGGTCGGCCGTTGCAGCGTGCGTCTGGTACATGATGCTGCTATTGCGGTCAAGCACGACAACCTACGCCTTGAGCTCTCTTTCCTGATGCACCACGGGAACAACGTAGGCGCGTTGAGCGTCTGGCATTCCCTTCTTCATTCCGGAGATGATCACGCCGCGAATGAGCTCTGAGCCTCTTCGATGACGGCCAGCTGGTACAGAGCGAAACCGGGGTTCTTCCCAAACTCCTCCTGTCCGCGCTTCGCCCAGGCTCCTGTAGGCGTACTCGACGCCCTGCTGAAACCGAGTACCAGCACCGCAATCTTGCCGGACACCAATTCGGACAGAACTACCTTTTGCCCGGCAAGGCTCTCTTCTTCGGGATGCGGGAACTGCCGCGCAGGAACGGGTATCGTAAGCAACGATGCTGTAAGAACCAAAACGGCAGAACGTAAGGTCATGCAGGTGAAACGATGCCCACTACGAGGCCGGAAGATTCTTCCCGCCGCCCTACCGTCCGCCTGGCGGACGGTAGAACGGGACATCCCAGCAAAACCAGGGCCGCAGGGATGTCGCGTCTACTTCTTCTTCGGCGCAGGTTTTACCGGAGCCCGATGCGCCGGCGCCGGACGTTGTTTCAGATCAGTCAAGCGAATCACCGCGGCAGCCGCCGAGTACCGGACTTCTTCCTTGGGGTCCCCCATCTGGGCTTCAGCCGAAGGTAGCAGTGAGGTTTCGCCACGCAGTGCCAGCGCATTGAGCGCTGCGGCCCGCACGATCCAGCTCTTGTTGTTGGCCGCCGTATCAGCCAGCGCCTGTCCGCTCTTGGGGTCAGGATCTTTCGCCAAAGTGAGCGCGGCCGCAGCCAGCACCGGCGAAGTGTTGTCCTTGGTCAGCATCTTGAACGCACCGTAGCCCATACCGGCGAACGGAATAAACCCAATGCCCTGCTCGAAGCCGAACTGCGCCATTTTCTTCGGATCGTTGAGCATCTTCTTCTGCTCATCCATCAGGCTTGTGCCGCTCTTGCGCTCGCCAGTGAGAATCGCGTAATACACGTTGTATCCTCGTTCGTCACCGAGGACGATCAGGGCCTTTCCAGAGGCCATGATGACACCGGGATCCTTGTCGTTGTACATGCCCATCAGCCTCGGGATGGCGTTCTTGGCCTTCATGTCGCCCAGTGCTTTTGCTGCAGCGGCTCGCACTTCAGGCTTCTCATCACTAAGCGCTTTCAGGGCAGCTTCTTCAGCTTTCGGGTCGCCGGGCAAAAGACCCAATACCTGTACTGCTGTGGTGCGTTTGTCCACGCTGTTCTCACGCAGTCCGGAATACAGCACGGACCACGCTTTATCTTTGGTGGTTTCGGCCGCAAAGAGTTGAAGGGAGAGAAAGCAGAAAGCCAGGGCAGATGACGAAAGACACAGAAAACGTCTCATGGATGCTCCTTGGAACGTAGTTGCCGGATGGAACAGTGTACGGCGTGGGCAAGAAACTCTTCACCACAAAGACATCGAGGCACTGAGACAAACAAGAAAACTCAGTGTCTCTTTGCCTCTGTGGTGGAAGTCCATTAGCGCAATTTACAATCGCCTTACACCGGATAGCCGGAATCTCTGCGACGGGACTACGACCGTGCCCTCCTCCAACCAGCCACAGCGCCTCGCCATTCTCGGACTCGGAAAAATGGGCAGCATCCTGTTGCAGGCCTTCTGCAGCCAGAATGTCGCCAAGCCGGAAAATATCGTCGCTACTGTGAACCATGCCGAACGTGTGGATTCGCTCGCCGCGAAGTATGGTGTACGGGTCACGACCGACAATCGCTCCGCGGTAAAAGACGTTGATGTCATCCTGCTGTGCGTGAAGCCGCAGACCTTGGGTGAAGTTGTCGAAGAGATCAAGCTGGAGCTGCGCGAGGACCAGCTCGTGATTTCGATCGCGGCATCGGTGCCGACGTCGTACATCGAGCAACGCATTCCGGCGAACATCGCAGTGGTGCGTGCCATGCCGAACACGCCGTCGCGCGTGGGCGCGGGTATGACGGCTTTTTGTCCCGGCAAGCACGTTAAGCCCAGCGATGTCGAGATTGTGCATCGGCTGTTCGACACCGTAGGCGAAACCATTCGCGTGGACGAGAAACACATGGACGCTGTAACCGGTCTTTCCGCCAGCGGCCCGGCCTACATCTTCATGATCCTGGAATCACTCGCCGAAGGCGGCGTAAAGGTTGGATTGCCGCGCGATGTTGCGATGAAGCTTGCGGGTCAAACTGTGCTCGGCTCGGCCAAGATGATGCTGGAGACCGGCGACCATCCTGCGCTACTGAAGGACGCAGTTGCCACGCCTGCCGGTTGCACTGTCGATGGAATTCTCGAACTGGAAGAAGGCGGCCTGCGCGTGACCCTGATTAAGGCGGTGGTGAAGGCTTCGCAGCGCGCGAAAGAATTGTTGTTCAGCTAAGAAGAATGCGTGCCCCCGTTCTACCAACCGTGCTGCGCGGAGGAGGGCAGGTCTTTTACAACATTCCACCCGTCTTGGTGGTGAGAATGCTCAGTGCCATTTCCAGTCGCTCGATGGCGGCCTCGAGATCGGGGTGCCTGTCGAGTTCGCTGCGCATTGAGATGAGGCGGCGGCGTGCTTCGGCAACGTGTTCAGCGGCTTGGGGAGTCTTCACGGCTTTCTGGTGAGATTCTTTTGTCTCGTCAGCCATGACGTAATCTTAGCGCAGCCTTTGTGAATAGAGACTAGGAAATCAGCTTGGCCGCCAACACCCCCAGCCACACCATCGCAAAGCCCACCAGCACGCTCGACCCGACATAGAGCAGTCCAATGCTTATTTCGTCCAATAATTCGCGCATGGTCTCGTACTCGAATGTCGAAAACGTCGTGTAAGCGCCGATAAAACCGATGACAATGATGTACAGCCAGTGCGCATCGAGCACACCGGGCTCGGCCAGCAGGTACATGAAGAAGCCGATGAGAAAGCAGCCGCTAACGTTGATTAGAAACGTGCCGTAAGGAAAACGCAGCCCCATGCGCTGCGTGACCATACTGTTCACCCAGTAGCGCGCGATCGCGCCGATGAAGCCGCCCGCGCCGACTAGAAAGTATTTATGCACGGTTACCTGTCTGTTAGTCTTCCTACCCCGTCCGCAAAATCGGCGGACCGGGTGGGGCATCCAGATATCTGTAATTGTGTGGGAACGCAGAATGGAGTTACGGAAGGTAAGACTCCTCCAAGCGAACCCTGGTAGGAGTCATCTTCCCCGTTAAGGGCGGTTAAGGGTGAACTCCAACACCCGTGCTCCGATTATGCGAAATCGATGTTGAAGTGGTCAACGAAATTAGTAATTCAGGCAAACTTCTCTTCCAAAGGTACGTTCGGCGTAACGAGATACTGCTTTGCTTTGTCCTGAAGTTGCGGCGTAAGCGGAACACTCTTTCCTGTTCCCAACGAGGCGCGCACAGCGACGCTGTCGCAGGTAGCGATCATCTCGCCATTCTCGGCGTCGAACATCTGGTGCAGGAAGCGGAAGTACTTTTCCCCGACCGCCAGAAATCCACTCTTGATTTCGACCAGCTCCCCACCCCGGAGCTCCTTCAGGAACTGATAGTTCTGCCGCACGATGGCCACACGCAGGTTCTGCTGCTTGACTGATGCCGGCGTAATCCCAATGGCGCGCAGCAGGAACCAAGTCGCCTGGTCAAAGCGCGAGACGTACATCTGCGAGTTCATGTGGCTGGTGAAGTCGTATTCCGAAGCCAGCACTGCGCCCTTGAAGGTGTGCACCCATTCGACCATTGTCGCTTTTCGCCTTTCGCTCTTCGCTAACTGTCAGGTATCAGTTGTCAGCTCTTTAACTCAACTTCAAATCCGCTCGGTCTACGGAAAGCGGCGGCTGCGTTTTGATCTTCGCAACAAATCGCGCCATCGCATCTAGCGTCGCCTCGCGCCGGTCGCGATGCGGCGAGTGTCCGCACTCGGGTAGCATCACCAATTCGGCACCAGGCACCCTGGCGACGATCATATCCACTTGCGCAGGCGTACCATATTCATCGTCTTCACCTTGAATGCACAGCACCGGGCAGCGAATCGCGTCGAGGTACGGCTCGATATTCCACTCGGGAAACTCTGGATCGAGCCAGATGTCGTTCCATGCCCAGAACGTCTCATCCACATGTGTGTGGTAGCGGCCAAGCTTTGTGCGGAAATCGGTAGTCTCGAAAACCACTTTGGCAGCTCGAATACTCCGCAGCCCAAACTCTTCCACGAAGATGTGCGGAGCCTCAAGAATCATCGCTCGCGTGCGCTCGGGATAAGTTCCAGCAAAGATCAGCGCGATGGAGCCGCCATCGCTATGCCCTAACAGAATTGGCCGCGCGATGCTCAGTTTGTACAGCAGTTCGGGCAAAACGACCTCGGCCTGGTGGTGCATGAAGGTAATTGGGCGCTTCTCGGTCTGCTTCTCGGAATCCCCATGCCCATGGCGCGAGTACACCAGTACACGGCAACCGGTTCGTACGGCGAGAGCGTGAGGAAAGTCCTTCCACAGTGCGATGGACCCGAGTCCCTCGTGCAGCATAACGATTGTGGCCGCAGACGCATCACGCGACTCCAACCACAGGGTTTCGAGGCGCTTGCCATCCACAACCACATCAGCGACTTTGGATTCGACAGTTGGAATCATCGCGTCACGTCATTCGTGGACTCTGTGCCCAGGCTCTTTCCGGCTCCCTCTGCCAGCTCGGCCCACGACACTATCCACTGCGCTGCGACCTCTTCCGGCAGGGTACCGGAACTGGCATCGTGTTTCAGGATTTCGCCTACGCGACGCGCGTGCAGTCCAGCCAGCAGATTGTCGAAGCGTAGCCCGCCCTCGCAGAAGGTATCGCGATACGTCAGGTCGCCGAGCGCGATCAATCCGTAGTTCACCTCCGACAAATCGGGCTGCTCGCGCTCCAAGCTGGCGAAAAACTCCTGCGCGTTGTCGGGCACATCACCCTGTCCATAGGTCGAGGTGCAAATAACAAACGTTCCGCCCCCGGCAAAAACCGAGGCGTCCAGGTCATCCATCATCCGGATCATGACGCTATGGCCGATGCCCTCGAGCACCGATTGCACCTCCTGCGCCACCATCTCGGCCGTGCCGGTCATGGTGCCCACAAGTATCTTGAGGTTCAGTGGCACCGAAGCTCCCGAACCACACAAATCACTGTCATCATCAGCATCCGCCGTATTATACGGGCCACGGCAGTATAATGCGTGCAAACGCATTTCCGGCGGCATTGTGCAAGATGTCAGATCCGCAAACTCCCGAAGACTCCGCAGTCGCTTCCCGAACCGTAAGTTACGACGCTTCTGCTGACGCCGGCTTTCTTAAACGGCTGGGAGACCGGGTACGCGCGGCCCGAGCCAGCCGCGGAATGACGCGGCGAATTCTGGCACGGGACTCGGGAGTGTCCGAGCGCTATCTGGCGCAGCTGGAAAGCGGACAGGGCAATATCTCAATCCTGCTTCTGCGAGACATCGCGCGGGCGCTCGACCTCCGGTTGGAGGCGCTTGTGCTTGAAGGATCCGAGCCGCCGGTCGATCTGGTACACACTACGGAGTTTCTGCGCCGGCTGCCGCTCGAAGAACTGGCACAGGCGCGTCAGCTACTGGCGCAGAACTTCGGAGGATTTGATGAGTATGAACGAAGTAACCGCCTTGCGCTCATTGGTTTACGGGGAGCTGGCAAATCGACGATTGGCGCTCGCTTGGCGGAAGAACTGCACGTGCCGTTCTTCGAACTCGACCGCCTCATTGAGCGCGAAGCCAGCGTGTCCCTCAGCGTTATCTTCGACTTATACGGGCAAAGCGGCTTCCGCCGGCTGGAACGTCGCTGCCTCGACGAGTTGATTGAGCAGAATCCGCGATTCGTGCTGGCGACCGGCGGCAGTTTGGTGTCAGAGCCAGCCACGTTTGAGCGGCTTCTAACCGCCTGCTACACCGTCTGGCTCAAAGCATCGCCTGAAGAGCACATGCAACGGGTTATTGCACAAGGAGATATGCGACCGATGGCAGACAACCGCGAAGCCATGGAGGACCTGAAACGCATTCTGGATGCCCGCGAACCGCTGTACCGCAAGGCAGATTTGGCCGTGCATACCAGCACAGCGAATCTAGAGGATGTGGTGAAGCATATACTTCAGTATCGTGCGTCGTAATCAAGCGGGGACTTCAGGGTAGCGCCGCTGGGTTTGATTATTTAACACCAATCTCAACTCGCCGGTCGCCCGTTCTATGCACTATAATGCATCTAACGGTTTTGTGGGGACTACGTCATCACATTCTGCCAGAGGATTGCTGAACAGGTCTTGACGGCACACCTGAACAGGCTATGGAAAGGTCGATTGATTTAGAAGAATACCTCAGGGGCTAAACCCCGATGTAATTCAATGTGCCGAGGCACGACTGAGATCATGCCCTGACTCATTGTTGTCGCACAAACGAGCCTTTCCGTTACCTGCGAAGTCGAGCCTGGCGAACAGACTTTATTCAACCGTTCAAGGGGCCGCTTTGCCTGAGGAGAGTTTCACCGCATGCTCAATGTAAAGGAATTGGAGTGCGTCACATTTGACGTGCCCAGGGGTGAGTACCGCCACTGGCGAATGGAAATCGATGGTCGCATCGCCACCCTCTCGATGAACGTGGATGAAGAGGGCGGATTGCGCCCCGGCTACAAGCTGAAGCTCAATTCGTACGACCTTGGCGTCGATATTGAGCTCAACGACATCTTGCAGCGGATTCGCTTCGAGCATCCCGAGGTGGCGTGTGTGGTGCTGACCAGTGCGCGCGAACGCATGTTCTGCGCCGGCGCAAACATCTACATGCTGGGCTCGTCTTCGCACGCGTGGAAGGTGAACTTCTGTAAGTTCACCAACGAGACGCGCAATGGCATGGAGGACTCCAGCCGGCACGACGGCCTGAAGTTCCTGGCGGCGATCAATGGTACCTGTGCCGGCGGAGGCTACGAGCTGGCGCTGGCCTGCGATGAAATTTTGCTGGTGGATGACCGTTCGAGCGCAGTGAGCCTGCCGGAGGTTCCTCTGCTGGGAGTGCTGCCGGGCACCGGCGGACTGACGCGGCTCGTGGACAAGCGCAAAGTGCGCCGCGACCTTGCCGACCTGTTCTGCACGAATCCCGATGGGGTGAAAGGCGAGCGGGCCAAGCAGTGGGGGCTGGTGGACGACATCGCTCCCCCGGCAAAGTTCTCCGAGCTGGTACGCAAGCGCGCGGAGAAACTGGTTGGCAATTCCTCGCGGCACGCAGATTCGAAGGGCATCACTCTAGGTCCGGTGCAGCGAACAATTGATGACCACGGATACCACTATCGTCAGGTCGATGTGACCTTCGACCGCAAGGCGCGCACGGCAACGCTAACAGTGCGCGGGCCCGAAGCTCCGCAGCCCGGCAGGCTCTCGGAGATCCACACGGCGGGTGACCAGTGGTGGCCGCTGGCGACGGCACGCGAACTCGACGATGCCATCCTCATGTTGCGCTGCAATGAGCCGGAGCTCGGGTTATTGCTGCTGAAGACGACCGGCGATCCGGAGGCGGTGCTGGCCAATGACGCCTTGATGCTGTGCAACCTGGAAGACTGGCTGGTATGCGAAACCATCGGGCTACTGCGGCGCACACTCGCGCGGCTGGATGTGTCGTCGCGCAGCATGTTCGCCATCATCGAGCCGGGATCGTGCTTTGCAGGAACGCTGTTCGAGCTCGCATTGGCGGCCGACCGCAGTTATATGTTGGCGGTCACCGAAGGCAAAGAGAATGCGCCGAAGATCGCCTTGGACGACATGAACGGTCTGCTGCCCGGCGTCAATGGCGAGCCGCGCATTAACTGCCGCTTTCGCGGCGACACTGACGAACTGCTGCGGCTCGAGACAGTGAAGGGCATCTGCCTGGGTGCCGCCGAAGCGCTGAAATTGGAGCTGGTAACGGTGACGCCCGACGAGTTGGATTGGGAAGACGAAGTGCGCATCGCGATCGAAGAACGCACGGCATTATCGCCCGATGCGCTGACGGGCATGGAGGCGAGTCTGCGCTTCCCTTCCAATGAGACTCTGCAGACGAAGATCTTCGGGCGACTGTCGGCATGGCAGAACTGGGTATTCAATCGTCCCAACGCAACCGGAGACCAGGGAGCCCTGAAGCTGTTCGGTTCGGGCTCGAAGGCGAAGTTTAATTGGGAACGAGTGTAGTGAACCCAGGTTAGCGCCAAAAAGGGCGCGAGCCTGGGGCACCCCGCGACATTTCCCTCACCCTTTCCAAAAGAGGAATAGGGTAGGGCACCCACTAGAAAAGAGAGTTTATGAGCATCAATTACACCGACCGCATTCCGAATAACGTTGATCTGGGATCGAATCGCACACTGCAGCGAGCACTGGAACACTGGCAGCCTGAGTTTCTGAAATGGTGGGGAGAGCTGGGCCCGAAGGATTTTCAAATCGCTGACGTGTATCTGCGCACAGCCACTTCCGTCGATGCTAAGGGATGGGCGACCTACGGGTATGTGCTTATGCCGGAGTATCGCTGGGGCATCTTCCTCAATGAGCGTGATCCCAACCGCCGCATCGGATTCGGCGACAACTATGGACAGGAACTGTGGCAACAGGTTCCGGGCGAGTATCGCGCGACGCTGCGGAGGCTGATCGTGACACAAGGCGACACTGAGCCGGCTTCGGTCGAGCAGCAGCGCATGCTGGGACACACCGCGCCTTCTTTGTATGATTTACGTAACCTTTTCCAGGTGAATGTGGAGGAAGGCCGACACCTATGGGCAATGGTCTACCTGCTGCACGGTTATTTCGGCCGCGACGGCCGTGAGGAGGCGGAAGAACTGCTGGAGCGGCACTCTGGCGACGCCAATAAGCCGCGCATTCTCGGCACCTTCAACGAGCCGATCCGCGATTGGCTTAGCTTTTTTATGTTCACGTACTTCACCGACCGTGACGGCAAGTTCCAGTTGAAGTCGCTGGCCGAGTCGAGCTTCGATCCGCTGGCGCGCACCTGCCAGTTCATGCTGACGGAAGAAGCGCACCACATGTTCGTCGGCGATACCGGCATCAATCGCGTGGTGAAGCGAGCTTTAGAGGTGATGCAGGAGTTGAATACCGACGATCCGCAGGCGATCCGCAATGCCGGCGCCATCGATTTGCCGACGATACAGAAGTATCTGAACTTCTGGTTCACTTCGTCGCTCGATTTGTTCGGCTCGGAGACCTCCTCGAATGCAGCCTCATATTTTGCGAACGGATTGAAGGGGCGGCCGGATGAGGCGCAATACGAGGATCATCTCGCGACTGACCAGGTCTATGAGCTGCACATGCCCGACGGCAAAGGCGGCACGAAAACCGAGCAGATTCCCATGCGCAACGCGATGAACGAGGTGACGCGCAGTTCGTATGTGCGTGACTGCGAGATCGGCGTGAAGCGCTGGAACCGTCTGATCGAGAAGGCGGGACATTCCTTCCGCCTGACGCTGCCCAGCACGCGATTCTGCCGCAACATTGGAAACTGGGCGGGTGTCTCGACCACCCCCGACGGCGTGCCGATCACGGCGGAGCAGTTCGCCGCCCAAAAGAATCAATGGTTCCCGAGCGAAAGCGACCAGGCCTTCGTTCTAAGCCTTATGCAAGGCGTGCATGAGCAGGGAAAAATGGGCGCCTGGATTGCTCCGCCCGATCGCGGCGTCAACAACCTTCCCGTGGATTACGAGTACGTGAGACTGCACTAGGCGTCCTTCAATTGCTGTCGGCTCCTTCGACGGCCAGCTTCGGCGCCGAATGCACACGTAGGATCGCGAATCCCACGATGACGGCGGCTGAAAGTAGGCAGACGCGTAGAATGCTGGCATGGAGTGCAGGATCGCCTAGCATGATGCGCACCAAGCCGAAGACGGCGCTGGTGGCGCACAGGGCGAAGTAAAGTCGTTCGCTAGAATGGGTGGCGTATCGCAGCAGAATCAGCAGGACGCTCGCCACGATGGTGTAGATGATAAGCAGGACAATTCCACCCACAACCTTGTCGCTGTGCAACGAGAACGCTTTCGCGTTCGACAAAGCAGTTTGCAGGACCGCCACGCAGAGGAAGACGACAGTATGGATGAGCGCGATGATGGCGCGCTTGCGGCTGTTCAGGATGGAGAAGGAGTACATGACCAAGCATTCAGTATGACGGAGAGGACAAACACCTGGCTGTGACCTCAGTCACAAGCCTCAGGATGAGTCTCAGCCTTCATCATCGGTCATTGACTCCGCTGTGAGGTTACCACCCCAGCAGCCTGCGCAATTCCGCTTCAAAGTCGTCGGCGATTTGCTGGTGCTGCAGCTTGTCGGGATGAGCGTCGCAAGAGCTGCCGGAGAACTGTCGCGAGGCGAACCAGACCACGCGTGGATCGCTCATGCGCTTCACCGTTTCTTGGACCCATTGACTTAGAACCGGATCGCTGACAATTGAGCCTTGGGTCAGGACGATCCATGCCTGGGGATAATACCGGCGCACATCGCGCACCAGGCCGACATACTTGTTGACGAACTCTTCTTCCGGTATTGGATCGCTTTTCTGCAGGTTCCAATCGTTGGTACCCAAAGAGATGACGACGGCTTCGGGAGTCCATCCGTTGTCCCCCCATTTGGCGCGCTGTGTGACATCGTCCGTCGCAACCGAGTAGTTGAAGAACTGCGGAGCGTTCAGGACATCACGATGCCCGCGGTAATCACGAACGACGCCGCGCCCACCGTAACAGACGAGCTCGGATTGCGCGTCGAGCCGCCGGCCCAACGCCATGCCATAGGCGTCGTAGGCGTTGGAATGGCGGTTGTTCTCGGCGGGGCAGGCGGGATAATTGTCCACGCCCGCGCCACAAGTTACCGAATCGCCGATGAACAGCAGCTTGCGCGTGGGCAGTGGTGGTGGTGCAACCAGTTCTGAGCCAGTTCCCAGACGAATGCCCGTAAAGGTCAGTGTTCCCTGCCACGTCTCGGTGCGCTTCACGACTTCAATCGCGTGCGGGCCTGGTCCTAAGCCTTCGGTCGAAACGGCGATGCAGTTCTCACCTTTTTCCAGGCGGTGGACCTGCGGCTTGGCGCCTTCCACGATGGTTAGAACGTAGGTGTCGTCGGCGTCGCTGGTGAGATTCACTTCTGCGAGCGTGCCTGTGAAACGCAAGCGCAGCGTCACGCCAGGATACGCCATGCGTATTCTTGACGGATCGCGCGCGTCGACGCGGCCGATGATCTGGAGGCGTGGATCGGAAGGCGAAATTGTGATCGACGTTTGGGTGGGTTGCGCAGCGCAGTGCGGACTCGCTGCAGATGCCAATAGCACAGACAACAGTGATTGTATACAAATCGCGAGTTGCTTCATGAGTAGTGAAATTGGAGGCTATTAGCTCTTCTTCGACTCAAGCACCGTGCCGTCTTCGGGCTGCCTGAGACTCTCAGCCGAGGGCACGAAATAGTAGGCGCCGCTGATTGCCCGGGTATATTTCGTAAGCGCATCGCGGACCCCGTTCTTCAATCCCGCCATGCTCTCCAGCATGTCGTGAAGGCGTTGTTGATCGGCGCTGAAGCCGACGAACATGGTGCACCCGCCGGGGCCAGAACCTGGCTGCTTGCAACCGATGACATGCTTCGCTCCCCCAACCAGAGCAATGAAAGGTAGGTGGAGCGAAGATATCGGGTTGCGAAACTCGGGAACAATAATAGAAAAGCACTAGCGCGTTGAAGTCTATGGCGTGCTCCTGATTTGAAACGCAAGCAAACTCACGCCACCTTGGTGCCTGGGGGACTCCTGCGACAGCACCAAACTTCAGGATAGGAAAAGCTCTGCTCAGAAGAACGGAGGGTTTCTCAGTGCATTGATTTTGCTGCACCCGAATCCCGTCCAGTTAATTACCGGTGTGCCTTGTGCCCGGACAAGCGGTGCAGCTGTCGGTGCGGCCTTGGATGGGTCTGGCATTCGGGTGCCGCGAACAGTGCAACGAACGGTGTCACCTGGGTTTCCGGACGCAAAGCTCGGTACCTTCGAAGTGGGATCGAATCCATCGGGTGTGGCTTTTGACGGCGCAACCATTTGGGTCGCGAATAACAACGACGACACGGTGAGCAAGCTTTAGGTGTATGAGAGTTACAAGTGCCCGGCGCCGTTTTATGCTTCGCGCAAGAGCAGGTTAGGGTCGACGTTCAGGGCGCGGCGAGCCGGGATCCACGTGGCCAGCAGGCCCAGCAGTGACATCGCCAACACGGCTCCGCCGAGGACCATGGGATCGTTGGGCGTTGCCTGATAGACGATGTAGGCTAGAACCTTGGTAGCCAGGATTCCCAGGAATAGGCCGGCGGCTGAGCCAAACGCCAGCAGTTTGAGGGCTCGACCCATGGCGGTGTGCAGGAGCTCGGCGCGCTTTGCGCCGAGAGCGACACGGATTCCGAACTCACGCAGCCGCTTGCTCACGGAGTAGGCGGCCATTCCGAAAATGCCTGTCACAGCCAGCATCGCACCCAAGATGCCGAGTACGCCGAGCGAGAGCGTCGCCATGCGTGACGCAAACAGGGCGGACTCCAGCTCCTGGTTCCAGGAGCGTAGGGTGATGGGCAGCCCCGAATCCAGGCCTGTCACTGTGCGTTTGATGGCGGCGGCGATTTCCTGCTGATCGCGCTCGGAGCGGATGACAAGGGCAGTCTGGGTCGAAGGCGACTGCAGAATCGGCAGAAACATTGCGGCCCTGGGCTCTTCAGCCAAGGTCTCGTATTTTCCATCTTCGACTATGCCGACGACCTGTACGCGGGTTACGTTCTCCAGTTTGAAATACCCGCCCAGGGCGGCGGAAACCGAGCCGAAAATCTTGCGAGCAAGCTGGCGATTGATCACGGCGACTCGCGGCGCGCTGGTGTCGTCATGCCAGGTGAAAGCACGACCGGACAGCAATGACGTGCCCGCAGCCTGGAAGTATTCTGGCGAGATCAAATACATGGTTGGGCGCGCAGCTACATTCGATGGCCGCAGATCAGAAGTTTTGTCGCTGAAGATGTTCGTGTAGTTCGCCCCGTAATACAGTGGCAGGCGATCGACCAAACCCACCGACTGGACTCCAGGAATCGCCTGTAAGGTGTCGATCATGCGTTTCTGCATCGCAGGAACGGCGTCGCCGCTGTAGCCAGCCATGCTCAGGGCAGTCTCGACGAGCATGGCGTTGCGCGGCTCGAAGCCCAAGTTGGCGTGCAGTGAGCGCACCAGGCCTCGCACAGCAACGAACGAAGACGTCACCAGAACAGCGCAAATCGCGATCTGCACCACCAGCAGGACTTCTCGAACCGTCATTCGCCGACCGGTTCTGTAGCCCGAGCTGGATTTGACGAGCTCATACGGGTTGGTGCGGAATGTCTGCATGGCGGGAACTGCGCCAAAGACCAACCCGCTGGCCAACGCTAACAGCAATGCGAAGAAATAGACCTTCGCGTCGGGGCTAATAGGTATGGTAAGAGGAGCGGTGGGAAGCGGCTGCCAGGTGCTGAGTCCGCGCAGAATCACGATGCTGCCCCACAGTCCAACGACGGCTCCGAGAGCAGAGATCATCAGCGCCTCGGTGAAGAGCGTCCTGACCACGCGAAGGCGGCTGGAGCCAAGGGCGAGCCGCAATGAGATTTCGCGCGAGCGGTCGGCTGCGCGCGCAGCAAACAGATTGCCGAGGTTGGCGCATGCAGCCAAGAGAATCAGTCCGGCCAGCAACATCAGTCCGCTCAGGAATTGGCGCAGTGGACCGCCGAACCAGTCGCCCGCGAGGCCGGGACGCGTCAGCGTGAAATACATCTGGCTGTCGTCCTTGGGATAGTTTGCTTCCAGATATGCGCCGACCGAGTTCAGGTCTGCGACGGCTTGGGCTGGAGTAACGCCCGGCTTGAGGTGTCCGAACACCATAAGCAGGTTGCGCTTGCCGCGCTCATTGAGGTCGTACACACCTTCTACCTGCTCCTGGTTGGTCAGCGGCACCCAGAAATCGGGAAAGACAAACAGAATAGTTCCCCGGAAATCAGGCGGCGCAACGCCGAGGATCGTGAAGGGATGTTTGTTGAGTTGAACAACGCGACCCACGACGCCCGGGTCGTCATGAAAATGGCTATGCCAGAAGGCATGCGTGAGCACGATGTAAGGAACGCTGTTCGGACCATGATCATCGGAGGCGTGAAACAAACGCCCGAGGTAGGGCTGAATGCCCAAGGCGTCGAAGTAGTTTGGCGTCGTCTCCATGATCCAGGACCCAACCGGATCACCGCTGCCCGTATCGAGCCCAACGGAAGTGAGGTTGTAGGCCGCCAAGTCCTCGAAGGTGCGATTGCGATTGCGAAAATCGAGGTAGTCAGGATAGGAATGGTTGACCGCCTTGTAGCTTCCGCGCTCGAGTCCGTAGAGGCTTGCAGGCCGGGGCACATTTATCGGCCGGAGAATCAAGCCATTCAGCACCGCAAAGACAACAGCATTCGCGCCAATGGCCAGAGCCAGAGTTAAAGAGGCAACGAGGGTAAATCCCGGAGACTTGCGCAGCTTGCGGTAGCTGATGCGCACATCATTTAGCAGAGTCTCGATGAAGCTGCCTCCAAGCGCATGGTGTGATTCTTCTCTGTAGCGCTCGAATCCACCGAACTCAATGCGCGCTCGACGCTCGGCCTCCGCGCGGCTCATGCCAGTACTTTCCAGGTCATCGGCGCGAAGCTGGACATGCGAGCAAAGCTCGTCTTCCATCTCGCCTGCAGTTCGAGAGTGATGAAGGAACTTGGAAGAGACGGAACGGAGATAGGCCAGAAAATTCATGCTTCCTCCGGTTCAGCCGAGAGGGCCGTTCGGATGGCATTGGCGAGGCGGTTCCAGTTGTCAGTTTCCTGTTGCAGACGCTTGCGCCCCGCCGCGGTAAGTTCGTAATACTTGGCCTTGCGATTATTCTCCGATGTCCCCCAGCTTGCTTTGAGCAGTCCCTGACGCACCAACCTGAACAAACCGGGATAGAGCGCTCCCTGCTCGATCAGCAGTGCGTTGCCCGAGATTTGGCCGATGCGTAGAAGGATTCCGTAGCCATGCAGCGGTCCCAGAGAGACCGCGCGCAAAATCAGGAGGTCGAGCGTGCCGGGAAGGAGTTGGGCCTGGTCAGTCATGTGTTCCCCTAAAGCGGTTAGGAGAATATCGCGGTCTCTCCTAAGTTGTCAAGGGGAAGCGCGCGTTACGGCACTCTGATGGGTTGAACCGCCTCAGCCGCGGTGGTTTGCGATACATCAGCACCGGAAAGCGGAGGATCGTAGCTTTGCCCGGACGGAACGAAAAGCGAGAACACGCTCCCCCGCGGGCGCACAATGCTGCGGAATGTGATGGTCCCATTGTGTTTTTGTGCAATGCCCTTGCAGACCCACAATCCGAGGCCGGTACCCTTCTCTCCCTTCGTCGTGAAAAACGGCTCAAAGAGGTCGCCTGCGTGCTCCTTGGTGATGCCCTTACCGTTGTCGAGAACTGAGATCCGCACACCATGTACGCCCCTGCCTCGTCCGTCGGTGGAAGGGCCCACGCGGACGCGAACGCGCGAGCTCTCGGCATCGATGGCGTTCATGATAAGGTTGGTCAGCAACTGGCGAATCTCGGCAGCAAACCCTTCCAGCATCGGCGTGCCTTGGGTCCTGATTTCCAACTGAACGCCGAGACCGTTCGCCATTGGAGCCAGCGTCGAAATCACCTCCATCGCAACAAGCGCGCAATCGAAGAGCTTGGGCGCTTCGCCCTTGCGGTAAAAGCCCAGGGTATGTCTCGTGATGCGAACCACGCGTTGCAGTTCTGCCGAAGCCAATTCCAAGTACTTGCGCTCCTCGGGCCGCAGCTCTGCGTTTTCCAGAAGGTACAGGCTATTGACTACAGTATCCAGCGGATTGTTGATCTCGTGGGCGAGAATTGCGGCCATGCGGCCGGTGGTCGCCAGCTTTTCCGCATCGTAAATGGCTTGCTCCATCTTGCGTGTCTGTTCCACTTGGAGCTGAAGCTCCGCGGTGCGGCTAGTTACCCGATCTTCTAATTCAGCATTAGCCCGGATGAGCTCGGCTTCGGTGGCCTCCAGCTTTTCCAGATGTCGGAGCTCGCTCCATTCGCGTTCAAAGAAGGAGCGAAGAGCACGCGTACGGAAGCGAAACGCCAGGGTAGCGACCAGAGAGGCAGAGACAAATGCGAACGCGTTGTGAACGGCGTTAGGGTTAGGAAGCGCATAAATCGCGGCTCCCCATACGAAACCGACAAGAGAGACCGCAGCCAGGCACCAGCCCGACGACAGGAAGAACGCGCCGATGGCGACCACGAGCAGAATGAAATTGGTGAACTGCGCAGGATCCTGCGTCTGCAACAAGTGATAGGTTGCGTTAGCGAGGGCAATCACGGCGAAGATGCCAGCCGTGAGGTTGGCCAGGCGGACTTGCTTTGAGCGCCGTAGCCACAAGCCAAACAAGAACAGGACGACTGCGCTGGCCGCCGCCAACCCAGTCAACCTTCGTCCCGCAGCACCGCCTACTGTGAACGGATGGGCGATAGCAAAGAGTACGTATAGCGCAGACAGGCCGAAGGCGGCGGTGGGAAGGTCGCTCCAGAGCTGCTGATGGAAGCGGTTGGTGAAGTACGACGCGGGAGCCCTCTCCGGCGTTTCAGGGTCGGTGGAGGCAAACGCGGAGGTGCTTGGCTGCGTCATAGAGAACCAAAACCGGCCATGCCATCAGATCGTCGCGGACGGATTCCCGCGACAGGGCGAGGGATCGGCGAGCGGCGGCAAAGCAAGGGCAAGAAACCTGGAGGCGCGGGGCGGAATCGAACCGCCGATAGAGGTTTTGCAGACCTCGGCCTTACCACTTGGCGACCGCGCCCCTAAAAAAACCGGGAAAGTTACGCAAGAAACCCTCGCCCGTGGCGAGGGTAGAAATCTCTGGAGCGGGAGACGGGATTTGAACCCGCGACTTCGACCTTGGCAAGGTCGCACTCTACCACTGAGTTACTCCCGCTCGGTTCTTCGATTATAACGAAACGGCGAATGGGGCAGCAAACCGCTGCGACGACCTGCGAGACGATTCGGAGAGCCCAATTCACCGCGGAGGCATGGAGATCACGGAGGAGATCAGGTTCAAATGCAACAGCCTATCGAGCGTATGGACTGTAAAAGGGTCCGGGCGTAACCCTTTCCCAGCGCGACTTCGGAAAGTTCGAAGATGGCTCGCATTCTGATAGTGCTCGAAGACGATCCGACGACACTTCCTGAGGCTCGGGAGTTTCTTAAGAGAGTTGAAGGCGGCCTAGGAGAGGTCTTCAATGCTGCCCGCCTGCTGGCCAATCATCCTAAGCAGGCTAATGCCCTGATCGATTTCGTGCAGTCCGTACGGTATCGCAACAATCTGACGCCAACTTTCACCGAACTCGCCTACACCGCCGCGTCCGTCACCAATCGCTGTCATTATTGAGTCCCTCATCCACACGATGCTCGGTCGGAGCATCGGGATCAGCGAGGAGAAGTTGCGGCATCTTGGCGATGACCCGCTGCCCGACGGAATATACAGCAAAGCTGAAGCGGCGATCGTTCGCTAGGCTCAGAGATCCACTAGGATGCTAAACATCGACGAGGCTACATCCATGGCCTTGACCAAGCAATTCTCCGTCGAGCAAATCATCGACATCTGCCTGAATGTCGGGCTTGCTCAGATCACCAACCGGTTCAACACCACTTTCCTGACCGATGTTGACGACTACATCCTGGAGGCCTATGAGAAGGCAGGTCGCGCCGCAGCAGCCTGCCCGATCCATGATCCCGCGAGATCGGGCTAGCGTGGTTCGCGACGTCGCAGCTTTTAGTCGTGCTGCGCGCCCGTCCATTGCGGGTCGCGCTCGGGCGGCACGATCGCGCCATCACGCATGTGAATGATGCGATCCCCATATTCCGCAGCCTCTGGGTTGTGAGTGATCATCAAGACCGTTTGCCCCAGTTCTTTGTTCGACTGCCGCAGCATGTTCAGTACAATTTCGGAATTCTTCGAGTCGAGGTTGCCGGTGGGCTCGTCGGCCAGCACGATGGCTGGTTTGTTCACGAGCGCACGAGCCAAGGCGACCCGTTGCTGTTCACCGCCGCTCATCTCCGACGGACGGTGCAGCATCCGCTTGTCGATGCCCAGCAACTGTGTGATTCGGTCGACGTGCGCCTGGTCGTGGTTTGCCGATTTGCCGGCAATATCGCGCGCTATATCGATGTTGCCTTGGGCCGAGAGCGTCGGCAGAAGATTGAACTTCTGAAAGACGAAGCCAATCTTTCGTTTGCGCATTTTGGTGCGCTCGGAGTCCGAAAGCGCAGTGAAGTCAACGCCATCGATGATGACGCGTCCGCTGTCTGCATGCGTCAGGCCGCCTAAAATATAGAAAAGAGTCGACTTACCACTACCCGACGGGCCCACGATACTGACGAATTCGCTCTTCTCGATCCCCAGAGACACTCCGCGCAGTGCTTCCACATCGACTTTGCCGATGCGATAGGTCTTGCGCACGTTCTCTGCTTGGATCATCAGCGCCATGCGAATCTTTGATGTTACACGAATCGCTGGCGTGATCTCATGCTAAGGAACCTCGGCACCGCGTGTGTTTACGTACAACGAGTACAGCGACTGGCTGGCCGCCATGAAGAGACGGTTTTTCTTCGCGCCGCCGAAGCAGAGGTTCGCGCAGGTTTCCGGGAGGCGAATCTTGCCAATCAACTTTCCATCGGGTGCGATGACCTGGACGCCATCGTAGCCTTCCCCACCCCATCCCGCGCCCGCCCAGATGTTGCCATCCATGTCGCAGCGGATGCCGTCGAAGCTTCCTTTACCCATGTCGAAGAACTTGCGGCCATTGGCCAGGCGCACGCCGTCAACTACGTCATACACACGCAGTTGGTGCGGGTAGCCGGGATTTTGCGAAGTTCCGGTATCGACGATGTAGAGCTTCTTCTCGTCCGGAGAGAAGCAGATACCGTTGGGTTTGTCCATGTCGCTGGCGACGACAGTGAGGTCTGGCGTCTTGGGATCGAGGCGGTAGACATTACAAGGGAGCTCGAATGCCCCCTTGTGACCTTCGTAGTCGCTCAGAATTCCGTATCCCGGATCGGTGAACCAAACTGCGCCGTCCGAATGCACCGCCAGATCGTTGGGCGCATTGAGCGGCTTTCCCTGATAGCGGTCGGCTAGGACCGTGACTGTGCCGTCGTATTCTGTGCGGGTCAAGCGGCGTGAATCATGTTCACAAGTGACAAGCCTGCCTTGACGGTCTCGCGTGTTGCCGTTGCTGTAGTTCGAGGGCTCACGGAACACGCTGACCCCGCCACTGTCCTCCAGCCAGCGTAGAATGCGGTTGTTGGGAATGTCGCTCCAAAGCAGGTAGCGTCCATCGCCGAACCACACCGGACCTTCCGCCCAGCGGCAACCGGTGTAAAGACGCTCGACTGCGGCGTTCCAAACAACGTACTTCCCGAATCGCGGGTCAAGAACTTGAACATCCGGATTGGGATAGCGCACCGGGTCTTTCGACTCGTCACTCAGGGCACACGTTTTAGCTTCGAACGCCAGTGCTGCGGCCGCACTGGCGGCGAGGTCAAGGAAGGCGCGTCTATGCATGAGCTCTCTGTGCTCCGCCCAACTGCTGGAATGACGGCAAGGCCAATCATCGTACCATTGCCGAAGCTTCCCACGTTCAGAAGCAAAGAGAATCGAGTTCGTCAAGCCTCCCGAATTACGTAACCCTCCCCCGCGGTGGATGTAAAAGTCATGGCCGAAGTGCCGTCGTAGTGCGAGCGACAAGCTTCCAGCCAGTCATGAAGGAACTCCACCAACTGTTCCGGGGGGCGTAACCAAAGATCGGCGTTGGTCTCTCGCCAATGTGGCCGTACTAACACGCGCAGGCCGCGCTCCTGCATGGCTTCGAAGACCTGCTCGTCGGCTGTGTCGTCTCCGAGGTAAGCAACAGGAGCATCGCTCTGCACCTGACTCAGAATAGTGCGGACCACATCCGCCTTGCTGCCCATAGGCGTACGTAGCTCGACGCCTCCATCGAAGTCCTCGATGGTGAGGCAGGCTCGGTCGGCAAGGGGAAGCCAGCCCAGTAGTACCTTGCCGCGAATCTCGTGGATCTCGTCGATCGATAACCCTCTCCAGTGCACCGCGAGGCTACCTGGCTTCAGTTCCACCAGCCGCTCCAGGCCCAAGCCATCAAGCCAGCGCAGTCCCTGGCGCAAGGCTTCGCTTGTCAGCTGATCGATCTCTCGAAGCTGATAGCTGCCATCGCTCCGCAACCGCTCCAATCCGTGCGTACCCCAGATTTCCGGCGGCGGCGTCACCTCGAGTAGAGTGAGAAGTTCATGGGCACGCCGTCCCGTGATGAATGCGACTCGCGTTCGCCCGGTTTCTATGATTTCACGCACAAGGCCGGAAACGCCGGGGTAGGGGTAAGCGTGGTTGCGTTCCCTTTGGAACGGAGCGAGTGTGCCGTCGTAGTCGAGCAGCAGCACCGATCGTCTTGCACGTGCCACCTTACGCAAAAATGCGTTCAAGTTAATGTTGTAGTGAAAGCATGGCATGGACAACTCCTTATCAATCCATGGCGCTCATGCGGCAGAGGCCCGCGTTTCGGACTTTTCCGCAGCGTTCTTTGGGGTCGTGACCCGGAAATCGCAAAGCTGGCCGATTAAGTCTCCCGCCCAGCGGTAAATGTTTTGCTCCCGAACCTGTTTACGCATGCGCTGCATTCGCTCCTTGCGCTCCTGCGGATCCATTTCCAGCGCAGTTCTGATCGCCGCGGCCGTCTGGTCAATGTCGTATGGATTGACGATCAGGGCGTCCCGCAATTCACGAGCGGCGCCGGTGAAGCAGCTGAGCACCAGCACGCCGTCGTCATCCTGACGTGCAGCCAGGAATTCTTTGGCCACCAGGTTCATGCCGTCGTGCAGGGACGTCACCAGACATAAGTCGGCGGCGCGGTAGTACCGCTGCACCTCGGCATGGCTGTGCTGGCGATTCAGAAACACAATGGGACGCCAGTTTGCGGTCTGGAATTTCCGGTTGATTCGCTCGGCCTCTCGTTGCACTTCTTCGAGGAGGTCCTTGTACCGTTGGATATGCGTCCGGCTGGGTGCTCCAATCTGAGCGAATACGAACTGGCGCTGGTACACGGGATACGTTTCCAACAAATGTTCGATGGCGAGAAAACGCTCCAGTATGCCCTTGGTGTAGTCCACACGATCGATGCCCACCCCAAGAAAAATCGCATCCATCCCTAGCTCGCGAAATATTTTGACCCGTTCTTCTTCGCTATTGAATGGCGGAGCCGGAGTGTTGGGCAGATCGGAAAGATCCACACTAATTGGATATGGGCGCACCATACTGATGTGCTCGTTACGCTTGGCGGTGAAGTGTTCCCAATCGATTTGCGACTCCAGCGCCCGGTCCACCGTATTCAGAAAGTTATTGCAATGGGCTTGCACGTGGAAGCCAATGACGTCGGCGCCCAAAAGGCCGTCCAGCAGCTCTGTCTGCCACGGACAAATCGCAAACGCTTCCGGATTCGGCCAGGGAATATGCCAGAAGATCGACACCTTCGCGTCAGGACGCTGCCGCTTGATCAGCTGGGGCACCAGCGCGAAGTGATAGTCCTGCACCAGTACAACCGGCTCTTCCGTTCCAGCCATTTCCTGCAGGGCGACATCCGCGAACTTGCGGTTCACCGACTGGTAGACCTCCCAATCCGTAGAGCGGAAGATCGGGCGGGTGTGCGCGATGTGACACAAGGGCCACAAGCCTTCATTCGCGAAGCCGTAATAGTACCCGTCTTCCTCCTCTTGCGTGAGCCAGACACGCCGCAGCGTGTACTTCGGATCGTCAGGAGGCACACGCAGGTGGTCGTGAGCATCCACCACTTCGTGGTCTGCATCGGCGCTGCCATGGGCGATCCACATCCCGTCACAGGCTTCCAGAACCGGCTCGAGCGCAGTGACCAGACCACTGGCTGGCGTCGTGACTTCGATGTTCTTGCCTTGCCACAAGTGCAGATACGGTTCACGGTTCGAGATTACGAACAGCTCGCTTCGGCCCAGCTTGCTCTTCACGTGTAAGGCTAAGCGCTGTGCCGTCCAGATGTTCTCCCCGGATTGCCGCAACCGAGCTTCGATCTCCGCCACTGCCCGCGCATGGTTCAGGTTCTCAGCGATCGTGGCAAACTCCTTAGCCAGGGGCTGGAACAGGTCAAGCTCAGGAATCTCGTGGCGCATGTGTCCCCGCTGCGTCCGAAGCGTCCGCATCCAGCGCGCCGCCCGCTCGATCGGTCCGCGCAGACTCCACTGCACAATCAGCAATATCAGCACGGCAATGATGACGATCTGCACCAGCGCGCGAAGAAACGACTCGCGCCAGACCTGTTTGATTCGTGAAGCAATAAATCCAGAATCATAGACGACCGCCAGCGCCCCGACAATTTGCCCTTCTTCATGCAAAGGCATTACCCGAACGTAAACCGATGACGTTCCGATGCGCGCGTATTCTGAATCGGGAAGGTTGTCAATAATGGCTTTCGCCACGACCGGTGGACGGTTGTCCAGCAAAGTAGAGATTGCCGGAGTCACAGCCACGCGCTGGCCGGAAACGTTGTACACGGCAATTCCGGCAAGGTGCTCGCGATTGCTGAAGCGCTCCACAATCCGCTGCAGCGAGCGCGATGATCCTTTGCTGAGTGCTTGTTCTACGTTGGCCGAGAGACTCTCGCCCAGCAATTCGGCGCGGCGTTCCAGATCGCTGCGTAATTGGTGGTCTTCAGCGCGGACGGAATAGTAGGAAAAGAGCAGCGAGACAGCAGTAATGCCCAAGAATAGCGATACTATCAGACGGACGCTAAGAAGCCGCAATTCATCCTCCAGGAATCGCCCCCCACCCTTAGGCTCTGGATTGTATGAGTCCCAGTGGAACACGGCAATAGCCCGTTCGTGTCTGGTAAACCCAAACGGCCGTTATTGTCCCGGGGGCGTAACCGGGCGGGAGAACTGAGTCTCCCGCCTTGTCGCGCCAAATGGCTTACGACCCTGGTTCGATGCTCGCTACGCGAATAGTGTTGCTACTGGAATCCAGCTTTCCGGTTACCTTTACGGTCTTTCCCTCATACTGCTTCGCGCGGTCCTGATCGTCGAGGGTGTAGGTGGTCTGGGTTGCAGCGTCCTTCAGGACAAACTTACCACCCGACTTGGTAATCTTCCCGTTGAACGTCTGCGCATCCATGCCTCCACTCATCGATGACGATGACGCACTCGAAGACGGATTGGACTTTGTCGCGGATGACGGGTTACTCTGGTCCTGCTGGGAAGCGTCAGTAGGCGAGCTCTGCGGGGAGCTCTGCGCGGCTGACGGCGAACTGGTGTCTGTGCTCTGTGCAAAGACCGGCAGCGCAATCAGCGCAAGTGTCAATACTCCGAGCACGAGTGGTAACTTCAAACGGCTCATTCCTAACCTCCAAACGGATATATTCCGTTACATCTGGGAAAGAGCACGTGGCATTCCAAGGCGGCTGGTCCGTGTAACTCACTGAAATCTCGAAGAAGATCAGCAGTTCCGTGCTAGGGTTGCGTGCATTTCTAGGTACATTACGTCAAAATTACTCTGTCGTATTGCTGCTGCGAACCGAGCTGGCGCAACTAGACCGCTGCCAAGGGGTTAGCAGAGCTCCACTCGTTGCGGAAGCGACTCACTTGGTACTCCCCAGGGAGGTTATTTCCGGCTACAACTAACTCGTGCCGAAACCCTGGTTGCAATCCCGTCATGGGCAATTGATCGAGCGTGCCGTCGCATGGCTACGTCGCTCATACAAATGTGGCGTGATTTTGTCAGAGCAACACTGTGCCTCCGGCGAAGTGCCCGACGTGATTGCGTGGCGTGGCTTGTGCAAATCGGTACTGGTGGAATGCAAGGTCTCGCGCAGCGACTTTTTGGCAGACGCGTCCAAGCCTTTCCGGATGAAGCCCGAAGAAGGAATGGGCTCCCAGCGTTTCTACCTCGCACCCGTGGGAGTTATCAGGCGAGCCGATTTGCCGAAGCATTGGGGACTGCTGGAGCTGCAAGGCCGCGAGGTGCGTTTGGTGGTCAAGCCCGGCCGCGTCGATCTCCGCACGCAGGCCGGTCTGATGAAGGAGATGAACTTGCTGCTCGCCAGCTTGCGCCGCGTCGAGGTGCGGATCGACCCTCAGACCATCACCGACTTCCTGAAGTGGAAAAACCGCCTAGCGGAATACAACGGCGGGCAACTACCCGAAGGCGTGACTGCGATTCGCGATGAGTGGAACCCACATCTCACCGCATGACACGAGGCGAATCGTTCGACTCCCTTGCATTTCTTGGAATTTGTATAGGTAAGCGATCGCCTGCCGTCCCTGCAACACCACCCTGCGCTCCTCGCACAACCCCCGGATTTACCCACCAGTGCCTTTGATGGATATGGGCTTCGTTGTCGATGCCAATTCGCCGGCACCATAGCCCTCCTATCCGGTTCTTATCCATCGGCCCGCGAGTTCGTTCCACGCTTCCTTCAGACCCGACCTCGCGGTCGGCGTCCTTGCGCTTCTCTAGCTGTTTGCCTCCATCAGGCTTGGCAGGGGGCTCTCACCCCTAGCGGTTGATCATGCTCCGCACAGATGCGGAAGTGCGGGGCGATCTTGCGCCCCGCACATTGGTGTGCAACAGGTGTTAGTGCACCTGCACGTTACCATGCTCGATCGGAATGGTCGCAAAGATACCCAACCCAGTGCAAGGCTGCGGTGGGCCGGGGCCAAAGAAGAAGGTCAGCGAAATCAGGTCGGGTGGCGCATTCGAGCCTTCACCATTATCGATCATCTGAAACACGATGTTGGATCCAACCACAAACGGGCTACCGGGGCCCGGAGTGATGTCGGTCACAACCCCGCTCATCGTGGCTACATTGCCCACAACGTTCAGGCAGTTGACGGTGCCGTGCCACTTGATCCCGGCGTTGCGATTAAAGCCTTGAGTTTGACCGGTCGTATTTCCCGAGCTATCCGCAGTTGCGTTGAAGGTGAATGTGCGTAAGTCGCCAGAGACGTGAAACTGTCCCCCAGCCTGTTGCCGAGGCAACCACTTGAGCAAGGGCAACCCCGGAGCCAAGGGTTAACAAAACAGCGGCTACAGTAATCGTCGCTACCGAGACCCCTAGAAGCTTGCCATGACGTAGCCTCCTTGCTTTCGGTAGAAAGCCGGATGAGGACCGTCTTTTCGAACATAACCCCCAACTCTGAGAGCTTGGGACCACGGCGAGCGCCACAGCAACTACCTAGGCGCAGGCGACGAAAGCAAGAGAATTGAGCAAAGCACCCAAATCCTTTGACTTGCGGTTGGCTTCATCAGAATCCCCTGACCGACCATGGGACCGACTGGTAATTGATTATATGCTTGGCAAAATGCAGTATGAGGCGCCTCACCGGCACTTCACCACGTGCCCTGTGCTGCCGCGCGTGAGCGCGTAGTCTCCGACGGCCTCGCTCTGCGATCCGGTCTTAATGTTCAGTCGCATCGTATCGCCGACGATGTCGCCCGAGTACGTAGCCGCCATTGTGGTCGAGGTTTTGTCTTTGCGCACCGGCCCCGGCTGCTCGCGCGTGAACATTCCTGCCAGCCGGAATTGGCCCTGCGCATCAACCTTCACCGGCTCGGTGATCGTTCCTGCGGCGCAGTCGAAGTCCACATTGGCTCCATCGGTTGTGATCTGAAGGCGGATATGCTCGCCTCCCCAAGTGGTACCGGCTGCACCAGCGGCTGATGCACTTGTCTGTGCGAACTGGGTTCCGCAGAGAGTTGCAAAGGTAACCACCAACAGCGTCAACAGGCGTGTGGTAAGCGGGCTTCTCATGACTGCCTCATTCTTCAATATCACGCCCCTAAAACACAACGGCCGCAGACTCTATGGTCCACGGCCGGAATGAAGTGCCAGTGCGCGAATTACGCTGCCGTGGTTCTAGGTTTCCCCTTCAGCGCAAACAGCACGATGTACAGATAGCAGATCGCGGGCAGGAAGAAAGCATGGTGAATGCCCATCCGGTCAGCGATGAAACCCTGTAGTAAGGGAATTATTGCGCCACCCACAATCGCTGTGTTCAACAGACCGGATGCCTCGCCTGTCAGCGGTCCCAGTCCTTCAATGCCCAGCGTGAAGATAGTTGGGAACATGATGGAGTTGAAGAAGCCGATGGCGAGGATGCTGACCATCGCTACGTTGCCGGTGGTTGCCATCGACACGCAAACCAGGAGCGCGGCGATTAACGCATTCCCTGCCAGCACTGCCCGCGGTGATACTTTGGCCAGCACATACGATCCGACAAAACGGCCCACCATTGCCCCACCCCAATAGAACATTAGGAACTTGGCCGCCGTCTCCAGGTCGAGATTGCCGATGTAAGGCTCGTGCAGATAATTCACCAGAAAGCTGCCGATGGCCACTTCGGCTCCCACATAAGTAAAGATGGCGATCACGCCCATGACCA